>Ga0335078_10005923_pt1 | contig 18081 bp, 15 predicted proteins | sample Lox_Sample_32_FD_206711 | JGI IMG/M metagenome (GOLD analysis project Ga0335078, IMG submission 206711) | Soil microbial communities from Loxahatchee National Wildlife Refuge, Florida, United States - Lox_Sample_3.2 | ecosystem: Environmental > Terrestrial > Soil > Wetlands | place: USA... | reverse complement strand
CGTTGTAGAACGCGAATGAGAATGCGGCCAACAGCGAAGCAACCACGCCCCAGGGGTTGAGTCGCAGACCGCCAGAACCAAACACTCCAATCACCAAAACAATTCCCGCCAGCGCCAAAGCAACCGCCGCGAAACGCTGCCAGGTAGGCTTCTGCAAATGGCGCGCAATTGCATACAACAGCACCCAAACCGGCGCGGTGTATTGCAGGATGATGGCCGTCGCCACATTGGTTTTTTGAATGGCGAAATAGTAAAAGTAGTTGGATGCCGCCACCCCAAACACACCGAGCAGGATGGTTTGCCGCAGATCGGGTAGCGGCAGGCGCAGCGCCCGTCCTCCGCGCAACAGCAGCAACGCCGGAAGCAAAACCAGAAACGAAAATGTTGTCCGCGTTTGGGAAAGAATCAGCGGATCGATCGGCTGCAACATTCCCAAGCCGGGCAGAGGACGTCCAGTAAACGCCGCGCGGCCGAGCGTGGCCGCAATGCCCCAGCAGAACGTGGCGGCAGCGATATATAGATAACCACGATACGGTTTGCGGGCTTCGGCTGGCAATGGTCCTAAGAAAAGAGGCAGGCGATTAGAAATTGCTAGTCAAATACAATTTAAAACCCGTCATTCAACGTACTCGATCTGTGTCGTGATCTTTGCCGTTTTCTCCAACATGGCTGAAACCGAACAATACTTCTCTTTCGACAGCCGCACCGCGTCTTCTACGGCTTTTTTTGAGACTTTCCCTCCTACCCGATAAGTCAACCGGATTGCGGTAAAAACCGTGGGCGGCTCGCTGGCCCGGTCCGCCTCGGCCCGCACTTCCAGGCTCGACATCGGTTCCCGCTTTTTACGCAGAATCGCAGCCACGTCGTACCCAGTGCAGCCACACAGCCCAATCAGTACCAGTTCCGTCGGGCTGTTGCCGGCCTTGCTATCGCCATCCACGACCATGGGATGGCCGCTGGCTGCAACGGCGTTGAAGCACACGTTATCAATCCATGTCGCGCGAGCTTTAATCATGTTTCTCTCCGACGTCTGAAGAAGTCGCCTTTGCCGGCGTTTCTCCCTATCTTCGATTGTCCGTCCTCGGTTCCGGGTGTATGAGTACGCGAAACAGCTCCGGCGCCGCCTGCTTGAAGCGGGTTTCAAGCTCAGTCTGGATATCATGCACGCGCGAGAGCGGCAAATCGTCCGGCATGGTGCAATGGCAGGAAACGTACAAACGGCCGCGCACGCGTTTGATTTCAACATCGTGCATGTCAAGAATTTCCGGGAACTGGGTGGCAATGGCCTTGAGCTGTTTTTCCGATCGCGCATCCTGCACGATTTCTTCCGCCGGCTCGATGGTGGCCGGCTCACTTTCAATGTGAGTCAAAATCGATGAGATCTCCGGAACTTCCTGGCGAATCTCCGCTTCGAGCTGGCTCACACGATCGTGAGCTTCTTTCAAGATCATTTGCTCATTCAGTTCCAGATGCTGTTCCACATGCAGGCGATCACGCAGGTCCTGCACACTGACGTCGTGGACGTTGACGTTGTTGCGTGTCGCCACGGCGCGAATCCGGTCAAAGATATTTTCAGTGCGCGTGGCACGTGGCACCGACCTAACTACAACATCGGCCTCCGGCAAAATGCTTCGGACCGCGTTTGTCACTGCGTCGGCGACCTGTTCCGAGCGCTGGAACGTGACATTCCGCGAAAGACCCACAGAAAGGTCGGCAAAATAACGATTGCCGGCGCGGCGAATGCGCACCCGGTCGACTTCCAGCAATCCATCCACCTTGGAGACCGCCGCGATGATCTTGCTGCGCACGCCGGTGGGCGCGGCGTCGAGCAATGCATCGATCGTCCGCCGGGCAAGCCGCCAGCTGACCGAAACGACCACCCCCGCCACAAAGAGCGCGGCTACCGGGTCGGCGAGGCGCAACCATTCGATGCCGCGCCTGTTCCCCACCATGACCAAGACCAGTCCGAGCACCACCGCGCCGGTGGACCAGACATCGGTAGAAAAATGCAGCGCATCCGCCTCCAGGGCCTGACTGTCGTATTTGGTGGCGATGCGGCCCAGAGCACGGGAACGCCAAAAATCCACCACCATGGAAGCAAACAGCACCAAAAACGCGATAATGCTCGGCTCGATTTCCACATGATGAAAGAACAACCGTTGGATGGCTTCGTATACGATCCAGAAGCAAGTGAGCAGAAGTAATCCGGTTTCTACGAACGCCGAAAAATTTTCTACCTTGCCGTGGCCATATTGATGTTCCGCGTCGGCCGGCTTGTCCGAGACTCGGACCGAGAGCAGCGTAATCACCGCAGCAATCAAGTCCAGAGCCGAGTGAGCAGCTTCCGAAAGAATGCCAAGGCTTCGGGTGCTAATGCCGACGATCAGCTTCAGCCCCGTGATGACAACTGCAGCCAGAACGGAGTTTGCTGCCACGGCGCGCTTCTCGCCGCGCATCGACTCGGGACTGAAAATCGCCGGCTGCCCTGACATAGGCGCATTATAGCGGTCGGAGAATTTTCGCCCGGGTGGCGATGAACCAAGCGCAATAACCCGCGATTCGCCGAAACGACTCTATGCTAGGATTTTCATTGGCTTTGCAAAATTGAAGATGAGGTGTGGAATTCATGTTTCGTTGTGCATGCCTATGTTTATTTCTTGGAGCGGTGGCCTATGGTCAGACTACAACTCCCGCTAGCCAAACCAGTGCGCAGAAGCCGAGCGTCCCGGCGGCCAGCGCGGCTACGGCAAGCTCTGCGGCAGAACTGCCTGCCGATGCCGCGGTTATCACGATCCAGGGCAGCTGTTCCAATGCAACGGCTGGCAAGAACGCCTCGGACTGCAAAACGGTAGTCACGCGCGCCGAGTTCGAGGCCTTGATCCGCGCCTTCGCGCCAAACGTGCCGCAGGCCGCGCAGTCGCGCATGGCCATGTCGTACGGGGAAATGCTGGTGGTGGCCAACGAGGCCCACAAACGGGGTCTGGACCAAACTCCTGCTTTCCATGCGAAGATGGCGGTAAGCCGGCTTCAGCTGCTGGGCAAGGAGCTCGACTCTCAATTGCAAGCGGAAGCCGCGCAGATTCCCCAACAGGACCTCGAAGCCTACTACAAGGAACACGAGGCAAACTTCCAGGAGGCTGACCTGCAGCGCATCGCCATACCTTTGCGAAAGCAAATGGAAGCTCCGAAGGAAAAGCTGAGCGACGAGGAAACCAAAAAACGCGAGCAGGAAGCACAGAACGCCATGAAAAAAGAGGCGGAGGCGATCCACGCCCGGGCCGTTGCCGGCGAGGATTTTGACAAACTGCAGCAGGAAGTCTACAACTTTGCCGGGTTTAAGATTTCGGCTCCCAGCACGAAACTGATGAACGTTCGCAGGAGCGCTCTGCCCAACGATCAAGTGAGTGTGTTCGAGCTCAAGGCCGGAGAAATTTCTGCGCTCCTCACTACGCCTACCGGTTACGCCATTTACAAAGTCGACAAAAAAGATGCGATTCCGCTGGACAAGGCGAAGACTGAAATTGAGCAAGCGCTCAGCCGGCAGCGTTTTCAGGCTTTGCGCCAGGCCGTGATGCAATCGGGCACGCCGGTCCTGAACGATGCTTATTTCACAGCGCCATCCGCCCCCGCTCCGGCTGCGCCTGCCCCCGGCGGACAAACCGGCAACAATCAGACGCCGCCAAAACCTCCAGCTCCCGGCCCCAAATAGAAGTCGCGATGGCCGAAAACAAACCAACGGTAGTGGTGACGGGAATCTCAGGGAACCTGGGACTCCGTCTTTTGCCTCAGCTTTCCGGTTTCAACGTGGTAGGAGTAGACCTGAAACCGCCGGCCAGTGACGCCCTCACTCGTTTCGAGAGTATCGATTTGGGAGAAGAAGCCTCTTGCCGCGAGATGTTGCTTCTGCTCCGCGAAGCCCGAGCGGTGGCGGTCGTTCATCTTGCTTTTGTCATCGACCCCATCCGCACCAACGTACTCGATTCGGACCGCATGTGGCACATCAACGTTGCGGGAACGGCGCGCGTGATGGAGGCGATCACGGAAGCCAACCGTGACGAGACGCTGGTACAAAAGTTCATTTTCCCCAGCAGCGTTTCGGCCTACGGCCCTGATTTGCCGGGCCCGGTCACGGAAGATTTCCCGCTCGGCGCGCATACCTTGCCCTACGCCATTCACAAAATGGAATCCGACAAGGTGGTGCAGCTGCGGGCGCCCGCCCTGCGCGGTTGCAGTGCCTACATGCTGCGTCCGCACATTCTTGCCGGCGCCAGTGTGGAGAACTACCTCCTCGGAGCCTTCCGCGGTACGCCAAATGGAGGGGGAGTGCGCGCCGCCCGAATGCGCGAGCGCGGCGCCCGGCTGCCCTGCATGCTCCCCTACGGGCAAAAATATCTGGATCACAAAATCCAGTTTGTGCACGTCGATGACGCGGCCCGCTTGATCGCGCATATTCTCCGCAAGAGTGAACCGGAAGCGCAGCGGCTCACGATTCTCAATGTTGCCGGACGCGGAGAATCATTGACCTTTGAGCGTTGCATCCAGATGGCACACGCGAAGCTCTGGCGCGCTCCAAGCAAATATGCTTTTCGACTGGCCCTTCAGGCGTACTGGAAACTTGGGATCTCTGCGATTCCGCCCGAGGCCTGGCCCTACATGACCGGCCAATACATCATGAGCACCGACCGCCTGCAGAAGTTCTTGGGGTCAAACTATGATGATGTGATTCGCTTCACCGTGACCGACGCTTTCGCCGACTCGTTTCCCGACTCCGGGGCGGAAACCGGACAGAATACCTAGCTATTTCTTTCCTCTGTACAGTCCGGCAATGCCAAATGTGTAGGGCGTCCAGGAAGCCTCCGCGAATCCCGCCTCCCTCATGCGGTCGAGCATTTCTTCGGGGGCGTGAAAGCGTTCGACCGAAACCGGCAGATAGGCATACGGCCCTTTGACTCCCGAGATGAACGTTCCAACTGCCGGAAGTACATGTTTGAAATACACGCGATAAAACTTTCCGAGCGCGCCATTTGGCTCGCCAAAATCCAGAATGCCGCACTCCCCCCCCGGCCGCAGCACCCGCACAATTTCCCGGAAACCGGCGTCATAGTCCGCCAGATTGCGGAAGCCGAATGCCGAAGTCAGAAGATCGAAACTGGAATCGGCGAATGGCAAGCGCAACGCGTCCGCTTCCACCCATTGCAGAACACGATTTCCATCCTTCGCCACGGCCCGAACCAGCATGGCATGAGAAAAATCAATTCCTAGAATTCTTGCCCCCGACTTTCCCGCTTGTCGGCGCAGCGCGAAGGCCATATCCCCGGTGCCGCAGCACAGATCCAACGCTTGCGCATTTTTCAAGCTAAGAATGTGGGCAAAAGTTCGCGCGGCTCGCCGCCACCATAGGCGGTCCACGTTGCAGGAAAGCACATGATTGAGCAAGTCGTATCGCGGCGCGATAGCGGTAAACATCTCGCGCACGGCGCGCGCGGCCGACTCCTGGTTGATCGCGCCTGACGGAGCAGACCCGACTACGGCTCGGTTTGCTTTGGCGATTTCCAAACGTTTATCCCCGTGGCCGCTTCGCCGTCGATCTCCGGCGCAACTCACTGACCGCTTCGATCACCGCCTGCTCTGACACATCATTGTCAATCTCGACCCGTCCAATCTGTCGAGGCAGAACAAAATGCACCACCCCATCGCGTGTTTTCTTGTCCGTCTTCAGCAGACGCAGAATGGTTTTTCCCTCGCTTTCGACTTTCGGCAAGGCGCCAAGCCGAAGCGTTGCGTCGGCAATTCTTTGCGAAATCTCCGGCCCGCATTTTCCCGTTCGGGCAGCTATATCAGCCGCCGCGACCATTCCCCAGGCGACCGCTTCCCCGTGCAGATACCGGCGATAGGCGGTCGCTGCTTCCAAGGCATGGCCAATGGTGTGGCCGAAGTTCAATACCCGGCGCAAGCCGCCTTCCCGTTCGTCGCGTGAGACCACATCCGCTTTGAGTTTGACTGATTCCCCAATCACCCATTCCAGTTTCGTTGGGTCGCGCCGCAGATCTTTGACGCTAAGATCCTCCAGCACGCGGAACAACTCCACATTCCCGATCACGCCACACTTGACCGATTCATAAAGCCCGGCCCGAAATTCACGCTCCGGCAGAGTAGAGAGAACCGCCGGATCGATCAAGACCGCCAGCGGCTGCTGAAAAGTCCCCAGCAGATTCTTGCCCGCGCGGAGATTTACGCCGGTCTTGCCTCCGATCGAAGCGTCAACTTGCGCCAGCACCGTCGTCGGAATCTGTATAACTTCGACGCCGCGCATATAAATCGAGGCCAGGAGCCCCGCCACATCTCCGACGACGCCACCGCCGAATGCGACAATCACGGCATCGCGCTCGGCTCGCTGTCGCACAAGTTCTTCGCCAAGAACTTCAACCGTCGCCAATCGCTTGTGGCGCTCGCCGTCGGGCATCTCAACGAATTTCGCATCGAAACCAGCCGCAGCCACCGACGAGTGCAGTTTCTTGCCCCAGCGGCGCTTGACCGGCAGTACGGTGACCACGAAAAGCTGCTTGCGGTCCGGCAGCAGCTTGCGTAGTTCCTGCCCCGCCCGCTCCAGCAGGCCGTTTTCAATGATCGCCTCGTAAGACCGCTGAGGCACGGTGATCGTCACGCGTTTCACGGCTCCAATCATAGCGTAAGCGCACGCGGTCCTCGGGCAAGCAAAGTGTTACCATCTTTTTCTATGCAGTGTGCGCCAGCCCAAACGGATTTCCTGGTTGTGGGCGCGGGTGTAGCCGGCATGCGCGCTGCGATTGAGCTGGCTGATGCCGGTCGCGTCGTAGTTCTTGCCAAGCGCGAGATCGCCGACTCCGCCACGCAATATGCCCAGGGCGGCATCGCCGCCGCGCTCAGCGACGAGGATGAAATCAGCCTCCACCTTCAGGACACGTTGAGCGCGGGCGACGGGCTCTGCAACATCGAAGCCGCCAAAGTGCTTGTGGAAGAGGGCCCCGAACGAATCGAAGAATTAATACAGTGGGGTACAGAATTTGACCGCGAAGGCACGAAACTCGCGTTCACGCGCGAAGGCGCCCACAGCCGCAACCGCATCCTGCATGCCCACGGTGATTCCACAGGACAGGAAATTCTGCGCGCGCTCGTCGCCAAAGCCAAAGCGTTGAAAAATATCCAGGTCTGCGAATTTGAATTCTCGACTGACTTGCTGCTGCACGACGGCCGCGTCTGCGGCATTGCATTGATCAGCGAAACCGGCGAAACGCGCTACGTAGCGGCGTCGGCCGTGTTGCTGGCCAGCGGCGGACTCGGCCAGCTCTATCGCAATACGACCAATCCCCCTGTCGCCACGGGAGATGGCGTGGCCATGGCCCACCGCGGCGGCGCTGAAATCAGCGACATGGAATTTGTCCAGTTTCATCCCACCGCGCTTTATCTAAAAAACGCACCGCGCTTTTTGCTCTCCGAAGCACTGCGCGGCGAGGGCGCTTACCTGCGCAATCTCGAAATGCAACGTTTCATGCCCAAGTACCACCCCCTGGCGGAGTTGGCCCCGCGCGACGTGGTAGCGCGCGCCATTGTGCATGAACTCGAAGTCAGCCGGACCAAAGATCCGGTGGTCTATCTCGATCTCACTCACCTCGATCCTGATCACATCAAGGCCCGTTTCCCCCGCATCTACGCAACTTGCATGGAGTACAACATCGACATCACTACAGACTTGATTCCCATCCGCCCCGCCGCGCATTACGCCATGGGCGGCGTGCGAACGGGTCTGAACGCTCGCACGAGCCTGCCCGGACTCTATGCCGCGGGTGAGGCCGCGGCCACGGGCGTCCACGGCGCCAATCGGCTGGCCAGCAATTCCCTGCTTGAAGGTTTGGTCTTCGGCGCCCGCGCAGGCAGCGCCATGCGCGATGAACTGCGCAAGTCTCCGGCCAGCATGACTAAACCGCCACGCACCGCGTACTCTAACGGCCCTGTGGATGCTGGAACCGAGGTGCTCGTCCGCGAAATTCAGGATCTGATGTGGCAAGACGTCGGGATCGTCCGAAACGGCTCAGGGCTAACGCGCGCGATTGATCATTTGAGCAAGATGGCGCCTCGCGTTTCAAACCCACGAACTCGGCGCAGCTACGAAGCGCGCAATCTTCAGATCGCGGGCCTACTCGTGGCCCGCTCCGCTCTGGCCCGAGAAGAAAGCCGCGGCGCGCACTACCGCACTGACTTCCCCGCACACCATGACGCCAAGTTTCTGAAGCACTCGGTGGTCGCGGGTGGGGCAATTCGTTTCGCGTGAGGACCAGTCCGCTGGGAAAATTCCCTCACCCCATCGCAAACTGCGCGAACCTGATATCTTACAAACCCGCAAGTGATGTCGAACCAGGAAGGCAGCCATGGACCGCCGCACGTTTCTAGGTTTGATGGGAGTTGGACTTTCCAGCAAATTCGGCCGCGCCAATTTCGCGCCGCTGACACTCAGAGGGCTCGATCAGCCGCCTCCCGGGAATGCCAAAGCGTATGGCTCCGGCTATTTCGGCGAGTGGATCACCGACGAATTTGGACTTCCCGCATACCGCTATACGTGCAATCAACTTACCGACCCGAAAGCCCGCACTCCGGTTCACCCGGAATGGCGCAGCCCAACCGACCATACTCACCAGGTTGGCAATGATCGCCTGGTCGCTGCGGTCTCGAACTACGGATACGTGCAGGTGCGCCAGGACGAAGGCTCACCGAAGTTTTTGAACGACTATTCTCCTGAGAATTTCCGCTACGGCGGAGGTCTCGGATTCCTCGTCGATGGAAACAGCACCCTCACCACCTACTATCCAGGGAACGCCGACTCATTCGATCGCATCATGGGCGTCGGCTACCTGCGAAAAATCGTGCGTGGAAATAGCTATGAGATTGATCAACTGATTCTGGCTCCCTTCGGCGACGATCCTGTTTTGCTTTCTCAGGTCACAGTCACAAACCGTGGACCGGCCGCTGCGAATCCGCGCTGGATCGAATATTGGGGCTGCCACAACTATCAATTTTCGTATCGTTCGCTGATGGAAGCGTCGCTTCAGGGAGACATGGGCAAGGCCGCGCAGTTTCGCCGCGATTTTGCCGGAAGGTTCGCCCACCAGTTCTCGCAAATCGCAGATCACTCCGGTCTGATCGAGCGGCAGAAATTTCTTGGCCGTACGCCGGACGAAGAAGCGGCCTGGCAGAAAGTGCAAAGTTTGCTGAAGGAGAATCCGACGGCGTTTTTCGGCAGTCCCGTGCCGGAGTTCCCTCCGGGCGTATCTTTTGAAGACCTCAACCCTCCGTCTACCTTCCTGGTATCTCTCGACGCCCCGGCAGATGGTTTCGCCACCAACGCGGCCACTTTTTTTGGAACCGGCGGAGTCGACCATCCTTCCGGGGCAGCCAATAAACTCGATCATGATCTCGCAACCACCGGACCGGAAAGCGCATTCTTGCTGGAGCGAGATCTCGCGCTCGCGCCCGGGCAAAGCCAGACCTTACGCTTCCTCTACGGCTATCTTCCTGACGGATTCGTCCCCGAAGACCTAATTGCAAAATACTCAAAGACAGCTCCATCCCTGCAACCCGACTCAAGCTCGAAATGGAAAACATCCGGTCTTCGTTTTCGCGCCGCTTCCGAGCCCTGGGTGGAAAGAGAAACGCTCTGGCACAATTACTATCTCCGCAGCAACCTTACTTACGACAGCTTTTTCCGCGAGCACATTCTTTCGCAGGGCCACGTCTATCAATACATCATGGGATTTCAGGGAGCGGCTCGCGATCCGCTGCAGCACGCGCTGCCCTTCATTTTCAGCGATCCTGAAATTGTCCGCGGCGTGATTCGTTACACGCTGAAAGAAATTCAACCTGACGAATCGATTCCCTACGGCATCGTCGGCCAAGGCGTACCCATGCCCGCCATCTTCCGCCCCAGCGATCTCGAAATGTGGCTGCTCTGGCTGGTCAGCGAATATGTTCTCGCCACGCGCCACAAAGCTTTTCTCGATGAACGAATTCCTCTTTATCCGCGCCGCGATGCCATCTCTTCCGACCCGACCATCCGCGAACTTCTCGCCCGCTCTTATACGCATCTCGTCGAGAACATCGGCACGGGCCAGCATGGATTGATGCGCATCTCAAACGGCGACTGGAACGACAACGTGGTCGAGGGCCACGTGCCCGCGAACTTTTCCGGCGAAGTTCGCCAGCAGGGAGAAAGCGTTCTGAACGCTGCCATGGCTTGCTACGTGCTCGACTATTACGGGGAGTTGTTGAGCTATACAGGCGATTCAAAGGCGGCCGCAGAAGCCCGCGCCAGAGCCCAAGCGCAGCGGCAGGCTGTCCGCGCGCAATGGACCGGACGCTGGTTCCGGCGCGCCTGGCTTGGCCCGCACGTCGGCTGGATCGGCGACGATCAGCTATGGCTCGAGCCGCAACCATGGGCCATCGTCGGCGCGGCAACCACTTCCGAGCAGTCGAAAAATCTCCTCGCAGCGCTGGATGAACTCGTTCGCCGGCCTTCGCCCATCGGCGCAATGCTGCTCAGCAAAGGCGATCCCACCATGGAGAATCCAACCGGCACGGGAACCAACGGCGGAATCTGGCCCTCTATCAACGGAACGCTGATCTGGGCATTGGCTCTTGCCAACGGGCAAATGGCTTGGGATGAATGGAAGAAAAATTGTCTCGCTTTGCACGCGGAAGCTTATCCCGAAGTTTGGTACGGCATTTGGAGCGGTCCCGACACTTACAATTCCGCCCTCTCGAAATATCCCGGCCAAACCATGTTCAGCGAAGCCTCGCCCGCGCGCAAACCGGTGCTCGATCTCGGCCTCAACTGGACCGACTTTCCCGTCATGAACATGCACCCCCACGCCTGGCCGCTTTACAGCGCGGCAAAATTGCTGGGCTTGGAATTCCGGGAGGCGGGAGTTTTGTTCCAGCCGCTTCTGCCCATGCCGGAGTACGAATTCACTTCTTCGCTGCTCGGATTCAAGAAATCCGCAAACGGCTACACAGGATGGTATGCGCCTGCGGTTGAAGGACGATGGGAAATTGAACTGCGGCTTTCGCCACAAGAACTGGCGCGGATGAAGCGGATTGTCGTCAACGGCTCATCCCAATCTATAACCCGCACTGAAAAAGCCATTCGACTCGCGGGCCAAAGCCAGCCCGGCGCTCCGTTGCGTTGGCAGGTAAGCTGAAAGAGCCTGGTGTCTTGATTTCCTTGCGACCTTGGCGGCCTTCTCTGCGAACTTTGCCGTTAAAGGCTTTTTCGGTGAATCCCTAACTTGTAACCGAAGCACGTCTCCGTTTAATGACCGACGCCAATATCGAAATCGCCAAAACCCCCGCCACCACCGTCAAGGCCCAGTGCGTCGGGATTTCATAGAACCGCGAGAGCAGCATCTTCGCTCCGACGAAAATCAGCACGGCTGAAAGTCCGTAGTGCAGGTACTCGAACATCTCCATCAGTCCCGCGAGCGCGAAATACATCGATCGCAAGCCAAGAATGGCGAACACATTCGACGTATAGACGATGAACGTATCGAGCGTGATCGCCAAAATTGCAGGGATCGAATCCACTGCGAAAAGTAGGTCAGTCGTCTCGACCACTAACAAAACCACCATCAATGGCGTCGCGTACAACCGTTCGCGGCGAACGAAGAAACTCCCATTCACATAATCCGGCGTCACCGGCACTATGCGGCGGAACAACCGCAGCACAGGATTTTTGTCCGGGTGAATTTCCCGGTCACCTTGCCGGATCAACTGAAGTCCGCTGTAGACCAGGAACGCCCCAAAAACATACACAATCCAGTGAAACCGCTTAATCAGTCCTACCCCCGCCAGAATGAAAAAGGCCCGCATGACCAGCGCGCCCAGAATTCCCCAGAACAAAACTCTGTGTTGATACTCATTGGGTACGCTGAAATAGCGGAAGACCAGCAAAAAAACGAAGAGATTATCGATGCTCAGCGAGAGTTCGATGATATAGCCGGTAACGAACTCCAGCGTTGCGCCGCGTCCATGCCAGAAGTAAACCAGCACGGCGAATGCGGCGGCCAGAACGACCCACACGCCGCTCCAGGCCAGCGCCTCGCGAAACTTCACCGTGTGTCCGGGACGATTCTGGAATACCCCTAAATCAAGCGCCAGCATCGCCAGGACAAACAGGTTGAAAAGAATCCAGAACAGGATCAAGCAAGGCTCCGCAAAATGCCAAGCAAATCGCGAACCGAATCCGCCAGCCGCAAGTCTATGTGAGCCGAATCTCTATTTCTCGTCCAGCAATCGCACGGTTTCCAGCACTACGCTGCCGACGATTTCCAGGCTCTTCGGGCTCAGTTTGTCCACCGTGTCCTGTGGAGTATGCCAGAAGACGTTGTCATATCCGTAATCAAAATCGATCAGGTCGGCGCAAGGCACTCCGAGCCGCAGGAAAGGGCCGTGGTCGTCTTCAAATCCGCCGGTCCGCGCGAAGAAATGAGATTGATAGCCCAGACTTGTGGCCGCCTGATAAACCAGCTCTTCCAGCCAGGGCGTGGAATTTCTGTCCTTGTCGACGTTCAGGTCGGCGTCGCCAATCATGTCCAAGAGGAGGAAAGCTTTGATCTTCTTGAGTGTGCCATCGTTCCGCCATTTTTCGGCGAGATGGCGAGTGCCGTAGACGCTGTCGGTGTCAGTCCACTGCTTAACCGCCTCTTCGCCATCGGTCCACAAAAGCCAAACGCTGTAGCCCTCGCGCTTCTTTCCTCGCAGTTGATTGGCAAGCTCCAGCAACACAGCGGAAGTAGATCCGCCATCATTGGCTCCGACATACTTCGTGTCGCGCAGCGGATAGTTCGTGTCGTAGTGGCTCGCGATTACGATGATGCCGTCTTTCGTCCCGGGGAACTTGGCGATGATGTTGCGCACGGGCAACGGCCCTGCGGGAGTCGACGCCGTGAACGCATCATCCTCCACGTCTACGCCCTTCAAATGCGAGTAGATGTAATTTTCAACTTTCTTATGATTAGCGCTGCCGATGGGACGGGGCCCAAAAGCCACGATTTCCCGAACATATTGCATCGCTCGCGCGCCGTTAAACGCCGGTGCTTCTAGCGGTTTTTGCGCGCTTATTGCGACTCCGCAACCGAGCGTCAAGCAGAGAGCAAGCGCGAATTGTTTCATTGCGATTTGCGCGCCTGCCGCGCTCTGCGCTGCTTGGGGTGCACCAGCCAGGCGATCCCGATGCTGACCACGTAAAGCGCGACCATAGGCGCGGCAAAGATGCACATGTTCAGAATGTCAGTCGTCGGCGTGATGATGGCGGCGATGATGAAAATCACCAGAATGGAATAGCGCAAATTCCGCCACATCCAGCCCGCCGAAATAATGCCCATCAGAGAGAGGAAAAACACCAGGATTGGCAGCTCAAAAATCACCCCCATGCCGATGATGATGGTAAGGAATAAATCGGTGTACTCGCCGATCGTGATCATCGGCTGAAACTGCTTGCCGTAATCGATCAGAAAATTCAGCGCCGCCGGATAAACCATCTTGTAGCCGAATACTCCGCCGGAAAGAAAAAGCGCAATGGTCGAAAACATAAATGGCATGACGTAGCGCTTCTCGTGACGATAGAGGCCCGGTGAAATAAACAGCCAGACCTGGTACAACACGAACGGCGAAGCTACAAAAAGCCCGGCTAGAAATGCGACCTTCAAGTAAAGGTTGAAGGGTTCGGTAGGGTTGAGGTAAACCAGTTTTTCCGACATCCCGTTGCGGTGCAGCGCGTCCATGATGGGACGCTGCATGATGTCGTAAATCCTGTCGGCATACTTCCAGCAGGCAAAAAAGCCCACTGTGACTGCAACGATGGACCAGATGATCCGCTTGCGCAATTCCTCGAGATGTTCGAGGAAGCTCATTGCCCGCATGGATTCTTCCGGTTGGCCAGCGGGTGGCACGGCGGCGGCGATTTCAGGCATCGGGGCCCTTGCTGGCGGGATTTAGTTCAGGTGCGGAAACCGGTTCGGATGTCGTATTCGAAGACGTTACGACCGAGCCCGCCGGGGGCAGCGATGGCGGCAGAATCGTCTGGCGATGGTTCTCCACGTCTAAGTTATTAATCTCCGACTCGATCTGCGCCCTGAATTCGTTGGAAGCTCGCTTGAATTCATTGAGGGCCTTCCCGATTTGCCGGCCAATCTCGGGTAACTTCTTTGGTCCAAAGATGATGAGGGCCAAAAAGAAGATGAAAATCATTTCTGGAAAGCCCAAATTCATGCTTCCATGATACTGCCCCTGCGACTTGCCAGCAATCGGGTAGCCTCCGGGAACGCCCGAAAAAATGTTCCGACCTGGTGTCAATTGTCGCCCTTCCCAATCGATTTACCGGCAAAGGAGAAAACCGAAATGAAAAACGTTGTCGTTCCCCTATTACTGCTGTTAGCGAGCTGGCAAGCCCCCTGGGCGCGAGCTGAGGACGCCAAAACGCCGTATCCGAGCATGGCGCCGCTCGACCAATACTTGATGGAACGAAGTGCCGAGATCGCGCTGGCACGCACTGCCGCCCCGGAATCCATCTCGGCGGATGCCGAAGTCATAGTGCTCGGACAGCATGGCTACGAAACCGCGGTCAAAGGCAAGAACGGGTTCGTGTGCATGGTGCAACGATCCTGGTTCAAGGAGACCGACGATCCGGAGTTTTGGAATCCCAAGCTGCGGGCTCCAATCTGCTTCAACCCGGCGGGGGCACGGTTCAATGTTCCGGTCGGGAACAAGAGAACCGAGTTGATATTGGCCGGACGATCCGCCGCTCAGATGTCGGAGGGAATCGAAGCGGCGTTCAACAAGAAGGAGTTGCCGACACCGGAACCGGGTGCAATGTGCTACATGATGTCCAAACAACAGTACTTGGGCGACGATGGCGGGCACTGGCACCCGCACCTGATGTTTTTCGTTCCGCCCACGGACCCTGGGGCGTGGGGTGCGGACCTGCCGGGCTCACCGGTTATAGCCGCCAAGGACACTTTGGATCGGGTGACAGTGTTTATGATTCCAGTGCGCAAATGGTCGGATGGCACGGCGGACACCGTGGCTGGGCAGTGAGGCGGGTTTGGCCGGTCGTACTGCTGACACCGTGCCTGCCCTATCGCAAAACGGCAAGGGATGGAGCACCCGCAGCAGAGCTCCCGGAACTTTCCGTCTCGATTCTGCATCGAATTACTTGCATGGATTTGCGCTTGCCCTTCTGGTTACTTTCGGAGGCCGGGAGGGTCACGGGGTCAGCAGCTTGCATGCTATACTTCGTGTAACAAGCGGGTTGCGGGCGTTTCCCCTAGCCCCACCAAAGGAAATCAAAAGATGGCCGGAAGTTCTCGTCGCCCACTCTATTTTGTTGTTTTCGTCCTGGTGATTTGCGGATTCTTGGGAATGCTTTTTGCCCAGAAGAATCCCTCCGTTTCGTCCACGGGTGACTCCGATATTCGCGACAGCCTGCGCCAGTTCACCACCGTGTACGACATGGTGGAGCAGAACTATGCCGAGCCGGTGAATCCGGACAAGGCCATCTACGATGGCGCCATCCCCGGCATGTTGCATGTGCTCGATCCGCACTCGAACTTCTTTGATCCAAAGGCCTACTCGCTGCTGCGCGAAGATCAGCGCGGCAAGTATTACGGCGTGGGCATGCAAGTGGGCCCGCGCAATAACAAAGTCATCGTCATCGCACCCTTTGTAGGCACGCCGGCGTATCGGGCAGGAATTCGTCCCGGGGACGTAATCGTCGCGGTCGATGGCAAGCCCACCGACAATATGAGCACGAGCGATGTTGCCGATCTGCTCAAGGGGCCAAAAGGGACCACGGTCCACATCACGATTCTTCGCGAGGGCACTGACAAGCCTCTCGAGTTCGCTGTTGTTCGCGATGAAATTCCCCGTTACAGCGTTGATCTCCACTTCATGATCCGGCCCGGCATTGGCTATATGCACATTTCCGGCTTCAACGAGACGACCGAACACGAAGTAGCCGATGCGCTCGATGAAATGGGCGACTTGAAAGGTTTGATTCTCGATCTTCGCCAGAACCCCGGCGGCTTGCTCAACGAGGGTGTCGGCGTAGCGGACAAATTCCTGCGTAAAGGCCAACTGATCGTTTCCCATCACGGCCGCTCTTCTCCAGAAAAGCGTTACGTTGCGGCCCATGGCAACGGAGGCAAGGAATATCCGTTGGTTGTGTTAGTCAATCGAGGCACGGCTTCCGCAGCGGAGATTGTCGCTGGAGCCATTCAAGATCACGATCGCGGCCTGATCGTCGGCGAAACTACTTTCGGCAAGGGACTGGTCCAAACTGTTTATCCGTTGGATGAAAATACCGGTCTGGCCCTTACCACGGCCAAGTACTACACGCCGAGCGGGCGGCTCATTCAGCGCGATTATTCGAACATCTCGCTTTACGATTACTACTTCAATCGCGAGAATAACGGGGACAACGGCAATCGCGAAGTCAAACTGACTGATGGCGGGCGCACAGTTTACGGCGGCGGGGGAATCACTCCGGACAAAACCCTGGAACCGATCAAAACCAATCGCTTTCAGGATTCATTGCTCCAGCATTACGCGTTCTTCAACTTTGCTAAGCACTACATGATTAACCACCATCCCACCAAGAACTTCGAGGTGGATGACGAGATTATGCAGGAATTCCGCAAATTCCTGGATAGCGAGAGCGTCCCCTACAGCGAGAGCGACCTGCTCGAGAACAACGACTGGATTCGCGCCAACATCAAAAGCGAGATCTTCGTCGACGCTTTCGGCCAGGAGGAAGGCTTGAAAGTTCGGGCCGAGACCGATCCGCAAATCCTTAAGGCTCTGGATTATCTGCCGGAAGCCAAGCAACTGGCGGAGAATGCCCGGCGAGTGCTTGCCGAGCGCTCGAATGCCGGTTCGCTGAACCGCTGATATCCGATTGATTATAAAGCTATTGAACGCCCGCCGAGGCGGGCCTTTTGACGTCCGGCCCATGGACTAATCAGCGTTGACTTGCCTATAGGCCTGTGTGAAAATCCGCTCAGAATCGGCTCCTTGGACCGGTTGGGGTATTTGGTGCATAGCTGATGATTGTTTCCTTGTCCAACACTCGGAATTTTCCCGGTTGGTCTAATCCAGCGTTTCAGCCTCCAAGCGAATGCTGAAAGAGGGGGTATGGGTTTTGGCCACGGTACTGGCCATCATTGCTGGCTGGACAGATTGGCGAACTCGACGCATCCCGAACTGGCTGACCGTGCCGGCTCTTTTGTTTGGTATAGCTCTCAACACGCTGGTATGGGGATGGCAAGGGACGAAAGATTCGCTGCTCGGTGCGGGCCTAGGGCTGGTTTTGCTGCTTCCGTTTGTGCTGGTTCGCGCTTTGGGTGCAGGTGACTGGAAGTTGGTGGGAGCCATGGGTGCTTTTGTTGGACCTCAGACCCTGATTTCGGTCCTGGTGGTCGCGATTCTGATTGCTGGAATTATGGGTGCGATCCTCATCATCCGGAAACGGCGAGTCGGGCAGACGTTGAAAAATCTCTGGCAGATGTTTCAAGCATTTCTGACGCTCCGCCTTCCCGGCCCGGAGCTCACGCTCGATAACCCTGCATCGTTAAAGATTCCCTTTGGCGTGGCCTTCGCGCTGGCGGCGGTTCTTTTCAATGCCCACCGGCTTTGGGAGCTGTTCTCATGAATTTCCGCCGGCTTATCACGCGTGACGAAAGCGGCGCCGAAATGGCTGAACTCGCGTTCGTGCTGCCGCTGCTTTTCATGCTGCTGTTTGGAATCATGTGGTTCGGGCGCGCGTTTCAGATTTATTCGACGGTCAACCAGGCCGCCCGCGCCGCTGCCGAGGCCGCAGCAGTACCGTCATGTGCCAGTTGCAGCAATACTTTCTATACCCAGCCTTGTTCGGGATCAGCATGCGCCCTTAAAACGAATGTAGTCGACCCGATTTTGCAGGCTGCGCATCTCGATCCCACTCAGGTACAGAACTTCAGTTCCACGAGCGCGGCCATGAACTGTGCTCCTCCCGGTCCATGT
>Ga0335078_10005922_pt1 | contig 18082 bp, 14 predicted proteins | sample Lox_Sample_32_FD_206711 | JGI IMG/M metagenome (GOLD analysis project Ga0335078, IMG submission 206711) | Soil microbial communities from Loxahatchee National Wildlife Refuge, Florida, United States - Lox_Sample_3.2 | ecosystem: Environmental > Terrestrial > Soil > Wetlands | place: USA... | reverse complement strand
ACCCGCCAGGGTGACTGAACGCAGCGGAATGGCTCGGCCAGCACCCGGACCGGAGTCGCCGAAACTCACGATGTCGAGCCGGTTCGCCGTGGCCAGAAACGAGATCACGAACATCAGCCGCGCATCCACCTGGCCGCCGGACAGCTGCCTGCGGGCGGCAGCCGAGGCTGAGATCTTCGGGAAGGCCGCCAGCGCGGCCCCGGCAGTCCTCCGCTGCTGCAGGTCCGCCCTGAGATCGGACACCTGCGCGGCGGCTCCGCGTGGCGCAATCACCCGGACGTCGATCCGCGCGCTCCCAGATCCGAACCTGGCGATGACCGTCGGCGCATAGACGGTATCCAGGCGCGGGCCGAACAGCCGGCGGACCGTCGCTGTTGAGACTATGACCTGGGAACTCAGCAGATCACGGGCCGGGTCCATCCTGAGCAGGTTGCCTGGCCAGACCCCGTGCGACTCCAGTGCCAGGCACATGGTCAGATCACACGACACGACGTCGTCACTGCTGACCTCCTGGGCAACCCAGGCCGCCGCCTGGTTGCGGGCCGCCGCCCCGCCGAGGTCAGGCGCGCCCGTTGCGGGGTGGTGCGCGGACAGCGCGATCACCAGCGGACCGGCGGTGGCGGCGACGGCCGCGGCGACCGCGAGCGCAACGCCGCGATGCCGCGGTCGGCGCCGCAGCAGCTTCCGGGCACCTCGTCGGGGGTGCTCGGAGATGTCAGCGGAGACGAGGCGTGGCAGCTGGTCGGTATCGAGTTCGGCATCCTCGTGGGACAGGCGGCCCCGGACCGCGGTTGGCAGCTGCGGCAGCGTTCCATTCGATGGCCTCAACCCGTCGGCTCCCCCCGGCACCGGCCGGGGCTGCGACGTCGAGAGCGCAGGGCGCGCGTTCTGATTCGTCGGCGCCGCGTTCGGGAGCCAGGCTTCCTCCTCCTGCCTAGCCCGTGCGTGCGCGGCGCTGACGACTGCCTGCATTCGCTGCACCAGAGCCTCCGGCAGCTCCGGCCGGGCTGATGAAGCCGGGCCGGCCCTGGTCGCGCCAGGGACCCGCCGCGTGAGCGGCGGCTTGCTGCTTTCGTCTCCCACGCGGCTACCCCCCAGGGTGCGCACACGGGACGACGCGATTCCCCGCAAACAGCGCACCACACGCGGCCAGGATCTTCAAGCGAAATGGCCGTTGTCGCGAAATAGTTACGTTATCCGCTCGGCGGGCGGCCCCGACCCTGGTGGCCGGCCTGCTGAGTCCTTCGGGCACGAGCTTCAGCAAACGTCCGCCCTTGAGCCGGATCGGACAGTACATCCACGTATGTGGGACGCAGAAGAGGCCGCCGGAGGCGGCGGCTGGCCGCCAGACGCTCCAGCCCCCGCTGCGTCGCGAGCACGACCGCGAGGACCAGGCCGGCCACGATGCCGTCCAGCCAGTAGTGGTTGGCCGTCACTACCACCGCCAGCGTGGTGACGACCGGATAGAGCAACGCGAGCCAGCGCCACCGGGAACGGGCAGCCGAAATCACCATGATCGCGACCAGGATCGCCCAGCCGACGTGCACCGATGGCATGGCGGACAACTGGTCAGGGTCGAACCCGGCGACTGTTTGGTAGACCGACTGGTGATAAAGCACCGCGGTGTCCACCATCCCCGTGGCGGGCAGCATCCGCGGCGGCGCCACCGGGATGAACTGGATCAGCAGGCAGGCGCCCGTCAGCGCGGCCAGCGTGGTTCGCAGCCGAAGGTAATGAGCCCGGTGCCAGACGAACAGCCAGATCAAACAGGCGATCAGGATCGGGAAGTGCAGTGTGTCGTAATACAGGTTGAACGCCTGCACGACCAGCGGATGCGGCAGGAACGCGTGCTGCAGGCCGGTCTCGCTCGGCAGGCGCGATTCCCGTTCGAGGTGCCAGATCCAGCGGCCCCGCGCCAGCGCGCCGCCCGGTCCCATGACCGAGAAAGACCCGGCGAACTGCCAGAGCGCGAAGAGGCCAAAGACCAGCGCGGCCTCCTGAATGAACACCGTGACGGCGGCCAGGCGCGGCGGCCGGGCCAGCCGCAGCACGGCCGCGACGATCGCCAGGGCGCCCGCGACGGCCGCGGCCTGCTGCCAGGACAGTTCAAGATTCGGCACGCGGTTCGTCCCGTGGCCGCATGTCGTTCATGCGGATCAGCGTACGAGCATCGGCCGGTGGCTCTCCGCGCGGCGTGGGCGCACAATACTGGTGTGCGATGGACGGATCTGCCTGCCGAGCGCGAGCCGGCTGATGCGGCTTCTGGGCTGCGCCGGGGCCAGTGGGATGACCTGAGGGAACGGCTGGAGCGTCTGCCGCCCGGCCACCCGTCGCGGCCGGGCTGGGAGGAGTCGGCCGACGGACACGGCGCGGACCCGGGTGACGCAGACCAGGGCGAGGCGGCCGGCGGCCCGGCGGGCCGTCGGCATGTGAGCCCGTCAGCCGAACGGCGTGGCGTTCAGGACGATGATGAGGATTTTCATGGCGGCGACAGAGGCGGGCGACGGGATCGCGACGCGGCCGGCGCGGACCTCCCGGACCGCGGTGCACCGTACCGGCCCTGGTTCAGCGCGGGCGAGCCGCCAGAGCCCTGGTTCAGCGCGGATCCCCGCTAGAGGGCTTACCCGGCATCGCCGCCGTCCCGGCTGAAGGTGGCCGGGTCCGGTTCCTGCCGCGGCAGCACGACCTCCGCAGTGGCGTCGGCCCCCAGCCGGACGGTGTCCCCGTCGGCCAGGCGCACCGCCGTTCCTGGCAGCACTCTGTCTCCGTTGACGAACGTGCCGTTCGTGGAGTGTTCGTCCCGGATCGTCGCATGGCCCGAGTCGTCAACGGTGACCGTCGCGTGCCGCCTCGAGACGTTGTCGAACCGGGAGAAGGCCGCAGCGACCAGGGATTCCGCCGGATCACGGCCGAGCAGCAGCGAGGTCCCGGCGGGTACCTCCACATTGCCGGTCGGGAACGCCAGCCTGAGCACCGCGGGGGAGATGGGGCCGGTCCCCTCCTCGTGCCTCAGGTACTCCTGCATGACGGTCGCCGGCGCGGGCGGGTCTTCGTCCGGCCGCCTGCGGGGCAGGTTCGCGCCGCAGGTGAAGCAGATGAGATCGTCCGGCTTGACCTCGGCTGCGCAGGTGGGGCAGGTCAGGCTCACCATGGACGTTCCTCCAGGACAGCTATCTGATCTCGGTAACGGTCCGCACGCACGAGAGCGTAACGTGCCCGGCGAGCCTCGCGAGCGACGGGTTGCGGTCCGCCTCGTCCCCGCTAGCACGCCTTCGCCGGTACTATGAGGCGCAGAGCAGGTGATCGCCGGGCTCAGGCATTCATCACCAACGTCGGTACCGCGTACCTTGTCGGCTCGGGTTGCACCGCAGCGCGGCGGGCGCGGCTCCTGCTGCAATTGGTCACGCGACCCCGGGGCGGTAGCTCAGCCGGTCAGAGCAGCGGACTCATAATCCGCCGGTCGTGGGTTCGAGCCCCACCCGCCCCACCGACCTCACCATTGTGCGAACCATCTCCTGGTTTGGAGGGTTTTCATCTTCCCCGCTGGTTCTCGGGCCGGGGATGAGTCCGTGTGGTCCGGGGATTCGGAACACGGGGATGACTCCTTGGTCGGTGAGCCGATCTCAGCGACGAGGGCTTCGATCGCGGTCTTGCGTTCACCTGGGGTGCCGCTGGTGATGACGGTGGTGAGGTAGGTCTGGAGGTGTTCGATGACGGCGGGCGGGGGCGCGGCGGGCTCAGTGGCGAGGGTGTCGTGGAGTTCGGCGGCGCGTGCGGTGAGCTGGGTGATCTCCATCCGCAGCGCGGTGAGGCGTTCGCCTGCGGTTTCCTCCGTCATGGTACCGGCCTCGCCTTGCTGGCCTGGGCTATCGTGCTGTGCCAGTGTGCGACCTCACCCGGGTTGGTGTGGCTCGGTGAGCGAGGGTGAGAGCCAGGTGGCGAAGGATGTGTCCCAGGCTCGGGTGGACAGAACTGTGGGCCTCCCCGCGCGGGCCGTGCGCGAGAATTGTGTTAACAGCTTCAGTGTCATATCAGTCTGGGAGACCACCGGAACGGGCAATTACGCCCGTGTGCTTGGAGTACCTCGCCGCAGCGGGTATTCCTTTCTCAGCAGGAGGGCGGAAAGGACTACCGGAAAGAGGGCGGGCCGGAGGGGGCACAGAGCGGTAGGAACCGGATCTACTTGGCGAGTTGGCAAAGCCAGTTGGCGCTACATGGCGACCTGGCAGCGAGTTGGCGGTTGCCTGTACGGCCCGGCATCGTCGGCCTCGCTGGCCGCGCCCACACCGCCGGGCAAGACCGGGGATAGGCTCCGTCAGTTCTTGAGCCGCGACGGGTTCTGCGTGGTCTAAACGGGGTGCGTGCTGCCGCTGGCCTGCGGCAGCGAACCCGCCGTGGTCATGCAGGACATGCCAGCGCTGGAATCGATCGGCTGAATGCCCTGATCACTGCTGACCTGTGGCGTGAGGTCGACGGAATGAATCGGGCGGCCGTGGCCGGCTGGGGGACGACGTTCCAGGTCGTTCACCTGGTTCGGGGCATCCGCACCCTGGCGCAGCGGGGCGTCCGTCGTTAACGTGAACGGCCATGGATCTTGAGGGGCAGCGGCGGGACGATGGGGCATCTCATCGGGACCGCCCGCCGGAGCGCCGGGACGGCTCAGGGCATCTCCACCCGGCTGCGCGGGGTCATGTACGGCAAGCCCGCAGCGGACTCACTGGAGGATTCGCCGACTACCCGCCTAGCTCATTTTCTAGGCCACCGCTAACAGGAACCGCGCAGCCCGCACAAGGCACACTCCGGGCCGCCTGACGCGCCGCAGCAGGCTGTGTTTTTCATGATAAGGGCCCGAGGCTGAACTGAGGAGCCGGGTCATCCGTAGTGCATTGAGGCACGCTGCTGGCCTTGTTGCTTCCAACCGATCAAGGAATCATGAGGGCGGAAGAATGACGGCATCTGTCATGAACTCGGCCACGGGCCGCTCTTGTGATCATGTTTCGGACGCCGACCGCGAGGCCGGCCTAGCTGAAAGGCGCCCGCTCGTCCCCGTTGCGGCCGGTCGGCTGCGGCTGGCCGGCGTACCCGGGCCATCACTGGACAGCCAGGTGCGCCTGGTGACGGGCCAGGCCCTGCTACAAGAGGTCAGCGTATCGGCCGACAGCGCCAAACCAGGGGCTGACGATGGACGCTGACACCACGGCCGCCGCTGGCGGGCGTGCAGAGCGGGTAATTGTGATTTCGATGATGAAATCAGGAACGCATTTGCTGAAAGAGCTGATGCTGGCTCTTGGCTACAGTCTGTACGGCCACGTCAGGATTACTCCGCAGGTCCGGCCGACATTGGATCAGGAGACGCGCGGCCGGGTGGCTCGCATGGTCTACGACGATGCCACGCTAACCCGCCTGCTGTCCGAGCCCGAACCTGTATTCGATGAAGCCGCCGAGCAGGCATGGGAGGCACTGGCGTGGTCCTGGCAGCTCAGGTTCGGCATGCCATTGACAACGTGGTACAGCATGGCGCTGGTCAACACTGGCCTCGTCGAGCAGGCATGCCGTCGCACGGCGGGCTCGGATTTCGCCGAGACGCCCGGCGGAATATGCTGGATGTTTCATGAATTCGATCTTAGGAAGATCGACGGGCATTTTCTTCATGAATGGGCGGCTACCGGGGAGCCGCGAATTATCTTCAACTACCGCGACCCGCGCGACATGATCCTCTCGATGGTCAATTTCCTCTGCGGGGCGACCGGGCGGGGGCTCAGTGCCTTCAATAACCTTCAAACATTCAGGTCCATCCTCGTTTCTAAGCCCACTCTCGAGGAGAGGATCACGTACGCGCTCACAGATGACTCATTTCCCGGCAACCAGGATGACTTCAAGCGCATGGTCTGGCTGCTGCATCATCCAAACGTCTGCACGACGACATTCGAAGAGCTTGCTGGACCCCTGGGAGGAGGAACGGCCGATTTGCAGCTACGGGCCGCCGCCCGGCTGCTCGATTTCCTAGGAATTAAGGAGCATGCGCCGCAAGATGTGACTGGCAAATTGTTCAACCGCAATGCCTTCTCCTTCCACCGAGGCCAGATCGGAGACTGGCGCGAGGTCTTCACTAATAAGCAATGCCGCCTCGCCGAGGCCCGCTTCGCAGATGTGCTGCCACTGTACGGGTACCCGGCCAGGCGGCGGGCCAGTCGGGCATGGGCCTGGCCGGGCTCAGTATCACCAAGAGAGGGCCACCGATGACCAATCCGTTTGATGACGAGGAGGGCGTGTTCCACGTCCTGGTCAATGAGGAGCGGCAGTATTCCCTGTGGCCGGTGTTCGCGGATGTGCCGGCCGGATGGGATGTCGTGCTCGCGGACCGGCCGCGGCAGGAGTGCCTGGACTTCATCGAGCAGACGTGGACGGACATGCGTCCCAGGAGCCTGGCCGAGCGGATGGACCAGCCGGGATGACCGCGCCGGGGAGTGCCCGGGCCGACGTAGCGGTTCGTGCCGGGCTGGGCTTGGACTACGTCGAGTTCTACGTGGGTGATCTCGATGCCAGCATCGCGTTCTGGGCAGGCCATTACGGTTGCGCGGTGGTCGGCGCCGCCGAAGATCGCGCCGGAGGGTTCCGCAGTGTCGCGGTCCGGAACGGGCAGATCAGCCTGGTGCTGACCGAGGGCACCTCGCCGTGCCACCCGGCCAGCGAGTTCGTTGCCGCGCATGGCGACGGGGTCGCTGATATCGCGCTGCGCACGGCGGACGTGCGGGCGTCCTTCGCGGCAGCGGTCGCCCGCGGGGCACGCCCAGTGCGCGAGCCGACCACGCACGGCGGTGCCTGCCCGGCCGCGACCGCCGCTGTGTCAGCGTTCGGTGATGTGGTGCACACGCTGGTACAACGCGATGCGGGCGACCGCGGCGGGCTGCCCAGCGGATTCCAGGCGGTGCCCGCTCGCGCTCAGGGCGGTGATCCGCCCGGCAGTGGATTCGGCCTGACCGGGATCGACCACCTCGCGGTGTGCCTGCCCGCCGGTGGCCTCGACGCAACCGCCGGTTACTACCAGCGCGTACTGGGTTTCCGGCAGAGCTTCGAAGAGCGCATCGAGGTGGGTCCCCGCGCGATGGATACGAAGGTTGTGCAAAGTGCCGGCGGGGTCACGTTGACGCTGATCGCACCCGACCTGGGCGCCAGCACCGGCCAGGTTGACGACTTCCTCACCAGCCATGGCGGGCCGGGTGTCCAGCACATCGCCTTCTCCTGCGACGACGCGGTCAGGTCGGTGCGGGCCCTGAGCGCGCGCGGCGTCGTCTTCCTGGAAACCCCGGGCTCGTATTATGACCTGCTCAGCACGCGGCTTACCCCAGCACGGCACGCCGTCGCCGAGCTGCGCGCGCTTGGCTTGCTGGTGGACCAGGACCACGCCGGTCACCTTTATCAGATATTCACCCGCTCAGTGCACCGCCGGCGGACGCTGTTCTTCGAAGTGATAGAGCGCGATGGCGCGCAGAGCTTCGGCACGGCGAACATCAAGGCCCTCTACGAAGCGGTCGAGCGCGGTTGAGGATCACTGCTGACGTCGCGGTTCCATCGCCGCAGGACAAGCGTGCCCGGCTGGCCGCCCTGCTGGCAGCGCGGCGGGCTGGCGACATCCCGGAGGTGGCGCCGCGGCCGTTCGGCCTTGGCGCCGGCAGCAGCCGGGCGCAGGCGACCGCGGCTGCCAGGGACCCCGCGGCTGCCGTCAGCAGGCCTGGGCTCGCACCACGGACAAACGCCTGTGCGGCGGCCTCCTGAAGCGCGCGCACGGCACTGGCCGCGGCGGTGCCGCCTCGGTGGGGGGTGAGCTGGGATGCCGCTGCGATGGAGTGCCGTGCCAGGGTCAGGGCAGGCGCCCGAACGCCCTGCGCGGCAGCCCGGCCCCGGGCATAGCCGGCCATGGCATGCGAATACGAGGTGGCGGCCACGCTGCCTATCACGGCCACCCCGAGGACAGCCCCGACGCTGCGGACGGCGTTGTTCATGGCCGAGCCGACGCCCACGTTGGGGGGTGCCAGCGAGGCGATGACGGACTGGGTCGCAGGCGGTGCGGCCAGCCCCGTCCCGACCGCCATGATCGTTGCAGCGATCAGGTAGTGGGAGTACGCCGAGCGGCCCGTGGCGAAGGCGAGAAACCCCAGGCCAGCGGCCGTGGTGGCCAGCCCTGCCGTGACCACGGCCCGGGCGCCGACCCGCGCCGCCAGGCGGGTAGCCGCCGGAACGGCCACGGCCAGGGCCAGCGCCGATGGCAGCCACCGGATCCCGGCGCCCAGCGGCGAGTAGCCGAGGATGAACTGGTAGATCTGGGTGAGCACGAAGCTGGCGCCGCTCAGGCCGAAGAAGAGGATCGCGACAGCGCCCGATGCGACGGTGAATTGCGGCACCCGGAATAGGCTTAGTTCCATCATGGGGTGGGGGCATCGCGACTCCCACCCCGCGAAAGCAGCGAACAGGAGCACGCTGAGGGCGCTTCCGGCTGCCGTGGCGGCCGATGTCCACCCGGCGGCGCCGGCGTTGATGAGGGTGTAAGTGAGAACGCCGAACGCCGCCGCCGCGAGCAGGGTGCCCAGGGGATCGAATCGAGCCTGCCTGACTGTCCCGGACGCAGGGACCAGGAAGTACCCGGCGACCAGAGAGAACGCCGCGATCGGCAGGTTCACCATGAAGATCGAGCCCCAGGAGAAGCGAGCCAGCAGCCAGCCGCCCGCGGTCGGGCCGACGGCCACGCCGAGGCCGGACGTACCTGACCACACTGCGATCGCCTTGGCTCGTTCGGCGGTGTCGGTGAAGACCCCGGTCATGATGGCCATGGTGGCGGGCACCACGAGAGCGGCACCGACACCCATGATCGCCCGCCAGGCTATGAGCTCGGTGGCGGTGGATGACAGCGCCGCTGCTAGCGAGGAGGCGCCGAAGAGCGCCATTCCGGCGGCAAGCGCGCGATGCTGACCGAACCGGTCCGCGAGGCTGCCCGCCGGGAGCAACAGCGCCGCGAAGGCCAGGCTGTAGGCGTCGACAATCCATTCCAGCGCGGCGGCGCCCGCGGGTAACGCGCCTGCCAGGGTGGGGACCGCGATGTTGACGATCGTCGTGTCGACCACGACGACCAGCATGGACAGCGAGAGCACCGCCATTGTCAGCCAGCGGTGATCGTAACGGGGCCGCAGCTGCGAGGCCACAGCATTCCTCGCCCTGCGGCGGGCCTGGCTGATGCTGCGCGTGGCGGCGGTCATTGAGGCACTCTCCACGTCCGTCGGGAACCCTTGCCATACATACCTGTTATGTAGCATAGTGAACGCCGTCGCTCGCAGCAGTGGCCTACGGTCATCGCGCTTCGTCAGCGAAGCCAGATCCGGATTCTCAGGTGAAAGGACTAGTGCGTGCCGACGGCCGTCCCCCCAGTTGATGCTGCGGAAGCCAGATCACCCGTGAGGTCCCTCTTGACGTACTCCCTACCACCCTTAAACCTGCCATACCCCGAAACTCTCCCCAGCCGGCGATCCGAGCTCGTGACCGCTGTCAGGGCAGTCGGCGCGGGCCGTGGCTTACTCGCCGCCTTCGGTGAACCTGCCGCCCGCGCCGGTCTCCGGCTACGGCTGAGTGAGCGGCCGGCACCTGATCCGGACGTCAGGAGCGGCCTGCGGGCAGGCCGCTGGGAGGGTCTGCGGTCCCTTCCAGTCAGCCCGCCGAGCCCTCAGGCTCACGCTGAGCAGGATGAGCACGACCGTTACTTCGCAGTTCAGCGCACGGGCGATGACGTAGAACGGGACTTCGTGGCCGGTCTGCTACTCGCCCACCTGTCGGCGTACGAGAACTGCCTGGCCATGGGCGTGACGTTGCTGGACCAGCCGGAGTGGTACCGGCTCTTCGCAGGCCTGCGGGGCCTAGCTCGCTTCGTCGAAGGCGAAGACGCCCCGTCCCCGGGCGGCTCGGCGCAAGACGAACCGCCGCCGCAGCCGTCGCCATCCGGCTGGCGCGATGGCTACAATCCGGCCGCGCGCTGGCTCATAGGCCATCAGCTCTTCTTTGCCCTCATCCAGGGCGCGATCGTCGGCTTGAATTGTTTCGCCAGCGCCACGGCGGATGCTTCGGGGGACCGGGAGCAAGGCCTGGCCCTGTCGGCGGCTTTCCTGCGCAGTTCGGCCGCGGCGATGAAGCTGACCAGCGATTTCGATCCGGCTGACTACGACGCAACGGTGCGCCCGGCTATGTCGCCGCCCAGGGTTCGCGAGGGGTTTAGCGGGTTGCAGACCCGCGACCACGCCTGCCTCATCCGGCTTTTCGGGGCACTCAAGCCGACCCTGACCGCGCTGGCCGGCCGGGTCGGAGTGCACGAGGAGCTCGTGGACTCGGTGATCTCCGCATACGCCGCGCACGAATACATTTGCGCGCGCTTCCGCGGGGATGTGCTGCCCAGCCTGCGCATGGCGGCAACCACGCACGGCAAGACCAAACGGCCGGGCACCGAAGTGATCCGCGAGATGATGCGAGCACGGCTGGCGCTCATCGCACCGGCGGCACCCTCGGGACCGCCCGCGACGGCGCCGGGGGAGGCTGACCCGCTGGGACCCGAGCCCCGCACTGGCCGCCCATCATGACCGGGCAGCCGACCCTCGTCGTCACCGTCCACGACGGCTTCTACGGATCGGGCACCGGCGCCGGCTACGCCAACCGCAGCTTCCTGCAGACCCTGACCGGGCTGCTCGCGCCCCGCGTGCGGCTGGTCTTGATGCCCGTGTACCTGGCCACCGACAGCCCGGAATACCAGGCCGACTGGCACCAGCGCAGCCTCGACATCTGCCGCGGGGCGGGCGTGAGGGTCCGGCCCGTCGACAATGGCACCGACGGCCAGATCCGGTTCGGCGGCCTATCGGCATTCGAGCACCTCGCCGGCACGACCGCCGTGGCTGTGCTGGAGGCAATGTCTCGCGCGGACCCGGTCGCGGCTATCTTTTTCGACGTCCCGTTCCTCGGTGTTCCGCCGCTGCTCCCCGGGTGGGCGGTGCCCAGCCTGGCTGTGATTCCGCGTTCGACCGGCCTGCTGCACGATCCCGGCAACGGTGCCCGGATTCAGTTCGAACGAAGCGGCCTGCGCTATCTGGCAGGCAATGACGGCAAGATAGGAGCCATCTCCGGTTACATGAGGGATCACCTGGTCGGTGATTACCACCTGCCAGACACATCGTTGCTTGACCTGCCCGACGGCCTCACTCCCCAGGAGTGGGACATTCGCCCGGCTAGCACGCCATTTCTGCCGCGACGCGCCGAGGCTGGCTTTCTGCTGGCTCTCGGCCGTGCCCAGCCGTACAAGGGGTGGGACGACCTCCTCGATGCCCTGGCCCTCCTCCGGGACCGGCAGGTAAAGCTACCGCACGCGCTGCTAGCCGCCGTCACCGACCAGCCGGCCCCGACCAAGTACCAGCAGCATCTGGCTGACCGGATCGAAGACCTCGGGCTCGACGCCACTCTGCTGACCCGGTTCGACCCCGCCATACGGACCCTGCTCGCGCATCCCGCGCTGCGGGCGGCGGTCATTCCCTCCCGGACTGAGCCATTCGGGCGGGTGCCCCTTGAGGCATACGTCGCCGGAGCCGCTCCCGTGATTGCCACCACCGCGGGCGGGCTAGCGGAGCAGGTGATCGACGGAAAGACCGGACTGACGGCCTCCCCAGGTGACCCGGCGAGCCTCGCGCAGGCCATCGACCGCGCCCTCGGGATGACGACAAGTGAGCGTGATCAGATGCGGAAGGCCGGCCACCGCCTAGCCCGCACGCGCTTCGACCATAAGCAAGCTATCCACCACTTCCTCGCTCGCTTCGCGCCCTGGAGTCTGCCTTGAACGGGCGGCCCGGCAAGGCCATCGGAGCGGCGGCTTGCTGGTCGCGGACGAGCCGGCCCACTTCAGTCCGCAGGTGCACAAACTCGGGCAGTTCCTTGGTGACAATCTGATCACGCGGATCGGGCAGACGCACGGCCAGGTCGGCGCGGACGCGGCCGGGCCCGCCGGTCATGACCACCACGCGGTCGCTGGCGTACACGCTCTCGTCAATGTCATGGGTGATGAGCAGGATCGTGATGTCCCGGTCACGGCGCAGCCCCAGGACGAGGTCTTCCAGGTCTTCCCTGGTCTGGGCATCGACCGAGCCGAATGGCTCGTCCATGAGCAGCAGGACCGGATCGCACGCGATGGCCCGGGCGATCGCCACTCGCTGCTGCATTCCGCCCGACAGCTGCCAGGGATAGCGGTGCGCGGTATCGTTCAGGCCGACCGAGGCCAGCGCCCGCTGCGCGTTCCTTTTGCGCTGGGCGCGCCGGGGTTCCTTGCGCCGCAGCGGCAGCGCGACATTGTCGCGGACGCTCAGCCACGGGTACAGCGACCTCGAATAGTCCTGGAACACCACGGCCAGCCCGTCGGGAACCGTGCCGTGCACCGCTGTCCCGTTCACCGTGATCGTTCCGCGTGTGGGCTGCAGCAGTCCGGCGATGCACCGCAGAACGGTGGACTTGCCGCAGCCGGAGGGGCCCACGATGGCGACCAGTTCACCCTTGGCCGCCTTCAGGCTGACCTGGTCGATTGCCAGGTGCGTGCCGCTGCCCCGTCCGTAGGCGTGAGTCAGGTTCGTTACCTCAAGCATGGGGGTCCCGTCAGTTCGTGAATCGTCGAGCACCGCGATGCCACGTCAGTACGTAGTGCTCCAGGCCGAGGACCGCGGCGTTCATCGCATACCCGAGGATGCCGAGCAGCACGATCCCGCCCCACAGCACCGGCAGGTTGAAGCTTTGACTCGCGCTGTTCATCTGGTAGCCGATGCCGCTGGTACTGCCGGTCAATTCGGCGATCACCATGAGGACCAGGGACAGCGAGACGCTCAGCCGCAGCCCGGCGAAGAACTTCGGCAGGGTGGCGGGTACGACGAGCCTGGTGAGCCGCTGGCCGGCGGAAAGCCGGAACACCCGCGCGGTCTCCGCCTGCAGCGGATCCACTGACCTGGCGCCGTCGATCGTGTTGACCAGGATCGGCCAGACCGTTCCGAACGCGATGAACGCGACCTCCATCTGGTCGCCGAGCTTGAAGACCACGAGGAAGACCGTGACCAGCGCCACCGTGGGCAGGGACCGGCCGAAGTTCAGCAGCGGGTCCAGGTAGCCGGAAACGGCGGACGATCGCCCGATGGCGATCCCGAGCGGTCCGCCCACGGCGACCGCGACAGCCAGTCCGCCGCCGATCCGGCCCAGGCTGGGCAGGACATTGCCGATGGCGCTGGAAGTCAGCCACAGATGGCTGGCCGGGCCCGAGAACCACAGCTGGTGCATCTGCGCCACGATGGCTGACGGCGGCGGGAAGAACGAACTTTGCCGCCAGTTGGCCCATGCCTGCCAGACGAGCATGACTGCCGCCAGCACCACCCAGCGCGCCGCCATTGCGGGGATTCGCCTCATGGCCGGCTCACGCCTCCCCGAAGTAGGCGTGGTGCCACGGCAGGAGCCGCCGCTCGGCCCACACGAGCAGCGCGTTCAGCGCCAGGCCGAGGACACCGGCCCACAGGGCCGCGGCGAGAACCTGGGTGGTGTTTATGGACCCGACATTCAGGTCCGAGATGAACGCGCCGATGCCGTTGCCGTCGACCCGGCCGGTCAGGACGCCCGTGCCGATGTTAAGGATGATCGCGATCGATGACGCCAGCCGGATTCCGGTGGCTATGAACGGGCTTGCGGCAGGCAGGCTGACTCGCCGGATCACATCGAGCCGCCCGAACCCGAACGCGCGCAGCGTCTCCTTCGCCACGGGGTCCACGTCATCGAGACCGTAGATCGTGTTGAACAGCACCGGCCAGATCGACGCGTAAACGATCAGGGTGATATTCATCCGCAGCCCCGGGCCAAGCACCAGGGCGACCAGCGGGATCAGCGCGACCGATGGGATCGGCCGCAGGAATTCCACCACGGCCCGCGTGGCGCTGCGCACGAAGGGCACGCTGCCGAGCGCCAGGCCGATCGGCACGGCCACCGCCACGGCGATGGCCAGCCCCACCGCCCACGCCTCGATCGTGGCGCCGATGTCGCCGAGAAACTGCCCGTTGCCGAGCAAGCCGACCGCCTGGGCCAGCACCGCGAATGCGGACGGCAGGACCGAGCGACTGACGACGGCGGAGCTGCTGAGCGCCTGGGCGAGCAGCACAAAGACCGCGACGCCGACGAGCCCGCGAGCCCACGTCGAGCCGAGAACCTTCCGTGCCTGGGAGAGCCCGCGGGCCTCGTTACTTGTCATCACCGTATCGCCACCAGCGAAACATTATGGTGACGAACGTTACCGGATCTCATGATTCAGACATATAGATGGGCCTTTGCAACAGTCCCGGCCGCGCCCGGCACGGCCGCCTGGGGCAGGGCGAGCACGAGCGGACGCGAGAATCGCCGCCGGCCAGGTGCCAGGCGGCGACTCTCGCAGCGCGACCGCCCGCCCTCTCGGCCCGCGGTCGTGGCCGTTACTTAAGCATCAGCGGATTCACGTCGAGCCGCTTCTTCAGCATCCCGCCCGACACCATCAGGTCCGCTATCCGCTGGACCTGCGTGGTGTCCTGCGTGGTGGGGAAGTCGTCGAGGTTGAGCAGGGCCGCCTCCTGCGGGGTGATGGCCTTGATGTAGGTCGGGATGATCTTCTCGACCGCCGTGCGGTCCCTGTTGGCCAGCGCATTGCCCTTCTCCATCGCGCGCTGGAACGCCAGCGCGGTCTTCCTGTTCTTCTGCACCCATGACTGGAGGGCGAAGTTACCGCCCAGCGGGACACCTGAGGTGGGCCCGCTGCACTGCTGGAGCACCGGCACGGCACCGTACTTCGTCTCCGCGGCGGTGATGAAGGGTTCCACCTCGCTGATGGCATCGACCCCGCCGGACGCCAGTTTCGCCGGCATGTCCGGGAACGGGATCGTCGTGAACGTCACCGAGCTGGGGTTGACGTTGTCCGCCTTCAGGACCGCGCCGATCTGGATCGTCTGGATATCAGGGTTGATGTTGACGGCGATGGTCTTGCCCGCGAGGTCCGCCGGGGTCTTGATCTTCGAGTTCGGCATCGCCAGGACGGTGTTCGTGTTCGTCGCGCAGGAACTGTTCGGCGCCACGATGTTAAGATTCGCGACCCCATGGGCCTGGGCCGACAGGAATGACACGTAGTTCGCGGCCGAAACGATTTGAACGGAGCCGCGGAGCAGATCCGGAAGCGCCTGCGTGCTCTGGGCGACGACAAGCGTCTTGACGTCGAGCCCCGCCTGCTTGAAATAACCCTCCTTGACCGCGAGGAAGTAGGGCACGGCGTCGACGATGGGAACGACCGCGACGGTGACGTGCGTCTGCGCGGGCGCAGCGGGGTTCGACGGTGCCGGCGAGCTGCTGCAAGCGCTGGCCACGATCGCCGCGGCCAGACCCGCGGCGATAAGGGCGAGACGAGAGGCACGGGTGGTCCTCATGGTGCTCCTTGGTTGAGGATGAAGGGTGGGGGGAAGCGAACAGCATAGCCGGACCGCACCGACGTATCACTTATTACGACATCGTGCGCAATAGTGGATCTGCGCCATCCTGCGCATGGCTCCGGCCGCCGCGGGCAGGCGGGACGGCGCGGCCAGGCGGCTAGGCGGCGCGGCAGGCGGCCAGGCGGCGCGGCGGCGCGGCAGGCGGCCAGGCGGCGCGGCGGGCAGCGGCAGCTCGTCCGCGCCTTTCCGTCGAGAAGGCACTGGCGTCGGCGAGCGGGGCCTCACTTGCGCCATCCTTCCCGCGCTTCACCTGCGCAGGGATAGCGTGAGCTGATGTACTTATGGTGCCTGCTCAGGTGACGGGCGGCCCGGCGGGCCGGCCGATGTTGGAGGATTAGCGAACGAATTCGTGGCCGGCAGTGATTACATGTCCTTAACCCGTTTTGTACGGCCAGGGTCGCCCTGGGCCCTGCTGTACTGTAGCGACCGCCACCTGAAGGGGGGACGGATGCCGTCCGGCTCCTTGACCGGCCTGCCAGCACCCGTCCCGAAGGTTTCCGAACGGCACGAGGTGATGGCGCAGTGCGCAATGGACCGATGACGGACCAGTCCGGCGCTGGTCAGGCTCCGGCCGCCGAGCAGGTTCGGGCATCGACAGCCGGTGCCGGAGCGCCCAACGATCCCAAGGACGGCGCACCGCGGGACGCACCGCGCAGGTCCTCGTCCCTGGCGCTCAGAAACTGGCGGGTGAGCTGGCGGCTTATAGCCCTGATCGCCATTCCGACCATCACCGCCATCGCCTTCGGCGCCGTGCGCATCGAGGACGCGGCCAACAGCGCCACTTCCTACCAGCGCGTAGAGCAGCTGGCCAGCCTGAGCAATGCGATCACCAGGCTGTCGTACGTGATGCAGGACGAGCGCGACGACCTCGCGGGCTACATCGCGGAAGGCAGGCCGGGCGGCTCGGCGTTGAACGCCGTCAACACGGAGTTCAACGTGACTGACGGGGCGGCCAATCAGGTCACTCGCCTGGCCGGCGGCGTCGGTTCCACCTATCCCGCGCAGGTGCGAGCCGAAGTCCAGACCGTTCTCGACCGGCTTAGCGACCTGCCGCGGGTCCGCACGGACGCGATCCACACTCAGGTCCCCGCGCTGACGATCATCCAGGACTACTCGGCGGCCATCTCCGATTTCTTCACGCTCGACGACGAGATCGCGCTGGGCAGCAGCGATCCGACGCTGGCCACCTCCGTCAGCGCGCTGTCCGCGATATCGCGGACCGAGGATGAGGCTGCGCAGGAACGAGGAATCTTGTACGCGGCGCTCATCGCCAGGCAGTTCGAGCCTGGCGCGGCGCAAGCGCTGACCGGCGCCCAGTCACAGCAGGCCGCCGACTTGACCGAGTTCGAGAGCGACCTGCCGGCTGGCCAATCGGAGTACACCAACACCGTGGTCGGAACGCCGGTCGACCAGGCCGCGACCATGGAACAGCAGGCCATCGCCAGCGGCGGGAACGGCGGCATCCTCACCGTGGCCAGTCCGGCGGGCTTCCCGAGTGCGGCAGCCGCCTGGAACTCCGACCAGACGGCCGCGATCAACGACATACGCCACGTAGAGCAAGACGTGGTCAACTCGGTCATCGGGCAGAGCCGCGCCCTGCATTCCCAGGCGACGCGGACCATGCTCGACACGGGGATCATCGTGCTCGCCGTCCTGCTCTTTGTCCTGATCATCACGATCGTCATGGCTCGTTCCATGGTGCTGCCGCTGCGCAAGCTTCGGACCGGGGCGCTGGAAGTGGCGGGCCTGCGGCTGCCGGAAACGGTGCGCCGCATGAGCGAGACCGATGGCGAGGGCGTCCCGCTGGACGTGGAGCCCATCGAGGTGGATTCCTCGGACGAGATCGGCGAGGTTGCCCGGGCATTCGACCAGGTGCACCGGGAAGCGCTGCGGCTGGCGGCCAACGAGGCCGCGCTGCGCGGGAACGTGAACGCGATGTTCATGAACCTCTCCCGCCGCAGCCAGTCCCTGGTGGAACGGCAGATACGCCTCATCGACGACCTCGAGCAGGGCGAGCAGGACCCGGAGCGCCTGGCCAGCCTGTTCCAGATGGACCACCTGGCGACCCGCATGCGCCGCAACTCGGAGAACCTGCTGGTGCTCGCGGGTCACGACGAGACCAGGCGGTGGAATCAGCCGGTCGCGCTCGTGGACGTGCTTCGCGCCGCCCTGTCCGAGATCGAACAGTACGAGCGCGTCACGCTGAACGTGCAGCCGGGAATCGCGGTGCGGGGGCAGGCGGTCAGCGACGTCGTGCACCTGACCGCCGAGCTTGTCGAGAACGCCACGTCGTTTTCGGCCGCCGAGACGCCCGTCACCATCGCCGGCCACCTGCTGAGCAGCGGGGGAGTGCTGCTCGAGATCACCGACCAGGGCGTCGGCATGGGGGCGGAGGAGATGGCTCACGCTAACTGGCGGCTGGATAACCCGCCGGTGGTGGATGTCGCGGTGTCGCGTCGTATGGGCCTGTTCGTTGTGGCCAGGCTGGCGGCCCGGCATGGTATCCGGGTCCGGTTGCGCCCCGCCGCCTCCGGCGG
>Ga0335078_10005921_pt1 | contig 18083 bp, 11 predicted proteins | sample Lox_Sample_32_FD_206711 | JGI IMG/M metagenome (GOLD analysis project Ga0335078, IMG submission 206711) | Soil microbial communities from Loxahatchee National Wildlife Refuge, Florida, United States - Lox_Sample_3.2 | ecosystem: Environmental > Terrestrial > Soil > Wetlands | place: USA... | reverse complement strand
CTGGAAGGCCGGAGAATGCGCCGACTGTCATATGGTGAGCGGCAAAGGTGGCGTGCTGGGTCCGGATTTGTCACTCATCGGCAGCCTCAAAACGATTGCCTATTTGACTCAGAAGATTCGCGATCCGGACAAGGTATTGACCACGGGCCTGCGTGAGCCCAATGCTGACTACGTAGTGCCGATTGCCAACTCTACCGTGACTGTAACAACTAAGAAAGGCACCCAAATCACGGGCATCCCTAAGAACGAAGACACCTTCAGTATTCAGATGATTGGTACCGATAACCAACTGCACAACTTCTTAAAGAAGGATCTGCAGAGAATCGACCACGCGCAAAAGTCGCTGATGCCGGCTTACGGCGAAAAGCAACTTAGCGACGCGGACCTGAAAAATGTGCTGGCTTATCTGTCCACCCTCAAGGGAGGTGGTGAATGATGCGCCGCCGGGTTGCGATTGTTTTTCTCACCATTGCGAGTTTGATCCAACTCGCCTGGACGCAAACGGCTGCCTCTGATCCCAAGAGTTGGCTTACCTTTTCCGGCAACCATGCGGGCTGGCGTTACAGTCAGCTGGAACAAATTAACAAGGCAAACGTCCGGCGGGTGGCGCCCAAGTGGATTTTTCAAACCGGTGACCTGGGCAAATTCGAAACCACGCCCCTGGTTGAGAACGGAGTGATGTACGGGACGGGACAGAACGGCAAGGCTTTTGCTTTGGATGCCCGCACCGGCAAGGCCATCTGGCGCTACAACCCCAACCTGCCGGCAGACTCACGAGCCTGTTGTGGCAACGTAAACCGTGGTTTTGCGATTCACGGTGACAGGTTATTCATGGCCCGGCTCGACGCTCACGTGATCGCCCTGGATAAGAGAACCGGCAACCTGTTGTGGGATACCACCGCCGTGGATTACAAGCTGGGTTACAGCTTCACGGTGGCGCCGCTGGCAGTGAAGGACAAGATCATCGTGGGTGTTTCGGGGGGCGAGTTTCCTATCCGCGGGTTTGTGGACGCTTATTCCATGGACACAGGCAAGCGGGCTTGGCGTTTTTATACGATTCCCGGCCTCGGCGAACCGGGGCACGAGTCGTGGTCCGGAGATTCGTGGAAGTACGGCGGGGCCCCCGCTTGGGAGACGGGCAGCTACGATCCGGAACTGAACCTGGTCTATTGGGGAACGGGAAATCCCGCGCCCAGTAATTATGGCGGCAAGCGCGAGGGCGACAATCTCTACAGCAATTGCATGCTGGCGCTGGATGCCGATACCGGCAAGCTGAAGTGGCATTTCCAGTTCACCCCACATGATTTGTGGGACTACGATGCCGCGCAAACTCCGATACTGTTGGATGCGGTCTGGCAAGGGAAGCCACGAAAGCTCCTGCTGCAAGCCGATCGCAATGCTTTTTTCTACGGCCTCGACCGCGAGACTGGACAGTTTCTTTTCGCCAAACAATTCGCCGGGCAGAACTGGGCCAAGGGAATCGATGCGAGCGGTCGGCCGATTGTAAATCCCGAGACGGTTCCGACCAAAGAAGGCGTGACCGTGTGTCCGGGTTGGGCTGGCGGGGTAAATTGGAATCCGCCCTCCTACAGCCCGCAAACTAACCTTTTTTATGTGAATGCCCGCGAAAAATTCTGCACGATTTTTGGCGGCCATGAAGAAACCCCGCTGCCGGGCCGGTACTTTTACGGCAGCACTTTCGCTCCTCCCGCGAATATGAAAGATTGGGGAGCGTTGCGCGCGCTCGATCCGCTTACCGGCGAGGTGAAGTGGGAATTCAAAATGTACTCGGCAGGGTGGGGAGGTGTGCTTTCGACCGCCGGCGGACTGGTCTTCACCGGGGACAATGAAGGCAACTTCATGGCGTTTGACGCAGGCACTGGAGAGAATCTGTGGCACTTCCAGACAGGTTCACCAATCTTTGCCGCGCCGATGAGCTATGAGCTCGATGAAAAGCAGTACATTGTGATCCCCGCGGGCAGCGCGCTGTTGGCCTTTGGGCTGTCGGAGTAGGGGAAATAGTCAACCGATCCGAGAGCCGTATTGCACTTCGACGCCATCCGGAAAAAGCTGTCGGGCAAGCAGCCCAACTTCACGTCCCTGCTCGATAATGGCTTCGTCGCACCATCCGGCTGAGCCGCGAGTCCGGGCTCGTGAACGAGGAGGTAGAGTCGCTTCAGGCACCGGACGCCAGCGAGGAATTTGGACTTGGAGATTCTCATGAAGTGCAAAATGCTGGAGCACTATTCTCATGTACGGATGCAAGCTAAGCGGGAAGCGGTGGCGGCACTCGACATTGCCGGGCAAGCCTCGGGTGGGGAAGAAATCGCAGCACAGGTGCAGTAGGCATGGCGTCAACGGCGACAATTTTGTGACGGTCAAAGCACCTTCGTTCGAAGCGATTCCACAGAATTCAAATCTCGCCCGGAATGAGAACAGAACGAATCACTTGGTATCTCCAAATTCCAGGAGATTTCAATAAGCGATCGAATCTGGTTCGGGACCAGGGGGTCGGAGGTTCAAATCCTCTCTCCCCGACCAATCTTGATTTCCCGCCCTTTGACATTAGCCACACGACCGACCGCACAAAAGGACTTACAACCTTTCGCGTTTGGAAGCTGCGAGATGATTGATCCGCGTCTCTAAACACATTTGTGACCTGATCTTCGTGCGGCCAGGTGCTCGCAAAGAGAGCGACTCGTTAGCGGGCTGCATCTGGGACAGGCGGCCGAACTGTACGGAGAAACTCGCTTACGGGATGTTTCAACAGCGATTCGCAGCGGCATGAAAGGTAAAAGAAACTAGGAATTATCCGGATGAAAGTTCAGTTTTCTTGAAGCATCTTTGGTTTCATTGTTAGGGCCAGCCAAAACCGGCTGAAGGGGTCTTAGCTAACCTGGTACAACGACGCGGCTGACCGCTTCAGTCCTCGATCGCAGGCGATAATGTCGAGATGAATTGAGGTCCAGTCAGCCAGAAACACGTTCTCACTTCCCTCCCCGTCGTAGGTCTTGAGATAGCTGCGGCAGGATTCGCAATAGTCAATACGCAGGCCTCCTTCTCCTTCGACCGTCAGAACTGCGAGGCGGTGATCGTTCTGGTTTTCGCAGAATGGGCAGCCCGTTCGTCGGTAGCGCCAGCGTGTTTTGCAACGACCGCAAGATAAGAGTCGGAGGCGCCCAGGATCGGTGCCGACCAACTGAGCCATACTGGGCCGTGACCCGCAAGTCGGGCAGTAATTGTGGAGCCAACCCTCGTCTTCGCGCCATCCAGCGAACGCACTGACCACAGGGTGAAGGTGCCGCGCCAATGCAGTCCATCCTAAGTAACGCAACAGACCTGGACACGCGGACGCATATTCGTCTCTATCAAGCAGCCAGGCAACAGCCCGGCGAGGTGCGCCCGGGTCGCAGCGCAGTTCGGAATCTAGAGCTCTGGTCTCCTGTGCTAGCTTGCCCGGCGGCAGACCTGAAGCCAACTTCTGGATTAACAGGACAACTGTTCTTGCCGCAATAGCGAGGTCGATGACAACGGCCGAGCTCTCCAGGAGCGGGACGCCCTGCTGAAAATCAGCAACATAGTTGTCCCAAATAGGAACATCAGGGTCTTCGTTCAAGGTTCCGGCCGCGATGGTATCGGCCAGTGCGTGCAACTGCGCCACTGGTTGGAGATATGAATGCCTTGACACCCAGAAGTCTTCAGTCACGAGATCAATCGCCTTGTTCAATCTGTTCACTGGGCAAGAGGGGCATGAGTCGGGCGCCCAGGCCGAAGAGGAAAATGGTGGCTGCAATGAGCCCAACAGATATGCCCCACTCGAAGATCGATGGAGAATAGGTCTCCGGTGCGATCTGCGGCATTGGGCCTTTCAACCTCATGGCCAGGATGACAACGTTGACGCGGTTGAAAACTACTCCAAACACGACGAGGAGTGCCCCGGCGAAAAGTACGGTCGGCTTGGTCCGCAGCCGTGGCTGGGCCAACAACGTCAAAGGCAGAATACCGCCCAGGAAGAGCTCAATCGCAAAGAGAGCGCCAAGTCCTCCAGAGAACGCGCCTCCTAACTGGCCCCGGAAAACCATATCGCCGATCCGAAAGACGAAATATACCAATAGCGACCAGAAGGTGATCTCGCCCATTGCCGCCAGCTGTGGCATTCTCAGCTGTCGTTTCCATGCCTTGGCGATCCACATTTCAATCACGATGATTAAAGCTGTCCCGGCCGCGATCGAGGAAAGGAAGAAAGAGATGGGCATCACGGGAGACCACCACTGGGGCCCGAGCTTGTCCGGCATCAGTAGGAACAACGAGCCGAGGGAGCTCTGGTGCATGGTCGAGAGCGTGACCGCGGCGATGGCCAGCATGATCGGTTCCGCCTTCTTTCCGCTGGCTCGGAACGACCACGCAAGGAAGGAAAACAGGGCTGCGGCTAGTGCCGCATAAACCAGACTGCGCGAGAGTAGGTAGACGAACAGCGTAACCGCAAACGCAACATAAGCTCCAGACCAGCGCTTCCATATGTCCATCGCCTTCTGCAGCCCCCAGCGCTCGAACGGAACCGGAAGGAATTCGAACAGAAGGATCGTGACATAGAGGCCGACGCACCATGACACTTCAAACATCGCCGACTGCTCGGGGGCTTGCAACCCAAGCTGATAGAAGTGCCAAGGCAAACCAAGGTCGGCGACCAGCGTGATGGTGACGAACGAATAGCTCAACAGACCCATGAGCACGGCCGAACGGCCCATCGAGTAGAGATCCTTGCGCTGCAAGACGTAGATCAGCCCGGCCGTCGCGAACGCGCCCGCGGCCACCGCGATCCAGACCAAATCGAAGACGATCCAGAGTCCCCATGCATACGTGTCAGAAAGATGGGTGCTGCCACCCAAGCCTAAAGCGAACCGGGCGACCAGCGAAATGGCGCCGAACGCCATGAGCACGAGAAGCATCCTGTTCCACGGTGTCAAAAGCTTATGCTGAAGAAGCTCGAACTCCACGTGATGTCCATGGCCGTCAATGTGAGGTGCCCCCGATGACGCCGACGCCATTGCGGACGCCCTTCGTTTCAGGAAGGCGTAGGCGCTGCCGAGCAGTGCTCCAACGGCAATAACGGCGGGCGGCACCGCGTGGAGGGCCATTCTGGAAAAAGCGGGATACGGCTTGGTGCCAACATCGGGAAATCCAAGGTTGTCGAACGACACGGAGGATAGATATAGAACACTCGTGCCGCCCGCCTCTTTTTCTCCGTAAATGTGGTCCACATACTTTTCAGGCTGATTGGAAATGCGGCTGTGCGCCTCTTGCAGCATATCTTCGCGGGTTCCAAAGCGCAGGCAGTCCGCCGGACATGCCTTAACACAAGCCGGGGTGACGATCTGCTCGCGGAATCGTTCGTTCTCCTGATCCGTGAGAACTGGGCCGTTGCGGGACGCCGGGAGCGGTTGACTGGAGCGGTCGGCGCAGTGCGTACATTTCTGAATCTTGGGAGCGAGCGAGTCCCATTCGGCTGTCGGAACGCCCCACGGACAAGCCCAGATGCAGTAACGGCAGCCAATACATTGGTCGGCGTCGTAAGTGACGGGCCCGTCGGGTTGCCTCTCCAGGGCCGTAGTCGGGCAGGCGGAAGCACACGCTGGCTCTAAACAGTGCAGACAACGCCTCATCGTGAAGAGGTAATGCAGACCGCCGGGTGCCTTCTCGTCGGGAAGTTCGTGAAAGGTAATCAATGTCAGAGTCTTCGCACTGAGAGTCGCCGGGTTCTGAAAGCCAAGATTGAAATCGAGCTGAGTCTGTTCCCCTTCGCGATCGTTCCACTGCTTACAGGCAACCTGGCATGCCCGGCAGCCGATGCACTTGGTGATGTCGATCAGGGTGGTCTTGATGGGGGTCGCGGTGGCCGGCGGCGTCATGATCTTCTCCCCTTTTCCCCAAATGCGGTCACGACGGGCTCGCGCGCCTTCAGGACATTGACCAGGCAGGCCTTCGTCTCTTGAGTTCCAGCGCCGGGGTCCATGGCATCGATCGTGAGGTGGTTCACGCTCGGTCCTGTCGAAAGCCCCTTGTAGCCCCAGTTGTATGGCATCCACACGACCGTAACTTCACGGCCGTCGACCTGCAGGGTCTTCATTCTGGGTGTGACCACAGCTTTCACAGTAAGTTCGCCGCGAGCGGAAGATACTTTCACCCAATCCCCGCTGTTCAGCGATAGCTTTTGTGCAAGGCTTAGCGGGATTTCAAGCATGGGCTCGGGAACGAGCTCGTTCAACCACGGAATGTTGCGGGTCGATGAACCTCCGCACCAGTGTTCGGCGACGGTTGATGTCATGAGCACGTAGGGAAACTCCGCGACCGTTCCGATCGGCTGGTAGGACTCGACGCGCGGATACTTGAGTAACGGGTTGTGTTTCACCTTGGGGTGCAGGACGTTGTCCACTGGACTCTCGACAGGCTCGTACATTTCCGGCAGAGGACCGTCTTTCGGGACGTAGGCTACGTCGCGGGGATACCCCGGATGCTTCTCGTCCGGGTCCGAGTAGACGGCCGCGAAGAGCCGCCCGACGCCCTCCGCGCCCAGGTGGAAAGCCCGCTGGCCGTTCGGCGTAGCCGGTCCGTCGGTTGGCACAGGGACGTCCGGGACGTCGTATCCCGTCCAGCGCTTTGCCTGCTCATCCCACCAGACGATGGGTTTCGAGCCAGGATAGGGCTTGCCATGCCGGTCGCAAGACGCTCGGTTGTAGAGGATGCGCATGTTGTTGGGCCAGGTCCACCCGAAGCCCGGATAGAGACCAAGACCTCCCGGATCCGTTTGAGAGTCGCGACGCTTCGAGAGGTTATCGCCGTTCGCGAAGACGCCCGCGTAGATCCACGCGCCGGACGACGTGGAACCGTCGGCCCGAAGATCGCTGATCTTGCGGACGAGATCGCCCGCCTTGAGGCCGGTCTCCGGGTTGTCGCGCAGGGCGTACCCGTTGATCTCGCGCAGGACGTCCTCGGCCGTGGTGTAGGTCCACGAGGCCTTCTGGATGATCTCGTCCCTTGGCTCTTTCGAGTCCTTGACCAGATCGCGCACCGAGCGGAAGACGAGGTCCACGATCTCGCCGTCGGACTTAGCCTGCCCCGGAGGCTTCACCGCGGCGTGTCGCCATTGCACCATGCCGCCCGAGTTGCTGATGGTGCCGTTCTTTTCCATGAAGAACGCCGCGGGCAGCAAAATCACCTCGGTGGAGATCGACTTCGGATCTACGCCGGGCCGACGCCAGAATGTCGCCGTTTCCGTCTCCCATATCTCCTGAACCACCAGCATCTCCAGTTTCGCCATTGCATCGAAGGTCAGCTTGAGATTGGGCACGGTGACTGCGGGATTCTGGCCGACGATCCAGAGGAGCTTCAGCTTTCCTGCGAGGGCATCCTCGAACATTGGTAAGGTCCCATAGTCCTTGGAAGCATCCCGCTTGGGCAGCCAGGCATAGGCATAATCGTTTTCGGCGGTGGCTGCCTCACCGAAAAACGCCTTGAGCGTATTGACGAGGTATCGGCTGTCGGCGATCCCGTTCTTGCGGACGTAGTCGTGGATGGTCGGCTCCGCGTTCGACGCAGAGTTGAGATAGCCTGGCATGTAGTTGTAGAGCACTGCCATGTCGCACGCGCCCTGAACGTTCGGCTCACCGCGGAGCGCGTTGACACCTCCGCCTGGCTTGCCTATGTTGCCGAGCAGGAGTTGCAGGATCGTGAACGACCGGATCCCCTGCACGCCAGTCGTGTGCTGGGTCATCCCGAGCGCATAGAGGATGGATCCTGGACGGTTCCTCGCCATCATCTCCGCGATCTGGCGGATCTGGTCGGCTGGAATGCCGGTGATCCGCTCACCCATCTCCAGCGTGTAGCGCGAGACGAAGGTCCTCAACCGTGAGAAGACGCAGTGCGGGTCATCCAGACTCTTGGCAACACGCGGCTTTCCCCTGGCATCCAGCTGATATCCCCAGGTCTCCGTGTGGTATTTGTGGTTCTCCTCGTCGTACCCGCTGAAAACGCCGTCTTTGAAATCGAACGCCTGATCGCCCAGGAAAAGGGCGTTGGTATGGGTGGTAACGTAGTCCTCGTCGTACAGCTTATTGACGAGAATATGGTTGATCATGGTGTTCTGGAACGCCGCGTCGGTCCCGGGCCGGATGCGCGCGTACACGTCCGCCGTCGCGGAGGTCCGGGTGAATCGCGGATCGACGTGGATGATTTTCGCCCCGTTCTCCTGTGCCTTCCGGATCCACTTGAAGGCCATGGGGTGGTTCTCGGCCACGTTGCTGCCTTCCACCAGGATCGTCTTGCAGTTCTGGAGGTCGATCCAGTGGTTGGTCATCGCCCCCCTCCCGAATGAGGCCCCCAGACCGGGGACCGTGGGGCTGTGTCAAAGCCGGGCCTGGTGCTCGACGTAAGCCAAGCCGAGCAGCCGGGCCGCCTTCTGGAAGAGGTAGCACTCCTCGTTCGTATTCTGCGCGCCGCCCAGGAAGCCGATGGCGTCCGTCCGGTTGACCGGAACCTCTGTGCCGCCGACCTTCTCCGTGGCGATCCAGGTCTGGTCGCGCGTCTTCCGAATCTTCTGCGCGACCCGCGCGATCGCGTCGTCCCAGGAGATCTCCTCCCAGTGGTCGCTGCCCGGCGCACGGTAGCGCGGAGTGGTAAGCCGGTTAGGGGAGGCGTGCGTGGCGAACATGGATATGCCTTTGACGCATAGCGATCCCCGGTTCACGATGTGGTCATAGTCGCCTTCCATTGCGATCAGCTTACCTTCACGTACGGCAGCGATCATGCCGCATCCGCACGAGCAGAAGTTGCACGAGGTAGTGAACTCACTGATGTTTGCAAGCTTCAACTTCTGCGTGGCGGCCCTCACTGTGGATAGATCGAGGAGATCACCGAGCACTAACCCTGCCCCACCACCTACCGCCATTCGCAACCAGTCCCGGCGGTTGATTGAGGTCACGCCCCGTGTCTTATGCCTACTCGCTACCTCCTGAGTCTCGACCTCCATTTTCGGATTGTTGATCGGGTCCATCGCCATGGGCTCAGCTCCCTCGCTATGGAGGCAAAGGAATCTTTGGAACTCAATCTGGTCTTATGACCCAACAAGAAAGCCCTGCTTTATCCACCAAGCGGCTCATTCTTGATTCCTACACAATATTTTGGATTTCGCGGCGACAGATACTGGCATTTCTTACAGTGCCTTTTCTCGCTCGGCCCCTTTAGCCTGCTCCTCAGACAAAGCTCTGGGCTCTTGATTTCTTAACAGGTTCTATGGGCACGACGAGTGAAAAGCCTACCTGGTTTGTCCTGACTCGGCATTGGCTGAGCCTGCTGGGCTTGGCCCTGCTCGCCACTGCTCTTATTTCGTGGCTCTTTGTGCTGCCGCAACAAGTTCGCGGTCACGTCGACAATCCTTACGTCGGCATCCTGGTGTTTCTAGTTCTTCCAGTACTCTTCTTCACCGGCTTGGCTCTGGTTCCAATCGGTGTTTACCTAAGCAAACGCCAGATTCGCCGAGGGCTATCCGAGGAGGGCTTCGATCGCCAGACGGCACTTCGCCGTATCGCCTGGTTTTTCGGCGCGACAACTCTCCTGAACATACTGATTGGAACCCAAGTCTCTTATCGAGCCGTTAAATACATGGAGACACCACAATTCTGCGGAGCAAGTTGTCACACGATGAATCCTGAACTAGCTGCCTATCAGAATTCTCCGCATTCCAGAGTGGAATGCGTCGAATGCCATGTGGCGCCCGGTGCGGCTGGTTGGATCAACAGCAAGACGAACGGAGTTCGTCAACTCTTTGAGACTGTGCTGAATACAAGCCCAAGACCAATTCCGTCCGCTCTGGAAAGCAATCGTCTCGTGCCCGCGAGAGAGACCTGCGAAAACTGTCACTGGCCGCAAAAGTTCAACGGCGCACGCCTGCGCGTATTCAGCAAGTATGCCGACGACGAAACAAACACGCGAACGGAGACCGTCCTCTTAATGCTAGTGGGGGGCAATCGGATCTCGGGAATTCACGGCGCGCACTTTGGTCCGGGAGTTCACATCCGCTTCGCGTCTGCGAGCGGGGCGCGACAGACCATTCCGTGGGTTGAATACAGAAATACAGACACGGGAGATGTCCGAACTTTCGTCAGCTCCGAAACGCAGCCGAATTCGGCCGAGGCACTCCCCAAGTTCGAGATGGAATGCGTGGATTGTCATAACCGACCCACGCATACCTTCGACCTGCCGGAACGAGCGATGGATAAAGCGCTCGCCCTTGGTGACATTGCTGCAGGGCTGCCCTTCATCAAAAAGGAAAGTGTGGAGTTGCTGAAGGCCAACTATGCGACAAGCGCAGAAGCGGCTGCGAGATTGCCGCCCGCCCTTGCGGCTTTTTATCAGCAGAAATACCCAGACGTTTACGCTGCGCGTTCACAGGACATCCACCAGGCGGGTGAAGCGGTTCTCGCAATTTACAAGCGCAATGTTTTTCCGGACCTGAAAGTGACTTGGGGCACTTACCCGAACAATCTTGGCCATACGGACTTTCCTGGGTGTTTTCGGTGTCACGACGGCTCGCATACGACGGCCGATGGAAAAACGATCACTCAGGACTGCAACACCTGTCATCAGCCACTGGCCATGGAAGAGGCATCCCCGGAAATCCTCAAGACTCTGGGCGTCGCCGATTGGATTTCGAAAGTGCAGAAACAATGATCTGGCGGTGTGCAACAAGTATGAACGATCTACAAATCAACTTGATTCAGGAGCGAAGTATGAACCGACTCTTTGTAGTTAGTCTGGCAACGATGTTAGTGATCGCGTCCTCGGCTTCGTGGGCTGCGGAGGATGGAGCTTCCCTTTACAAGACAAAGTGTGCAGGTTGCCACGGGGCCAGCGGAGAAGGCAAGCCTGCTATGAAGGCTCCGGCGCTGAAGGGAACAAGCCTCGATGCAAATCAAATCGCGGAGCACATTACCAAAGGCGAAGCAGGAAGTAAGGCACCGCATAACAAGGGCATCGCCGGGCTGAACGATGAGCAAGCCAAGGCGATTGCTGAGTGGGTCAAGACTCTCAAATAGTGTGACTTGATCCAGATGGAAACCGGCTTGCACTGCTGCAGTACCCGCACTTCTAAGTGCAGGATACTGCGGCGTCTGTCATGAAAATAGGAGTCCGACCGTGAAGACAGGCGGAACGTACTTACAACTCTTGGGCTTGGCAGCGATCTTGTTGTTGGGAGTGTTTCGGCCCGCCCGTGCCGACCCGCAGGAAAAGGGTGGCGCGGCGCCGCCGAAGGAAACAGCTCAATATGTTGGAGTCGACACTTGCAAGACCTGTCATGAAGAGCTGTACAAAAATAACTTCGAAAACACAGCGCATTTCAAGACAACCCTGCACGACGGACACGGTTGTGAGTCGTGTCACGGCCCCGGATCCGCCCACGTAGAAGGCGGCGGGGATGTTACCAAGATCATTAGCTTCAAGTCGATGTCGAAGCAAGATGCGAATGCCCGCTGCTTAAGTTGCCACGGTGAAAAGCACGAGCAACGGCATTTCTCGGCGTCGGCGCACGCGAACAACGATGTCGGCTGTCTGGACTGCCACTCGCCGCACCACGCCAAGGAACCGGAGCACCTCCTCGCCTCAGCCCAACCCAAACTCTGCTACGGATGCCATGTGACCGCGAAGGCCGACTTCGCGAAGCCATATCACCATCGAGTAGACGAAGGCCTGATCCAATGCAGCGACTGCCATAACGTCCATGGTACGAGCACACTTCGGCAAGTGCGGGCCATGCCCAGCGGGGACGCGATTTGTGTCAAGTGTCACGCCGACAAGCAAGGCCCGTTCGTTTTTGAACATGTACCGGTGAAGACTGAGGGCTGCAACAGTTGTCACACGCCACACGGATCGACCAACCCGCGCTATTTGCGGGTAAGCCAGGTCAATCTCCTGTGCCTGCAATGTCATTCTTTCCCGGCGCAAGGGCCCGCGGGCCCTTCGCATAATCAGTCCACAAAGTATCAGGCGTGCACGATGTGCCACGCGGCGATACATGGGTCCAACTCAAGCAACGTGTTTTTCAGATGACGAGGCAGGCCATGACTGCAAACCAGCTTCGGATACCGCCGATTTTGATGATCGTTGTCTTGTTGCACTTCTCGGCGAGAGCTCAAACCGCCAGCGATGGGACCAGCCAGGCTCAAGCAGCGCCTGAAGTTGTGGAACGCGGCGGCTATGTAATTCACCAGTCCATCGAGATCGGTTACCGCGTGTCGGAGATAACTGGCAGCGAGCAAATGTACAACACACTTGTGGATCTGCGTACCGGACCGCGCTTCCTGGACCAGAGCCTCTCCATGCAATCGCAAAACCACGACAGCCTGCTCTTCGACAACCTCTTCATCAATAGTTACGGCTGGGGAGGCGATCCCAATAACGGCCTTCGTGCTCGGGTGGAGAAGAATACCTGGTATGACTTCCGGGCAAACTTCCGGCGCGACCAGCAAGATTTCGACTATAACCTTTTGGCCAATCCCCTCAATCCGCCGACATCAAGCCCGAACATCCCCGTCACTTTTTCACCCCACAACTTCGGAACCCGCCGGCGGATGAGCGACTTCGACCTGACGTTGTTGCCACAGTCAGTGATTAGTTTCCGATTGGGGTATTCACGCAACAACATGACAGGCCCGTCATATTCCAGCGTTCATGAGGGTACGGACGCGCTGCTATTCCAAGACTGGAATACCACCGTCAACTCCTACCGCTTTGGTGCGGACCTCAAGATCCTGCCGCGCACGGTCCTCAGCTATGACCAGTTCTTCGATTACTACAAGGGAGATACGACTTGGCGGTTAGCTCCGTTCGCCCAGGCGTTCTTGCCGGGAATCCCTGGCACTGTGGAACTGGGCCTTCCCATCGACACGGCCAACAAAACCCCATGCGCTATTAGCCCACCCGCAAGCAGCCTGATTGACTCGACAGGAACGCTCACCAACCCTGCCTGCAATGCGTACTTTGATTACAACCGCACGAATCGCACGCGCACGTCGGCGCCGACCGAGCGCTTGAGTCTGCATAGCAGTTATTTCCAGCGACTGGAGTTGACCGCATCCTACGCCTACAGTTCGGCCGACATGAACGCTCCTCTTGATGAATTTTTCAACGGACTCCTCCAGCGCTCGGGCATCCGCCAGGAAACAGTCACAGGCCCGGGTCAAGCCACGCGAATCTCGAATGTGGCCGATTTCAGCGCCACCGTGCACTTGTCAGAGCATTTCCGACTCGTCGATACATTTCGCTTCTGGGCTTACCGAATCCCGGAAAGCTTTAGTTCCATCGAAACCGACTGGACCTGCATCGATACCGCAACCTGCTCGTTGCTCACTCCGATGAGCGCGACCACACCGAGCGCAACCAACACTTTCGACCAATTGTCATTCAACCAGAACTGGAAGACGAACCAGATCGATTTCGTTTGGGATGCGTCGAAGCACTTTGGAGGCCGCATCGGATTCAGATATGGCGACAAGGTGTTTCATCAAATCCTTGACTTCACAACCGGAGACGAGGACCGAGTGGTCATCCACGAATACACCCCAGTGATTGCATTCTGGGCAAAGCCTATACCAGGTTTGCGATTCAACTTCGACTGGGAGCATACGAACAACGACGATGCTATTGTGCGCATCGGACCGCGCAAGGAAGCCCGCTACCGCATCCAGGGCAATTACACTCCAAAACCCTGGGCAGTGCTTGGTGCTTCCATCAATCTCTGGGAAGCTTCGAACGGCGAGGCTTTAATCGATTATCGAGCACACAACCGCAATTATGGATTTACGGCAAACCTTACGCCGCGCGAGCGTTTCGGATTCGATTTCGCTTACAACTACAACGACACCATGCAGAATGCTTTCATTTGCTTTAACGACTCCAATACCTTACTCCCGGTTGTAGCGAACGCGGGGAGTTGCATTGCGAACGGCTACGACGATACCAAGAATCCATTGCTCACCAATGGCTACTACACGAGTAATACGCACTACGGGATGGGATCGATCATGTTTAAGCCGTACTCGCGGATTACAACCCAAGTGGGCTACAGTATCACCAGCGTTGGCGGCCAGACGCCGCAGTTTAACGCTCTGCAACCGTTCGGTTCACTCCAATACAATTACCACCAACCGCTGGCCAACGTGGCAGTCGACATTGGCCACAACCTGACCGCAAAGGCGGGGTGGAATTACTACCAGTACGGGGAGAAATCATTTGTAGGACCGACCGATCCCCGCTATTTTCATGCTAACAATGCGACCTTCTCCCTACGCTGGGCTTTCTGAGCATGACCACGCTCCAGCGCACCGAACCTCTCCGGATAATGGGATCGGTGGTCGGCTCATGGGAATCTTGCGTTTGTCTCCCTGAGACTCTTCGCGAGCGACGGTAATGCAGAAGGTGGCCGTGTTTTCGGACCGGTAGCGGTAAAGCGCCCTTGTGTTGATGGAATCGCTCGACTTCCGGATCGTGGTCAAACGGTGAAACATCGCCATAGCAGGGACGACAAAACATCCGCGGTCGTCATCTGGCCCCGCAGCTTTGCTCAGACACTCGCCAAGAAGGACGCAGCCGAATCCGGCAAACGAGATTCCGGCGGTGGTGGAACCCAACTCGTGTCTGCCACAGGAGTTCCAAAATCGTCCGCTAAGGCCGACCAATCTTCATCGCTTAGCGCATAATCTTGCGGAATCCCACGTCGACAGCCCTGAAACTTGGAGCACCCGGCAACTCTTGAGGTAAACTTCCTCCCCGAGATGAATTCTCAAACTGTTGCGTTCATTCTGGCCGTCGCCATTCTGGCCGTTGTACGGTTGGTCCTCGCTGGGTCGCGAGGAAGGGCTGGTTTCTGGAGTGCCAACTCCGTCGAGCCGCAAGAGTGGAGTCTGTGGCAGTTGCTGCTCGCCAGCTTCCTGACCCTGTTTGCCGAGCTGGCGTTTATACGGTGGATCGCGGTTGAGGTTCGGGTCTTTGCTTATTTCAAAAATCTGGCATTGCTGCTCTGCTTCGTGGGCTTTGGTCTGGGTTGTGCCCTGGCGCGCCGTTCGGTGCGCTGGCCGTTGAGCATAAAGTCGTTCTTGGGGTTGGTCCTGATCGTTCGCATGCCCTGGAGCGCCCAAGGCCTGGAGCGGATTTCTGAAAGCCTCGGCTCAGCCTCTGACGTGGAAATCTGGCTGACCGGGTGGACGTGGAACTGGGTTCATTTCCTGGTTGGGGCTCTTCTGGCGGCGGTCGTATTCCTGCTCCTGGTGTGGATCTTCGTACCGCTGGGACAAATTGTAAGCCGGCAAATGAACCTGGCCAAGAGACCGCTGGCGGCCTACTCTTGGAATCTGGTTGGCAGTCTGCTTGGGATTCTCGCTTTCATCGCGGTGGGCCGAGTCATGCTTCCGGCCTGGTTTTGGCTGGGCACGGTGCTGGCGGGTTTCGCCCTGCTACAAACCACCGCACGGGAGCGGAAGTTGGTCCTGGTGCTGATCGTGCCGTTGATCCTTCTGTTACACGATCCGGCGGATCGCGATCACTACAGTATGTGGACGCCTTACCAGCAAATCGGATACTCCCGAGTGTACGCCCACGATGGAGAGTTCTTTCGCGGGGATGTGCAAGTCAACCACACGGGTTATCAATCGATCGTCAATCTTTCCGACGCGTTTCTCGCACGTCATCCCACGTTGCTGCGGGAACCTCCCGATGAGAACCCTTACAACCTGCCTTTTCGTTTCGTGGTACCTTCCCCAAAAGTAATGATCGTGGGATCCGGCACCGGCAACGATGTAGCGGCAGCGCTGCGGAACGGCAGTGCTTCCGTGGACGCGGTGGAAATCGATCCGGCGATTCTAGCTTTGGGCAAGAGCGACCACCCAGAACATCCCTACGACTCTCCCCGTGTCTCCATTCACTTGACCGACGCCCGGGCATTCATGAAACGAGCGCCACGCCACTATGACTTGATCCTGTTCGGCCTGCTCGACTCCCATACGCAACTCTCCGACTACTCGAATATGCGGATTGATAACTTCGTTTACACCGAGGAGTCCATCCAGGAGGCGAAGCAGCTTCTCGAGCCCGACGGCGTTATATTCGTGAAGTTCCAGGTCAATCATCCCTGGATGGCCACAAGATTGAACGAAATGCTGCTGCAGGCTTTCGGAAAACCTCCCTTGACGTTCCGTGCCTTCTCCAATTATTCCGCCGGATCCACTTGCTTTGTTGTCTCACTCTCGGACCGCGTTCAGCAGGCCGTCTTGCAGGACGCCCGTTTGTCTCAGTTTGTGCAGCAAAATCGCGTACCAACGCTTACCGAAGCCGTACCGGTAACGACGGATGACTGGCCGTATCTTTATCAGCAGGAAAAGCGTATCCCTCGTACCTATTTTTCCCTGGGAGTACTTGTCATCCTGGTGACCATGGGTCTCTACTGGCAAATTCCGGAAGCGCGTCATCAACGCCCCTCGCTCTTCTTCTTCGGTATGGGGGCAGGCTTTCTCCTGTTGGAAACTCAGGTGATCAGCCGGTTGGCGCTTTATTTTGGGACGACCTGGCAGGTCAACGGGATCGTGATTTCGGCGTTGCTGATGGCGCTGTTGATCGCCAACGTCGTGGTGGAATATAAGCCAAACGTGCTGCCCAAGTTCGGGGTCCTGGCAGCACTGCTGGCGGGATTGCTGCTGGCTTACTGGTTCCCTTTTGCTCGGATTCAGTGGCCGCCCGCGGCCGTGGGAGCATTGCTGGCAGCGGTCTTCAGCGTACCAGTGTTTTTTGCCGGGCTGCTATTTTCAATGGAATTCCGTACCGCCGAATCGCCGAGCGCCGCCTTGGGCGCTAACATTCTCGGAGCTGTGGCCGGAGGGCTTTCGGAAAGCTTGTCTCTGCTGACCGGAATGCACGCACTTCTGCTCGTCACGATAGGTCTTTACGCCATCGCCGGAATTGGATTGATCTTGCGGCAGAAGAGACCGGTGGCGGCGTGAAGGCGATCACAGTCTTCAATGTTTTGATCTCAAGGCGCACAGTTTCGTGGAATCTCACGTTTCGAAAAGCGGGAAACGTGGGTCACACCACCGGACTTGCTTCTTTATCCGCACTCCCGCATTCTAGAGTGCGGTGAAAATGCGTGTGAGGATCGGTCATGCCTATGCAACGTCGTGATCTTTTGAAATCCGTGGCGAGCGCGGGATTATTTGCGGCAGCAACTCCGCTGGTCAGGTCGCAGCAGCAACTGGAGCGTGCCGGCCGCGGCATGCCGGCTCCGCGTATCAAGGACATCAGCGTCATCGAATGCGAGCCTGCGGGCGTGCGGCTCACGGTGGTAAAGGTCACCACCGATCAGGATGGCCTCTACGGCTACGGTTGCGCCACCTTCACGCAGCGCGCCGATCTGGTGAAACCCGCCGTCGAGAAGTACCTCAAGCCGTTTTTGCTGAACAAGACGACCGATCGCATCGAAGACATCTGGCAGTCGTGCTACGACAGCTCCTACTGGAAGAACGGACCGGTCCTCAACAATGCCATTAGCGGCGTCGACCAGGCGCTTTGGGATATCAAGGGACGGCAGGCGGGTATGCCGGTGTACCAACTCGCCGGAGGTAAATGCCGCGAGGCGGTGGACACTTACGTACACGCCGATGGCGCCGAATTCGATGAGGTGATCGACAACGCCAAACGATATATCAGCCAGGGCTTTCGCAACGTGCGGGTGCAAGTCGGCGTGCCGGGGATGGCCGGATATGGCGCGCGGCGCAGCGGGAGTACCATACAGGCTCTGCACGACAAGCCGGTGTTTGAACCGGCGTACTATATGCGGCGGGCGTTGAAGCTGTTCGAGAAATGCCGCGAGCAGTTAGGCGAGGAAGTCGAACTGCTGCACGATATGCACGAACGGCTGTTGCCGAACCAGGCGGTTCAGTTCTGCAAAGATGCGGAAAAGTTCAAAATGTTTTTCCTGGAAGATCCACTTTCGCCGGAAGATCTCGGCTACTTCCGTCAGATTCGCCAGAACTGCGCTACTCCGA
>Ga0335078_10005920_pt1 | contig 18084 bp, 19 predicted proteins | sample Lox_Sample_32_FD_206711 | JGI IMG/M metagenome (GOLD analysis project Ga0335078, IMG submission 206711) | Soil microbial communities from Loxahatchee National Wildlife Refuge, Florida, United States - Lox_Sample_3.2 | ecosystem: Environmental > Terrestrial > Soil > Wetlands | place: USA... | reverse complement strand
GAAAAACACCGCTATTTTTCGCAGGATGCGAATCATGATTGCGTGACGGCCTCCACCGGAGTCCCGGGCCGGGTGAGATGCGCGATGGCGGCTTCAAGCGTGGCCGTGCCTGTCCTGGCGCGGAGGCGCTGGGGCGAATCGTACGCGGCAATGGTTCCGTGATCGAGCACAAGCATGCGGTCCGCAATTTCTTCCACTTCGCTTAGCGTGTGCGACGCGAAGAACAGCGTAGCGCCGGCTTTGCGGACAATTTCGTTTTTCAGCAGCCGGCGAAAATCGGCGGCGCCGAGCGGATCCAGGCTTCGCGTCGGCTCATCGAGGAGCAAGACGGCCGGGCCGTGCAGAAGCGCTCGCGCGAGGCCGAGCCGGTGCGTCATGCCCGTAGACAGAGTGCGCACCTGGCGGTCAAGCTCGCCGGAAACGCCGGTCCATTCGCTTACCTCCGAGATGCGCCTTGCGGCCGTTGCTCCCGTCAAATCATTCATCGCTGCAAAGAAAGCCAGATTTTCTCGGCCAGTCAATCGAACGTAGAAGCCTTCATCGCCGCCGGTGTGGTAGCCGAGCTGGCGGCGGGCTTGCGGCGCTTCGCGTTCGACGTCGAATCCGCCCAGGGCCGCGCGGCCGCGAGTGGGGACGATGAGTGTGGCCAGAATGCGAAGGAGCGTCGATTTGCCTGCGCCGTTGTGGCCCACGACGGCGACGGATTCGCCGCGCTTAACCTCGAACGAAATTCCGGCGAGCGCCCGTTGTGTTGCCTTCGCGACCGGATGAAGCAGAGCGCGCCAGCCGGTTTGCGCGGCGGGGAAATATTTTTCGAGCTTCTCGGCGAGGATGGCGGGCGAGCCGTCGGGCATTGTAGCGGTTATAACCGACTCGCTGGCTGGAATCCAGCGGAGGCTCGCAGACAGGTGCTCTAACCCGAGACTCGGGATTCCGCGGAAGAGAACGTAGTTAGGCCTGGTGCCCGGAGAGGGAATCGAACCCCCATGGACCGAAGCCCGGGAGATTTTGAGTCTCCTGCGTCTGCCAGTTCCGCCATCCGGGCACGCGAAACCTATTATCGCCCAATTCCCCGCGGGTGGGACGTGCTTTTCCCTCGATGCGGCGCCCGCCGGAGCACATATGTGATGCAGGTCACAGCGATGCGTGCGCTGCAGTACGAAATTGAACGGATTCTCACGGCTGCCCGGTTGCGCAGCCGCTCAAAAGGCGCTGCGTGGCTCTCATCGTAGAGTTTGACGGCGAGTGGGACCCCAAATCGAAACGTGAAATCGAGGACGCTGTGCGGAAATGCATCGGCGCGCCCCCCGAAGATGAGAAGTGGACCGTCTCGATCGCGGCTGGATTCTCCCAGTCATATTGCGAGGTTCAGGTGATGACGCCGAACCAGACACGCACGCGCTTGTTCTTTGAAGATCCCGCAAGATTAGCGAACGCCATTACGGATTGGATTAAGTCGTATCCACTGCGCTGATCCTCAGAACCGCACCTCGCCCCCCGAAAACCCCCGCCGCAACCCCGCCCCGGCGCTTTTGTTATAGACTCATCGTGTTTTGATCCTTAATTCATTCGGGAGCGGATGATGACCGACGAAATGATGGAGAGGCTGACGATACGCGAGATGGTCGACAACTGGGTAATGTGGCGCGATGCGAATCAATGGGACAAGTTCCGCTCGTTGTGGCATGACGACGGACGCATGATGGCGACCTGGACGCAGGGCACGGCGGACGAGTTCATCGCCATGAGTAAAGCGGGTTTCGCCAAGGGCGTCCGGATTTGGCATTTTCTGGGAGGAAGCACCGTCGAAGTGCGCGGCAATCGCGCGATGGCTATCACCAAGATGAAAATCGAGCAGCGAGCGAAGGTTCATGACGTTCTTTGCGATGTTGTTTGCACGGGCCGCTTTTGCGATTTCATGGAAAAACGTGCGGGCCGGTGGGGCCTCGTGCTGCGGCAGCCAATCTATGAAAAAGATCGAATGGATCCGGTGGATCCCGCCGCGAAGCTAAGTCTTGATCAGAATCTGCTTGCCAAGCTGCCGGAAGGTTACCGGCACCTCGCCTACTTGCAAACGCAAATCGGCTACAAAATCAAGATGGATATGCCGCAGCTTACCGGCCCCGAAGTGGAAGCTCTTTACAAGCGGATAGAAGACTGGCTCGCGGGCAAGCCCCTCTAGGTGCCGACGCGGAGGGAGCTTGTCAGATTCTTCAGGGTGGCGATCGCGGAAAAGGCAGCGAGTTGTGAGGTTCGCGGGTTGGATTTCGAAGGAACGTTTTCCACTCGCATCGTGAGCCGCCCGAATTCCCCCTTCACGCGTATCTCGTGGACGTTTTCGTTCCCGCCCGGAACAGCGACCACCCGCACGCAAACGGCCGCCGACGGATCAACCGCGAGGCGCAGCGACGCCGCCACATTGGACGTAGCGGGAAATGCGCGCGCGGCTTCTTCTGCCACGCCTTCAAAAATCACGGTATCTTCGCGAAGGGCATCGAGGTTTATGCCGCGATCGATTACGTACTTCGAGCCTCGCAGCGCGGCGACCGGCTTGCGGCTGGTTAGTTCTGCCGCTTCGATGCGGCCGATCGATGCGGACTTGATGCCGTCAAGCCCTGCAATGGCCCCGGAGGGGACGTAAATCCGGCAGCCGTTGTCCTCGGCTTGACGGAACCAATCCTGATGACCCAGCAGGCCGCCAACGCTCATGATGAGCATGTCGCGCCTGCGCGCAAGACCCCTGGGGACAAATTCAGGGAGTGCGGCTTGGCTCGCAGCTTCGACTGCTAGATCGCAGCGATCGATCATCTCCTCGATAGAGACGACCGGCGGGCGGTTTGAAAGTTCAGCAGAGAGCGAGGCGGCCCGCTCGCGATCCTGATCCGCGAGCGCCACGAGTCCGGCATTGATTTGCTTTTGGTCGATGGCGCTTGCGATGGTGCGGCCGATGGCGCCGACGCCGAGAAGTCCGATTTTCAGCATTGTGGGGCCTATGCAAGTTCCAGCATGCGGTCGATCGCGCGCTTCGCGCGAGATGCGATCGGCTCGGGAACGCGGATCTGCGGCGTCATCGTTTCCAGCGATCGGATGATGTTATCCAGCGTAATCGTCTTCATGAAGGCGCAGACCGCATTGGGATTCACCGGATGGAACGTTTTCTCGGGGAATTTCTTATTCAGCTGATGGAAAATTCCGAGCTCCGTTCCCACGGCGAATTCGCTCGCGGAAGATTCGCCGATATGGCGCAACATCCCTTCGGTCGAAAGAAAGAATGTCCGGTCCTGCGGCAAAGTGCCGTCGGCAGCTTTCGCCATGCAGGAGCTGACGCATCCGCATTCGGGGTGAAGCAAAAGTTCGATATCCGGATGATCCGCCATCAAGTTGACGACCTGCTCGGGCCGGATCGTCTTGTGCACGTGGCAATAGCCCGGATAGGCAACGATATTGCTGCGGCCGGTTTGGCGCGCCACAACTTCGGCGAGGAACTTGTCGGGAAGGAAAAGGATTGTGCGGTCCGCGGGAATGGCGCGAACCACTTTTGCCGCGTTGGCAGACGTGCAGCAGTAATCGCTTTCGGCTTTCACGGTGGCGGACGTATTGATGTACGCCACGACCACGGCATCGGGCAATTTCGCCTTCCACTTCAGCAATTCTTCCGCAGTGATCGCGGCCGCGAGCGAGCAATTGGCGCGAAGGTCGGGAAGAAGCACTGTCTTGTCGGGCAAAAGAATCGCGGCGGTTTCAGCCATGAAGTGGACGCCGCAGAAAACGATCACGTCGGCATTGGTTTTGGCGGCGGCCTGCGAGAGTTTCAGCGAGTCCGCTACCGCATCGGCGACTTCCTGCACCTCCGGGCGTTGATAGTGGTGTGCCAGAAGAATCGCATTTCGCTCGGCGCAGAGTTCGCGAACGCGCTCCTGTTTGCGGCGAATTTCGCTGGCAGAATCCTTCAGCTCCTCAATCGGAGGAAGGGTGTAACGTTCATCGAAACTGATCTGCGTTGCTGCGCTCGACATGGTGATTCCCCTTTGGTCTGCAGTTATAAACTGTGCGGCTATAAAATCCTCAGACAGAGATCCAACGCGCGTGCCGAATGCGTGAGCGCGCCGATCGAAATCGCGTCCACGCCCGCAGCGGCATACTCCTCCATATTCGCTGCCGAAATTCCTCCGCTCGCTTCAAGCAGCACGCAGTCCCACAGGCCCTCTTTTTTTAGCATCGCGGCGATCGCGCCAATCTGGCCAGGCGTCATGTTGTCAAGCAGCAGAAGGCACGGATATTCGCCCGGCGCCCGGTCTTGCAGCCGGCGAAAAGAAGCCGCGGCCGCTCGCGCGGCATTTTCGCCACGGACTTCAATCTCGATGAAGGCCGCTTCGCGCCGCAGATTCCATGCCTTCTCGATTGCAACTGGCGCCGCGTCTTCCTCCGATGGCGCGATCAGTGCGAGGTGATTGTTCTTGATCAGAATCGCGTCGCCTAGGCCGAGCCGATGCGTTCCCGCGCCTCCGACGTGCAGGGCGCGCTTGTCGAGCATTCCCCAGGGAGTCTTGCGCGTTCCCACCACCCGGGCAGAAGCTCCGGTGTGCCGCGCGAGCTCCTGCAGGCAGCGCGCAGCCGTCGCTATTCCGCTCATCCGCTGCAAGAGATTCAGCCCTACGCGCTCGAAGGCAAGAATTTTGCCCTCCGGCCCCTTAACCTGCAGCAAAGTCTCTTTGGCCTGAATCGCGTCCCCGTCGCGCTTCTCGAGCGATACATCAAGACCGTACCCGCGCGCGAAATAGCAAAATTCGTCCAATCCCGCGACGGCTCCGGATTCCCTGCTAATTACGACCGCATTCACATCGCGCCCAGCCATTTCGAGCGCCTTGCCTGTGAGATCGGCCGGCGTGGCATCATCTCTAAACAACGTGCTGAGAAACGTGCAAACGGTTACGCGATATGGGTGATTGTCGAGGGTCAGCGATCCGCCTCGAAAGAGAGCCTGTTCGGTCCGTTGCTCGCGTGTGAGGTTCATCCGAGTCGTCTACCGCAATAGAATGCCGCGCCTTCGAAGCTCCGCTTTGGCCCGCGAAATCGCTCCGGGTCGAGAAGCCTCGACGGTATGAAGGTGGACGCCGCGCGTCAGAGAAGAAAGCAAAGTCGCCTTCGAAGAGCGCACCTGCTTGAGAAAGTCCTGCACGTCAGCGCGAGACCCTAACATCAGCGAGCCTCGCAATTCACCGTAGAGAGGATGTTCGACGATGACGTCCAGAACCTTCACGCCGTAGTCCACCAGCGTCTGCAATTCTTCTTCTGTCCGCTCGGGAGCGTGCCGGCAGGCGAGAACCGCTCGATGAGCGCGCGCATTCGCTTTGGGCAGTTGGTATCCTCGGGGTGTCGCTAGAATTTCTTCCCCGGCAGCCCGCAGAATCGCGACGTCCTGCACGAGACATTGCCGGCTGACGCGAAAGCGCCTGGCCAATTCGCCGCCACGAACGGGCGCAGCCTGAGCCCGCATCCAGGTCATAATTTCGCGGCGTCGCGCACCCCCAACATCGTGCGCGCCCTTCTTCTCTGGCGTACCGCGACTAATCGTCATGGCAGCTGTCTTGTCACCAAACTAGTCTACTGAGAACCGCCTCAAAATGCCAGGGCGCGAGCCAGGGAAGCGAGATGGTTTACTCTGAGGGTGAATGCGGTGGATTATGCGGCGTGATGCCGGGCGAGCGTGGTATCAACGGACAAGGCGAGGCGGCTTGGGACAGACGTCACATAGGCGAAGCGAACGCGTTTTGATCGACGTCCCGGTGATCGTCACAGGCGAATCCGCCGAACATCGCCCATTCCGCGAGGAAACGTTTACGGTGACCGTGAACGCCCATGGCGCTTTGATGATGCTGGCGACCAGGGTCGCACTCGGACAGATGCTGCTCGTCACCAACCCCGCGAGCCAGACCGAACGCGAGGGACGGGTGGCATATTTAGGGCAAGCCTACGCGGGACTTTCTCAGGTCGCGGTTGAATTCAGCCGACCGGCACCCGATTTTTGGCCCGTGGGTTCGCCCCCGCCGGACTGGGGAACTTCGTGACGCGAATCGCTAGGGTGGTCCTCAGCTGATTACGTCAGTTCGGCGAGCCAGGAATCGAGAATCTTCAATTGATCGGGCGCGGGATTCTGGAAAGCGATGCCCATGCCCATTCCATCTTGCGCATAGATGATACTTGCGGACGAGGTGAACGTGCCTTGATCACGCGAAATGCGCAGTTGGAGTATAGTGCCAGTGGGCAGCGTGTTGAGCACATCAAGGTAGCACCCTTTGCGGCTGATTTCAGAGATCCGGCCCGACATGCGCACGCCGCTGATCGGCTCGAAGATTTCGGCGGAAGGGATAAGACTATAGCGCGGTACCGAGCGGCGCTCGGCATAGTTCGAGTCGGTACTCGTCGCAGGGTCGCCCGGAGCAGTGGTCATAGTCAGGCTCCCAGTAATTGGCTTCAGGCTGGCATAATTGAACAATCAATGCCAGTCCGGCGTGGTGGATGGTGGCCAATCGAGAAACGCAGTTTTTCGGTACAGCCGCCGCCGTTCCGTGTGGAAAATTGGGGCAGAAACGCGCCACGAAGGAAAACCAAGAATTATCCGTGGCAGTCAGCCTGTTTAAAGGGTCAAGCCGCGTTCTGCTCGGCAAGATAAGCATCAGCGTACTAAAACCTGGTGAGTGGCGCCTTTTTGCGTTTGAGCCTCCAGAATAGCCCCGCGAGGCCCCTTCCGCCCCAGCTTGAATACCTAACGCAAGTTCTCGCGCATCAGTTGATTCCGGCGATGGAAACCTTTATCCTCTCTTTCATCTTGTTTGTCCGGTTGCTGTACTGAAACGAAACATACCGTACGGGGTACCGATGCGTCCAGGGGAGCAGCTCAGGGAGTTGCGCAATCGGCTGGGAATCACGACGCGGGAAGTCGAAGAGTACAGCCGCACGATTGCGGAAGACCGGCAGAACGAAGAATTTTGCATCTCCAATGCTTGGCTGACGCAATTGGAGAATAAGAACTCCATTCCCAGCATCTACAAGCTCTACAGCCTCAGCGTAATTTACCGCACGAAATTCAGCGATCTGTTAACAGTTTTTGGCATTGATCTCAACGCGACCTCGCGGTATCAGCTGGCGTTGCCCCTGCAGCATACGCATCTGACGACCTTTGAGCCGGATGACCCGCAGCGATCGGTCACGTTTCCGGTGCGGTTCGATAAGAGCTTCAATCTGGAGACCACAAGTCTGCTATCGCGGATGGTCGAAGTTTGGGGCGAAATCCCCGTGGCGTTGATTCAAAAGCTCGACGTGCGGCACTGTCAGTACGGCTACGTCGGAACCCAGGACTACACGATGTATCCTCTGTTGCGGCCCGGATCCTTCGTACAAATCGAGAGTCACTCGATTCGGATGCAGGCCTCGGAATGGCGGACGGAATATGACAGGCCGATCTATTTCGTCGAGCTGCGAGACGGCTACGCGTGCTCCTGGTGCGAAGTTCATGGCTCCGAGCTGACCCTTGTCCCGCATCCGCTCTCCGGATGTTCGATTCGGCAATTCGCCTATCCTTCGGAGGCGGAGGTCGTCGGGCAGGTAACCGGGGTGGCTATGCGGTTGGTTGCGGCGGAGCAGCAGAGGCCAGACGAGCCTCCAAGATTGCCAAGGCGATCTTAAAGCTTGAAAACAGCAACTGCGCTGTAACGGGATCGGTCTCCACGGGCACGGCCACGCGATAAGGTTCCAGTTTCTTCCATGCTGAGACGAAATCACGCGGGCTGGTGTGCGTCGATTCGATATAGCCTTCCATCTGGCCTACCAATTCCCGCAGGGAACACGCAACGAGCTGTCCGAAAGCCTCCCGGTGACAATCGGCAAGGGCCTGACAGGCGACTTCCTGTGTGAACTGAGAGGCCAGGCCGTCGTGGTAATAGAGGCCGGTGTTATAGTCCCGCATCGAAGCGAGATAGATCAGCCGATCGAGCGAACGGGGAATTTCCGCCAGAGTACGCTTGCGCAGATCACTGGCGGCGTGTTCGACATCCATTCGTCTGAGTGTTTCGTTCACCGATTCCTAGCCTATGCTGCCGAACGGGCGCTCACCACACCCAGCTGCGCTGCATTCAGGAAGCGCAAAGACTGCTCGGAAATCTCGCACGCGCGGCCCGCAGCATTGGCCATTGCGGTGACCATCCGAGGTGCGGCATAGGGGCCGGCGAGATAGACGACGAGATGCAGGGCGCGGCAGGCCGTCATCAACGTAGCGAACCGGAAAGCCAGCTCCATTTCCATCCTGGGATTCAGCTGAGCGTAGTGCCGGGCCGCACCGCGATGAAAGCGACCGAGGCTCCGAATCTGATCGCGGACCTGGTCGATCCAAAGAAGCGAAATTCGCTTGCGTTCCTCCATGAACATTTCTTGAATAGTTTGTGGCGTCGTCGAGCACACGTAATCCCAGTCTTCGACGGCGAAGACGCGCTGGACGAGATTCGGCGGCAGGAGGCCTGCTTGCAAAGCGCTAAGCGCCTGGCGCGCCCCGACCAGTTCGTCCGAGCCGCCTTCCGGCCGCGCATTGCGCCGCGCCAGGAAAAACAGCGATGAAAACAGTATCAGTCCGACAGCCAAAAAGAAGATCAGCGAGATCACGCCCGTGCCGCCTTTCTCAGATGCGTGCGAATGGAATCCATCATGTTCCGGGTCCTCAACGCCAGCGCTTCGTAGTCCTCTTCCAGACGGATACTAGCGTCAGGGACCGGATTCGGACAATAGGACCAAAGTGCTACAAGCCAGACAAACATGGATACGTCAAAAGAGAGGGGCTGAATTGTCCTCCAGACTTCCATTAAGGAGGCGCTCCCGTAGGCTCGAATGGCGAGGCTCATCATGCTCGTCGCGATATACAAGCCATAGCCCACGAGCATGCCTTTCATATTTCGGCCCATCGGGATGGCGTAGTACAAAATCACGGCCAGCAAGACGAAAATGAAAATGCACTGCACGAACCGTGAATCGCGCTCGAATTCGAGCACGGTGCTAGCCGACCATGCAGGCATTACAAGGGGTGCAATAAGTGCGAAACAGAATGTGGCCGCAAAAGCGACGAGACCGCTGGTCCTGGCGAATTTCTCGGCTCCCGGATATGGTGCAAGGACGTGATTTAGTATTTCAAGGAGAATGCCATATCCGAAGATCAGCGTTACAAACTGAATGGGCCAATACCACTTTGCGAATGAGCCTGGCGAGCTCGCATGGATAGCAACGGCCGCGAGCGTTCCCACCAGGGAAGAACAGATATAGATATAAAAGAAATAGTATCTGGTGAAGACCCGAGCCGACAGTCCTCGAGCCAGCAGCATGAGCTCGAGAAACACACCGATCGATGGGAGTAGGAGCCAGCTAGACACAGTCTTTGCCTAAGCAAATACTGAGGCATCCTAGCACGAAGCGCTGAAGGACAGGCAAACTTCGCGCTCCGTGCTCAGTACGCTAAGCGCCCCCGCGGAAAGATAACCGACCGCTTATATAGCCTTTCCCCAATTACGATACGAGATATGGCGGGGGTACCGGGATGTCCGCTACATATGGCGGGGGCACCGGGATGTCCGCTACGTATGGCGGGGGCACCGGGATGTCCGCTACATATGGCGGGGGCACCGGGATGTCCGCTACGTATGGCGGCGGCACCGGGATGTCCGCTACGTATGGCGGCGGCACCGGAATGTCAGCGACATACGGGGGAGGTACCGGAATGTCAGCAGCAGTTGTCGGCGAGTAGGCGGCAAGCATCGCTACCGCAAGTACCCCTCCGCTTAAAATGAGGCCGAGGTTTCGCATTGTAGTTCTCCTGACACAGTTTCATTACGACACACGCGCTGTGTGGCCTGAGGTTACTTGGGCAAGAAACAGGACCGGGAGGCGTTACTCGACGCTCGGTATGCCGAGCAAATTAACGATGTAACGTTCGCGTTACGGGGACGCCAACTTATACCTTCACAGAAACGGCCACCTGACCCTTCCCTGGGGGTAAGCGAGCACCTACAGACATGGAAACTCTGTGGAACATACGTATGGAGATTCTTCTCGAGTCGCGGTACTAAAGAAGCAGACCCGAAGCAATCAGAGACACTCATGGATGAAGCCAATCCCTCTCAGTATGCTGTGAGTGCGCCTCCGTCGGCCGCGATGCGGGACGACCTGCGCAAGCTGGACAGGCGCCAGTGGTGGCTGTGGTCCTCCACCGTGCTCGTTCTAATTTTGCTCACGATCGCCGTCGCATCCTTTGCGTTTCCGGCGCTCCTCAGTAAAGAGGAAGGAACCTATTCGTTTTACTTGAACCAGGCCGTCCGTTCGCTGGTTGGCATCGTCCTGGTATTCAGCGTGTATCTCGTATACCAGCAGCACACGATCATGCGCATGAGGAGACAGCTCGCGCGCCAGTTCGACTCGATCGAGAAAGTCCAGGATCTAACGAACGAGGTCTACAAGCTGGCGGCTTTGGACCCTCTAACGGGGCTCTACAATCGGCGTTCGGGAGAGCAGCGCTTAAATGAGGAAATCAGTCGCGCGGTCCGCTATCAGCGGCCTCTCACCCTGCTTCTGATCGATCTCGATGGATTAAAGCAGATCAACGATAAGCTGGGGCATGCGGCGGGCGATCTCATTCTGAAATCTTTCGCCGAGCGCGTGCAGAAAGCGATTCGTGGCTCGGACCTGGCGGTGAGGTTAGGCGGCGATGAATTCATGGCCCTGCTCCCGGAATGCCGGGCTGATGAAGTTGGCCGCGTTATCGACCGAATCGAGGGCCTCGAAGTGGATTGCGAGGGTGAAAAAATTCCGTGCCGCTTCTCGCGCGGCTGGACGGATTACCGTCTGGGCGAAACAGCTGAAGAGTTCCTCAAGCGTGCCGACGAGGCTCTATACGCGCATAAGCGCGCCAGGACCGGACCACCCGATCCAAAGCGTATTCCGCAGTCCGTCCACTAACTCAACCGCGTCCGAATTGATGTAACATCCTCCCAGCCAAGCTGCTGGAGCCCCTGCCGCAGCATCAAACCCAGCAGCAGCGGTACCTTTTGCTCCTGAGGATGGAATATGAAGATGCACATCGGCACGACCTGCAAGACGCATCTCGCGACCGCCGTACTGGCTTCGGCGTTCTTGGCCGGTTTTTTGACCTGCGCCCAGACTGCATTGGGCGACACGCTCGAGTTGAAGAGCGGCCAGATCGTACAGGGTAAATTCCTGGGCGGCTCTCCCAAGGATATTCGGTTCCTCGTGGACGGTCATGAGATGATCTATCCGACTCAAGACGTTTTGAATATCGGGTTTAGCGATTCGGGCGATGCGAGTGCGCCAGATGGCGCCTCCCAGGCGCAACCGCCTCCTCCATCTCAGCCGCAAGACGCGCAAGGAGGACCCCAGGGCCCAGCGGCTCCGGCCGCCGCCGCGCCTGCAACGGCGCCTCCTCCACCCTCCGATCCGCCGTCCGGCCCCCCGCCTGCCCCTTCGCCGCAGGCTAATGCGAATGCTCAGGGGGCGAATTATTCTAGTCCCAACCCTCCGCCTTCGTCGCCGTACGTAACGATCCCGGCGGGTACGACCGTATTCATTCGCATGATCGATGGCGTGGATTCGTCTGTAAATCAAATTGGCGACACATTCCATGCGAGCCTGGAAAACGCGTTGGTCGTCGGCAATACGGTTGTCGCGCCGAAGGGTGCTGACGCCTACGGCAAGCTCACGCAAGCTAAGGAAGCCGGGAAAATCTCCGGTGGCGCTGAACTGACGCTCGAACTCACCGGCATTCGCATCGGCGACAAGATCGTTCCGCTTGATTCCACGGATTACAACGTGGCGGGCAAGGGACGCGGCACGCAGAGCGCTCAGCGCATCGGCGGTGGAGCTGTGATCGGCACGATCATTGGAGCTATCGCGGGCGGCGGAAAGGGCGCGGCGATCGGCGGCGTCGTGGGCGCGGGCGCGGGAACGGCCGTGCAGGTCTCAACTCATGGTGAGAGCGTGCGCGTGCCGAGCGAGACGCTGCTCGAATTCAGGCTGCAGCAGGATGTCTCTACGCCCCTGGCCGGCTCCGGGAACTAGAACCCGAGCATTAGAAAGGGTTCCTGACAGGAAACACGCTTGCCGAATTGTGCTTGCTCCCCTTCGAGGGTAACTCGTAAGATACCGCCCGTTGTACGGAATGACACCCTCGCGGGAGCGCACCCATGCCCAAAGAAAAACCGAAAGTAAATATAGGCGAAGTGATCCGGTCGTATCGCAGTGATCGCGGCTTGTCGCAGGGAGACATCGAGCGCCGCACCGGCCTGCTGCGCTGCTATTTGTCGCGCGTAGAGAACGGCCACACCGTGCCTTCGCTCGAGACCCTGGCCAAGATCGCGGAGGCCATGGAAATCAATCTCGCCGATTTCTTCCCCGGCACCGACACGGCGCAGGATCGCGAGACCCGCAAGATTCTCGGCGAGCTTTCGGACGAGGAAATTCGCTTTCTCGCGGAAATCAAGCGCTATTCGACGAGCCTTTCGGACGACGATAAGCGCCTGGTGCTGGCCATGATCCGCAAAATGGCCACCATCGTTCCGCCGCCGCGTACGGGCAAGCCCGCGGCGCACCACACTTCTCACCACCATCGCGCTGAAGCTTAATCGGACGGCTGTCCCATTGCCGTTCCTGCCATTCCTGCGCTGCCGAGTGAGTTACAATACCCGGATAGCTAATTTCGTATGCAAAATCGCCACAAGACGGTAGGGGTGAAGGTCGGCAAGGTGCAGGTGGGTGGCGGTGCGCCCGTCGTCGTCCAGTCGATGACGAACACTGACACGGCCGACGCGGCTTCCACCGCAAAGCAGTGCCTCGAACTCGCCCAGGCAGGCTCGGAGCTTGTCCGCGTCACGGTAAATCTGCCGGAAGCCGCCGCGGCTGTGCCCGAAATCAAGAAGCGCTTGCTGGACGCCGGCTGCGATGTGCCGGTGATCGGCGATTTTCACTACAATGGGCACGTCCTGCTCACCAAATTTCCTGATTGCGCGCGCGATTTGGACAAATACCGCATCAATCCCGGCAACGTTGGCCACGGGCAGCGCCGCGACGAGCAATTCGCCACGATTTGCAAGGTCGCGCGTGATAACGGCAAGCCCGTCCGCATCGGCGTGAATGGCGGCTCGCTCAATCAAGAGCTGGTGATGTGCAAGATGCAGGAGAACACGGACAAGGACCTCGGCAAGACGTCCGAGCAGATCATCAACGAGTGCATGGTGCTTTCCGCCTTGCAATCCACCGAGCTCGCTCTCGAAACCGGCCTGCGCAAGGACCAGATCATCATTTCGTGCAAAGTTTCGCGGCCGAACGATCTGCTGGAAATTTATCGCGACCTCGCCAAGAAAACCGATCAGCCGTTGCACCTCGGCCTTACCGAAGCTGGAATGGGAGCGAAAGGACTTGTCTGGTCAGCCGCCTCGATGGGAATTCTGCTCTCCGAAGGCATCGGCGATACGGTTCGCGTTTCTCTTACGCCGCGTCCGGGCGGCGACCGCCGCGAGGAAGTGTATGCGGCGTGCGAGCTCCTGCAATCGCTTGGCCTGCGCACGTTCGCGCCGAGCGTGACCGCCTGCCCCGGCTGCGGCCGCACCACCAGCACCACGTTTCAGGAACTCGCCGAAAGCATTCAGACCTATATCCGCGAAAAGATGCCGGAATGGAAGCGCGAGTACGAGGGCGTTGAGGAATTGAAGCTCGCGGTGATGGGTTGCATCGTCAACGGTCCCGGCGAATCGAAAGCTGCGAACATCGGAATCAGCCTTCCCGGCACCGGCGAATCGCCGCGCTGCCCCGTCTACATCGACGGCCAGAAGTTCACCACTCTCGAAGGCACCTACGACGAGCTCTCCGCCGCGTTTCAGAAGCTCGTCGACGATTACGTCTCAACGAAATACCACAAGCGCGAAACGCCGCTACCGGCTTCGGCCGTTCCGCCCTCCGGCGATCACGTCACCATTACGAAGCGCTCCCTCCGCGTCCTCGCTTAGTAAAGTGCTCCTCAGCGCCGCTCGTCCCACTCCGAGGGCGACGCCGTCGCCGTTTCTAATCGACAGGCCCGCGATCAAAAAACGCTGTAAATTACTAATGGCAAGAGACATCCTGATTTCTAATCGACAGGCCCGACTGAATTTTGCATAGCGATAGCGGTCTTGGGTATGAACGAATTTCAAGCCAGCTCGGCACAATCGCCGCCGAACTCCCGGCCTGAGTCGGTTGAGTCCCGTTCCGGCGAGCCGCCGCGCGATTGGAAGCGCGGCTTCTGGAGCCTGATCGCCACACAGTTTCAAACCGGCTTCAACGATAACGGGCTCAAATTCCTCGTCACCTACATCGTGATTGGCATGAACCTCCCGCAAGCCGAGCGGGACCGTCTCGTCCCCATCGTGGGAGCGATGTTCGCCGTTCCTTTCATTCTCTTCTCCATGACCGGCGGTTATTTCGCCGACCGCTTCAGCAAGCGCAGCGCCACGATCGGCACGAAAATTTTCGAAATGGGGGCGATGGGATTCTTCATCGTCGCCCTCGCGTTGCGCAATTTGCCGATGGAGTGTGCGGGAGTTTTTTTGATCAGCGTCGAAGGAGCCATCTTTGGTCCTTCGAAGTACGGATTGCTGCCGGAGTTGCTGCCGGAGCCAAAACTCTCCTGGGGCAACGGCATCATCGAGCTTGGAACGTTCCTCGCCGCCATCGCGGGACAGATGGCCGCCGGCAGCCTGGCCCAGCGCTATCAAGGGCGCGAGATGATCGCGGGTTTCATTCTGATGGGCTGTTCGTGCTTGGGGTTGGCGACCAGTCTTGGGATTTCACGCCTGCCTGCGGCCAATCCCGCGAAGAAATTCCGCCGGAATCCGCTCGGCGATCTCCTCGATAAGATGAAGACGATTCGCGCCGACCGCGTGCTCGCCTGGGCCGTGCTCGGGAACACCTACCTGTTCTTTCTCGCGGCGCTGCTTCAAACGGTCATTTTGATCTACGGCCACGATGTGCTGCGCATCGACGAGGTGCACACAACCTATTTGATCGCGGCGCTGGCAGTCGGCATCGGTATCGGCAGCGTCGCGGCAGGATATCTTTCCGGCGGCAAGATCGAGTATGGCCTGATTCCGCTCGGAGCGGTTGGCATGACCGTTTTCGGTGCGCTCCTGTACGTGCCCGGTCATTCGCTGCTCGCCGTGGCGATCCATCTTTCGCTCCTGGGCTTTTTCGGTGGCCTCTTTGCGGTGCCGCTCGGTGCGCTGATCCAGCACCGGCCCCGGCCTCAGGAAAAGGGCGGCGTGATCGCAGCCGCCAACCTGGTTTCCTTCATTGGCATTGGCATTGCCTCCGGCGCTTACTACATCTTTGCGGACGTCTTTCATCAGTCGCCACGGGGCATGTTTCTCGACGGCGCGATTCTGACACTCGTCACCACCGCCTATTCGATTCACCTGCTGCCGGATTCGTTGCTGAGGTTTGTGCTGTGGCTCGCGACGCACACCATATATCGCATTCGCGTCGAGGGCCGCGAAAACATTCCCGAAACAGGCGGCGCGCTTTTCGTATGCAATCACATTTCATTTGTCGACGCGAATTTCCTGATGGCATCCACAGATCGCTCGATCCGCTTTTTGATTTTCAAGGAGATCTACGACCTTCCTTACTTCAAGCCCTTCGCTAAAATGATTCGCGCAATCCCGATTTCCTCCGAGCAGCGCCCGCGCGAAATGATTCATTCGCTTCGCGAAGCCACCAACGCGATCAAGAATGGCGAAGTGGTCTGCATCTTCGCCGAGGGGCAAATCACGCGCACCGGCCAGCTGCTGCCCTTCCGCCGCGGATTCGAACGCATCATGAAGGGCGTCGACGCACCCATCGTGCCCGTGAATCTCGATGGCGTGTGGGGCAGCATTTTCAGCTTCGAGCGCGGCCGCTTTTTATGGAAGCTCCCGCGAATCGTTCCGTACCCGGTCACAGTCAGTTTCGGGAGGCCGCTGCCCTCGACGGCGCAACCCTTCGAAGTGCGGCGAGCCGTGCAGGAATTGCAGACGGCCGCGTTTCAAAATCGTCGCGTGCGAATGAGCACGCTGCATCGCGCATTCATTCGCACCGCGCACAGCCATCCTTTCCGCTTCGCCATGGGCGACAAGCGCCGCCCGCGCATGAAGTGGGGCAGCGCGCTGCTGAGCGCTATTTTTCTCGCCCGACGGCTCGGGAAAACCTGGGCCGGACAGGAAATGGTCGGCATCCTGCTGCCGCCGTCTGTGCCGGGCGCGCTGGTGAATTTTGCCGCGATGCTTTCCGGCAAAGTGCCGGTGAATTTGAATTACACATCGTCGGATGAAGCCCTGGCCTCCTGCGCGGAGCAATGCAATCTCAAGACAGTGATCACGACGAAGCAGTTGCTCGATCGCATTCCCCTGAAGGTGCCGGGAGAAAAAGTGCTTCTCGAAGAAATTGCCGCGGGGCACGGATTCGGCGAGCGGCTCGCCGCGCTGCTGATGTGCTTTCTCCCCGCGCCGTCGCTTGAACGCAGGCTGAGCGGTGGGAAAACACGCACGCTCGACGACCTCGCGACAATTATTTTTTCGAGCGGCAGCACGGGCGATCCCAAAGGCGTGATGCTGACGCACTACAACATCGCCGCGAACATCGAGCAGATGGGGCAGACCTTCAGTTTCGATCGCGGCGACACGCTGCTCGGCGTCCTCCCGTTTTTCCATTCCTTTGGCTTTACGGTCACGCTGTGGCTGCCCCCGGTGCTCGGCGTCAGCGTCGTGTACCATCCGAGCCCGCTCGACCTGGCGGCCATTAGCGAACTTGTCCGCGATTATCAGGTGACCTTCCTCATGGCCACACCCACATTCCTGCAAGCCTATATGCGGCGCTGCTCGCCCGAGGATTTCGGCAGCCTTGAATTCGTCTTGGTTGGCGCGGAAAAATTGCCGGAGCGCGTTGCGCTTGCATTTGAAGACCGCTTCGGAATTCGCCCGCTGGAGGGCTATGGCGCGACGGAATGCTCGCCCGTGGTTGCCGTGAACACCAAGGACTTTCGCGGGCCGGGATTTCGGCAGGTTGGGGCGAAACGCGGGTCAATCGGGCATCCGCTGCCCGGCATCAGCGTGCGCATCGTCGATCCGGAGACGCAAGAGCCTGTGCCCGTTGGAAACGCCGGCTTGCTGATCGTGCGCGGGCCAAACGTGATGCAAGGCTATCTCGGCAAGCCCGAGAAAACCGCAGAAGTGCTGCGCGACGGCTGGTATGTCACCGGCGATATCGCCGCTCAGGATGAAGATGGTTTCCTCACCATCACCGACCGCTTGAGCCGCTTCAGCAAAATCGGCGGCGAAATGGTGCCGCATGTGAAGGTCGAAGAGCGTTTGCATGAAATTGCCGGGCTGACCGAACAGGCATTCGTCGTCACGGGCGTGCCGGACGAGAAAAAGGGTGAGCGGCTCGTCGTGCTACATGTTCTCAAGCAGGAAGAGCTGAAAGCGGCTCTCGAGAAGCTGCCCGAATCGGGCCTGCCCAATTTGTGGATGCCGCGCGCCAGCCAATTCTTCTTCGTGGAGGAGCTGCCGCATCTGGGTACGGGAAAGCTCGACTTGCGGCGCGTCCGCGAGCTCGCCATTCAATTCTCCGCAAGTGAGAAAGAGCCTGTTCGTCCCGGCCCTGCTGACGCGGAATAGTCCGCCGCCGGTCCCGCTCAAATTCGCGGATTTGCTATTCGGCTCGGGCACGAAACCGTCCGACCGCGCGTTTTCGCCATTCAAGCTTTGGCGATTGCGATATTCAGGATATTCAAGCAAAATCGTAACGCTGGAGAATATTCGGCATGCTTAGAAGCGACAAACACAATTCGGATCCAAGGCAAGCGACGCTGGCGCTGCACCGGGATTGTGGCCGATTTAGCTCCAGTCCCGCACTGTAAGTTCCCTGTAGCGCAATCGTTTGCAGAGAAGTTTTTGAGGCAGTTTTCCGCGCGTTTTCGTCGCCCAGAACGCCCTAGCCGAGGCCATCGTGGCTCTGGAGGTGATGCCAATG
>Ga0335078_10005918_pt1 | contig 18086 bp, 17 predicted proteins | sample Lox_Sample_32_FD_206711 | JGI IMG/M metagenome (GOLD analysis project Ga0335078, IMG submission 206711) | Soil microbial communities from Loxahatchee National Wildlife Refuge, Florida, United States - Lox_Sample_3.2 | ecosystem: Environmental > Terrestrial > Soil > Wetlands | place: USA... | reverse complement strand
TCCCCCGGCTGTAGGTGACGGCCATCAGAGAGCTTAATGTGCTTTACGTCAGCCCAGATGACGTAATCAGCCTTGCCCGCCGGCACGCGAAGGGCGAATTCGCCCCGGTGGTCGGAGTAAAGCTCCCAGCGGGCCTTCTTTTCGCTGGCCCGGCGAATTCTTACCGGAATCCCATAGATCGGGAGATCGTCCGGCCCCCAAACCGTGCCAAAGATCAGGGCATAGGGTTTCTCCTTCTTGTCGCCGAGCGGGCTTGAGGAACGAGCGCTGCGGGCAGGAGAGATCTGCGCCAGGCAGAGGGTCAGCAGGGCGAGTGGCAGCAGAAACCGGCGTAAGATGGCAGTCGGGTTGGCATTCCTCGCTGCGCTCGAAATGACCAGCGTTGAGGAAGTACGAGACAGACTGGGGAACGACGTGGGCCTGCAGAACTCAGGAGTAGTCACCGTCTTCGGTTTCCTCTGCCTCTTCGTCTTCATCTTCCTCGTAGTCCTCTTCCACAGCCTTGAGTTCGATGGGATTCACCGTGATCACTTCGAAATCCGTGCCACACTCCGGGCAAGAAACCACTTCGCCCTCATCCACGTCATCTTCCTCAATGTCGAGATTAGTCTCGCACTCAGGACAAAGCACCATGACTGCCTCCGTTCAGAAGAACGCTCCTGTTAATATTTAGTTTCTCTGCGGGCGCAGGTCAAGTGTTTCAACAATCGAAGTGAGCTCGGATTGTTTGTCTTTTGCCTTGACGAATAGGAAAGATCGTGGGCTTGAGACATTCCCAGATGGACCAGCGAACGAATCACAAACCAGAGGCGGCCCCTGCGGGCGAGTCCGCGTCGCTGCGGTGTGCCGGCAGTTTGCGCCGGTGCCAGGCGAGCAGCAGGGCTGACCCGATGATCATCAGTCCGGCGCAGAGGCCGAGCCAGATCCCGAGCGCTCCCCATCCGAGCTTGAAGCACAGCACGTAGCCTGCGGGCAGGCCGATCAGCCAATAGGCCACGAAGTTGGCCAGCATGGGAGTCTTGGTGTCGCCCGCGCCCCGCAATGCGCCAGTGGCGACGGTTTGCAGGCCGTCGAAGAGCTGGAATGCGGCGGCGACCCGCAGCAGCCGCGCGCCCACGCGAATCACCGTGGGGTTTGGCGTGAACAAGCGGGCGATAAATTCGGGAGCAGAGACGAACAGCAGCCCCGAGCATGCCATGAACCCGAGGCCCAGGAGGATCGCCGACCATCCCGCGCGGCGTGCACCCGCGGGATCGTTTCTGCCGAGTTGCTGTCCTACTCGCACCGCGGCGGCAGAGCTGATGCCCAGCGGCACCATATACATGAACGCGGCGCAGTTCAGGGCTATTTCATGACCAGACAGGGGCACGGCTCCCAGTCTGGCGCAAAGTGCCGTCGCGGCTGAGAATGCTCCGATTTCCAGCAGGATTTGCGTGGCTGCGGGCGCTCCCAGCCTCAGCAGCGCGAAGATGCGTTTCGTATCTATGCGAACTGCAGCCGCCCAACTGGGCAGGGTGCGCTTCGACTCGACCCAGAAAACTGTGATCGCCAGTACCAATGCCATATAAATGCGGGCCGCGCAGGTTGACCAGCCTGAGCCAGTGATGCCCAAGGCGCGAAATCCCAGATGGCCGTAAATCAGTGCCCAATCGCCCACCAGATTGACGATGTTTGCGGAAATTAAAGCGAACATGATGGGATGGGCGACATCCACCGCCTGCAAATAGCGCCGCAGGCCGAAATAAGCCAGCAGAGGCAGCGTGCCCCAGTTGAGCGCCTGCAGAAAAGGCCGCATCGGTCCGACTAGTTCCAGGCTGATGCCGAAGCGCTGCATGAGCGGCGGCCAGAACGAAACCGCGATCATCAGGATAGGCGTGAGTACGAGCGCCAGGAAAAGCCCGTTCACCAGAGAGTGACGGGCATCCTCCAGATCTTCGCGCCCGTACGCGTGGGCGACGAAAGTGTCCATGCCGAGCAGCAGGCCGCCGCCGAAAATCGCGATGCTGTGGTAAAGGCTCTGGCCGAGCCCGGTAGCGCCAATGGCGATGGCGCTATTGGGCAAGCGCCCGACCATGATGGTGTCAACGATGCCCATGCTCATCCAGCCGATCTCGGCGAGGATGAGCGGCAACGCCAGCCGTAGAGTGAGGCGAAAGTCGCGGCGCAATTCGCCGCGGGGATTTGGCGGTCGAGACATTTTCTGGTTCTGTGAATATAGCAATTCGCGGGGGGGCGTCTGATTTTCCGGAAGAGCACTCCTGTAAACTGTCGAAACCAATTTTCGTCACCCGGAAAGCGAGAGCCTTGGAGGCAGAATGCGGTTGCTGACGACGTTGATGCCGTTGTTGATTTGCGGGGTTTTGTGGGCTCAGACCTCTGCTCCTCCGGCCAAGCCGATCCCGATCAAGGTGGTGGTAGTCACCATGTTCGAGCGCGGGGAGGATACCGGCGACACTCCCGGCGAGTTTCAGCTCTGGGTGGAACGCGAGCACCTCGACCAGGTGCTTCCCTTAGCTGCAGGCTTTCACCATGTGAGGCTGAACAAAGATGGCGTGCTGGGAATATTGACTGGCGTGGGAACTGCCAAGGCTGCAGCTTCGGTGATGGCTTTGGGCCTGGATCCGCGCTTCGATCTTTCCAGGGCTTACTGGGTAGTGGCGGGGATTGGCGGTGGCGATCCTGCGGATGTTTCGCTCGGTTCGGCGGTGTGGGCAGACCACGTGATTGATGGCGACCTGGCTTTCGAAATTGATGCGCGCCAGATTCCTGAAAATTGGCCTACTGGCTATGTGCCGCTGCGCAAAGCAATTCCTTATGAGCTGCCGGCGGTCAACGCTTATGGCGAGGTTTATACGCTCAATGCGCAACTCGTCGCCTGGGCGCTTCAGCTCACCAAAGACGTCCCGCTGCCTGATTCAGATTCGCTGCGCAAGTTTCGCGCGCGCTTTCCCGGTTTTCCTAATGCGCTGAGGCCGCCGTTCGTTACCCGCGGCGACACGATTTCGGCCAGCACCTTCTGGCACGGCTCGAAAATGGATGAATGGGCCAACGCCTGGACGCGCTACTACACCGGCGGCGCCGGCAATTACATGGTCGCCGCAATGGAAGACTCGGGCACTATGCAGGCGCTCACCTTCCTGAGTCAGGCGGGACGCGTGGACTTGCAGCGGGTGCTGGTGCTGCGAACCGTGAGCAACTACGATCGCGAGCCGCCGGACGAAAGCGCTGCGCAGAGTTTGCGGGAAATGGCGTCAGGAAATTATTCCGCCTACATGCAGGCTTTGGAGGCGGCGGAGAGTGTAGGCGACAGAGTTGTGCGTGACCTTGTGGAGCACTGGAGTGAGCGGGAGTCAGTGATCCCACACCGCAACCTTAGCCATTCGCTTAGACCGTTGCCGGGGTGTAGAGACTCAAGTCTCAACCTGAAGCGAGCACAGCCAACGTTTCAGCCAGCACCAGCGTACCGCGGGCGATGTCTTCTGGAGACGCATATTCGTCAGGACGATGGCTGTATCCGTGGCGGCAGGGGATGAACAGCATTGCCGTGGGCGCAACATGCGACATGAAGAGCGAGTCGTGGTAAGCGCGGCTGGGCATGGGGAGAAAGCTCAGTTGGTGTTTCCGGCACGCCTCGGAAAGGGCATCTATGATCGTTGGGTCGCAGCGAGCGGGAGCGTCGGCGTTGAGCAATTCCGTGTCAATCGAGACGTGCCGATTGGCGGAAATTGCGTGGCTTGCAACTTCCATTTCTCTCATCACGCCATCGCGGCGTTTGAGGTCGGTGTCGCGAATGTCCACGGTAAGCGTAACCCGGCTGGGAATGCTGTTGACCGCTCCCGGAAAAACATCGCAGATGCCGACAGTCGCCACGGTATCAATTGCTCCGCTGGATCGGGCGGCATTTTCGACAGCAAGAATCAGTTCGGCGGCAGCGCAAAGGGCGTCGCGGCGGTCCGGCATAAGCACTGAACCAGCGTGGCCGCCTGCGCCCTCCAGAATGATTCGTGCACTGGCGGGAGCTGCAATGTTGGTGACCACGCCGAGGGGAAACTGTTCACGCTCCAACCGCGGCCCTTGTTCGATGTGCAGTTCCACGAAGGCTTTGTAGTAGTCTTCCGCCAGTCTCACGTCTTTCAACTCACCTTGCAGGCCCTCATTACGGCGAACTTCTTCAACCGATTGGCCATCTTTGTCGGTCAATCTTTTGGCGGCGTCCGGGGATAGTGTTCCTGAGAGCAGGCGGCTGCCCAGGCAGCCGATACCGAAGCGTGTTGGTTCTTCGGAGGTGAAAACCAACAGCTCGATGGAATGCCTGGGGCGAAATCCGCTACGCTGCAAGGCGCGGATGGCTTCAAGCCCGCCCAGCACTCCGACGACGCCGTCGTATTTGCCGGCGTTGGGAATGGCGTCCATGTGAGAGCCGGTGCCTACTGCTGCTCCGCTTTCGGCGCCATTCCAGCGGGCAAAAGTGTTTCCAATTGCATCCTGGCGCACGACCAGGCCGGCCTCCTCACACTTCGCCTTGAGCCAGGCACGGGCCTTGAGGTCGGCAGGGGTGAATACAATTCGCGTGACGGCCGGAGGGTCGGCGGCGGAGATGGAAGCCAAGGCTTCGATCTCGGCAAGCAGGCGGTCGCTATCAATTTCAAGAGGCATGGCTTCAAAGGAACATCGCTAAGCGTTCAGACGGCGCAACCAAACCGTCCCGACCGGATTCGCCGTTTCAAGAAGCGATTCGCGGCGTCAACGCTATAAAAGCAACCACGAAGGACACAAATATCCACGAAGAAAACACGAAGGAAATCCAGAATCCCGCGTCCGTTCGCGATAACAAATTCGTTGCCCCTATTCAGCCTTCCATTTTATCCAGAGGATGCCGGTTCCAGTCTTTGTAAATTAGGTATTTCGCCGGTACTTTGCCGATTGCGCCAAACCATTGCGGGCACCACGGGCCCATCCAGATGAAATCACCGGCGCTGACCGGACACCACGAATCGCCGAGCCGGTAGATGCCGCCGCCCTCGAGCATAAGGAGCCCGTGTTCCATCACGTGCATCTCGACCATGCTCAGGCTGGCGCCGGGCTGATAGGTCATGGTGTTCACGGCAAAATCGAAGCTCATCACATCGGGCAACAGACACTTCACCTGCAGCCAGGGATCGTCACCGAGCGGATGCGAGGCCACCTCATCTTCATGAGAAATGATCAATTCCGGCGGCTTGGCGGAATCCAGTGCCTGGTAAGACTTTTCGATCACGGCCACGCGGGCTCTCGTTACCCCTCGAACGTAGTGCGACAATCCCTGCGGCAGATATGCATAAGCTTGTGCGCTCAGTTCACGCTCGCGGCCTTCGACTACCAATTGCACCTTGCCCTCAAGCACGAAAAGAAATCGCTGCCAGGAGACCGCGCCCATTTCTCCGCCTGCTTCAAACTCGGCGGTGTACTGGCTGAATTTCGCCCCCAGCGCGGGAGATATGTGCACGATGGCGGAGCAATTCTTCATGCCCGGTAACGGAGTGCGCACGAATGTATCTGCGGTGAGCAACAGATGGTTGCGCTGGTGCGAACTTCGTGTTTGGCCGAGATTATGCACGTTGCGTCCTTGATTGTGGGAAAGGCGTGGCAGCTAACTGGTCGAGCAGGTGCAGCCCGCAGTCAATCGCTTTCGCGACGTCTTCTACCCCGACCGACTCCGCGGGATGGTGGCTGATTCCGCCGGGCGTTCGCAGAAAAATCATCGCCGCGGGAACTTGCTCTGCCAGGATCATGGCGTCATGTCCCGCGCCGCTTACCATGCGGTGCGGCTCACATCCAGCTTTTCGGATTGCCTCTTCAATTTCAGCGACCAGAAATGGATCCATCGCCACGGCCTGCTGCTCCACGAGCAGCTTTCGCTTGACAGTCAGTCCCCGGCGCGCAGCAATTTCTTCCGCCTTCCGGATCAAGCTGCGCACCGCCTGCTCCCGCGCGCTGTCAGAACCGTGTCGCAGGTCGAGCGTAACGCGGGCTTCACCGGCGATGACGTTAACCGCCCCCGGCTTAGCTTCGACCATGCCCACTGTCGCCACCATGCCCGGAGTGCCGTGCGCTAACTGCTCTACGGCGCAAATCCAACGTGCCGCGCCAGCAATAGCATCGTACCGCAGATTCATGGGAGTCGTGCCGGCGTGATTGGACTGGCCCACAAAGGTGAACTCCAGCCGCGTCTGTCCTGCGATGGCTTCCACCGCCGCGAGCGGGCGGCCCAGCTTTTCCAGCACTGGCCCTTGCTCGATGTGGAACTCAAGGTAGGCGAGAGTATTCTCATTCAAAGAAGCCTGGGGAATTTCGTTCGGATTCAGACCGAAATCCCTGATTGCCTGACGAACGGAAACGCCCCGCGGATCTTCGCGATCGAGCAACTTTTCATCGAGCCGGCCCACCAGCGCACGGCTCCCGATGAACGGCGTGCCGAAGCGTACTCCCTCTTCTTCCGAAAAGCTCACGATTTCTATGGCGAAAGGAAGCTTTCTCCCCTGCAAGGCTTGCAGCAACGCAATTGCAAGAACTACGCCGAGAACTCCGTCGTATGCACCGGCGTTGGGAACTGTGTCCAGGTGCGATCCGATGAGCAGTCTGGGTGCATCGGGTCGCGCGGAGGGGTAAAGCCCGCGCAGATTCCCAGCGGCGTCTATGCTAACTTCGGCGCCGAGTTGCCGCATCCAGCCAGAGATTTCCCTATGCACGTCGTGCATGGGCGGGCTGAGAAACAGGCGTCGTGTACTGCCGGGGTCCTCGCTGAAGGTGGCGAGCTTCTTGCAGCGAGCGATGACTTCTTCAGCGTAGGTTGCTGTGTGCGCGGGTGCGGACAATCAATCTCTCCAGCAAATTCGGCACTAAAAGACGAAGAACGCTGAGGACACTCGCCCCTGCTATCCTTCGCGGATAAGTTTCGCCGCGCCCCAGCCGACCAGAATGAGCGCCACCAAAACCTCCCAGTTATAGGTGTTCCCGTAGGTCGCGACCGGATAATGATTGCTCAGCATGAGAAAGACAACAGAAACTGCCAGAAAAGTATTGTGCTTGGAGCGCAGCTTGGCTTGCGCGCCGAGCGCGGCATCAAACTGTGAGCCGGCGGCAGCCGCAGCAATCATTTTGCGTTGTGCGGGAAGAATCCGGAACCACACGTTCGCCGTCATGATGGTTCCAAACATTGCGCCGACCTCGATGTAGGCGGCGCGGCCGCTGAGCAAGTGGAGCAACGCCCAGGAAATCACGGCCGTCCCGGCCAGGCCGAACGTGGCGAATGCAGCTTCGGACTTGCCGAGGAGGGAGCGCAAGGCGGAATCGTAGATGAGCCATCCGGCGACCAGAGCCGATAATCCCACGGCTATGCCGAGCCCCTGGGAAATGTTGGCCACGTCAGGATCAATGAGTCCGCCACTGAGGTAGTACACCAGGAAGAGAAGAACGAAGCCGCTTATCCAAGTCATCAATGCTTCCCAGCGAAACCAGCGGACTTGCTCCGGGCCAACCCGCAGCGACTTCTGCTTTTCGACGGTGTAAAAGCCGCCGCTGTGGACCATCCAGACTGCCGGCGTTCCTTCCGCGGCGGTCTTCTTCTCGAGTTGCCCGAATTGGCCGTCCAGCCACGTGAAGTAATAGGTTTGCCCCACCCACATGATGCCGGCAAAAACGTGAAACCAGCGGACCGCCAGATTCAGCCATTCTCGAATGGAAGAGGTCACGCTGTGGGCTCCTTGGCGTTATGACATTCCAGCCAGATTGTCATTCCTCGCGCCGAAAGACCGCCCTCCGAATAGCGAGCTTGAAGCAGAATGCCCGAACCGGAATCTTGCGTCGAACCTTTCATCGTTAGCTTCCTCGATAAGTCGTGTAACCGTTCGGACTCAATAACAGAGGGATGTGAAAATGCGGCTCTCCCTCGCGTGCTTGGAACGTGATCTCGACCACGGGGTATAGACCCTCCGCTTTCTGTGCCGCGAAATAACTCTCGGTGTCGAACGTCAGGCGAAAAATTCCGGCCGCCGGAGCATCGTCTTTGGGCAGCAATTGAGCGCAGCGCCCGTCGGCGTCGGTGCGGACTGAAGCCAGCAACTGCCAGTTGCCAGAAGCCTCTTGCCGCTCCAACCTAACTGGCACGTCGCTGGCCGGCTTGCCGCGCGCCGTATCGAGAACGTGAGTGGAGATGCGTGTCATTCCTGGCTCTTAGCCATTAGCTGAGCTCCTAGCCACTTCCGCAGGCGAATTTGGGTGATCTGCCTTTGCTGTTCGGCCGCTTCGAGGAGTTCGGTAGTTTTGTCATTCTGCAGCCTGCGCTGCAGAATTTCCAGCATCTCGGCGGCTGATTTACCTGTAGCGCAAACGATGAAGATGCGGCCGAAGCGGCGTTCATATTCCCGGTTCCCATCGGCGAGGGCAAGCTTGACTGCATCAACAGCAATAGCGACCTCTCGTTGTTCCTGCTCCGACCACGGGGCCGACTGCGCCGTGGCAACTTGCGGCGCGCTCGACGCGCCGATCCGGGGATGGCTGTCAAATGCTTCCCACCAATCTGGCTCGGGCAAACCTTGCCAGACCTCGTTGGCCGTATCGAGCAACGCCGCTTCGCTGGGAAATGGGCGCAGCGCCGTCATCCTGCGCGCCCAAATCCGCGAGCCGCAGCAAGGCAGGATCTCGGCAACGGCCGCCTCGTCAGCAAGCTCGTTCCATCGCGAGAGAGCTTCGCTCATGTGAAATTCCTACCTGCGCCGAGCTTTTGCAGAAATTCCACTACCAGGTTACCGGCCACTATTGAGCGATAGTTCGCAGTAGAGCGAATATCGTCAATTGGCCGGATCTCCGCTGCTACCGCTTCCCTTGCCAAACGCACTAGCGCCGGCTCGATCCGCTTCCCGCGTAAGCTTTTTTCTGTTTCAACCAAGCGGAGCGGGATTGGGGCAACGCTTCCTAGCGCGATGCGAACATCTTCCACCAAACCGCCAGCGGCCTTGCCCAGCGCCGCTATGCAGATTTTGGAAATCGCCTGGGCGTTCCGCGCCCCAACCTTACGGGCATACGAAACATGCGTTGAGAATCTGGGCTGCAGGCAGATCGCGCGAATCAGTTCATCGGGGGCAAGTTTCATCTTCTTATAACCGGTGTGGAACTCGCGATACGGCATGCGACGTTCGCTGCGAACCGAAGCCAGAATCAACTCCGCCTCGTAAACTAAAAGAGAGGGCAACGAATCTGCAGCGGGCGAGGCGTTGACGATGTTGCCGCCCAGCGTTCCCCGGTTCTGGTTGGCAATCCCTCCGGTCCAGCGCGCGGCCCGCGCCAGCAGCGGGAATTCGCCTGTAAGTGTTTTATGCTCGCGCAGCTCACTGTAGGTGCATCCAGCCCCGATGCGAATTTCGCCTGGCAAAACTTCGATCTGCCGCAGCTCCGGAAGGCCCCAGATACTGAGAAGTTTTCGCGCCGGCAGGTTCCCGGCGGCGTACTGCACCATCACGTCAGTGCCGCCCGCAATCGGGAGCCACGCCCCCGGATCATTAGCTAGAAGCGATAGTGCTGCCTGCAAATTGCCGGGCGCAACCAGTTCGTATTCGGCCGGGTCGCTCCTCACGCACCGAACCCGCGCCGCGCCGCATTGGCCACGGCATCAAAAATCTGAATGTAACCCGTGCAGCGGCAAAGATTGCCGGAAAGTCCTTCCTGAATCTCTTCCGTGGTCGGATGCGGATTCTTGCTCAGGAGATAGCGCGCCGCCATCACCATCCCCGGCGTGCAGATTCCGCACTGCGTGCCCCCAAATTCAAGAAAAGCTTCCTGAAGAGCGTCGAGGTTTGCGCCTTGTGCGATGCCTTCAATCGTGACCACGTTAGCGCCGCTCGCCTGCAGAACTGGCACCAGGCAGCTATTCACCAGGCGGCCGTCCATCAACACCGAGCACGAGCCGCACTCGCCTTCGCCGCAGCCTTCTTTCGCGCCGGTGAGCCCCAGCTCCTCGCGCAGCACGTCGAGCAATCGCTCCATCGGATAGGCGTCAACGGTCGTCGGCACACCGTTCACGGTGAATGATATTTCGCATTTGCGGCGGTCGTGGGTTACCGGAAGGCTCACGCGGCACCTGCGGGATGAAGTTCAGTGTCGGAGATTGCGCCCAGTCTGGCGAAAATATCCTCAGGCAGAAGTGGAATGAAATCGAAGCCCACGCCCAGCGCATCTGCAACCGCATTGATGATCGCCGGGGCAGGACCGTCCATGGGAAGTTCTCCGATGCCCTTCGCGCCAAACGCACCATGCACGTTGCCCAACTCCTCGAAGAAAACGCGAATGGGAGGTAAATCGGTTGAGGCCGGCATGATGTAGTTGGTCATTTGGCCGTTCTGCATGCGGCCGTTTTGCCAAATCACTTTTTCGTAAAGGGAATAGCCGATGCCCTGCGCTACGCCGCCGGCAATTTGTCCTCGTGCCAGCAACGGATGCAGCACGCGCCCGATCTCCTGTAGCGCCACGAAGTCGTTTACCGTTACACCGTAAGTTGTAAGGTCCACAGTAACTTCGGCCACATAAATCGCCCAGGCGAACGCCGCGTAGGCTTCGCCGCGGTATTTCTGGTCGTCCCAGAAAATACCGCTGGGTTGCTCGTAGCGCGCCAGCGAACGAAAAGGTCCGTGCGCCGCAACGTAATCTCGCAGAGCGCTGCGAAATTCTTCTGCCGAGCAGGCATCGACGAGTTTTCCGTCCATGATCAGGGATTCTTTAATTCCCAGCGCCGCAGAGTGCACCAACTTCCCCACCACCATGGCGGTGCGCGAGGCGACCGTGGGCCCGCTGTTCGGTACCTGGCCAGTATCGGGCTGGGCAATGCTCACGTCTTCATATGGAAGCCCCAGGGCTTCGGCAGCAATTTGGCAGAGGATGGTTTTTGTACCCTGCCCAAACTCCGCGCTGGAGACAAGCACCCGCACACTGCCATCCTCGCGGCCCTCCACGCCGACCACCGAACTCAGATAACGCTCACCTGATCCTGTAAAACCCGCCCCATGAAGAAACGCCGCGATGCCGATGCCCTTCCTCCGCGTGCTGGCCCCGTTTTCTTTCGCGAAGCGTTCTTTTTTGGCGCGGTAATCGGAAAGCTGCAGCGCCCGCTCCAGCAGCTTTTCCAGATCAATCTCTTCGCGGACGGTTTGTTCTGTGGTTGTGGTCTGCCCCGGCTTCAGAAAGTTCCGGCGGCGGATCTCGACGGGCGAAAGCCCCACCACCTGCGCGATGCGGTCCATGTGGCGCTCCATCGCAAACAGGCACTGCGGCGCGCCGAAGCCGCGAAAAGCCCCGTGGGGCGGCACATTGGTGGCCACGGCTTTGGCGCGGACGCGAACGCTCGGCCAGTAATAAGGCCCGCCGGCATGAATGGTGCCGCGGGAAAGTACCACGGGCGAGAGCGTCGTATACGCCCCGCCGTCAATCACGAACTCAATTTCGCCGCCTAGAATTTTGCCGTGTTTGCTCACCGCCGTGCGATGGCGGGTGCGTGACGGATGCCGCTTGGTTGTCGCCACCATATCTTCGAGGCGGTCATAAACAATTTTCACCGGCCTCCCCGACTTGATCGCCAGCAGTGCCGCGTGCCCCGCAATCATCGAGGGATATTCTTCCTTGCCGCCAAATGCCCCGCCAGTCTCCATCTGCACCACGCGAACTTTTTCCGCCGGCAGGTCGCACAGCGCCATCATCGCCTTATGCACGTAGTATGGGCACTGCAGCGAGCCCCAGATGGTCAGTCCGTGTTCCGCGTCGTAAGCCGCGATCACGCCGTTATTTTCGATGTAGAGTTGTTCCTGCGCGCCGGTTCTGTATTCACCTTCGACGATATAGTCAGCCTTCTCCCAAACCGCTTCGACATCGCCCTTTTCGATCAGATAGCTTTTAAATGTATTGTCCGAGCCCCAGATGACTTCGGATTTCTTCTCACTGTCTTCGATCGTAAAAATCGCGGGCAGGGCATCGTACTCGATTGAAACCGCCGCCACGGCTTTAGGCAGCAAATGGCGGTCTGGGTGCGCCAAAAGAAGAATCGGCTCTTCGGGATGGTTGACTGCTCCGGCGGCGAGACAGGGTTGGTCGTCAACGATGAGCGCAATGCAATTCTTTCCGGGAATATCTTTGGCGGAAACGATGACGAATTCGTTCCACGCAATCTCCGGTCCGAGGGTGATCTTTTTGATCTTGCCGCGCGGAATCTGGCTGCGCACGGTTGCTCCGAACAGCATTTGGGGCAGAGTCATGTCGTCAATGTATTGTGCGCTGCCGGTGATTTTCTCCCGCCCTTCCTTTCGTGGGACCGGCCTGCCGACAATGCGAACGCCATTCATCTGAATCCGCCTGCCTGTATTGTGAACGAAAACTCAGAGCAAATGACTATTGAAAAGATTTATAGGCGTGGTTCGTGCAGTCATCATTCGCGCAATCATGGTTCGCGGCACATGCTGCGCGTGAGAATGCGCCTATTGCCGATACTCGCGGCCCCGCGGCTCGCCCGGAAAATCGCCCCCCACAAACACAGGCTGCCCTCGAAGAAGAGTGGCCTTCACAATTCCGCGCAACTTTTCCCCGAGATACGGAGACACCGGGTGACGGTAGTGCAGTCGCTCCTTCGTCACAGTCAGCTCGGCATCGGGATCAAAAATCACCAGGTCCGCATCATACCCCGGGGCGATGCGGCCTTTGTTGCGACATCCCGCGAGGCGCGCCGGTTCTGCCGCCATCCAGCGGGCAATATCTGCCAGGGTAAAGCCGTGGCGGCTGGCCTCGGTCCACATTACCGGCAAAGCTACCGAGAGGCTCGAAATCCCTCCCCATGCTGTCTTGAAGCTCCCCTCCTCGAATCGCTTCATCGAAGGCGGACACGGAGAGTGATCTGTCGCCACTAAATCAATAAGCCCGTCGCGAAGCCCCTGCCACAGTTCTTCGCAGTTCTGGCGGCTGCGGACGGGCGGCGCACACTTGCACTCGGTGGCGCCGTCAAGAATAGTCTCTGCGTTCAAGTGCAAATAATGAGGGCAAGTTTCGACGCTAAGCGGCAGCCCTTCAGCGCGCGCAGCAGCGATTTCCGGCAACGCACGGCTGGTGGCGAGGTGAACGATGTGCAGTCGAAAGCCGTACTCGCGGCAGAGCGACAATAACAGACGGATCGCGCACAGCTCGGCTTCGTCAGGCCGCGATTCCAAATAGGTAGAGTAACGCCGCCAATCGGCGTCTGCCAGGCGCACAGTGGCGGCGTTCACGGGGCCGGCGACTTCCGCATGCACCAGCAAAGGCAATCCGGTGTTAGCCACATGAGGCAGTGCTTCACGCAATTCGCGCTCGGTGACCATTGTGAAGCCGTCAATTCCGGGATTGATTAAGAAGCACTTGAATCCCGGCACCCCGGCCGCCGCCAGCGCTTCAATGTCTCCGGCATTGTCGCTGACCACGCCTCCCCATGCGGCCCAGTCCACGCGGCACCGGCCACGCGCCGCTTCCCGCTTGGCTTCCAGCGACGTAACCGAAGTGGTCGCCGGCAGGCAATTCAGCGGCATGTCCACCAGCATGGTGTAGCCCCCGGCGGCCGCGGCTCGCGTGGCGGTTTGAAACCCCTCCCACTCCGTTCTGCCGGGTTCGTTGACGTGGACGTGCGAATCCACCAGCCCAGGAAGAATCGCGGCCGCGCCGAAATCGTGGACATCCGCCTGGGCGGGAATTCTGTCTGCCGCAGCAACTTCCAGTATCCGCTCTTCTTCCACGAGCACGGCCCCAGGCCGAATGCCTTCCGGGGTCACCACGCGACGCGAAAGAAAAGCCTGCAAACTCATTTGTTGGCGCTGTGTCCCCGAGGCGGGCGCTAGAGCGAGCCTACCCTGCCCGCCGGGCTTTTTCAACGCTGGGTCGCGTCCGATTGAACCTCTGCGAACTCAGCGGATATCCTTTGCGACATGGGCGCTCAAGATCCGCCTCCCGGTGGTGGGTCACTTTGCGTACTTTGCGGCCTCCGCGGTTGGATTCGGAACCGCGAAGTGCGCCAAGGACGCAAAGAACGCCACCGGCGGTGCATCGGCAAATCCAAACTGACCCACTGCCCGCGTCTCAAATCCCTTGACGAAGCCTCAACTCCCCGGTACGATTACCCCAAGTTTGCTCTTCGGAGCAGACCTTGGATTTCATGCAGAGTGGCTGAGGGACGAGCCCTACGAAGCCACGACAACCGGATCGAAAGCAATTTCGATTGTCTGGTGTCAACTCTCTCCTGGAAACAGGGAACATGAGATTCGGGGTGCGGAATTCAGGCATCTCGCTTCCTCTTTTTCCATGATCCGGGAAAAGAGGTTTCGTTTTTTAGGGCGCTTTCCGGCTGGAGTTCGGTGCTCGCAAGGCCGAACGAAAGGAACAGTGATTCGATGCCTGCCTACGAACTGCGCTGTAAGGAATGCGGCAAGAGTTGGGGAAACCAGCCGCGGTCCATCTGTGAGGATTGCTTCTCCCCGCTTGAAGTCTGCTACGACTACGAAGCCGCACGCACGACTTTCACCGCCGAACGGATTGCCCAGGGCCCTCCCAGCATGTGGCGCTACTCCGCGTTGTTGCCGTTGCCTGAGAACTACCGTCCGTCTCTGCCCACAGGTTTCACTCCCCTGCTGCGCGCGCCGCACCTGGCCGAAGAGCTGGGAGTAAGAAACCTGTATTTAAAGAACGATGCCGTCTGCATGCCGACGCTGAGCTTCAAGGATCGTGTGGTTTCAGTCGCTCTGGCCCAGGCGAAAGCATTTGGTTTCGAAGTCGTTTCCTGCTCTTCAACCGGAAACCTTGCGAACGCAGTTGCCGCCCACGCCGCCCGCAACGGGTTCCAGGCGTGGATTTTCATTCCCGCCGATCTTGAGCCGGCGAAAATTGTAGGCACCCAGGTTTTCGGCGCCAACGTCGTAAGAATCGCCGGAAGCTATGACCAGGTGAACCGTCTCTGCTCTCAAATTGCCGACAGCCGTCCCTGGGGCTTCGTCAACGTGAACCTGCGGCCCTATTATTCCGAAGGCTCGAAAACCGTGGGGTTCGAGATCGCTGAACAATTGGGTTGGAAACTGCCCGACAACGTGGTCTGCCCCATGGCCGGCGGTTCGTTGATCGTAAAGATTAAGAAGGCCTTCGATGAATTGATCAAGCTCGGCTTGGTGACGCCCAAGCCAGTGAAATTCTTCGGCGCTCAGGCCACCGGTTGCTCGCCGATTTCCACCGCGGTAAAGCAGGGCAATGCCGATATCGAGCCGCAGAAACCGAATACCATCGCACGCTCGCTGGCCATCGGCAATCCCGCCGACGGCCACTACGCGATTGAAACCATCACTCAGAGCGCTGGCTGGTCAGAAGATGTCTCCGACCGGGAAATAGTCGAATGCATTCAACTGCTGGCTGAACAGGAAGGAATTTTCACCGAGACCGCCGGGGGCGTGACCTTGGGCTGCGCCCGCAAGCTCTATAAGCAAGGCCGCATTCGGCCCGATGAGACCACGGTGCTCTGCATCACTGGCAACGGCTTGAAAACCACCGACGCACTGACCGGCGAATACCAATCCGAAGCGCCCATCGCTCCCAAGCTGGCGGAGTTTGAGGCGTACCTGAATAAGAACGTCGGCGAAATTCCGGTTGCGGTGGGAGCTTGATCGGGGCAACCCCCGGCACCCGCCGCCCTATACGTTCTTAAACAGCTCGGCTCTGGGGTCTTCCGGATTCAGCCGCGCCAGCTCGCGCAGCAGCTCCTTGGTCTTCTCGTCGCGCGGCATGGGGACGGTCACGCGGACCTCAACAATCTCATCCCCCCGCGCGCCTTCGTTCGTGGCCGAAACCACGCCCTTTTCCCGCAGCCTCAGTTTCTGCCCCGACTGCGTTCCCGGCGGGATCCTCAGCAACGCACGCCCGTCTATGGTGGGAACTTCGATTTTAGCGCCCAGCGCCGCTTCCGTAGCGGTGACCGGCACAGTCAACCGGATGTCGTCGCCCTCGCGCTGAAACACGGGATGGTCGCCGGTGCGAATAATCGCATACAGATCGCCCGGCGGCCCGCCGTGCGCTCCCGCATTGCCCTTGCCGGGGACGCGAATCCGCTGGCCGTCGCGCGTGCCCGCCTTGATGCGCACTTCCAGCGGCTCGGTCCGTTCGACGGTGCCTTCGCCGTGGCAGGCAGGGCAAACCGTAATGTTCTTCCCCGTACCATGGCAGCGCGGGCAAGGCACGTTGAACTTCATGCGCCCCCCGGTCTGCGTCACCTGGCCCTTGCCGCCGCACTCCGGGCAGGGGCCGGCTGCTTCCAGGTAGCCTTTGCCATGGCAGTTTCCACAGGTATCACGCCGCTGGATATTCAGCCGCATCACCCCGCCGCGGATCGCAGTCCAGAAGGGCACATTGACCTGGTATTCCAGATCGGGTCCTGGCTCCGGTCCCTCCTCACCAGCCCCGCCTCGTCCGCCGAAGATACCGGAGAAAATGTCCCGGAACCCGCTGCTCTTCTGGCCGCGGCCGCTCTCAAACAGGTCAGAGAAATCAAACCCGCTGAAATCGAACTGCGTGCCCTGCGGCCCCGATTGGCCAGCCTGCCCGCCCGGAAATCCACCGGGAGGAAAACCACCGCCTTGCGCCCCGCCCGGACCCCCGCCTGCGCGCGCATAGGCCTCGGCCGCCGCCGGGTCAATGTTGTCGGAGTAAAACCCCAGCTGGTCGTAGACTTTGCGCTTCTTGGGATCGCTAAGAACGTCGTTGGCCTCGGAGATCGCCTTGAACTTCTCCTCTGCCGACTTGTCGCCGGGATTGACGTCCGGATGGTATTTCCGCGCCAGCTTGCGAAACGCCTTGCGAATGTCCTCAGCGGAAGCAGACTTCTTCACGCCCAGGAGTTCGTAATAGTCTTTCTTGGAAGTAGTCGCCATCGAGGGTCAGTCTAAACTAAGGTGTCTTCGCGACCTTAGCATCCCGCTCTTCAACCTGTTTGCGAGCGCCTTCCGGAAGCTTCAGATATAGCGCCTCGATCTGCTTCGGACGTGAAATTCGATCCTCGACAATTAGATTAACCAACTCGAATAGGCGCGTCGCGGTCTCCGGATCATCTCTAACATCCAAGGTTCCAGGATGTACCTGATTGTTGCCCACGACCCGCACAATGTCCAACGACCGTTGAATCTGAACGGGTAGTCCATTCTCCACGAGCCTCCCGATGTCGTCATTGAGGTTTCGACCTGGATGGCCTAGATGAATGCAAAGTTTTTGGATTGCCAATCGCAATAGGGCTGCGCTGCTGCGCGGTGATCGGGCGAAGATTCTCCGGGCCTCATCAAAATCGCTCTTGATGTCATCAGGCATCTCGGGATGTGGCAACGGAGCTCCCGAGACCTCCGGCGCAACGAGTATACCGCCAAGCCAGATGGAGTACTTGCTGCAGTGACTGCAGCGCGCGACCAGCAGAGCCGGAACCTGGATCTGTTGGTGACGTCCATCAATCCCAGGTTTTGCGATCCACTCCATATGGAGGGCGTTAAACCACACCTGGTTTGCGTACATGTTGCAGTGTGGACAATGAAACCCGGCTTTTCCCACCTCAGGCGCAACATAATTCATAAGAACTCCTGCCCACCGCGAAGCCCCACCATCCTGCCTACGACGACAGCTTACGGGTTCCCTCCCGCGCCACCACCATCCGCCCGTTCGCCGGCGCATCCACATACACCGGAATCCGCTGCAAACCCCGCGGCGTCGGCGAGAAGACGAACCACCGCCCTTCTTCCTCCACAAATGCCAGAAAATACTCTTGCCCGTTCACCTGGAATTGCAATTTAAATCTCCTCCCCTGAAGCCAAAAACACAACCACGGATCCCATAGATTTCCACGGAATCAATCCGCGTTAATCCGTGTGATCCGTGGCCAAGAGTTGCCGAAAGCTATTTCTTCGGCTCTACGTCCACGTACTCGGCGTCAATCACGCCTTCTTCCTTCTTCGGCTGGCCATCAGCACCCGGTGCCGGCCCAGCTTGCGGACCCGCCTCAGGCGTCGGCCCCGCCCCCGGCTGCGCCTGCGCTG
>Ga0335078_10005917_pt1 | contig 18087 bp, 19 predicted proteins | sample Lox_Sample_32_FD_206711 | JGI IMG/M metagenome (GOLD analysis project Ga0335078, IMG submission 206711) | Soil microbial communities from Loxahatchee National Wildlife Refuge, Florida, United States - Lox_Sample_3.2 | ecosystem: Environmental > Terrestrial > Soil > Wetlands | place: USA... | reverse complement strand
CGGCCGCAGGCGAGCCCGGTCCGCCGTCGTCGCGTGAGGGGCCCGGCGCCGCTCAGGACGCCAGGCGCCGGGCCAGGAGGGCCGCCCCCTCGCCTTGGAGCTCCCCGAGCGCCGTCGCCCTGCCCGTCAGGGTGAGCAGCAGGGCCTCCCCCGTGGCCCGGACCTCGGGGCCCGAGCCCGCGCTCCAGTCGACGTCGCTGGCCACCAGTCGCAGCCCCTCGGCCCGGGCCTTCGAGCCCACGAATCCCGACAGCGTGGGGGCGACGTCGAGCGCCGCCACCAGACGCTCCTCGGGGATGGCGCGGGGCCGGCCGAGCGGCCGCCGGATGTCCTGATGGTGCACGACGTGGTCGAGCAGGCCCTCCGCCGGCGCGATGAAGCGGGTGATGCCCTTGCGGATCCTGTCCTCGACGATGGAGTCGAAGCGGGCCAGCAGCTCGCCCGGGCTGCACCGGGAAGCGAGCCTGACCGACTCCACCCGGGAGGCCCTCGGGACGCTGAAGCCGTGCCTGGCCATCTTGCCCACCATGGCGGGGAGCCCCGTCGTGTAGCCCACGGTCATGTGCCCGATCACGTCCCGGACCCGCCATCCCTCGCACAACGAGGGCGCGTCCCACTGGGCGGGCTCGAGGGTATGGCAGAACTCGCTGATCGAGGCCAGCTCGTCGTAGCGGAGCCGGTCGTGGTCGGTCTTCTGGTCCGTGGGCATCTCGCCGCCTCAGTCCGACGCCGACTGGACGAGCTTGTGGACCTCGGCCACCTCGGACTGCCCGGCGTCCACACCCACCTCGGCCAGGATGGACATGAGCACCCCGCCGAAGGCCTCGAAGCTCTGGGGCGAGTCCCACACGTCGTAGACGACGAGGTCCCCGTCGACCCCGGTGCAGGAGTGGTGCAGGCGGTGGGGGTTGTCCCCCTCGCCGGCGGCGTCGAGGCGCCGGTGGATTTCGTCGAACTGCGCCAGTGTCATGCCCTTGGGGCGGAAGGTGGCGGCGATGGCCATGGGAACTCCTCTGTGGACGGGGCCCGCCGGCCGAGGGCCGGCGTAGGCCGGTGGTGAGCGGATCCGGTGCTGGCGACGGCGTCAGGCCCGCAGGGCCGACTCCACCTGGGCGCTGTCCTCGGTGCCCCTGTAGTAAGCGACGCGCGGCCCTTCGAAGCGGAAGTAGTGGTGCAGGTTCATGTCCACGGGTGCGCCGTTGGCGCGCACCTTGGCCCGGCAGCGCACCACCGTGAGCACGGCGTCGTCGTTGGCGGCGACGGTGAGGGGCGTGAACTCCTCGACCTCCATGGTGGAGCCGAAGGCCTCGAAGAACCGGCCGACCTCCTCCTTGGTGCGCCGCACCCCGTACCACGGGGCCGCCAGCGACGCCGTGTCGGTGGCCCAGTCGATGTCGTCGACAAGGGCCTCGAGGATCGCCGGCCCGTCGCCGCGTCCGAACGCCTCGTACATGGCCTGCACGGTCTTGATGTTGTCCTCGGCGCTCACCGCTCCTCCGATCGTTCCTGTCCCCTTCGGGGTGTTCGTGACCCTGGTTCGCCGCCCCCGGCCGGGGCGGATCACCCCTCGCGGTGATCCGGTGCGCCCCGCCGTACCGAACCCCCTGCGACCGACTCGAATCGACCCGCCCGGCCCCGCGGACCGCAGCGGGTCGTGGCACGCCCCGCCGTCCGGCGCGCCGATCCTGTCGGGGCCGTCCCCCCATCGATCCATGTCCATGCTCACCACCGCACCCCGTCCCCCGGCCCGACCGGCCGCCCGGCCGGCACCGGGGCCGCGCCCCGGTCACGGGCGTCGAGGGGCCGATATCTTCTGCGACGTGGACGCCGGGGACGCACTCCTCATGGCCAGGATGGTGGCGGGTGACGAGGAGGCGCTGGCCGAAGCCTGGCAGCGCCACGGCGCCATGGTGTTCGGCCACGCCCGACGCCTCGTCGGCAACGCGGCCGTCGCCGAGGAGGTCGTCCAGGACGTCTTCGTCGAGCTGTGGACGCACCCCGATCGCTACGAGCCCGCCCGGGGCACCCTGCGCGCCTACCTCGGCGTCCACGCCCGCCGGCGCGCCATCGACGCGCTGCGCCGCGACCGGCGGCGCGCGGCACGCGAGGAGCGGCACGTGGCCCTCGAGGAGCGCCCCGGGGGCGCGCCCGGAGACACCGGACACGATCCGCAGGTGGGCAAGGCCGTGCTCGACGCCATCCAGCGCCTGCCCGACGACCAGCGCAGGGCCGTCGAATTGGCCTACTTCGGTGGCCTCACGCAGTGCGAGGTGGCGCAGCACTTGGGGATCCCCGAGGGCACCGCCAAGTCGAGGCTCCGCCTTGCCCAGACCAAGCTGCGGTCCTGGCTCGACCCGTCCCTGTTGGAGCTCGTATGACCCTGCCGGACCACAACCCCACACCCCTCGACGAGCTGCAGTTCGCCCTGGCCGAGGCCGACGCCGAGGATCCGCCGGCTGACCTGGGCACGTCCGTGCTGGGGCGGGCGCTGGCCGCTCGCCGCCCGGGTGCGCCCGTGCACGAGGCCCAGGTCATCACGCCGCTGGAGGCCTTCGGGCGCACCACCCGCGCCCTCGAGGCGCTGCTCGGGGACCTCGACCACGACGCTTGGCGACGAGCGACCATCCGTGGGCTCACGGTGCAGGGCCTCGTCGGGCACCTGATCGGCGTCGAGCACGCCTTCGTCGCCGGGGTCGACGACCCCGACGGCGCCCAGCGCATCGCCGACCACGTCACCTCCACCGACCCCGTGGTGCGCGCCCAGGAGGGCCGACCTCCGGCGGAGACGCTCGAGGACTGGCGCCGGGCCCGGGACCGCTCCCTCGCCCACGTGGGCGCCCTCCCCGCCGATCCCGACCCCATGACGAGGGTCGCCACGCTGCACGGGCTGCGCATGCCGCTCGGCGACCTGCTCGTGGCCCGCAGCTTCGAGCTGTGGACGCACGCCGAAGACGTCCGGCGCGCCACCGGCCGAGCGCCCGAGGACCCCGACGGCGCCACGCTGCGGCGCATGACCGACCTGGCGGTGGTGCTGCTCCCCCTGGCCATGGGCCGGCCGGGCACCCCCACGGCGCGACGCAGCGTCCGCGTGGTCCTCACCGGTCCGGGGGGTGGCGCCTGGCAGCTCGGTGGCGACACGGGCGCCCGGGCCGGAGCCGCCGACCACGCGCCGGCGTACGACGCCCGGGTCGTGATGGACGCCGTCGTGTTCTGCCGGCTCATCGCCAACCGCGTCGACCCCGATCTGGTGGAGGCGTCGATCAGGGGGAGCGACGAGGTCGCACGTGCCGTCTTCCGCACGGCGGCGGCACTCGCCCTCGACTGAGCGGGGCTTCCCCGGAGCTCACCGGGAGGGGCGCGGCAGGCCGAGACCGAGCCAGGCGATCAGGTCGCGTTGGATCTCGTTGGTCCCCCCGCCGAAGGTGAAGATGGTCTGCGCCCTCGACTCGCGCTCGAGCCGCCCCCGCAGCACCGCTCCCGGGGAACCTTCCGCCAGGTAGGCGGCCTGACCCACGATCTCGCTCAATGACCGGTAGGCCTCGAGACAGAACTCGCTGCCGTAGACCTTGGTGGCCGACGCATCGGCGGGCGCCAGACCCTTGTCCGCCGCCCACGCCACCTTCCAGTTGAAGAGCTTCAGGACCTCGGCGCGGGCGCGCAGCCGGGCGAGGGCGATGCGGACCCACTCCCGCTCGATGGCCCGGCGCCCGTCAGCCTGGGGGGCAGCTGCCCAGGCCCGGACCTCGTCGATGGAGCGCAGGACGCCCGAGGCCGGCGAGATGGCCACGCGCTCGAGGTTCAGCTGATTGGTGATGATGGCCCACCCACCGTTCTCCTCGCCCACCAGGTTGCCGGCGGGGACGCGCACGTGGTCGTAGAACGTGGCGCTGGTGAACTCCCCGGCGATCGTGCGGAGGGGCGTCCAGCTGAAGCCCGGCGCGTCGGTGGGGACGAGGAAGACCGACAGGCCACGGTGGCGCGCCGCCGAGGGATCGGTGCGGGCGGCCAACCAGACGTAGTCCGCATACTGGATGGCGCTCGTAAACAGCTTCTCTCCGGTGATGATCCAGGTGTCCCCGTCACGCTCGGCGCGCGTCTGCAGGGCGGCGAGGTCGGTGCCCGCCGACGGTTCGGTGTAGCCGATGGCGAAGTGCAGCTCGCCGCGCAGAATGCCGGGAAGGATGCGCCCCTTCTGCCCGCGCGTGCCCAGCGCCATGAGCGCCGGTCCGACGCTCGTGAGGGTGAGCAGCGGCAGCGGCACGCCCGCCCAGTGCGATTCCTCCACGAAGAGCAGCTGGTCGACGGGCCCCCGGCCCTGACCCCCGTACTCCTCGGGCCAGCCCAGGCCCAGCCAACCGTCCTCGCCCATGCGCCGGATCGTGGCCCGGTAGTCGGGGCGCCCACCCCGGGCGGTCGCTTCGGCGACGAGGCCGGCGAAGTAGGCGCGCAGGGTGTGCCGGAGCTCCAGCTGGTCGGGGGTCAGCTCGAGGCGCACGCGTCCACCTCGACGGGCACGTGGCTGTAACCCCGCACCGTGCTGGTGTGCAACGGCACGGCCGCCGCCCTGTCCACCGACCACGACGGATAGCGGGCGAGGGTCTCTTCGAGCGCGATCCTCGCCTCCATGCGGGCCAGGGCGGCGCCGAGGCAGAAGTGGATGCCCGAGCCGAAGGAGAGGTGGACGTCGAAGCGGCGGCGGATGTCGAAGCGGTCCGGCTGGGGGAAGGCCCGCTCGTCGCGGCCTGCCGATCCGGTGAGCAGGAGCACCTTGGCGTCGGCGGGGATGGTGGTCCCGTGCAGGTCGAGCTCCTCGGTGAGCCAGCGGCCCTGGACCGGCGAGGGGGCCTCGTAGCGCAAGAGCTCCTCCACCGCCCCCGGTACGAGGCTGCGGTCGCGGGCCAGCTCGGCGCGCTGGTCGGGATGGGCGTCGAGGACCAGCGCGGACCAGCTGAGGAGGCGGGCCACGGTCTCGGTGCCGGCGCTGATGAGCAGCAGCGAGAACTCCCGGGCCTCGGCCCGCGTGAGCCGACGGGTCGAGCCGTCCTTCTCGGGGACCTCGGCGTGGAGCAGATCGGTGAGCATGTCGTCGCGGGGTCGTCCGGCCCGCTCGTCGAACTGGGCGTCCATGTAGGCCGCCAACCACGCCATGGCCCCAACGGCGACGTCGTTGAACATCCCCGTCGACGGGTCGAGGTGGAAGAGCCGGTCGATGTGCTCCCGGACGTCCTCCCGGTCGGCGGCCGGCACCCCCAGCAACGCGGCGATCACCGTGGCGGGCAGGCGGGCAGCGAAGTCCGCCACGAAGTCGAACCGGGTCCGGTCCCGAAGCGGCTCGAGCAGGTCGACGCATACGGCGCGGATGTCGCCCTCGAGCTGGGCGACGCGCCGGGGGGTGAATGCCCGCGACGCCAGGCGGCGCAGGCGGGTGTGCTCGGGCGGGTCGAGGAAGATCATGAGCCCCTCACGCGCCGCTTCGCGCGCCATGATCTCGAGGACGGTCCCGTGCGCCGAGCTGAACAGGCGCGGATCGCGGTGGGCACGCTCGACGTCGGCGAAGCGGCTCAGGGCCCAGAAGTCGAGCTCCTCGTTGTGGTAGACGGGCGCCTCGTCCCGCATCCGCCTCCACAGCGGGTGTGGGTCGTCCTTCAGCGTCTCGTCGAAGGGGTCCCAACGCAGTTCGCGCGGCTGGTGCGTCACAGACGACGACGACGGCGGGGCCATCGCACGGCACACTACCCGGCCGCTGTACCCCCGGTCTGCGGACGCGGCATGATCGACATGGACGGCACCCATCGGGTCCGCGCCGCAGTCCGGCGAAAGGCGACACCATGGAGACGAGCAACCCCTCCCGGGACCGACCGGCCGAGGCCTCCGGTCGCTTCCTCATCGACGGCACCCTCCCGGTGACGAGGCTCGGATTCGGGTCGATGCAGCTCACCGGGCCCGGCGTGTGGGCCGAGCCCGAGGATCCCGACGAGGCGGTACGGGTGCTGCGCCGCGCTGTGGAGCTCGGGGTGAACTTCATCGACACCGCCGACTCCTACGGTCCCGTGGTGGCCGAGACGCTCATCCGCACGGCGTTGTGGCCCTATCCCGATGAACTGGTCATCGCCACCAAGGCGGGGCTCACTCGTCAGGGCCCCGGTGTCTGGACGGCCGTGGGCCGCCCGGCCTACCTGCGTCAGCAGTGCGAGATGAGCCTGCGGCACCTGGGACTCGAACAGATCCCGCTCTTCCAGCTGCACCGCGTCGATCCCGACGTTCCCCTCGCCGACCAGGTCGGTGAGCTCGAGGCCCTGCGGCGAGAGGGCAAGGTCGCCCACATCGGACTGTCCGAGGTCACCGTGGCCCAGCTGGAGGCCGCCCAAGCCACGGCACCGATCGCCTCGGTCCAGAATCTCTACAACCTGGCCCGGCGCGACGCCGAGGACGTGCTCGAGCACGCCGAGTCCCGCGGCATCGCCTTCATCCCCTGGTTCCCTCTCGCCACGGGCGCCCTGGCGGCGCCGGGAGGGGTGCTCGACACGATGGCCGTCCGACTCGGTGCCGCCCCCGCCCAGCTGGCACTGTCCTGGCTCCTGCACCGCTCGCCGGTCATGCTCCCCATCCCGGGCACGTCGTCGCTCCAGCACCTCGAGCAGAACGTGGCGGCCGCCGCCCTGGCCCTGTCCGACGAGGACATGGCCGACTTGGCGGCCGCGGCCCGCTGACGGCGTCCGGGCGCGGCACGGCCCGGGCCCCGGGCGTGCAGGGCACGCCGGATCCGCCACCGGCGGCGTCTGGTCCACGATCACCCGAGCGGTCCTCGTGGGACGCTGGGTGGTGATCCTTCCACGCGCCGAGGAACAGTGGGCTCGGGTGGGGTCGAGCTGCTCAGGCCGATTGCGGTTGGGGAATGACCCCCAGCTGGACGAGCAGGGAAAACATGTCGAGGCCGCCCCATCGCTCGACCGCCCGACCGTGGTGCATCCTCACGATGTCGATGGCGGAGACCGAGATGGCCGTCCCCGAGGGTGCAAGGCCCATGAGCTCGCCGTCGTGGGTGCCGGACACCGTCGTCCTGCTGGCGAAGCGGTCCCCCGCGCTGAGCACCTCCTCGACATCGACGTGCAGATCCGAGAACGCCCCCAGGAACGACCGCAACTGTGCTTTCAGCGCTTCGACACCGTGCTGACCGTCCTGGTGGTCCAGGAAGTCGGGTGCGAAGAGGTCGTCGAGCGCATCGAGGTCCCGGGCGTTCATGGCCTCGTAGAGGGTCTTGACCAGCTCCTGCGCCGTGCGCTCGGTCATGATGGCGATCTCCTTATGGTGAGAGTGTTACTATCATAATCATGGCCTCGGGGCAGTCAAGGCGGAACGACGGGCTCTCCCCGGGCCCGCCGAGGCCGTCACTGCGCGAAGCGCAGAAGGAGCTGACGAGGAGGCGCATCGTCGAGGCCCTCACGGAGCTGATCTCCGAAGAGCATCCTCTCGAGGTCTCGATGGCTGCGGTGGCGAAGCGTGCCGGCATCGCCGAACCCACGCTCTACCGGCACTTCGCGACCAAGCGCGACCTGTTCGCCGCGCTGGCTTCCGATCGTTACGACCGGGTGGCCGACGGCATCGCCCCCCCCGACGCTGAGGCCCTGGCCCGAGCCCTGCCCACCGTCTACGCCAGGGCGGCCACCATGGAGTCCACCGTCCGTTGGCTCCTGGCGGCGCCGGATCCCGCAGGTGTTCCGCGCCCGAACGTCGAACGTCGACTCGCCGTGCTCCGCACCTCGCTCGCCGACGTCCTGGCCGCGATACCGAAGAGGGACAGGGAGCACCTGCTGCGCGCCGTCCTGTTGGTCACGTCCCCGATGCCGCTGCTCTACTGGAAGGACTATCTCGGTCTGGGCGACGAGCAAGCGGCGGCGACGGCGGCGTGGATGATCAGGACCCTGACGAGGCAACCCCCGGGCGCAGGGGCCTGACGCCGGCCCGGTCTCGGTCGCTCGTTCGCCCACGGTCACCCGAGCCGTGGTCCACGAGGACCGGGTACGGGCATCGGAGACACCCACACCGAGATGACCTGATCGTGCACTCCGGTCCACCGCGCGTCCTCCCTCCCGCCACGGCGCCGCGCGCCTGTTCCGAGTGCACCTGGCGCGCCGCAGCGTCATCTGCGCTCGTTGGTGTCGAAAGGTAGGATGCCATGGTGCCCATGCCAAAACGCGCCAGCGTCGATGACTTCTTCGCCAAGTTGACCGAGGTGCAACGACCACACTTGGAGGAGTTGCGGGCGCTCAGCCGGAAGGCTGACCCGAATGCTCGCGAAGAGCTCAAATGGAACCTGCCCACCTACGTTCGCGGCGACACGGCCAATTTGTGGATGCTGCAGAACTTCAAGCACCACTGTTCGTTGCGGTTCACCCCGGAGTTCTTCGCCACGCAGAAGGCGGCGGTGCAGGCCGCTGGGTTCGACGCCGGCGAGGGGTTCATCAAACTCCCCTACGACAGGGCGCTCCCCATGAAGCTCCTTCGGTCGCTCATGAAGGCGCGCATCGCCGACTACGAAAGGACCGGGAGGTAGGGAGCCGCGGTCGCCCACCATGGAGCGGCCGCCATAAGCAGCCCGAACGGGCGAAGCGATCCCCATGGAGGGCCGACGTCGTCGGCTGACCGCTTCCGCCTCCCATCTGCGAGACGTGCGGCCCCCGGCGGGCCGGACTCCCGTCAGCATTCCCCGACGAGTCGAGACATCGGGTTGCGCAGCAGAGTTCCGAGCTCCAGAGCGCGTCGCGCGAGGCACCCTTCTGGTCGTCCGAACCGGTGACGGAGCGGCCAGCGTGGGTCGCTCGTCGGCCGACCCATACGAGTTCCCCACCTCCGTCGCTCCGGATGATGGCGCGAACGCATCAGGAAACCCCGGCGCCTGCACCATCGAACCACGTGCGTGGCGCGATGGGTGGGTGTGGGCCACACCTGCGAGATTGCCCTCGATGTCGACGCTTTGCCCTGTCAGGCCGAGCGGGTGGCGGTGGGGCCGACCTGCTCTTTCCATCATGTGGCGCGTGCCCGCGGATTCGCAGCGAGAAATCACCTAGGGGGTTTCTCGGGCTCGGCGTTGCGCATCTGTTGCCAAGATGAAGCTCCGGTGCAGGGAAGAACCCGGCAACTGGCTACTCGCCAACGACCATAGCGAGGGAAAAACATGAGAATCAAGAAGGGGCTACTTGTTTTGATTGCGGTGGCAATGCCGCTCGCCAGCGTGGCATTGCTGGAAGGCACAGCGGTCGCGGGCAAGGTGACGGGAACCGGTCTGACGAAGTGCAGCTTCGGCGGCACCATCAACTTCAACCCGCCCCTGACCAAGAACGGGACCGCGGGCGTGAAGAAGGAAGTCACCACCGTGACGGCGAGCCTTGGTGCCTGCTCCGGCGGTACCCCGAAGGCTGTCGCCACGTCGGTCACCGTCAAGCCGATCAAGACCAAGACGGCCAAGGGCCAGAACGGCGCCACGTGCTCCAGCTTCGACACCGCGTCCTCCACCGCCGTCGTGAAGGTCAAGATCAACTGGAGCGGCGAGAAGCCCTCCAAGTTCAGCGTCGACGGCCTGAAGCCCTCCGTGAACACCTCCGGTGAGCTGGGCTTCACCGGAAGCTTCTCGGTCGGTGGTTCCTACGCCGGGACCGGCCACCTCGGGGTGTTCCTCACGCCGGCGAGCTCGAACGCCATCGGCACGTGCAGTGGCAGCATTCGGTCGCTGCAGATCGACCGCTCGACCAGTTCGGGCAGCATCTAACGAGAGGCGGCTACCCCGTCTGGCACGGGGCATCGCAACTCAACGAGAAGGGGGTGGGCCTGGCCCACCCCCTTCTCGCGTCCTCACAGCATTGGCGACGACCGGGGGCCGTCTCCGAGCGATCCGTCCTCGCATCGCGGACCTAATTCGGCGGAAAAGCGGCCGGAAGAAGCCGTACGAGCCGGGCGAACTGTGACGTGAAGCGCCCTTCGCCCCACGGCACGTCCGGTTCGTTGGAAATGGCCTGGCTGAGCACCCCCACGATGAGGGCCGACACCAGGTAGATGGCGTCCTCGGTCCTGGCCTCGGGGCCGAGTTGCCCGGCGTCGACGGCATCGGCCAGCGCGCCGCGCTGGGCCTCGACCATGGCCCTGCTCACGGCGAAGGCCTCTTCGGAGGGCTCGAAGCTCGGCACGGGTCGCCAGAAGAGCAACGCAGCCATGGCCCGGTGCTCGAGCGCCCACCGTCCGGAAGCCTCGAGGCCGGCGATCAGGGCCTCGAGTCCCGGCTCCGCCTGGGCCATCCCCTCTTGCAGCACCGCCAGGTGCTCGTGGGACCCTCGCAGGAAGAGGGCGTCGTAGACCGCCCGCAGCGACGGGAAGTACTTGTACAGCGAGGGGGGCTGGACCCCGAGGCGCCGGGCCACCTCGGCCAGGCTGAGACCGTTCACGCCCTCCTCGGTCATCACGTCGGTGGCGATGTCGAGGATCTCGTCGATCGTCTCCTGGCGTCGACGGGCCCGTCGATCCTGGCCCCCGAACCCTCCTGGCCCCGCCCGCCGCGCCGGCTCGCCTGTCATCTCCTTATCATAGCTCAATCTCAGCTTGACAGCACAAGCTATTGTCATTAGCTTTTCCTTGCAAGGCCCGAGCGGGAGGACGGCACGATGGCAAAGGGAAGGTGGTGGCTGACCGAGGACAGCCGCGACGTCACGATCCAGGCGGCACCCGAGAGGGTCTACGCCCTGGTCGCCGACCTGCCCCGCATGGGCGAATGGAGCCCGGAATGCCGGCGCGTCGAATGGCTCGGGGACTCGAGCCGGCCGGTGGAGGGCGCTCGCTTCATCGGGCACAACCGAGGCGGGCCCAAGGGACTGATGAAGTGGTCGCGTCAGGGCCGCGTCCTCGTCGCCAGGCCGGGGTCCGAGTTCAGCTTCGTGACCGAGGAGGGTGGCAGGGAGTCGACGGAGTGGCGCTACCGGCTCGAGCCCGTCGGCGGCGGCACCCGGGTCACCGAGTCCTACAAGGTCCACTGGATCCCGGCATGGGCCCGGATCCTGGACGTGCCCACCAACCGCCACGAGGAGCTGCGCCAGGCGATGGGCCACACGCTCGCGCAACTGAAGAGAGCCGCAGAGTCGGCCGTTCCCGAAGGAGACCCACGATGATCACCTCCTATTCGCCCATGCCCGGGGTCGACGTGCTCACCACGGCGTTCCCCGTCCCCGGTTTCGGTCTCATCCCCGTCAACGCCTTCGTCCTCCATGGCGAGGAGCCGGTCCTGGTCGACACCGGTGCCGTCGTGCTCCACGATGAGTTCTGGCACGCGCTCGGCACGGTCATCGACCCACAGGACATCCGGTGGATCTGGCTGTCCCACACCGACGCCGACCACATCGGCACGCTGCACCGCCTCCTGGGCGAGTTCCCGGGGATCCGGGTGATCACGACGTTCCTGGGCGTGGGCATCCTCTCGACGTCGGCACCGCTGCCGATGGACCGCGTGCACCTCCTGAATCCAGGAGAACGCCTCTCGTTCGGCGACCGTTGCCTCACGGCGTTCCGGCCACCGGTCTTCGACAACCCCTCGACGACCGGCTTCGTCGATGACAGAACCGGGCTGCTCTTCACCTCGGACTGCTTCGGGGCGCTCCTGCAGGACGTCCCCCAGGACGCCGCGGACATCCCGGCTCTGGATCTCCACCAGGGCCAGGTCATGTGGACGACCATCGACTCACCGTGGGTGCACATGGTCGACCGCGCCCGCTTCGCCGCCGAGCTCGGCGGCTTGCGGGAGATGGACCCGACGATGGTCCTCGGCAGCCACCTTCCCGCCGCCCCGGGGCGGATGCTCTCGCGGTTGGTCGATTCGCTCGAATCCGTCCCGGATGCCCAGCCCTTCTCGGGGCCCGACCAGGCCGCCCTCGAGCAGATGCTGGCGACCATGACGGGGGACGCCGCCCGGTGACGCTGACCGTGTTCGACGAGATCGCCCTCCCCGCGGTCTTGCCGCTGGATGATCTTCGGATCGCCTTCGGTCATGTGGGGGCGGGCGAGGTGCAGAGCGGTCAACGACGCCCTGGCGGCGTGTCCCCAAACGCAGATCGCCAGCGGTGGAATCGCATGCCGGCCGTCACGTTCGCGAGCTGACCCCGACGACGCTGGACGTAATGCGGGCTCGCCATTCTCGGGAGACGGTGCCGCCGCGTCACGAGGGCTGGCCAGTGGCGACGCCAGCCTTGCGCACTCGCCTGCTAGAGGGCTGGGTTCCTGACCGCTCGGGGACGCCCGGGGCACCAGCGATTGGCGCCTCTCTCAGGCTCTCCCCTGCCAAGCCCCATGATCTGGGACGTCGATGAGACGGCGTCGCGTCAGCCTGGCAGGAGATGCTGGAGCACGCGCGCGCCGTCAACAAGCTCGGGCAACCCTCCCTCCGGGGCGTGCACCGGCAGCTGCTGCGGGCTGCGATGCTCGCCGTCGTCGCGTCGACGGTGGTCGCCGTGAGCTGGACGGCGGCGGGACCAGCGTTGGCCGCCCCGTCCGTGGTCCAGTCTGGCGAGTCCACCTCGAGCTTCATGAACGGTCCGACGGCGTTCTCGGCGTCCTTCGGTATTCCGACCAGGCCGGGCGACCTCCTCGCCGCGAGTGTGATCTGCGGTGTCTTCGAAGGCGGCATGACCGATGCGAGCTTGTCGTTCCCCCCGGGCTGGCGGCAGGCGGTCGGCGTCGTGGGCGGCATCGAAGGTGGACTGGAAGCTGCGGAGTTCTTCTACCCGAACAACCCGGGGGGGATCACCTCATTCGGCGTGGGCTCGGTCCCGGTGGGGACCGAGACCGACTGCACCACCTTCTGGTCCGAACTGGCCGTCTCCGGTAGTTCGGTCGCCGTCCAGGCCTCGGGTACCGCCAGCACCTCTTCGGGCTCCTCCACCTCGATCGTGACCGCCGGCGCCGTCCCAGCAGGCGATCTGGTCTTCCTGGCCTCCACCGATGGCACCGAGGTTCCCGACAACATCTATACGCTCCCGACGGGCTTTCAGATCCTCAGCCAGCAGAACAGCGACGAAGCCGATGCGGATCAGCCGGGTACCTTCTCCGACCTGACGGCGACGGGAGGCAGCCCGCAAGGGGGAACCGTCTCCTGGAACGGCGGCTCCACCGACAGCGTGGCGGTGATCGCTGCATTGAGGATCTCGACGCCACCATCGGCCACCACCACAGCGCCGCCGGGCCAGGGGTACGACCTGGTCGCGACGGACGGGGGCGTATTCACCTTCGGCTCCACCCAATTCTTCGGATCAACGGGGGGCACCCACGGTGGGGCGCCCGTCGTCGGCATGATCAGAGACATCCGGACCGGCGGCTACCTGATGGTCACGGCCGATGGCGGGGTGAACCCGTTCGACGCAACGCCTTACGGGTCCCTCAGCAGCACACCTCTTGACGCCCCGATCGTGGGAGCCGCAGCGGACAACGTCACCGGTGGCTACTGGATGGTCGCCTCCGATGGCGGCGTCTTCGCGTTCAACGCGCCGTTCTACGGGTCGATGGGTGGGAGACGCCTGCACCAGGCGATTGTCGGCATGGCGGCGATGCCGTTCGGCACCGGCTACTGGCTCGTGGCACGAGATGGCGGGGTCTTCGCCTTCGGGAACGCGCCCTTCCACGGCTCGACGGGAGGCATCCATCTCGACCGGCCGGTGGTCGGCATGGCCGCGGATTCTGTGACGGGCGGCTATTGGCTCGTGGCATCCGACGGCGGCGTCTTCGCCTTCGACGCGCCGTTCCTCGGGTCGACGGGTGGCGACCGCTTGGACGCTCCGGTCGTGGGGCTGGCGACGACGCGAGACGCCCAGGGCTACTGGTTCGTCGGCTCCGATGGTGGGGTCTTCGCCTTCGGTGACGCGCTCTTCGAGGGCTCGACCGGTGGCACCCGCCTCGACGCACCCATCGTGGGGATACTCCCCTCCTAGGTGTAGTTCCCACGGACGTTGGTGACGCCCCTGGGCTCGGGATCCACCAAAGCGAAGACCTCCGGATGTAGGTGTGCAGGTGACGAAGCCAGCACAACCCCCCGGAGGTCCTCGTGTCCCACCGTAACGCCCCGCTCACCCCGACGGGTCGACTCCTGCTCTGCCAGCGGATCGAGGCCGGCAGTGCCATAGCCCACGTCGCCGACGCCATGGGGATCTCGCGCCAGTGCGCCCACAAGTGGTGGGCCCGCTACTGCGAGCTCGGCGAGCCGGGGCTCGAGGACCGCTCGAGCCGCCCCCACACCTCGCCCACCCGGACCCACCCCCGCCTCGAGGCCAAGGTCCTGAGAAAGCGCTCCCTCGAGAAGCTCGGGCCCCATCGCATCGGCCATGACCTGGGACTCTCGCCCTCCACCGTCTACCAGGTCCTGGTGCGCCACGACGCCAGTCGCCTCTCGGACTTCGATCGGGCGAGCGGCCGGCGGATCCGGCGCTACGAGCGCACCAAGCCCGGCGAGCTCGTCCACATCGACGTGAAGAAGCTCGGGAAGATCCCCGCCGGGCGGGGGCCACAAGGTCCACGGTCGGCAGAAGGCCAGGCGATCGAAGCGCCAGCGGGTGGGATATGCCTATGTCCACTCCGCGGTCGACGACTTCTCCCGCCTGGCCTACTCCGAGGTCCTCCCCGACGAGAAAGGCCCCACCTGTGCGGCGTTCTGGCGCCGGGCCCGGGACTTCTACCTGGCCCACGGGGTCGTGGTCGAGCGGGTCATGACCGACAACGCCTTCGCCTACAGGGGCGAGAAGTTCAACGAGGCCCTCGACGAGACCCGGGTCCAGCACCGCTCCTGCCGGCCCTACCGGCCCCAGACCAACGGCAAGGTCTGTGAGCATGATGGAGGCGCAGCACGGAGCCGATCTGACCCAGGTCAAGGTATGACCAAGGTGTCCTTCGTTCGATTTGTCGATCGGCTCCCGTGCTGTGTCACGGCGCGTGCCGGCCAGACGGAACTGACCTGATAGGAGCTTGGCTAGAAGCCCCGTCACAGGCTTGTCGCTCCGCCCGGCCGGTCGCTCCACGTCAGATGGGGCCTAACGAGGAGCATGATGAGCATGGCAAATTCGACGTCGATTGTCATCGGCGGGGTCGACACCCACAAGCACACCCACTACGCGGCCGCGATCGATGACAACGGTCGGCTGCTCGGGCATCAGGAGTTCCCCGCCACCGCAAGTGGCTATCGAGGCCTCCTGGCCTGGCTTCGGTCGCATGGTCGCGTCGTGACCATCGGTGTGGAGGGCACCGGGAACTTCGGCGCCGCGCTCACCCGGCATCTCAGCGCTGAGGGCGAACACGTGCTCGAGGTGAACAAGCCCAACCGCCAGGCGCGCCACATGGATGGGAAGTCCGACCGCCTGGATTCCGAGCAGATCGCCAGGGCGGTGCTCGCCGAGACCGGCATCGCCACCCCCAAGTCCAAGTCCGGACCGGTCGAGGTGATCCGGATGCTGCGAGCGGCACGCTCAAGTGCCATTCGGGCCCGCACGCAGGCATTCAACCTCATGTTCCACACCATGATCAGTGGCCCCTCTGAAGTCCGAGACGGGCTGGTGGACCTAACCAAGCGCACCCTGGTGAACCGCTGCCTCGAGCTCGAACCTGAGACCGAGGAGCTCCTCGCATTGGCCGACGAGCCCCACCGGATGGTCCTTGCCAGCGTGAAGTTCACGCTGCGGGACCTCGCCCGCCGCTGGAAGGTTCTCGACGCCGAAGTCAAGGAGCTGAGCCGGCAGATCAAGAAGCTCGTCGATCACGTCGCGCCCGAGCTGGTGGAGCTCTTCGGGGTCAGCACGGAGCTGGCCGGTCAGTTCCTCGTGACGGCCGGTGACAATCCCGACCGGATCCGCAACGAGGCGGCCTTTGCCAAGCTCTGTGGCGTGTCTCCCAAGCCGGCCAGCAGCGGCAGGACCAGCGGCCGTCACCGGCTCAGCCGTGGGGGCGATCGTGCCGCCAACAGCGCTCTCTACATCATCACAATCGTGCGGCTCAGACACCATGAAGCCACCCGGGACTACGTCGCCCGTCGAACGGCCGAAGGACTCTCGAAGCGCGAGATCATCCGGTGCCTAAAGCGCTACATCGCCCGGGAGGTGTTCGCAGCCCTACCCCGATCCCGTGCCCCCGGCGTGCTCGATCGGGCCGCTTGACAAACATAGGAGCATCGAGCGCTTCAACCGGACGCTCCTCGAGGAGTGGGCCTACATCCGGCCCTACTGGCGCGAGTGCGACCGGACCGGGGCACTTGCGTACTTCCTCCACCGCTACAACCATCACAGGCTGCACAGCGCCATCGGGGGTCCACCCATCTCGCGCGCCACCAAGGTCCCCAGGAGCTACACCGGAGCACGATCCCATCGCCCAACCGGCCTTTGCTGGCCGCGGCGGTGAGGTACTCAGGACCGGCCCACCACCGACCGTGCCTGCACGGGATCGACGACGAGATCATGGAGATCGCCCCCCACCTCGAATCGGCCCGACGCGTCGATCCCCCCGACCTTGAGCGGTTCGAATCCCGCTGCTCGGATCAAGCGCTCGACCTCTTCGCCGGCGCGGTCGTCGTCCGCGGCGTAGAACCCGACCGCCGGCGCCGACGCCCGGCGGCTGGCGGACTCGAAGAGCTCGGCCGACATGGTTCCGAAGGCCAAAGCCAAGCGCGCCGTCGCCGGCACCCAGGTGGCGACGACCTCACCAGAGGACTGCCCCTCGGGGAGGAGCCGGACGACCTGGCCCTGCGCGTCGATGCCGACCGGGTTGCTCGGAACGACCACGAGCTTGTCGGCGAGCGCGTCGGCGACCTGGTCGATCACCCCTTGTAACGCGGCAAAGCGCAGCGCGAGGACCACCGCACCGGTGCCCTGCACTGCGTCACGATTGTCCATTGCGACCACGCTCCCGGGACCAATCTCTGCGGCCAGTCGTCGCGCCGAGACGGGGTCTGCACTCGAGAGGCGTAGCACCTCGCCGCCGCAGGCCAGTGCTCGGGCGATGGCCGACCCGATTCCGCCGGTGCCGATGATGGCCGTGGTCACTTCGCCACAGTCGGCATCTGCGCAGCCATTGACGTCGCCGGGGGCGCCTTGTCAGCCACGACCATACTGAGCTCCTTGAGGGCGGCGTCGTAGATCCCAGAGAAGCTCGGGAAGGGTTGCATGGTGTCGATCAGCACCGGCAGCGGGATCCGGGCGCGGATGGCGAGCGTCGCCTGTTGCATCCACTCGCCGGCCTCCGGACCGAGCGCGTAGGCACCGGTCAGACGGGTCCCATCGCTGAGCAGGGTCAAGAACCCCTCGCTCTGCGCGTATGCGTGCGTGTACGTCGCGGTCTTCGGCACCTCCGAGAGCTTTCCGGTCGCGCTGTACTGCGCCTCCGTGGCCCCGACAGCAGCCGCCTGAGGGTCCGTGTAGGTGACGCGCGGGACGGCCTCGTAGTTCGCCGGCCGCCGCTCCCCGGCGATGTTCGCGGCCACGACATCGCCCTCGTACTCACCGACGTGCGTAAGCGGCCAGATGCCGTTCACATCGCCGATCGCCCACAAGCGCTCACCTGCCTGCAGGAACTCATCGACCGGGATGCCGTGGGGATTGGGCGTCACACCGACCGACTCCAGCCCGATGCCGTCGACGCGCGGGCGGCGTCCCGTGGAGACGAGGAGCCGGTCTCCCCGCACCTCGTCAGCGCCGTCCAGCACCAGCACATACTCGGTCCCCTCCTGGCGCACCGCGGTCGCCCGCCGGCCGAGGACGAGCTCGATGCCCTCCCTGCCCAGGGCTTGACCGAGCGCTGCTCCCAGTGGCTGGGGCTCCCGGGGCAGGAGCCGGTCGGCACCCTCGATGACGACCGACGACCCGCCGAGACGCCGGACCACTTGGGCGAGCTCCACTCCGGCGGGCCCGCCTCCCAGGACGAGCAGGCGACGGGGTATCTCCTTCATGCTCGTGGCTTCCCTGGTGCCCCAGACACCGTCGAGCTCATGGAGGCCAGGAATCGGGGGCACGATCGGGTCGGCGCCGGTGGCCACGACGATGTGCTGGGCCGTGTGCCGCACACCGCCGACCTCGACCACACCTG
>Ga0335078_10005916_pt1 | contig 18091 bp, 18 predicted proteins | sample Lox_Sample_32_FD_206711 | JGI IMG/M metagenome (GOLD analysis project Ga0335078, IMG submission 206711) | Soil microbial communities from Loxahatchee National Wildlife Refuge, Florida, United States - Lox_Sample_3.2 | ecosystem: Environmental > Terrestrial > Soil > Wetlands | place: USA... | reverse complement strand
CGACGATGTACCCGACCTTGAGGTGCTCACTTTTTAGATCTTCTGCGGGGCTGGAGGTCTGCCTCGTTCGCAAGGGTCTGGGAACGCAACCGGGTCGACTTAGACCGGGCAGTCGCATCCCTACTCAAGTTCTGCTCGGGCTCATGGCCGATGAACGAGGCGGCGGGCGCTCCATGCTTTGGTTGGCTCGTTGGGTACAGGAATTCAATGCAGGGGATACGGGCCGTTCGGTCCCAACGTACGCCGTTCCTCCACAGGCCGGTCACAAGGCTGCAATGTCATCGGTTGCCATAGACTTTAAAATGTAAGGAATAGAAACTTTGTGTCGGAAATCCTGACGGTTTTGAGGTGCCGGCGGGCGGGTGTTTTTTCGGGCGTAATCATTAGACCCCATTTGCCAATGAATTAGAGAAGCCCCGTAACCGTTGGCATAATGAATGCGTGCAAGTAATTGCATTATGAAATCCATCACGCGCATTCACTCCATCACGATCCTGTGCTGCATAATTGGTTTTCTCGCTTCAGCCAGCGTCGGCCTCGCTCAGACGAGACCCGGCCCCTCCATCCCTGACGGCGGTACCACCATATTCCTGCTGAGCGGAGCAATCGCAGGCCTTGCGATGCTGCGCCGCCGTTTCATGAAGTAAGGGTCAATCCAGGTTCCTTTGCCAGCCCGCCCGAAATGGCGGGCTTATTGCTGGGCTGGCGGGCTCCAGGAACAGGTTTCGTTTCCTGTTTCCTACCTATGGGTGGGAAACAGGAAAGGAACGGAAACGAATCTGGAAGCGAGATCGTTTCCACTCGCGGCTCCCTCTGAGGAGTGCAAGCGTCCGGCCGGAGGCATTTCTTGAGGACAAGAAAGGTGGCCAAGGGTGGGCCAAGCGCACTCTTCTAGTGAATGACCATTGTCACCTAACTCATTGCCTACAAATGGCTGCCCGGGCTGGGATCGAGCCAGCGGTCAAGCGATTAACCGTGTCCGCTAGCAAGTGACCAGGAATCGGCTGCGGGTTTGACTCTGTAGCATAATGCTACATCGTTGTTCGCATGAGTTCGGTCCCCCTGCGCATCGATTCGGAACTAGTAAACCTGGCGAGGACGGCAGGCGCATTGTTCGACCGGCCGCCGACCGCTCAAATCGAGCACTGGGCGAAGCTGGGCCGCGTGCTGGACAGCGTATTGCTGGGTGAGAGCGTCGCGAAGGTGAAGCGGCAGGGAAACGTCGCGGAGCTCGACTACGTGGTGGCATTGTCTCAATCCGAGAAGGGCCGGAAGAAAGCACTCGCGCTGATCGCGAGGCACGCGGGACCAGTTTACGAGACCGACCCTAAGGCGCCCGACCTCGTCATCGAGCGCCGAGCCGACGGCTCTGTTCGCCGCGGACGGTTTTCGAACCGTCGGTTCGTTCCCATCGACTGATGCGCCGGCATGGAACCACGGTTGCTGTTTCTCGCCGGCCCCAATGGTGCCGGCAAATCTACCTTTTTTGAGGTGTTCCTGAGGGAGAGCGGGCTGCCGTTCGTAAACGCCGACCGCATCGCGGCGGCGCTGGGTGTCTCGGATGGCGAGGCTGCAACTGCGGCGGATGCGGCGCGGAGGCAGCTCCTTGCCGACGGATTGTCCTTCATCACCGAAACGGTTTTCTCCGATCCGGTCGGGGCAAAGCTTCAGTTTTTGCGGGACGCGATCACGGCAGGTTATCGCGTGACGCTCCATTTCATTGGCGTTTCCAGCGTTCAACTTTCCGGAGCTCGTGTGTCTCAACGCGTGCGCGCCGGCGGCCACGACGTGCCGCCGGAACGGCTTGAGCGTCGCTTCCGACAGTCACTCGAGAATCTTCACCAGGCGCTGGAGTATATTCCCGAGATTCACGTCTACGACAACAGCTCTTCCCAGATTCCGTTTCGGCTCGTTTTCAGCATCCGGGCAGGCCAAACCGAGTGCTCAGCCGATCCGCTCCCAGATTGGCTAAGGGCTGTTATCCCTCGCAGTGCCTGAGCCCAACTGCCTCGCATGCCACTGCATCGAAAGAAGATTTTCCGCCCCTTGTCTCCGGCACCCGCAACGATCTACGTGCGTCCGGGATATAACCGCGTATTGGCCGAGGAGGTCGAGGCGCTTAAGCGCAAGCGAGTCGACTTGGTGAAAGATAAGGTCGAGGCGCACAGCCAAGGCGACCTGCGCGAAAACTTCGGTTTCAAGGCGGCCAAGGACGCCATACGCGCCGTCGACCGGAAGATGATGGCACTCGATCGCTTTGTCGCCCGCAACACCTTCATCGAAGTCGATCCGATCACATGGCTCACTAAGTCGACAGACACGCTACAGCTCGGGCACGTGGCCATGATCGAAAAGGAGGACGTGACAACGAAGCAAAAACACCGCTTCACGTTTCTCGTGACCACGCACGGCGAGACCGCGAGCGATCCCGAGTCAGGGATTGAATGCCTCCCGCACAATTCCCCCCTCGCCACCGTGCTGCTGGGCCTCAGGGTCGACACCGCGACCAAAGTCATGCTCCCCGCCGGCGAAGCGATCGTGACCATTCGCTCCATCCGCAACCCGACCCAAGCCGAACTCGATCGCCTGCTCTCCGCCATCAAGCCGCTTGAAATCGAGGATGATTAGGAAAGGAGACGAAGGCCTCGGCGCCCGTTCCAAAGACCGGCATGTAATCGGCATGTCAATTCTCGCGCCGATTCCCAAAATTGCGCGTCTCGTTGATAGAGATGGCTGTCCGGACTGGTATCGAACCTAGGGGCCTTGCTCATTACCAATGAGTTAACTCCGGTAACGGGGCCTTACAATGGCGATTGTTTGGCGAATTCTATGCACGCGGTATCAAGCATCGGAGTTGTTCCTGCCGTGTCACCGAATCCCTCGTACCTACGATACGGTTCAATCACGGGCGCGTTTGCTGCTTCCTTGAAGCAGTTCGATCGTCGGATTAATCACGTCTCTTTTGCCGGGGCAACTTCCCCATAGGACCGTGGTCAGCCTACGCAGTAGATTGCGATTGGCTGATTACCCCCTCCGGTCCAAAACGTACCATTTCTGGGCGACCGTCGCTTGGTGTGCGTTTCACTCCGACCGTGCGTCTGTCGCATACCTCTAAATTGGCGGGAACATTCTTATATGCTGAAACACACCATTCTCATGCTTCTGGCACCCGCGAGCCTTCTTTGCCAAACTGGCCCCGGGCCCAGGGTGATCGAGGCAGACTATTCTGTTTCCCGGGGGCCGATGAGCCGTATGTACGATTTTTGTGTAGGAGCAGGCCGGGCAAATGAAGGACTGCGGGCTGATTGGCAGCGCCAACTTCGCCGCGTTCGCGCGGAGTGCGGCTTCCGCTATATCCGTTTCCACGGATTGTTCTGCGATGATATGGGCGTTTACCAAGAGGACAAGAAGGGTAATTCGATCTACAACTGGCAGTATGTGGACGAACTTTTCGATTTTCTTCAGAGCATCGGCATGAAGCCCTTCGTGGAGTTGGGTTTCATGCCGAACGCCCTTGCAAGCGGCCGGCAGACGATCTTTTGGTACAAGGCGAACGTCACGCCGCCGAAAGATTACGAAAAATGGGCCGCTTTCATCAATGCTTTCGCGAGGCACATTACTGAAAGGTATGGCGTGCAAGAGGTGCGCACCTGGTATTTTGAGGTTTGGAACGAACCTAACCTGACTGGATTCTGGATGGGAACAACGGGGGGCAAGAGCTATGATGATTTCGCCCCGATCGCCCGAGCAGAATATTTCAAGCTCTACGAGTCGACGGAGCGAGCATTGAAATCGGTTGATGCCGCCTACCGAGTTGGCGGTCCCGCCACAGCAGGGAGCGGCTGGATCGACGAGACGCTCGCCTACTGCGCTTCAAAGGGTTTGCCGCTGGATTTTATCAGCACGCACAGCTATGCGACGATAAGCGGCTACCTCGATGAGAGCGGCAACGCGGGCACCGTGTTCTCAGCCGATCGCAACGCCATTACCGGGGAGGTCAAGCGCGTGCGGGCCAGTATGGACCACTCGGCATTCTCGGCATCAGAGCTTCACTATACAGAGTGGAGTTCCTCGTACACGCCATCCGATCCCATTCATGACAGCTATCACAGCGCCGCTTTCATTCTAGACAAGATTCGCAATGTTGGGGCATCCGCCAATTCGATGTCGTATTGGACGTTTACCGACATCTTTGAGGAGGCTGGGCCTCGAACCACACCGTTCCATGGTGGCTTTGGTCTTCTTAACTACCAGGACCTTCGAAAACCTTCCTTCTTTGCGTACAAATTTCTCAATCGTCTGGGCGGAAACGAGTTAGAATGCAAAGACCCCGCTTCATTTGTTTGCAAGGACGAGAGCGGGGGAGTCCAGGCTCTCTTTTGGGATTTCACAATCACCCATCCGGGGCCGTCCATCATCGATCAAGAGTACTATAGAGCTGATCACCCTTCGAAAACAAAGCCTCCTGCCGAGGTGCGGCTATCGCATATGGCTGCGGGCGGGTATCATTTGCGCGCCTTCAAAGTTGGCTACCGGTCAAATGACGTTCAGGCTGCTTGGCGCGATTTGGGCTCGCCGTCACAGCTAACGCGACCGCAGGTCGAGGCCCTGCGAAAGGCGTCATCCGGCGAACCCTGCCTACAGGAGATCGTGGGGGTCGGGCCCGATGGGCGCTTCGTTCGTGGCTTCGAGATGCGGGAGAATGATGTCTGGCTGATCGAGCTCAGTCCCCTGCGATAGCCGCTCCCTCACCAGTGCGCCTCAATGTGCCTGTTGTTTGAGGAATTCAATTCTCAGCTACGCCATGCCCTACGCTTCTCGTAATATCCTCTGCATCACCATGCGCGTCTATTCCCATTTGCGATTTGTCGTTTCGGCGGCGGCTGTGGCGTTCCTCACGAATGCCTCAGCGCAGGAACTCTATGTAGGCACAAACTATCATCCCCATGATTCAAACCCAGAAGCATGGAAACATGACATATCGCTCATGAAGGCTGCGGGCTTCCGGGTCGTGCGAATGGGGCACCTTGCATGGGATAGTTACGAGCCTGCCGACGGCAAGTTTACCTTCGCATGGTTCGACCAGGTGATGAACATGATGAATGAAGCAGGGATAAAGGTGATCCTGGATGTCGCTGTTAGGCCGGCGCCGATCTGGTTGCACCAGAAATACCCGTCGATGAACATCACGGACAAAGGCGGCAATGTTCTCTATCCAAACCACCGCTACATGGTGGACGTGGGCGACCCGATGTACCAACAGTATGCCCTCCGTTTCACCGCCGCGCTCACAAAGCATTACGCCGGACATCCCGCCCTGTTGGCGTTCGGGATCGACAACGAGCCCGGCGACGGGCCGATTTCATATTCCGCGACAGTAAGGGCACGCTTCATTGCATGGCTGCGGACTAAGTACGGCACGGTCGAGAACCTGAATTACGCTTGGGCCTCGCAGAGGTGGTCGCGGCGAATTGGCGCCTTTGACGAAGTCGGTTTGCCAGCCGCGGTTTCAGTCGAAGGTCCGCCCGAGCGGGTGCTGGACTTCCGGCGATTCATTTCAGGCGAGGTATCCGGGTTCTTGCAGAAGGTGATAGCGAAGGTGAATGCGAACGCCCCTGGAGTGCTTACGACGACCAACATGTGGTATTACAGCTCCATGAAGTACTTCGACTACTCCGGGGTCGCATATGCTGGGATGATTACGCGGGGCGGCTGTGGGTTCTACCCGGGAAATTCGCTCAAGAACAACGAGGGGATTGAGCAGGCGCTATTTGGCATCGCGCGCATCCAGTTCGAGAACACGACGCCCTTCTGGTGCACCGAGTTCACCACACACACCGCCGTGCCCGGCTCGATCCGCAAGTCGGCCTACGCATCTCTGATGGAGGGCAACCAGATGGTCTGCGGCTGGACCTGGCAATCTATGCATGGGGGCGAGGAGCAGTTTCTCCAGGGGATGACCGATTGGGATGGCGTCCCGAACCGGACGTACGGCGAATACAAGGAGATCGCCGCCGAATTCAAGAAGATCGGCCCGTTTGGATTTCCCTACCAACCGCATCCGGAGGTCGCGCTGGCATTCTCCTTCGACAGTCAGGTCGCAAGCGCGAATTTCCCGGAACGGCACGACGAGCAAATCCAGACGGTATTCAATGTCTTTGACCGACGAAACGTCGAGACGAGTGTGGTCGAGATCGGCCGGAGCCAACTGCGTTACAAGCTGCTCTTGGTTCCAGGCGTGGCGCTTATGGACGAGCCGACGGCCGCAAAAATCCGCGAGTTTGTGCGGAGAGGCGGCACAGCCGTCATGACTGGGTATTCCGCGATGGTTGACGAGCACGGCCAGGTCTTCTCGAGCACGCTCCCCGGCCGGCTCAGTGACGTCTTTGGAATCCGCGTCTCTGGCTTTGAGGAGACGGCGCAGTTCAACGAGCTTTCAACGATTGGCCTTGAGGGCGCTTCGCTGCGCATTTCCTACAACGGCCAATCTATTGAATGCCAATCGCCCAGATTCGACGTGATTCATCCCCAGGGGGCTGAGGTGCTCGGCCAAATTGTGGGCCTCGACCAGGATTACCCAGTCGTCACGTCCAACCGCTACGGGGCCGGCACCGCTATTTACGTTGGCCTGCCGGCGCGGGAGAGTCTGCTCGCACCGGTGCTCGGGGACGTCATTGGGCGGCTAAGGATCAGCACGGGTCCTGCAGCCCCCCCGGGCGTCATGGCTCGGCGGATTGACGCCACACATTTCCTTTACCTCAACCTCGACGGCGCACCAAAGCGAATCGAGGCGAAGGGGAGGAGCCGAAGCATCCTTTACGACCGGGACTACCCAGACGGCTTTACGCTAGACCCTTACCAGCCGGATTTCATCGAGTGTCCTATCAGTCGATCAAACGGTGGGCCGGAAAGTATTCAAGTAGTTCATTGATCGTACGCGCCAATTGCAGATGCAGGCTCGTGTCTGGATGGCCTACTGACGCGGCGCTGCGACTGAAGGGGTCTGTCGAACCCAGGCCTCGCCCTCAGGTGTTCGGCGCCAGGCGTAATAGGCGTCGAGCACCGCAAGCTTCTGGCGATTGGGAAGATCACCAACGTGGGGACCGTCGGTGAAGTACATGACCCGCGGTGACGCATCGCTGAAAGCGGGCCAGTCGGGTAGACCGTTGCCGTCAGGGGTGCCATATTTTGCGAAGTTGGTCCAGTAGGTGGAGACCTCCTGGCCAAGCGTGAGGTCCTCGGGAGTCCAATGCAGCGTCTGGTCGAAATTCCCGAACACGTACGGTTCCTCCTCGGAATGCACTGTCCCGATCGCGCGGGCCCACGGCAACACGGGCGACCGGGGCGGAACATGGTTGAAGTAATACATGTAGGCGTGGCCCTTGCCCGTACGGGCTTGCAGGCGCGCCCACGACCAAGTGTTCCAGCCAAATCCGGCGTCCCGCATGAGATCCATACCGGACTGGCGCCAGGAGTCGGGCTCGGCAGGATACTGCCCCAGGATCTTGTCGGCGAATTGGCCGAAGCGGCTCTTGACCATAGCAACATAGGCCTCCCGGCTCGGCGGACCACCGAAGAGGGCACCTTCGTCCGAATTGAACCCGACCAAAATGTTCGTGTCGTTCTGCCGACCCTCCTGATACACCCTGTAAAGGTCGCCGGGCACCACCCACCCATCAACCACTGGCCAAAAACGTCCCAATCCAGGCGAGGCGTCTAGGATCTGCTGCGCGGAGAGTTGGCGCAACTGCGACAAGGACGAGACTCGGAGGCCGCGCTCGAAATCAAGGCCGTCCTTTTCGCCTGCGGAAAGAAGCTGCATGTTCTCGCCGAAGGCGGGCGGGGTGCGGGTTGGACCCAGAGACCCGCCGCTCTCGGAAATGGCGCCTTGAAAGAGCCCATGGGCGAGGGGCGAGGCCGCGAGCAGGTTGACCGCGATGCCTCCGGCGGATTCGCCAAAGATCGTCACCCGGCGAGGATCGCCGCCGAAGGTCGCAATGTTGCGCTGCACCCAACGGAGGCCAGCGACCTGGTCAAGCAAACCGTAATTGCCGGAAACCTGATGGGGGGACTCGGAGCTGAGCTCAGGCAGCGCCAAAAAGCCAAACGCGCCGACCCGGTAAGCGATGCTCACCACCACGACGCCATGGCGGGCCAAGGGCTCGCCATGGTATTGGCCTATTGCGGTCGATCCGCCTGAAAAACCTCCTCCGTAGATCCAAACCATGACCGGCAGCGCGTCGCGGGACGTTCTGGCCGGGCTCCAGACATTCAGGTAGAGGCAATCTTCACTGACGTGCAGCGGCCCTTCCCAAGCTTCCAGCTTCTGCATGGGGGTCGCGGCGTATTCCTTGGCCGGGCGCACCCCGGTCCAGTCGGCCGCGGGTTCCGGCGGCCGCCAGCGAAGCGGGCCCACCGGCGGGGCGGCGAATGGAATGCCGAGGTAAACGGCCAACTCGCCGTCCTGGATCCCCTCGACCATGCCATTCTTGACTCGCGCGGAGGGGGCCGCAGCGACAAAAACTGGTGTCCCGAGAACCAACGCGAGGGCAAACCAATGAAATATCTGACGCATTGGGGTTCGCGCAGGCTGAGGCCGCAAAGGGCCGAGTTCAAGCGCTGGAACCGACGGGAATTCGTGGACTCTCGGCCGCACCGAGATGAGAGCGGAGGACCGTGACGACCCGGGTTACTTTGGCCTCCCGTCCCCACTTCATGGTGGAAAGCCCAAAAATGGCTGCCCGGGCTTGGATCGAACCAGCGACCAAGTGATTAACGGTCCTAGGTGGATCCTATTATTGGCGCATCGTTGGCAATAATGGGTTTTCTCCTACTTTTCTGACGGAATCCCCAGATTAGCTTGCTTAGCCCGATGGCTTAGCTAACCTTGACCCCATGCCTCCATCGTCTTTCAACATCCACGCGGCCAAGAGCAACCTGTCCCGCTTGGTCATGCGCGCAGAAAAGGGTGAACGCATCACAATTGCGCGGGCCGGTCGCCCGGTCGCCCAGCTGGGGCCTGCCGCTCAAAGCGAACGCCCGCGGATGTCGCCGGATGATCCGCTGCTCAATCTCGACAGATTTGCGGCCGATGGACCGGGTGGCAAGATGACCAACAAGGACATCGACCATTTGCTGTATGGCCACGCGTGACGTGTTGGCCGATACATCCGCTCTATATGCGTTTGTTGACAAGAACGACGCCAACCACGCTGCCGCACGCGACGCCGTCGCCCGGATTTTAAATGAGGGAAGACTGATTGTCGCAACAGACTACCTCATTGCCGAAGCCGTCAACCTGGCCAAAGCACGTGGCGGAGCGACCGTAGCACTGCGCGTGCTTGACCTGGTCGAGCAGTCGGCTGGCATGCGCGTGGAATGGATCGGAGCCGACCGGTTCGAAACCGCGAAGACATTTTTCAGGAAATATGCCGACCACCTTTACTCGTTCACGGACTGCACGAGTTTTGTGCTGATGCGAGAATTGCATCTCACCGAGGCATTGACGACCGACCGCCATTTCGTGGAAGCGGGATTTCGCGCGCTACTGCCAGTGACGTAACGCGCGCAATCCTATCCTGTGGCCTAGAAATGGCCCAGACGATCCCTGTCCCCACTTCATGGTGGAGAGCCCGGTTAATGGCTGCCCGGGCTGGGATCGAACCAGCGACCAAGTGATTAACAGTCACCTGCTCTGCCACTGAGCTACCGGGCAACAGAATCCGCGCCTCACGAAAGCGACGGAAGGGGTCTAGTACGAAGAGCGCGGGAGAACCGGCAAGAATATTCTCAGGGCCGAGGGCCTCAGTTCTGCAGGAACCGGACGCAGAGGGGCTCGGGGACGTCGATCGAGCCGGCGAGCGTCAATCTCCCGGTCCCAGCGTCGATGCGGTAGACGGTCGCGGTGTCCGCCTTGAGGTTGGCGCACACGAGCCACCGGCCCGAAGGGTCGATGGCGTAGTTGCGCGGGACCCTGACGCCGTCCGCCATCCGCTGCACGAAGCGCAGGTCCCCCGTGGCGGGGTCAAACGCGAGCACCACGATGCTGTCATCTCCCCGGTTGGAACCGTAGACGAACCTCCCGGAAGCGCCGATGACGACCTCCGCCGACGTGTTCAGCCCAACATAGTCCTTCCTGAGGATGGGAACCGTCTGGCAGGGCGCGAGGACGCCCCTTGCCGGATCCCAGTTGAACGCGGTGATCGAGCCCCCCATTTCATTGATCACGAAGGCGTGCCGGCCGTCGGGATGGAAGGCGAAGTGCCGCGGGCCGGCCCCGGGCGCGACCCGCGCGAACGGGGGGTCGTTGGGCGAGAGGGTCCCCCTGGCCGCGTCGAGGCGGTAGACGAACAGCCGGTCGAGCCCCAGGTCCGCGACGACGGCGAAGCGGCCCGAGGGGTCGACGTTGATCGAGTGGGGGTGGGCGGACTCCTGGCGCGAGGGGTTCGGCCCCGAGCCCGAATGGCGGACGAGGCACGACCTCGGCCCGACCGTAGCGTCGGCCATCACCGGGAAGACCTCGACGTAGTGGCCGTCGTAGTTGGCGGTCAGGATGCACCGGCCGGAGGGGTCGACGCTGATGTGGCACGCCTCGGGCCCTCCGGCGACCCGCTCGCCGACGCCGGTCAACCGCCCGGACGCGGCGTCGACCGCGTAGGTCTCGACCGCCTCCTCGGGACGGCCCTCGGGGCCCGGGACCTCGGCCAGCGCGTAGAGGTGCCTCTTGTCCGGCGAGAACGCGAAGAAGACCGAGTCCGACTTGTCCGCGGCGCGCGCGGGGGGCGAGAGCGCGCCCGAGCCCTCGTCGAGGCGCGACAGGTAGATCCCGCGGCGGGCGTCCGTCGCCGAGGTCCCGAAGTAGACCCAGCACGACGCCTCGCCGGCGCGGGAGGCCGGCGCCGCGGCGAGGAGGGCTCCGAGTCCGATGGCCGAAAGGGTGGGGTGCATGCCCAGACAATGTTTGCCTCCCGCCGCCCCTGCAATTGAGAATGGCCGAATATGAGGTTCGCGACATTCCTGGCGTCCGGCGCCCGGCCCCTTCTCCTGGGCGCGTGCCTGCTCGTGCCGGGCGCGTCCCGGGCCGCGGACACCCTGCCCACGCCGACGCCGATCGCGACCCTGAAGCTCAACGACGGCCGCACCCTCCACAACGTCCAGGTGAAGGCGAACTACTTCGACAGCGTCGTGGTGCGGGCCGACGAGGGCCTCCTGAAGCTCGCCAAGAACAACCTTCCCCAGGCGCTGGCCGACTCCCTGCCGGCGAAGCCGCCCCCCGCGTCGGGGCCGGACACGGTGATGCAGGGCTTTAACCCCAACTCCCTCCAGGCGCCCTACGCGAGGCCGACGCCTAGGCCGACCCCGACGCCGAGGCCGACCCGCGACCCGGTCTACAAGGGCTGCACGATCGTGAGCTTCCAGCAGAAGGCGTTCCGCGACTCGCTCGGGTGCGCCGAGATCGTCATCAGGAACGAGACGGACAACGTGGTGGTGATCAGCCCCTCGGAGATCGTCTGCGTGACGACCCAGGGGCTGCGGCGCGCCGGCTGGAACTTCGTCACCGACGGCGTCCCGCCCATCATCAAGCGCCAGGAGTTCGTCCCGGCCCACGGTGACGTCGACGACATCATCACCTTCTCCAACGAGGCCCTGGACATCTCGTACGTCCAGTGGGTGCGCTGAAGTTTAGGTTGATTTCCGGTTAGGCGGCGTTTCTAATCCACCCCCTTTCAATTACGCCTGCCCCCGTTTCCCGGGGATCCAGGGGGAACGAATCCATGAAAACTCCGCTCATCCTCAAGGTCGCCACGCGCGCCCAGACCGGCCGCAGCGCGTCGCGCCGCCTGCGCAAGGTCAACCGCATTCCCGCCATCCTCTACGGGAAGCACTCGGCCCCGGAGAAGCTCTCCATCGAGGTGCCCGAGTTCACGCGCCTCCTCAAGTCGGTCGCCGGCCGCGCGCTCCTGATCGAGCTCGCCCGCGACGACAAGCCCGAGAAGGCCCTCTCGTTCCTCCAGGAGGTCCAGCGCGACCCGATGACCGACCGCTTCCTCCACATCGACCTGCACGAGGTCAAGCCCGACGAGAAATTCGAGATCCGCGTGCCCGTGCGCGTCATCGGCGAGTCCACCGGCGTCAAGAACCAGAGCGGCGTCCTCGAGATCGCCACCCACGCCCTGCGCGTGCGGTGCCTGCCCAAGGACCTGCCCGAGGGGATCGACGTGGACGTCACCCCGCTCAGCGTGGGCCAGACGATCAAGGTCGGCGAGGTGAAGCCCATCGCCGGGGTCGTCTTCCTCGACGACAAGGGCCAGCCCGTCGTCTCGTGCGTGGAGCCGGTCGCCGAGATCGTCCAGGAGGTGCCGGTCGCCGAGGTTCCCGCCGAGGGCGCGGAGCTGGTCCCGGGCGCCGAGGGCGCGGAGCCGGTCCCGGGCGCCGAGGGCGACGCCAAGGCGGCGCCGGCCGCGGACGCCAAGGGCGCCCCGGTCCCCGGCGACAAGAAGGCCGCCGCGCCCGCGGGCGAGCGCAAGCCCGCCGGGCTCGCGGCCGCGGCCAAGGGCGCCGCGCCCGCCGGCGACAAGAAGCCGGCGGCGCCCGCCCCGGTGGCCAAGGCGCCCCCCCACGGGAAGAGGTAACCGCCAACCGGCGTCCCCGCCGCCGGCCGTTCTTTGAGTCATGTCCATCTCGCTGGTCGCAGGCCTGGGAAACCCGGGCCGCGAATACGAGCAGACCCGCCACAACCTGGGCTGGGTGGCCGTCGACGCGTACGCCGCGAAGCGCGGCCTCACGTGGGCGCCGGCCCCCGAGTTCGAGTCCCAGGTCGCCCGCCGGTCGCTCGGCCCCGGCCGCGCCCTCTGGCTCATCAAGCCCCAGACCTTCATGAACGAGAGCGGCCGGGCGGTCGCGGCGTTCGCCCGGTACCACCGGATCGCGCCCGAGGAGGTCGCCGCGGTCTACGACGACCTGACGATCGACCTCGGCCTCGTGAAGGTGTCGATCCTCGGCGGCGACGCGGGCCACAACGGCGTCGCGAGCCTGCTCGAGCACCTCGGGGGCGGTTTCGCCCGCCTGAGGCTCGGCACGGGCCCCAAGCAGCCCCCGGAGATGGACATCAAGGATTTCGTGCTCGCCCGCTTTACGACAGAACAACTCAAACTAATCCACAACAAGACTGACGCCTACGTCCAGGGCCTGGAGCTGCTTCTAGAAGGCGGCCCCGACAAGGCCATGAACCAGCTCAACCGACGAGACACCGAATGAGTACACCCACCAAGCACAACTACCGCGCGACCTTCATCCTGGACAACCGCGGCAAGCAGGAGACCGTCGAGCAGATCATCGAGGTCGTGAAGAAGGAGATCGCCGCGGTCCAGGGCGAGGTGACGGGCGTCGAGAACATCGGCAAGCGCGACTTCGCGCGGGTCACCGACCGCAAGTTCACGGGCGCCAGCTATGTCCACGTGAGCTTCAGCGCGCCCCCGGACGGGCCCGCCCACCTTCGCGAGCGCCTGAGGCTCAACAGCAGCGTCTACCGCACCTACGTGCAGAAAGCCTAACCGCCATGGCCAACTTCAACAAAGTCTACCTGATGGGGAACCTGACCCGCGACCCGGAGATGCGGGTCACGCCCAAGGGCACGGCGATCTGCCAGTTCGGGCTGGCGATCAGCCGCTCGTGGAAGGATGAGAGCGGCCAGACGCGCGAGGAGACCGCCTTCGTCGACATCGAGGCCTGGGGGAAGCAGGGCGAGGTGATCTCGAAGTACTGCACCAAGGGCCGGCCCCTCTTCGTCGAGGGGCGCCTGAAGTTCGACCAGTGGGAGGACAAGACCTCGGGCCAGAAGCGCAGCAAGCTGAAGGTGGTCCTCGAGAACTTCCAGTTCATCGGCGGCCGGGGCGACGGCGCCCCGGCGGCGGCCGGGCCGGCCGCGGGCGGCGAGCCCGCGGAGGCCGCCCCGGGCGACGCGGCGCCGGGGCCGAGGGGCCCCGCGCGCGGACCCGCCGTCCCCAAGGACGGGGTCGACGAGGACGTGCCGTTCTAGCGTTCCCTAGCTTAACGTGTAAAGATAGCCTGGACGAGACGAGTCCAGGCAAGATGTCTTGGGCGGCTCCGAGGACAGGAGTCGGACTGAGCGCCCTTCCGGATTGTTTCACGGGGGTGTCCTAGAAAGGGCAGTCCAGGGGAAGTGGTTTCTTGGACGAATTATCTTGATTTGATATATCCGTGACGGATATATCCGTAAGCGATGTCTATGCCCCCGGCGAATCTGACTGAGGAACGTGATCCCCGGACTCTGCTGCCGCTCACGCCGGCGGTATTTGGCATACTCATGGCGCTGGCCGACGGGGAAAAGCATGGTTACGCCATCATGCGGTCCGTGGAGGTGGAATCCGAGGGCCGGCTTAGGATGGGGCCCGGCACCCTGTACGGTTCGCTCGATCGAATGCTTCGGGCCAAGCTCGTGGTGGAGTCCGAAGGAGGCGATGACGTTGCCCCGCACAGCGGGCGCCGCCGTTTCTATCGGATCACCGATTTCGGGGGGCGCGTCTTGCGCGCGGACATCCGGCGCCTGGAGCAGGCGATGGCCATTGCTAGGCGGAAGAAGCTCACCTTGCGGCACGGGCTCGCATCGCGATGAGGCCGCTGCCGCACCTTGCCCCGGGCCGCTGAGCTCGATGCGCATCGCCCTCCACCTCTATCGATTGGCGCTGCATGCCTATCCGGCGGCCTTCAGACTGCGCTATCGCGAGGAGATGACGCGCGTCTTTGACGAAGGCCTGCGCGACGCACGGGCGAAGGGTATGTGCTCGGCTGTTCGCCATTGCGGCAATGCCCTGGGTGACTTGCTGGCCTCCGCCATGCGCGAACACGTCGCTGCGGCCAATCGGGTCGCCGTCTTAGCAAGCTTGTTTGCGGTCCTGGCCGGGGGCGCGGCGGCCTACGTCGACTTTCACGCAAGCGAGGTGCAGGCGACGCTGCTGGTCCTCATCGCAGTGAATTTCGTCCTCGGATGGGCCGCGCCCAAGAAGGCATGGCACCGGGCCCTAATAGTCGCCGTCATCCTTCCGGCTGTTCACGTGGCGGCCTACGCGTTCGGACGAGTCGGCGCACAGCACGGTCATCCCTACGTATCTCGCCTGATGATTTTTCTGCCGGCGTTCCTCGCATCCGGCTTGGGTGCTTATGCGGGAGTCCTCCTGAATGCCGTCGGCCGCAGGTTGGCCAAGCCTTTTGGGACTCATGGCGGTCCCGGCTCGGGCACCGTGGCGTGAGCATCTTCGATCCCCCGTTCATGGGCTGACTTCCCGGGACTCCGGGCGATGGCGCTGGGATGGACGGCCGGCTGCCTCGACGGCGCGCTGGCGAAGCACGCCGCCGCCCCGGGGCTCGGGCGGTCGGGCCCGGCCAGGGCCGACCCGCTCCCCCCTTGCCTGGCGGCGGCGCGCGTCCCACAATGCCGGCCAACCCCGCCGATGAAACCCCCAATCGTCCCGAGCCTCGCCCTGCTCATGGCCGCGGTGGCCGCGGCGCCGACGGCCGCGAGCCCCCTCAAGATCGCCTTCACGCCTCCCGCCGAGGGCGTCGAGGCCTACGACTACGTGGAGATCGCCGCGAACGTCGAGCGCCCGGACGCGGCGAACCCGTTCACCGACGCGAGCCTGCGCGGCACGTTCGCCAGGGCCGACGGCACCGACCGGCGCGAGGTCGAGGGGTTCTGCGACGCGGCCGACGGCAGCGTCTTCCGGATCCGCTTCATGCCGTCGTCCCCCGGGGACTACGCCTACAGCCTCACCTACCGGCAGGGCGGCTTCGAGGCGGCCCAGAAGGGCGCCTTCCGGGCCGCGGCCGGCCACCGGCGCGGGCCGATCCGGGTCGACCCCAAGCACCCCTGGCACTTCATCTGGGAGGGCACCGGCGAGCACTACTTCTTCAACGGCACGACCGCCTACTTCCTCATGGGCTGGAAGGACGAGCGCATCATCCGGTACTCGATCGACCGGCTGCACCGCCTCAAGGTGAACCGCCTGCGCGTGACGATTGCCGGCAGGGAGGGCACGTTCTTCGGGGAGCCCGTCATGAACGGCGACAACTTCACCACGTTCCCGACCCCCTGGCCGGCGCAGCAGGCGGACGACCTGTACCATCCGGGCTTCGACTACAGCCGCTTCGACCTCGACTACTGGCGCAAGTTCGAGCGCGGGATAAGGTACGCGCGCGACCGCGACGTCGTCCTGTCGCTCGTCCTCGACATGAACGACAACAAGGTCCACCCCGCGGCGGGCGGCGAGGACGAGCACCGGTTCATCCGCTACGCGATCGCCCGGTTCGGCGCCCTGTCGAACATCACCTGGGACCTCGGCGACGACCTGGAGCGCTACCGCTCCGACGCGTGGACCCACGAGACCGGCACGCTCATCAAGTCGTGGGACCCCTACCGGCACCTCGCCACGAGCCACCCGGTCGAGGACGTGCACCAGGACCGGACGTCGGACTGGTTCGACTTCACGTCGTTCCAGGAGTGGGGCCGCAGCCAGCACGCGTACATTCTGCGCCAGCGCGCGGCGCAGGCGAAGACGGGCAGGATCATCCCGCAGACCAACGAGGAGTACGGCTACGAGGACCACTACCCGCCGTGGGCGCCCGGCCCGGGCTCGGACTCGGAGGACGTCCTGCGGCGCACGGCCTGGGACATCTACATGGCCGGGGGCTACCAGCTGGTCGGCGAGAGCTGCCGGCGGGGCACCAACATCCTGCCCGACACCGGCGGCGGCTGGCTCAACGGGCGCGGCGACGACACGATGACGATGTTCGTCGGCTTCGGGCACATCGTCGACTTCTTCGCGGGCTTCGAGTGGTGGAGGACCGACCCGCACGACGAGCTGGTGAGCGACGGCGCCTACTGCCTCGCCAAGCCCGGCGAGATCTACGCCGTGTACCTGCCGAGGGAGGGGAGCGTGACCGTGCGCCTCGAGCCCGGGACGTACACGGCGCGCTGGTTCGGCGCCTCGACCGGCGAGGTGATCGAGCTCGAGCCGGCCCGCGGCCCCGTGTGGACCTCGCCGCACACCCCGGACCGCCAGGACTGGGCGCTGCTGCTCCTCAGGGCGCCCTGACGCCCGCGCGGCTTCGGGGCTCGCCCTGGTGCCCGCGCGGCGCCACGCTCGGGGCCGGCTTTCCGCCGGCCCAACCCCCGCCTCCGATGCCCCGCCATCACGCCCTTCTCGCCTGCGTAGGGACCCTCGCGCTCGCCGGCGCCGCCTGGGGCGCCGAGCCCCTGCCGGCGTTCCGCGACCCCGACCTGCCGCTCGACAGGCGCATCGACGACCTCCTTGCGCGCATGAGCGTCGACGAGAAGGTCGGCCAGATGATGATGACCTCGCCGGCCATCGGGCGCCTCGGCGTGCCGGCCTACGACTGGTGGAACGAGGGGCTCCACGGCGTCGCGCGCGCCGGGGTCGCCACGGTCTTCCCGCAGGCGATCGCGCTCGCCGCGACGTGGAACCCGCAGCTCCACGGGCGCATCGCCGGCGTCATCTCGACCGAGTTCCGCGCCAAGAACAACGCGACCGTCGCCCGGACCGGCGGCTCGACGGGCCGCTACGAGGGCCTCACGGTCTGGTCGCCCAACATCAACATCTTCCGCGACCCGCGCTGGGGCCGGGGCCAGGAGACCTACGGCGAGGACCCGTTCCTCACCTCGCGCTTCGCGGTGGCCTTCGTGCGCGGGATGCAGGGCGACGACCCCCGCTACCTCAAGGTCGTCGCCACCCTCAAGCACTACGCCGTGCACAGCGGGCCGGAGGAGCTGCGCCACCGGTTCGACGCGGTCGTCTCCGAGCGCGACCTGCACGAGACGTACCTGCCGGCGTTCGAGGCCGGGGTGCGCGAGGGCGGCGCCCGCTCGCTCATGAGCGCCTACAACGCCGTGGACGGCGTGCCGGCCCCGGCGAACGCGCGGCTCCTCACAGCCATCCTGCGCGGCGACTGGGGCTTCACCGGGGCGGTGGTCGGCGACGTCGACACGATCTCCGACATCTGGAGGCCCTCCGCCCACGGCTTCACCCGGGACGCGGCCGAGGCCAGCGCGCTCGCC
>Ga0335078_10005915_pt1 | contig 18091 bp, 16 predicted proteins | sample Lox_Sample_32_FD_206711 | JGI IMG/M metagenome (GOLD analysis project Ga0335078, IMG submission 206711) | Soil microbial communities from Loxahatchee National Wildlife Refuge, Florida, United States - Lox_Sample_3.2 | ecosystem: Environmental > Terrestrial > Soil > Wetlands | place: USA... | reverse complement strand
CGTTCGTCCGGACGGCCCGGTGCAACCTGCGGTGCCGCTGGTGCGACACCACCTACTCCTTTGGCCCCGGGACCGAACGGTCGATCGCGTCCCTCCTCCGGGAGATCGGTCGACACCGGACCCGCCACGTCTGCCTCACCGGCGGCGAGCCGCTCCTCCAGCGCGAGTCGCCCGAGCTTGTCCGGCGGCTCGCCCAGCGGGGGATCTCGACCGTGATCGAGACGGGGGGCTCGCTCGACGTCGGGCCGTACCTCGACGTGCCGGGCGTCGTCCTGAGCGTCGACGTGAAGTGCCCGTCGTCGGGAATGCAGGACCGGAACCGGTGGGCGAACCTTCCGCGACTCCGTCCGTCGGACGTCGTGAAGTTCGTGATCGGGGACCGGAAGGATTACCTCTACGCCCGGCGGACGCTCCGGAGCCACCCCACCCGGGCCGGCATCGTCTTTCAGCCGGTCTGGGGGACGGACGCGGCCCGCCTGGCCGACTGGGTGCTCGCGGACCGGTTGGACGTTCGGGTGATGCTGCAGGAGCACAAGGTGATCTGGGGGGACGTGCCCGGCCGATGACGAATATCCGCGCGGCGGCTCACGGATAGGCTAATGAAGCCGCAGCCCCCGTGCGGCCTCTCGGGCGATGGGGGACGCCAGCGGGCTCGTGCTCAAGAGCGCGGTCGCCGGCGACGGCTCGCCGTTCGGCAAGGCGAAGGGGATGGTCTTCCCCCGGCTCGTCGTGGTCGGCCACGGCGTCATCGACGAGCTCCCGGAGACGTGCCGGCAGCTCGACTTCCCGCCGCGGGGGGCGGTCATCACCGGGCCGAAGACCGCGGAGCTCGCGGGTCACCGCGTCGCCGAGATCCTGACGCGGGACGACTTCTCGATCACGACCGTGGTCGCGCACGAGGCGACCGGCGCCGAGGCGGACCGCGTCGCCGGCGCCCTCACCGGCACGGGCGTGAAGTTCCTGATCGGCGTCGGGGGCGGCAGCAAGATCGACATCACCAAGGTCGTCGCGGCGCGGCTGAGGATTCCGTTCCTGAGCCTGCCGACGTCGGCGGCGCATGACGGGATCTCCTCCCCCCGGGCCTCGCTCCGGGGCGCCGGGGCGGTCGCGAGCACCGAGGCGGCGGTCCCGGTCGGCGTCGTCGCCGATACGGCGGTGATCGTGCAGGCTCCGTTCCGCCTGCTCGCCTCGGGGTGCGCCGACGTGATCTCCAACACCACCGCGATCCTGGATTGGCGCCTCGCGGTCCGGCTGCGCGGCGAGGAGTACTCCTCCACGGCCGCGACGCTGAGCGAGTACGCCGCCCAGGAGATCATCGACCATGCCGAGTCGATCAAGCCGAACCTCGAGGAGTCGGTCTGGATCGCGATCCGTCCGATCCTCGTGGCGGGGATCGCGATGAGCGTCGCCGGTTCGTCCCGCCCGTGCTCCGGCTCGGAGCACCTGTTCAGCCACGCCCTCGACCGGGTGGCGACCCACCCGAGCCTTCACGGCGAGCAGTGCGGCGTCGGGGCGATCATGATGATGTACCTGCACGGGGGCGACTGGCGTCGGATCAAGAACGCGCTGCTCACGATCGGCGCCCCGACGACCGCGCGCGAGCTCGGCATCTCCAACGAGGAGATCGTGCGCGCGCTCGTGCTCGCACACTCGGTGCGACCCGACCGCTACACGATCCTCGGGGACAACGGGATGAGCCGGGAAGCGGCCGAGCGCCTCGCGACGGTCACCGGGGTGATCGGCTAGATGCCCGAGATCACGCTCCTCGCGATCGCCGAGGCGGCGCCCGGCTACGAGTTCATCTACCAGGGCGGAGGCACCCCGTGCCGCACCTGCCCGTTCCGCCACGCGTGCCTGACCCTCGACCCCGGCCGCCGCTACGAGGTGACCCGCGTCCGGGACGTGACGCACCCGTGCGCGCTCCAGGAGTCGGACGCCCACGTGGTGGAAGTGAAGCCGGTCGCCCGCTCGCTCGTCGTCGACTCGCGCAGCGCGATCGTCGGCAGCCAGGTCGAGGTCGGCCGGTTCCCGTGCCGACGGCTCGACTGCCCGAACTGGTCGATCTGCGCCGGCCCATCGCTTCCCCCCAAGCAGCGGTACCGGATCGAGACCGTGGACTCCGAACCGGCCGAGTGCCGGATCGGCCGAACGTTGAAGCGCGTGGACGCGGTCTAGGTCGCGGATGCGGGGCTGTGGGGTAGCTACGGGCACGAGGCCGCGCCTCGGCCCGCTCTACTGGTCCATCCTTCGGGCTTTGGGAGCCCGGGACCCCGATTCAAATTCGGGCAGCCCCATTCCGATCGATCCCGCGTCGTACGTCGCGGCCCGATCCCGACCGGTCCCCCGCGGCCGCTCGATGCGATGACGATCGACGAGTCAGCGGGCGCGTCCGGGGAGGCTCCCGGGCCCGGCCCGCTGGGAGCGGCCCGGCTGTTCTGCGAGGTCTGCGGCGAGGAGACACCGCACCGGATCTTTCGGCTCCGGCCCGGCGGCGGAGCGGCGGGGGTGGTCGCCGGCACCGCCCGATGCCGGGTCTGCCGGACCACCCACTCGTTCGAGACGCGCGCCCCGACGCTCGCCCCGGTCGCGATGATCGTCTCGGACGGCCCGCGCTCCGTCCGCGAGACGCTCCGGCTGCCGCCCGACCTCCGCGTGGAGGTCGGGGGGACGCTGTCGACGCCCGACGGGGACGTCCGCGTACGCAAGCTCGACGGGACGGACGGCCGGACGCGCACCCAGGGTCGGGTGGCCGAGATCGCCACGGTCTGGGCGACCCGCGGGACCGGGACCTCGGTGAAGGTGTCGGTCGTCGACGGCGCCACGACCGAACCGACCCGGGTCGTGGTCGATCCGACGGTCCGTTTCGAGGTCGGTGGTGCCGTGACGGTCGGGCGCCAGCGGCTGACGATCGTTGCCTTGCGGGCGCGAGGGCACACGTGGCGGCAGCCGGGCGACGCGTTCGCCGCCGACGAGGTCCAGCGGATCTATGGACGCCGCACGGCGATGCCCCCGGCGGGCAGGAGGGACTGGAGGAGCGTGCGGTCGACCCCCAGCTCGGTCGACAGCTCGACCTCCCAACGAGCGCGGTCGCGCTCCTCGCCGGGAGTGATCAGGAAGCGGACGGTCCCCCGGGCGCGGACCGAGGAGGGCGGCGCCACCGTCCATCGCTCGGCCCCCTCGTAGCGGATCGTCCCGAGCGCCAGCTCGAGCGGGACGTCCCGGACGAAGTGCTTCGTCCCGTGAATCACCCAGGCGCCCCGGGCGACGAACTCGCCCGAGGCCGCCGCCTTCGAGACCTGCTCGGGGGTCGCCCAGAAGGCGGTCCCCGTCGCGTAGCCGGCCCGCCACGCCTTGGAGAAGGCCGCCGCCCACTGGCACGCTTCGCGCAGGCTCTCCTCGCTCGGCGGTTCCCCGTCCGGCCGCCGCTTGAGGACCACGCTCGCGGCCCCGTGCAGGTCGGCATGGACGTAGTGGTCGCCGTCCTTCAGGTTCCGACGCACGATCAAGTCGTTCGTGGCGGCGTCCCGCCCGGCGATCGCCACCGCGCCGTCGGAGGTGACGAACCAGCGGTACCGCTCGAACCAGAACGCGGACCGGCGGGCCGTGCGCACCGCCGGGCGAGGCGGCTCCACCGGCGCGGTCGGATGTGACCGACGGCGTTCGCTCTCCTCGAGCGCGGTCCGCGCCCCCGCGAGCTTGACGCCGAGCCGTTTCGCCTCGTCGTACAGCATCTGGGCCGATCGGCGCGGGTCGCGCGCGACCGGCAGCGTGACGGCGCCGCCCTCGACCTCGAGCACGACGGTCTCCCGCGCCGGGGAGGCGGCCCGCGCTTCGGCGAGCGCCGCTTCGGCCGCGGGATAGTGCGCCAGGGCGGCGTCGGCCGCCCGACGCCGGTCGGAGATCGCCTCCGTCAGCTCCGCGACCGCCGTCCGCTGGCGGTCGATCTGGCGCTCGAGCTCGGCCCGCTCCTGGGCGAGGCGCTGTTCCGACTCGGTCGGCTCCGGTACGACCGCCCCGGGAAAGTAGGCGAGCGCCGCCTCCGAGAACGACGGCACGATCTCCTCCGTCCCCCAGCCCTCCCAGCGTCGGGACGGGTAGGGGGTCGCATCGACGGGGAGCCCCTCGCGGCGGTAGAGAAACCCCCGGGGTCGATCGCCCAGCTCGGCCTTCAGTTCGGCCAACAGCCGGTGGAGGTGGGCCGCCACCCCGCCCGGGTCGCCGGCCGCATCGGACCCGGAGAACTCCCCGCGGGCGACGAGCTCCTCAGCGACCGGGCCGCCGAGCGAGAACCGCGCCGCCAGGGTCCGCGCGAGGTCGCTCCGCGACCGGCGGAGCTCGGCCTCGATCTCGGGGACGCCCATCGACCACGGGTCCGCGCGCGTCGGAGGCCGGGCGTACTCGGAGCCGATCCGCAGCGTCCGGTGGGCCCACGCCCTCGGTCGGGTGACGAGCGCGATGGAGGCGCCCCGGGCGACGATCAGATTGCCGGTGCCGAAGAACTCGACGGCGAGTCGGAGCCCCTCCGGTGCGTCGGAGCGGGAGAGCTCGATCTCGAGGTACCGCTCGGCCCCCGGCTCGGCCACGGCGCGGACGAACGCCCCCGAGAGCAGACGGCGCAGCTCTCGGGCGACGGGTGACAGTTCCTCGCCCCGGTCGCGGTCGGGGGGACGCAGCGCGGCGAATCGTCCCGGCACCAGGAGGAGCTCGCGCTTGGCCTCCCCGGGAGGGTGGAGGAGGAGGATCCAACCTCCGTCCGGCGCGTCGAACGCCTTCTCGACCCTCGCCGCCCCCAGCGTCCGGAGCTCCCGGACGAGAGCGAGGGCGTCCACGCAGGAGAACCGGTCCTTGGGGGTCGGGGGGGACGGCACGGAGCCTCCGGGGCGCTCGGAAGCTCGACCGGTCAACACGCATTAAGAGTGCGACGCGCTGCGTCGGCCATCGTGTCCGTTCCGGCGAGCGGCTCCCGCGCCTGGCGCACTCGCGCCCGCGAGTTCGCGGAGGCCCACGTGCGTCCGGTCGCCGCCCAGATCGACCGCGACGATCGGATCCCGCCCGAGCTGGTCGGCGCCCTGGCCCGCGAGCGGTTCCTCGCGCTCGGCACACCGGCGGAATGGGGGGGCGAACCGGCCGATGCCGGGTCGGTCGCCGCGGTGCTGGAGGAGCTCGCGCGGGGCAGCGCGGCGATCGGCGTGCTCGTCGCCGTCCACCTGTCGGTCGCGTCGGCGCCGATCGCCGCGTGGGGGACCGAAACTCAGAAGGAGCGGTTCCTCCGGCCGCTGGCCCGAGGGGAACGACTGGGGGCGTTCGGACTGACGGAGCCGGACACCGGGTCGGACGCGGCGTCGATCCGGTCCCGGTACCGGCGCGACGGGGACGGGTTCGTCCTCGACGGACGGAAGATGTTCATCTCGAACGCTGTGTCGGCCGGCCTCGTGCTCGCGTTCGCAACATCCGACCCCACCCTCGGCCGCCGGGGGATCTCGGCGTTCGTGGTTCCCGCCGGCACTCCCGGCTTCTCCGTCTCCCGACGACTCGACAAGCTCGGCCTGCGGGGTAGCGAAACGACCGAGCTCGTCCTCGATTCGGTGACGGTCGGTGCCGAGTCGTTGCTCGGCCCCGAGGGAAACGGGCTGAAGGTCGCCCTGAGCGCGCTCGCCGGGGGCCGAGTGGGGATCGCGGCGTGCGCGCTCGGCGTTGCGCGGGCGGCGTTCGATGAGATGCGGCAGCGGGTGCGGGACGACGACGTGCCGTGGAAGCGGACCGCGCTCGCCCGGTCCTTCGCGGAGCTCTCCGCCGCCGAAGCGCTGGTCGAGCGGGCCGCCGCCCGCCGGGACGCGGGCGAACCGTTCGCCCGGGACGCCTCCGTTGCCAAGCTGGTCGCCTCGCGGGCCGCGAACGAGATCGCCTCGCGGGGGATCGATGTCGCGGGTCCCGACGGGGCGCGTTCGGGGGCCGCTCCCGAGCGGCTGCTGCGGGACGCCCGGGTGTTCCCGATCGTCGAGGGAACGACCGAAATCCAGGAGCTCGTGCTGGCCCGCGAGCTGCTCGCGACCCGCGAGGAACCAAACCCTTTGTAGGCGTCCAGGGTCGATGACCCGCATGCCCGAGGGCCGGTCGTCCGCCCGGCGACGGACGCCCGCCGTCGAGGAGCCGGCCGACCCGGTCCCGCTCGCATCGACCGCGATCGACCCGGACGTTCGGGCGATCCTGGAACGCGACGGCATCTCCTCGCTGTATCCCCCCCAGGCCCGCGCCCTCGGGCCCGTGCTTGCGGGCCGGAGCGTCCTCCTCGCGTGCCCGACGGCGAGCGGGAAGTCCCTGGTCGCGTACCTCGCCTTGCTCCGGGCGGCGCGCGCGGGGCGGACCGGCCTCTACCTGGTTCCGCTCCGCGCGCTCGCGTCCGAGAAGGCCGAGGAGCTGCAACAGTTCGCCGAGCTCGGCGTCCGGATCGGGATCTCGATCGGCGACTTCGACCTGTCGGCCGACAAGCTGGCGAAGCTCGACATCCTCGTCGCCACGAGCGAGAAGGCCGACGGCCTCCTCCGTCGCGGCAGCCCGTGGCTCGACCGGCTCGGGGTGGTGGTGGCGGACGAGGTCCACCTGATGCGGGACCCCGACCGCGGTCCGACGCTCGAGGTCAGCCTGACCCGACTGCGTCGGGCGTACCCGGACCTCCAGGTGATCGCGCTGTCGGCGACCGTCGGCAACTCGGAGGAGGTGGCGGAGTGGCTGGGCGCCGAACACATCGCGAGCGACTTCCGCCCGGTCCCGCTGAAGCGGGGGGTCTACTGCGAGGGTCGGATCACGTTCCACGACCTGTCGACGCGCGAGATCCCGCCGCCGGGGGACGCCGTGCCCCGCCTCGTCCGGACGGTCGTCCAAGAGGGGGGCCAGGCGCTCGTCTTCGTCAACAGCCGACGCGGGAGCGAACAGCTCGCGCAGGCGCTCGCGCCGACCGTGCGCGCCCGGCTCGCCGCCGCCGACCTCGCCCGGGCCCGCGCCGTCGCCGAGGAGCTCGCCCAGGTGGGCGACGAGGAGACCGAGGGCGTGCGCCGGCTGTCCGCGTTGATCCCGGCCGGGGTCGCCTACCACAACGCGTCGCTGACGAACCCGGAGCGACGCGTCGTCGAGCGGGCGTTCCGGGACCGGGTGCTGAAAGCGCTCGTCGCGACCCCGACGCTCGCGGCGGGAATCAATCTCCCTGCGCGCCGGGTGATCGTCCGGGACACGACGCGCTATGACGACCGGCTCGGGGTCCAGGCCCCGATCCCCGCCCTGGAGGTGCAGCAGATGCTCGGTCGCGCGGGCCGGCCGAGGTTCGACCCCTCCGGCGAGGCGGTGATCGTCGCCCGGTCGGTCGACGACGAGGAGCGCCTGCTCGACACGTACGTCTCGGCCGCGCCGGAACCGATCGTGAGCCGGCTCGCCTCCGAACCGGCGCTGAGGATGCACCTCCTCGCCCTGGTCGCGAGCGGGGCGGTCACGTCGGACGCCGCGCTCGAGTCGTTCTTCGGCGCGACGTTCTACGGACGGACGCTCCCGCTCGCCGAGCTGCACGAGAAGGTCGGCCGGGTCCGGCGGTTCCTCCAGGAGCACGAGCTGCTCGCCCCGGGGACGGAGCTCGCGGCGACGCGGTTCGGCGCGCTGACGAGCGAGCTGTACCTGGACCCGCTCAGCGCGATCGTGCTGCGGGGGGTTCTGGAGCGGGCGCCGATCGGGGTCGGGACGTTCCCCCTGCTCGCGGCGGTCGCCGCCGCCCCCGATCTGGCGCCGCTGTTCCTCCGCCGGGGGGAGGAGGCCGACCTGCTCGGCCGGTTCACCGACGAGGCGGACGAGCTCCTCGTGAAGCCGATGGAACCGCCGATCGACCTCGATCTGGACGGGTTCCTCGCGACCCTCAAGACCGCCACCGTCCTCGAGTCGTGGATCGCCGAGACCCCGATCGTCGAGATCACGGAGAAGCACGGCATCGGGGCCGGCGACCTGCGCAGCCGGGTCGAGGACTCGGACTGGCTGCTGTTCGCGCTGGGCCGGCTCGCCTCGACGTTCCAGCGGCGGCTCGGCCGACCGGTCGACGACCTCTCGCTCCGCGTCCGCTACGGGGTGAAGGAGGAGCTGCTCGACCTCGTGCGGCTGCGCGGGATCGGCCGCGTCCGCGCCCGCCTCCTCTGGAACGCCGGCTTCGGCGATCGCGAAGCCCTGCGGAACGCGCCGGTCGATCGGATCGAGCAGGCGCTCAAGTCGCGTCGGCTCGCCGAGTCGGTCGTCGCCCAGCTCAATCCGCGAGCGGCCCGTCGAGCCCCCGCTCCGGCACCGACGGAAGAGCGTCCGCCCGGCCCGCCGGTCCGACGGGTCCCTCGAACCCTCGAGGAGTACCCGCCGGAGCCGCCGCCATGACCCACTCATCGATCGGGGTCAGCACGCGGACGACCGAGCGGGTCCCCCCGCTGCCCCCGGTCCGGATCTCGCGGCGGACGTAGCCGGCCCGCTCCAGGCGGACCAGCCGCCGCCAGAGCGTGGTCGTCGGCAGGGGGCGAACGCCCTGGCGTCGGGCGATCTCCGCCTCGTACCGGCGCACGTCGCCGAGGAAGGCGGAGAGCCCTCGGCTCGCGGCCCCGATCGCCCGCACGACGCGCGGCTCGACCGCGACCCCGGGCCCGTGGGGGACGCCGCTGTCGCCGACTCCGCGGACGCCGAGCAGCTCCCGGCGCAGGAGGTCGACCGCCCGTCGCGCGCCGAGCCCGTCCTCGACCGCCCTCGCCACGGCGCGTTCGACGAGCCCGCTCGGCGGCGCGCGACCGAGCGCCCGCTCGGCCCGGTCCCGCACGATCGAGGCCAGTGCGGTCTCCGGATACGGGGAGAGCGCGACGAACGGGCGGACCGGGTACCGCGGCTCGACGTCCGAGACCGCGGTCGTGAGCCCCTCCACGGTGCCCGCGATGATCGTCCAGATCGGCGGGAGTCCGCTCTCCCCTTCGGGTAGGAATCGATCCGGGTCGCCCAGCGCTCGCAGGATCGGCCCCAGGTCGGCCCCGCCGACGCCGACGTCGTCCAGCACGAGCACGCTCGGCCGGTTCTCCCGGCGCAGCCGGCGGAGGACCCCGGCGACGATCTCGGCCGTGGGGAACCCCCGTCCGTCGAACCCTTCGTCGAGGCGGCGAAGGAGGGCGGTCGCCACGCCGTGGGCGCCGCGGAGGAACGCGGTCCGTACCGCGAGGACCCGGGGCGGGGGCGTCGGGCGCCACGCTCGGAGCCGGTCGATCGTCTCCCGCGCGGCCCGACGGGCGACGGTGGAAGTGCCGCTGCCGGACGCCCCGGCGACCCCGACGATCCAAGGCGGGGGGGCGCACGGGGTCGGGGCGTCGAGCCGGCGCACCACGGCCTGCACCTCCCGCTCGCGCGCGATCGCGACGGGCGGGACCCAGTCGAGGGCGAGCACTTCGGGGTTCGTCGGCGACAGCATGGCGAGTTGTATAGCTGTCGTGTATAAGAATACTGTTTACTCCCGATCCCCCGTGGGTGAAAACTGCTTTCTTCGGCGGTCGTTCGGGGGACGCATGGCGACGCCCGACTCCGCCCCGCCGCTCCGGGGACTGGCTCGGAACCTCCTCGTGACGGCCGCCCTCGCCGTCGGGATCTACGTGCTCCTGGTGGTCCTTCCGGGCCGCCTTCTGCCGCGCCTCACCGGCTCGGAGATCGTCCTCCTAGAGGCCGGCGGCGTGGTGCTGATCGCCTGGCTCGTCGCCCGGGCGGTGACGGGGGCGGCGACGGCCGTGATCCTGCGGCGGGGCGAGTTCGCCCGGGGCCACGCGGTGCGCCTGTTCCTGAACCTCCTGATCGCGGTCGCGGCGATCCTGGCGCTGTCGAAGCTGGCGGGCGTCTCCGCGGAGTCGATCCTGCTCGGCTCGGCGTTCGCGGGGATCGTCCTGGGACTGGCCGCCCAGACGGTGCTCGCCAACGTCTTCGCCGGCCTCCTCCTGGTCGTCGCCGACCCGTTCCGTCCGGGGGACCGGGTCGCCTTCGTCACCTCGAGCTACGGGGTCCTCCCGCCGACGCACGCGCACGAAGCGTACTATCCCGCCTACAGCGGGACGATCCTCGACATCGGCCTCGTCTACACGGTCCTCTCGCTCGACCGCGGCGGGGTCGCGCGCCTGCCGAACAACGTCGTCATGTCGGCGATGGTCCTGGCGCCGCGCGGCGGGACCCAGCAACGGATCCGAATGACGTTCCCGCTCTCGATCCCCGTCGCCACGGTCGAGGCGGCGCTCGCCAGCTCCGTGCGCGGTCTGCCGCCCGGCGCTCCGGGGGCGCCTCCGCCGCACCTCGAGGTCGCGGACGTCGCCGCGTCGACCTGGGACGGGGTCGTCATCGTCTGGACGGTCGACGAGGAAGCCGGGGCGACGCGCGATCGGCTGCTCCGGGCCGTGCTCGCGCACCTCGGGAACCCGGGGGAAACGACCGCGCGCCCGGCTGCTTAAATCCGACCGCGTCTCGGCCCCGCCGGAGACGGCGCGATGGGCTATCGCGTGACGCTGATCCCGGGGGACGGGATCGGCCCGGAGGTGACGCGGGCGGCCTGCCTCGTCGCCGAGGCGACGGGCGTCTCCCTCGAATGGGAGACCGTCGACGCCGGGGAGCCGGCGATCAAGTCGCACGGGACGCCGCTGCCGGACGCGGTCCTCGACTCCGTCCGGAAGAACAAGGTGGCCCTGAAGGGTCCGATCACGACCCCGATCGGCAGCGGCTTCCGCTCCGTCAACGTCGCGCTCCGCCAGCAGCTCGACCTGTACGCCTCCGTGCGACCGGCCCGGGCGATCGCGGGGGAGGGGACCCGGTTCCCCGAGACCGACCTGATCGTCGTCCGGGAGGCGACCGAGGGACTCTACGCCGGCGTGGAGCACTGGGTCGACCGCGATCATTCGGCCGCGGAAACGGTGAACATCATCACGCGGAAGGCGTCCGACCGGATCGTCCGGTTCGCCTTCGAGCTCGCTCGCCGCGAACGGCGGCGCAAGGTGACGGCCGTCCACAAGGCGAACATCATGAAGACGACGGGGGCGCTGTTCCAGACGGCGTTCCGCGAGATGGCGCCGAAGTACCCGGAGATCGCGGCGGACGAGCGCCTGATCGACAACATGTGCATGCAGCTCGTCAAGAAACCCGAGGAGTACGACGTGATCGTCACGACGAACCTCTTCGGCGACATCCTCTCCGACCTCTGCGCGGGGCTGGCGGGAGGGCTGGGCGTCGCCCCGGGCGCGCTCTACGGCGATTCGCTCGCCGTGTTCGAGCCGGTCCACGGCTCCGCGCCGAAGTACGCGGGCCAGGACCGGGCCGACCCGGTCGCCGAGATCCTCTGCATCGAGCTGCTGTTCCGCCACCTCGGCGAGCGGGAGGCGGCCGACCGCGTGTTCCGGGCCGTCTGGGAGACGATCGCGGAGAAGAAGGTCGTGACGTACGACCTAGCGCTGCCGGCGTACACCGCCCGACCGGTGCCCGCGTCGAGCTGCTCGGCGATGGCGAAGGAGATCGCGCGGAAGATCCCGTTGGTCGACCTCGACCGGCCGCTCCCCCGCCCGAAGGGCGGCGCCGCGGCGGGGGCCGGGGCCGACGCCCAGCTCGAAGCGTAGTCTCGGCTAGTCCCCGACGACCTTCACGATGATACGCTTTGGGCGCTGCCCGTCGAATTCGGCGTAGAAGATCGCCTCCCACGGACCGAGGTCGAGCGTCCCCTCCGTGACGGGGAGCACGACCTGGTGTCCGAGCAGGAGGTTCTTCAGGTGGGCGTCCCCGTTCGTTTCCCCGGTACGGTGGTGCTCGTACGGTCCCGGCGGCGCCAGCCGGTCGGCCCACGCCGCGATGTCGTGGAGGAGTCCGGCCTCGTGGTCGTTGACGTAGACGGCCGCCGTGATGTGCATCGACGAAACGAGGACGAGACCGTCGCGGACGCCGCTCTTCTCCACGACGGCACGGACCCGGTCGGTGAGGTCGATGAAGTCGCGGGGCGTCGGCGTGTGCATCGTCAGGTACTCCGTATAGTGCGCCATCGCCCGCCGCCGGCCGCCCGGTAGATTTAAGCCCGCGGCGCGCCGAACCGGTCCATCGATGGCCGCCGGTGCCGCCCGACCGATCCGCCTCTCCCGGGGTCCCGCACGGACCGAGGATCGGGCCGGGCCCACCGCCCCTTCCATTGAGGCGCCCCCGCCCTCGGAGCCGACCGGCGCCCCGACCCGGGACCGACGCACGAACCGGGCGGCGACCCGGCGAGCGCGTCGGCTGACGATCCTCTTCGTCGTCGGGATCGCGGCGATCTTCCTCGCGTTCGCCCTGGCGGACCGCAGCTCCACCACCGGCGGCTCCCCGGGGGCGGTCCTCGATCTCTGGTTCACCGGGGGGATCGCGCTCGCGGTGGCGCTCGCGGGAGCGTTGCTGACCCTGACATCGGCGCCCTCCGCGGTGGAGGTCTCGCTCGAGGCGGTCGTCGTCGTGGGCGCTCTCGGCGGCCGGCGACGGTTCGAGCGCGGTCCGAGGCTGTCGGTCCGCACGCTGCGGCGGATGCCGATCGGCTGGCTCGCGCCGGGGGCAGTCGAATCGGTCGAGATCGCCTCGGGGGGCGTCCGTCGGACGTACCTGATGGACGAAGGGCTGCTGGCGCCGCTCGGCGGCACGCCGCCGTAGCGCCGGTCACTCGAGCAGGTCTTCGAGCTCGCCCGCGACCAGGGTGAGGAGCTGGTCTAGGGAGCGGTTCTTGAGCTCGGTGATGTGACCGGAGTCGGTCTCGAGCCGGGCCAGGAACTCATCGCCGTCCCGGACGAACGCGAGCGACAGGACGTGCCGCCGCCCCCCCGGAAGGGGGACGTCCAGCGGCTGCAACGGCTCGGGCTCGGCCGCGGCCTTCGGCGGGGCCTTCTTCGGGGGAGGAGCCGCCTTCGACGGAGCCGCCTTCTTCGGGGGCGCCGTCCCCTTCGAGGGCTTGGACGGCTTCGAAGGCTTTGCCGGCTTCGGGTGCGCCTTCGGGCGCTCCCGCGACTTCGGGCGGGCCGGCGTGCGGGGGCGCGGTTTCGTACGGTTCCGCGAGGGCATCCGGGGGCGCCTCGAATCGGGCGCACCAGCCCCCCCTATTTATCGATATGGCCGGGAAAACCGCTCCGCGACGCCGTTTGCCGGCCGGACCGCACCGATTTACGTAGGGGACCCGCTCGGCCCGCCGAGGACGGTCGGTGGGGGCGAGCGCGGACGGGACCGGGTCGATCCCCCGCGCCCCGCTCCGTCCCGAGACGCTCCTCTGGCTCGCCGGCCTGTGCTTCCTGCTGGTCTTCCTCGCGCTCGAGCCGTACCTCTCGTTCTCGGTGTTCGGCTCCGACACGGGCGAGTACTACCGGCTCACCTCCGACCTCGTCTCGACCGGCTCCCTGCCGTACGGCGCCCACTACCTGGGATGGGGTTCGGCGTACCCGGACTTCCCGGGGATCTACGTGCTCGCGGGCGGCGCCGCCGGCGCGCTCCGGATCGACCCGCTCACCTCGCTCACGATCGTCGTGCCGGTCGTGGCCGTCCTCTCCGTCCTTCCGCTGTTCCTCCTGTTCCGCCGCCTCTATCCGCACGACACGACCGCCCTGTTCGGGGCCGCGCTCGCGGCGGTCGCGATGCCCCGACTGTTCTCGATCGCCCACCCGGCGCCGCTCGCCCTCGGGGATTTCCTCTGCGTCGCCGCGCTCTGGATGCTCGTCGAGAGCCGGACCGACGGGCGCTGGTACCTTCCGCTCGCGCTCACCGCCGCCGCGCTGATCCCGACCCACCACCTGTCGTCGTACTTCTTCGCGGCGAGCGCGCTCGGCGGGATCCTGCTCCTCGAGCTGTGGCGTCCCGGCCTGTGGAGCCGGAGGTTCCCGCTCCGCGAGCTCGTGTTCCTCGGCGCGTTCGTCTCGGGGACGTTCGCCTTCTGGTTCTACGGGACCTCCACCTTCGTCGCGAAGGTGCTCCTCCCCGGCTTCGGCGGGAGCACCCACGTCGGCTTCGCGGCGTTCGAGCTGTTCGGGATCGGGGTCCTCGCGCTGAGCGGCCTCGCGATCCGTCTCCGCCGCCGTCGGCCCCGCACCCGGCCGTGGGTCCGCCTGCCGACCGACCGCAGCGTCGTCCGCGACGCCGTCGCGATCGCGGTCGGAGTGTTCGGCGCCGTCTCGCTCCTTCTCGTGGTGCCGATCCCGGGCACCTCGCAGCACACGACCCCCGAGACGATCCTCTGGTTCGTCCCCGTGCTGGCGCTCGGGATCTTCTGCGCCGGCAGTCGACGGCTGCTGACGATGGCCCGGCTCGGCCCGTTCGCGCTGACCTGGCTGGCCGCCCTCGCGGTCTCGGCCGGGGGGACGCTGGCGCTCGCGGCCGTGGGGACGGCAGCGCCGCAGTACTCGACGGCGACCGCCTTCGCCGCCGCCCTATCGCCGTCCCGCCACGCGGAGTACCTCCTCATCCCGGTCGGCCTGCTCGTCGCGGTCGGCTTCGGACGGCTCGTCGCCCGGGCCGGGGATCGCGCCGGGCGACGGGCGATCGCCGCCGGGGCGGTCGCCGCGATCCTCCTCGTCGCCGGGAACGCCGCGATCGCCTATCCGCCCCAGACCGACTTCGGCGGCTTTCAGGAGGGGCTCACCCACGGCGACGCCGCGCTCTGGCTGTGGGTCGGGCTGGCGGAGCCTCCGAACACGACCGTCGCCTCCGACCACCGGCTGAGCTCGCTCCTGTTCGGCGTCGACGGCCTTCGGGCGACGTGGGTGACGACCCCGGCGCTGTTCGTCGGAAGTTCGCCGACCGCCGCGACCGCCGAGCTCGTCTCGAGCGGCGTCCCGAACCCGGCGTTTCCCAGCCCGATCGCCCTGGTCGCGCTGGACGGGGTGATGCTCCACGGGGTCGCCCTGAGCCCGTCCGACCTCGCCCACCCGCTCTCCGCCGCGGCGATCGCCTGGTTCGAGCGGATGCCGTTCGTCCCGATCTACGAGAACGGCGCGACCGTCGTCTACCTGGTCGCGATCCAGATCGGGCCGATCGCCTACCCGGTCCGCGGGTAGTCGAGGACCCGCCCGTTCCGTTCCCAGCTCCGCACGGGGACCCGGCCGGCCTCGGCGAGCTCCGCCAGCAGGGCCCGCGCCCACCGGAGCTTCGCCTGCTTCACCGACCGGCGGGCCGGGTCGGTCTCCTCGACCCGCTCGAAGTCGAACCCCCAGAGGAGGATCTGCCGCGCGCCGACCGCTTCGGCGAGGAAGGCGGCGCGGTCGCCGTCGGTGAACCCGCCGACGTCGATCAGGGCCGGACGGGGAGGCCCCGCCCACGAGCCGGCCAGCTCGCCCGGGAACTCGGGCACCCATCGCTCGAGCGCCGGGACGTTGTCGCCGTGGGCGTGGACGAGGACGAGCCCGCCCCGGCCGCTCGCCGTCACTTCCGACGGCACAGGGCCGTCGAGGTCGGTCACGACGACGGCGGGCACCAGGCCGGCCGCGAGGCAAACCTCGGTCGCCCCATCGGCGGCCACGAGCACGGGGCGGTCGACCGCCGGCGGCAGCCGCCAGAGCGGCGGCGGCCCTCCGCCGGGGGCGCAGCCGACCACGATCGCGTCCCGGTCCCGTAGTCGGGCCGCCAGCCGGCCGAGCGGGTCCCGCCGGCTTGCCTCGGGGAGTAGCCGCTCGAGCGCGGCGGCGGCCCGCTCCTCGCGGTCGAAAGGAAAGCCGAACTCGCGCTGGATCCGCGCGTAGCGGACGGCCCAGTCGCCGTACTCCACGCTTCCTCCGAGGTCGGGAGCGTCCGGTTGCGCCAACCCTTTATAATGAAGCCGATGCTCCGCCCGACAGGAGAACCGAGATGCGCCCGCTCGCTCAAGAGATCCTCGCCCACCTCCCCGGAGAGGCGCGAAAAGGCGCCGAACCCCCCCCGCCCCCGCCGTCGAACGATGACGCGGAGCTGGAGGCGGTCCTCGCCTCGCTCAAGACGAACATCAAGGTCGTCGGCTGCGGCGGCGGCGGCTGCAACACGATCAACCGGCTCGCGGAAGAGGGCCTGTCGGGCGCCGAGATGGTCGCCTGCAACACCGACGCCCAGCACCTCCTGGCGATCCACGCCCCGCGGAAGATCCTGCTCGGTCGCCGCCTGACCCGCGGGCTCGGCGCCGGCGCGCTTCCCCAGGTCGGGGAGCAGGCGGCGCGCGAGGCCGAGGACGAGCTGAAGAAGACGCTGCAGAACTCCGACATGGTGTTCATCACCCTCGGGCTCGGGGGCGGCACGGGGACCGGCTCGGCGCCGGTCGTCGCCCAGTGCGCCAAGGACGCCGGCGGCGGCAACCCCCTCACGATCGCGGTCTGCACGCTGCCGTTCAGCTCCGAGGGGCTCGTCCGGCAGGAGAACGCGATGTGGGGCCTCGAGCGCCTCCGGGCATCCATCGACACGGTGATCACGATCCCGAACGACCGCCTCCTGGAGCTCGTCCCCCGCCTCCCGATCCAGACGGCGTTCAAGGTCGCCGACTCGGTCCTCGCCCGCGCCATCCGCGGGATCACGGAGATCATCACGCGGCCGGGCCTCGTCAACCTCGACTTCAACGACCTGCGGACGATCATGAAGGGCGGCGGCGTCGCCCTGATCGGCATCGGGGAGTCGGAGAGCGAGAACCGCGCGGAGGACGCCGTCCTCGAGGCGATCAACTCGCCGCTCCTCCATGTCGAGATCGCCGGCGCGACGGGGGCGCTGATCAACGTCACCGGCGGGCCGGACATGACGGTGAGCGAGGCGCAGAAGGCCGCCGAGGTCGTCCAGAAGACGATCAGCCCGAACGCGCGGATCATCTGGGGGGCGGCGGTCGACCCCACGATGCAGAGCACGATCCGGGTGATGCTGGTCGTGACCGGCGTTAAATCCCCCCAGATTTTCTCCGGGACGACGGCCGCGCCGCCCGCGCGGCGGAGCGGCCCCGAGATCGACGTGGTGCACTGACCGTCTAAGGTGGGTATCGCATGGCGTTCCTCGATCGGGCCCGTCGGGTCCAGGACGAGTTCGATGGCCGTCTTCGCGGCGTCGGGCACGGCAAGTACGGCCGCATCCTCCGGATGGCGCGCCGGCCGACGTCCGAGGAGTACGTCAAGGTCCTCGAGGTCACGGCGCTCGGCGCCGTCCTGATCGGTCTCACCGGCTTCGGGATCTACATCTTCTTCACCCAGGTCGGTCCGTGGCTCTGGGCGAACTTCTTCGCCACGCTGTAGGCGGGGCGAACGGGTCGGCAATGGCAGGCGAAGGACACGACGAGGGCATCGGTCTCCTCTCCGGGACACCGGTCCCGGCGCCGAAGAAGGTCGAGGCACCCGCGGCGTCGTCCGCCGGCGCTGTGCCCGCCCCGGTCCCGCCGCCCGCGCCCGCGAAGACGGACGTCTCGCGCCTCCTCTCCCTCGCGGCGGCCGACGACACGCAGCGGTCGGTCACGGCGGGCACCGTCACGACGATCTCCGCGGTCCTCACGAGCCGCGCGACGACCGCCGCCGACGTCACGCTGACGGTCGAGGTCGGCTACACCTCCACGTATCCGGGCGAAGGGGCCGAGTGGCCGGTCTCCTGGACGCCCCCCGGAAAGCGAGGACGCGCGGAGCTGTTCCCGCGGAAGGAGAAGTTCCCGCTCCAGTTGCCGCCGAACCAGGGGATCCCCCTGTCGTTCGAGATCACCGCCCCCGTCGGGGTCCGCTACGGCGATCGGGTCGAGGTCCGCCTCGGCGTCGACTCGTCGGACGCCGGTCCGGCGCCGAAGCTGACGCTCGCGTGCGTCGCGCGGCAGGCCGTCCTCGCGATCAAGACGTCCCGCGGCTACGAGCGGGAGGTCGCCGACACCCTCCTGGGGCGCGCCGAGGAGAAGCCCGACGTCGTCTTCGCGCTCCTCGTCCCGTCGTCCCTCCGCGGCTACGTCTTCGCCGAGGGGATGAGCTTCGAGGGGGTCCGCGAGATGCTGAAGGGGATCCGCAAGGCGCGCGGCCTCGTCGAGGGCGAGACGACCCTCAAGGAGGTCGAGCCGCTCCTCGTCCCGAAGATCACGGTCGAAGGGTTCGTCGAGGGCGCGATCGTC
>Ga0335078_10005914_pt1 | contig 18098 bp, 17 predicted proteins | sample Lox_Sample_32_FD_206711 | JGI IMG/M metagenome (GOLD analysis project Ga0335078, IMG submission 206711) | Soil microbial communities from Loxahatchee National Wildlife Refuge, Florida, United States - Lox_Sample_3.2 | ecosystem: Environmental > Terrestrial > Soil > Wetlands | place: USA... | reverse complement strand
TCTGGCTGATCAACTCCAACATTCCCGAATACCAGCAGGCGCATCGTTTCAATCATGCGCCGAAACGGCCGCGCAAGCTCTTGCTGCACCGGCGCCAGATCAACAAGCTGGTCGGCGCGGTGGAGCGCGAAGGCATGACGCTGATCCCGCTCAAGCTGTATTTCAACGACAAGGGCCGCGCCAAAGTCGAGCTCGCGCTGGCGCGCGGCAAGAAGCTCTACGACAAGCGCGAGACCGAGAAGAAGCGCTCATGGGAGCGCGAGCGCGGCCGCCTGATGCGGCACAAGGGGTGAAGAGCAACGCTATGGCGATCCCGACCAAGCTCGATCATTGCGTCATCCACGTCAGCGATTGGCAGCGCTCGAATGCGTTTTACACGACCGTGCTCGGCGCCGAGCTGATCGAGCGGCCGGCGGGCTATGCCTACCGTTTCGGCGACAAGCAGCTCAACGTCCACGGACCGGGCGTAACGCCGGCCGAGGTCGCCCGGCTTCCCGTCGCGCCCGGCAACAGCGATCTGTGTTTCGAATGGATGGGACCGATCGACGATGCGATGGCGCATCTTGCGCGCTGCGGCGTTGCAATCGAAAGCGGGCCGATGCGGCGCTTCGGCGCCAAGGGGCCCGGCACCAGCGTCTATTTCCGCGATCCCGACGGCTCGCTGATGGAGTTCATGTCTTACGCCTGAGTTCTCAAACGCGCTTCTCGCCGCCGTCGGAGGATCGGGCGGCCGCGCGCGCCTGGGCGACGACATCGTGGAACATCTGCGGGGTCAGCACGCCGGTGTTCGTGTTATAGCGCGAGCAGTGATAGCTATCGACGAGCGTCAGCGCGCCGAGCTTATGGCTGCGGCCATGGCCAAACGGGAACTGGGATCGTCGCGCGCCGCTCGCGGCGACGAAAGCCTCATGGGCGATGCGGCCCAGCGCTAGAACCGCGTTAAGCCGCGGCATTTCCTTGATGGTGGCGGCGAGGAAATCGCGGCAGGTTGCGATCTCCTCGGGCGTCGGCTTGTTCTCCGGCGGCACGCAGCGCACCGCATTGGTGATGCGGCAGTCGAGGAGTTCGAGGCCGTCGTCGGCTTTTGCCTGGTAGCTTCCGCGCGCCAGGCCGAACTTCAAAAGCGTGGCGTAAAGCAGGTCGCCGGCATAATCGCCGGTGAAGGGCCGGCCGGTGCGGTTGGCGCCGCGCAGCCCGGGGGCGAGGCCGACAATCAAAAGTCGCGCGTCAACCGGGCCGAACGAATCCACCGGTGCATTGAACCAGTCCGGCTCGCGTTCGCGCCAGGTTTTGCGGAAGGCGACCAGGCGAGGGCAGCGTGGACAATCGCGGCCGGGCATTCCGCTCGGGCGCGCCACGGGCTGTACCATGGGCCGATCCCTCGATCGCGCTTTCGAGAATGGCGACGGCGACTATTCGTCCTCGAATTCGTCTTCCTCGACTTCGACGCGCGCCGAGGTCGCGCTGCGTTGCAAAAATTGCGGAGTGTGGCGCGGTTCGCCGCGCGGCTCGCGCATGCCTTCTCTCGGTTCGCGCGCCGGCCGCTCGCTCGGATCGCGGCCGATCTTGCTTTGCAGTTCGACGATATCGACGAACTGGTCGGCTTGGCGGCGCAGCTCGTCGGCAACCATCGGCGGCTGGGTCGAGATCGTGGACACCACGACGACGCGTACGCCGCGGCGCTGCACCGCCTCGACCAGTCTGGTGAAGTCGCCGTCGCCGGAGAACAGCACCATCTGATCGACATGCGGCGCCAGTTCCATGGCGTCGACCGCAAGCTCGATGTCCATATTGCCTTTGACCTTGCGCCGGCCGGTCTGGTCGACGAATTCCTTGGTCGCCTTGGTGACGACGGTGTAGCCGTTGTAATCGAGCCAATCGATGAGCGGCCGGATCGAGGAATATTCCTGATCCTCGATCACCGCAGTGTAGTAGAAAGCGCGCACCAGGTAGCCGCGCGACTGGAACTCGCGCAGAAGCCGCTTGTAGTCGATATCGAAACCAAGCGATTTGGCGGTGGCATAGAGATTGGCGCCGTCGATGAACAGCGCGATTTTTTCGTTTTGTGCCGACATGGTGCTCTCGTGACTTCTCTCGTTATGAAACCGGATCGACTGCAATCAATGAGACGATACCGGCGGTTCTTAAATTGGGCGCCTCGCCATCGGAAACGTTCGACGGTCGAAGTCATAGTCGCCGCAAACCTACCATCGCCACATTGCATCGTGGCAAGCTTTGATATCACGAAACGACTTGCGGCACGCCGTCGCGGCATTTCCGAGAATATGATTCGGAACCCCGCGAGCGGTCTGCAAATTTTGGGTAACAGAGCGGCATGGCATCGCCAAGTTAAATATCGCTCCGGTACGCCGATTTTAAGGTCGGCAATGGGCGGCGGATGGAACGCAAGGCGGCCACCGGGGCCGCATAATGCACCAGAAGATCGGACTTGCGCTTGGCAGCTTGGAACGATACGTAAGCGCCATATTGCGGACAACGTCCCGTTGCGGGACCCCCGGACCGCCCTGAGGAATACGCCAAATGGCCCGCGTCACCGTTGAAGATTGCATCGACAAGGTTGAGAACCGGTTCGATCTCGTCCTGTTGGCCGCTCACCGCGCGCGCATGATCTCGTCCGGCGCGCAGATCGTGGTCGAACGCGACAACGACAAAAACCCCGTCGTTGCGCTGCGGGAGATCGCGGATACGGCGGTTTCTCCGGAGGACCTCAAAGAGGAGCTCGTCCACTCCTTGCAGAAATATGTCGAGGTCGACGAGCCCGAGCCCGAGTCCATGCCGCTGATTGGGGCGCCCGGCACCGGGGTCGACGCCGATGACACCGACGTCACCACCGACCGCATGTCCGAAGAAGAGCTGCTCAGGGGGCTGGAGGGCCTGACGCCTCCGGAAAGCCAGCCCGAGCCTGACACCGGCGACGAAGAAGATTAGGCCTCGCCTATTGCGCACCCCGGGCGCTCACCGTCTTGGGGGTGTTTTTTTTAACCATAATGAGGCGGCCGACGGCCCCTTACCGGCTCCGGCGCGGTCGAATTCGCGCTTTGCGCAAGGCGTCTTGTGGCGCTTGCGCGGCCCCGTGATATCTTTGTGATGGGCAGCCGACTCTGAGGGCAGAGCCGGCTGTGTTGAGCCGTTGTCAAAGGGCCGTCATGGCGCGCTCGCCGGTCGATCTGCCGCGGATGCAGAACCAGCCGAAAACTCGGCTGATGCCGGCGCGCGCCCCCAATCTGGTGCCGCTTGACGGCGAAGCGCCGCCCCCGAAGGCGCGCAAGCCGCGGCTGATGCGGCAATACGACCTGATCGACCGGGTCAAGCAGTACAATCCGAAAACCAACGAGGAGCTGCTCAACCGCGCCTATGTCTATGCCATGCGCGCGCATGGCGAGCAGAAGCGCGCCTCGGGCGACCCTTATATCTCGCATCCGCTCGAGGTCGCCGCGATTCTGACCGAGCTCAAGCTCGACGACGCCACCATCGCGGCGGCGCTGTTGCACGACACCATCGAGGATACCGACGCCACCCGCGCCGAGATCGACCGCCTGTTCGGCCACGAGATCGGGCTTCTGGTCGAGGGGCTGACCAAATTGAAGCGGCTTGAGCTGGTATCCCGCGAGGCCAAGCAGGCCGAGAACCTGCGTAAGCTGTTGTTGGCCATCGCCGACGACGTCCGGGTGCTGCTGATCAAGCTCGCCGACCGGCTGCATAATATGCGCACCCTTGGGCACAAGCCGCCTGAAGCGCGCCGCCGCACCGCCGAGGAGACGCTCGACATCTACGCGCCGCTCGCCGGCCGCATGGGCATGCAGGAGATGCGCGAGGAGCTGGAGGATTTGGCGTTCCGCGAGCTCAATCCGGACGCCTACAAAGTGCTCAGCGAGCGGCTGGAGACGCTCGCCGCGCGGTCGAGCGGCTGGATCACCGAGATCGAGCGGCAGCTCACCAAGAAGCTCGCCGATCGCGGCATTGCCGCCGAGGTATCAGGCCGGCGCAAGCGCGCTTATTCGATCTGGCGCAAGATGGAACGAAAGGCGGTCGGCTTCGAACAGCTCTCCGATATTTTCGGCTTCCGCGTCGTCGTCGGCAACGTCACCGAATGCTACCAGGCGCTCGGCATCGTGCACACCAGTTGGCCGGTCGTGCCTGGGCGCTTTAAGGACTACATCTCGACGCCCAAGCAGAACGATTACCGCTCGATCCATACCACCGTGATCGGGCCGGGCCGGCAGCGGGTCGAACTGCAAATCCGCACCCGTGACATGCAGCAGATCGCCGAATACGGCATCGCCGCGCATGCGCTGTACAAGGACGAGCAGGGTTCGCCGACCGAGCAGCTCGCCCGCGAATCCAGCGCTTATGCCTGGCTGCGCCGCACCATCGAGCTTTTGGCCGAAGGTTCCGACCCGGAAGAGTTCCTGGAGCACACCAAGCTCGAACTGTTTCACGATCAGGTGTTTTGCTTCACCCCGAAGGGCAAGCTGATCGCGCTGCCGCGCGGCGCCACGCCGATCGATTTCGCCTATGCGGTGCACACCGACGTCGGCAATATGGCGATCGGCGCCAAGATCAACGGCAAGATCGCTCCGCTCAGTTCGGCGCTGCAAAACGGCGACGAGGTGCAGATTCTGACCTCGAAGGCGCAGATCGCGCCGCCAAGCGCCTGGGAATCGATCGTGGTGACGGGCAAGGCGCGCGACGCCATCCGCCGCGCCACGCGCGATGCAGTGCGCAACCAGTATTCCGGGCTGGGCCGCCGCATGGTCGAGCGGCTGTGCCAGCGCGCCAAGATCGAATATTCCGACGAAAAGCTGCAAGGCGCCTTGCCGCGGCTCGCCCGCGCTTCCATCGACGACGTGATGTCGGCTGTGGGGCGCGGCGAGATGAAAGCCTCCGATGTGGCGCGCGCCATGTATCCCGACTACAAGGACGAGCGCGTAGCGCCGCTGGCGCCGAAATCGGAAAGCGGCTGGTTCGGCCTCAAATTCGCGCGCGCTCTCAAGTTCAAAGTACCGACCGCCAGCGAAGACGGCGCGGCGATTCCGATCCGCGGCATCAACAGCAATCTGCCGGTGCAGTTTGCGCCCAAAGGCGGCGCCGTGCCGGGCGATCGCATTGTCGGCATCATGACGCCCGGGGAGGGGATCACCATCTACCCGATCCAGTCGGAAGCGCTCAAACAATTCGAGGACGAGCCGGAACGCTGGCTCGACGTGCGCTGGGACGTCGATGACCAGGTGCCGCAGCGGTTCCCGGCGCAGCTTACGGTGCAGTCCGTCAACTCGCCCGGCACGCTGGCGCAGATCGCGCAAGTGATCGCCGAGCATGACGGCAATATCGACAACATCAAGATGACGCGGCAATCGCCGGATTTCACCGAGCTCACGATCGATCTCGAGGTCTATAACCTCAAGCATCTGACCTCGATCATTTCGCAATTGCGGGCGAAGAAGGTGGTCGCCAACGCCGAGCGCGTGAACGGCTGAGCGTCAGCGCGATCAATAGGCGACCGGCAAGAATCGACAAGAATCGATATGAGCGCTCCTCCCATCCGCCTCGGCGTCAACGTCGACCACGTCGCCACCGTGCGCAATGCGCGCGGCGGGCATCATCCCGATCCGGTCAGGGCCGCCGAGATCGCGATCGCGGCCGGCGCCGACGGCATCACCGCGCATTTGCGCGAGGATCGCCGCCACATCCTCGACGGCGACATCGTTCGCCTCAGTCAGCGCATCAAAAAGCCGCTCAATCTGGAAATGGCGGCGACGGCGGAGATGGTCGGCATTGCATGCAAGCTCAGGCCGCATGCGGCTTGCATCGTTCCGGAGCGGCGGGCCGAGCGCACCACTGAAGGCGGTCTTGACGCCGCCGGCCAGCGTGAAGCTCTAGCCAGGGCGGTGGCCGAGCTTGCGGCGGCCGGCATTCGCGTGTCGCTGTTTATCGCTGCGGAGCCGGCGCAGATCGAAGCGGCACAGGCCGCCGGTGCGCCGGTGATCGAGATCCACACCGGCGCCTGGTGCGATGCGCTTGCCGCCGGCAACGGCGCGGCGGCGGCCGCCGAGTTCGATCGCATCGTGCGCGGCGCCGCGCAGGCCAGGAACGCCGGGCTTGAGGTCCATGCCGGCCACGGACTGGATTTCGTGACCGCGGAAAAAATCGCCGAGCTTGACGAAATCGTCGAGCTGAATATCGGTCATTTTCTCATCGGCGAGGCAATCTTCGCCGGGCTTCCAACTGCGGTGCGGCAGATGCGCGCGGCGATGGATCGCGGCAGGTCGCGCAGCAGGATGGCATCATGATTCTCGGCATCGGCTCCGACATCACCGACGCGCGCCGCATCGCTCAGGTCATCGAGCGCCACGGTGACCGTTTCCTCGATCGCATCTTTACGCCAATCGAGCGGGCCAAGGCCGATAAACGGCGCAACCGGGTCGAAACTTATGCCAAGCGCTTTGCCGCCAAGGAGGCTTGCGCCAAGGCCTTGGGCACGGGTTTCCGCCGCGGCGTATGGTGGCGCGACATGGGCGTCGTCAATTTGCCGGGCGGCCGGCCGACCATGGAGCTGACCGGCGGCGCCAAGCGGAGGCTGCAGGCGCTGACGCCGCAGGGCTACGAGGCGCAAATCGACGTCACCATTACCGACGAGGGACCCATGGCCCATGCCTTGGTCGTCATCTCGGCGATTCCCGTGCAACGCTAAGCGGCGCCGCCTACCGCTGAATTGCCGCCGAGAGCCCGATAAAATTTCGTCAGGGTCCGCGCGCCTTGATTAAGCCTATGGAATTCCTTGATAAAACCGGAAGCGCGGACACCGCGGCTAAATTCCCATGCAATTGCTTTGCTGCCGGCGCAAAGGCTACAACGTCGCGGGCGGGCGCATGAAATTCGAAACGACAGGCCGATGAGCGTGCAGACAGGAACCAAGCGGAAAGAGGGGGGCTTCGCCGAAACCGTACGCGTCGTCTTCCATGCCCTGATCATCGCCGTCGTCATCAGGACGTTTCTGTTTCAGCCTTTCAATATTCCGTCCGGCTCGATGATCCCGACGCTGCTGGTCGGCGATTATCTGTTCGTCTCCAAGTATTCGTACGGCTATACGCATTACTCGTTTCCGTTCTCGCCGGATGTTTTCTCGGGACGGATTCCTTCGAGCTGGATGCCGCAGCGCGGCGACGTGGTGGTGTTCCGGCTGCCCAAGGACGACAGCATCGACTACATCAAGCGCGTCGTCGGCCTGCCCGGCGACCGCATCCAGATGATCGACGGCGTGCTCAACATCAACGGCACGCCGGTCAAACGCGAGCGCATCGACGACTACGTCACCGATGACGACGGCGTCGTGCAGCGCGTCAAGCGCTATCGCGAGACGCTGCCGAACGGCGTCAGCTACACGACCATCGATCTCACCGACAACGGCTTCTACGACAACACGCCGGTTTATACCGTGCCGCCCGACCATTACTTCATGATGGGCGACAACCGCGACAACTCGACCGACAGCCGGGTGCTCAGTCAGGTCGGCTATGTGCCCTATGAGAACCTTATCGGCCGGGCGCAAATCATCTTCTTTTCGATCCGCGACGACACTCATGCCTGGGAGGTCTGGCGTTGGCCCTGGGCGGTGCGCTGGAGCCGCCTGTTCACGCTGGTACGATGAGCGGTCGCAAGAAAAAAAAGTCCGCCACAGCCAGCGCACCGCCTGCCGCGGAACGGAGCGCGGCAGGCGCCGAACCCAAGGTCGCCGAAGCCAAGAGTCCCGAATCCAAGAGCCCTGACGGCAAGGCTCCGCCTGCCAAGAGCCCCGAACCGAAGAGCGCTGACGGCAAAGCTGCGCCTGCCAAAAAGCCCGATGCGAAGCAGACGCCGCTGCAACGCCGCCGCAAGCGCGCCGCCACCGCGCTGGAAGAACGCATCGGCTATCGCTTCACTGACGCCGCGATGCTCGAGAGTGCGCTCACCCATATTTCGGCGCTCAAGGGCGGTAACCGCGTCAACAGCTATCAGCGCCTGGAATTCCTCGGCGACCACGTGCTCGGCCTGGTTATTTCCGACATGTTGTATCGCGCCTATCCCAAGGCCGACGAAGGCGAGCTGTCGCGCCGGCTCGCCGATCTCGTGCGCAAGGAGACTTGTTATGAGATTGCGCGGGCCATCGATCTCGGCGCCGCGCTGCGGGTCGGCTCGTCGGAAGCCAATGCCGGCGCCAGATCGCGCATCGCCATCCTCGCCGATGTCTGCGAGGCGCTGATCGGCGCGGTCTATCTCGACGGCGGCTACAAGGCCGCGGAAGGCTTGGTCGAACGGCTGTGGGAAGACCGGCTCAAGGCTACTGCGCCGCCGCTGCGCGATCCGAAAACGGTGTTGCAGGAATGGGCACAGGCGCGCGGCCTGCCGACGCCGGTCTATCGCGAGATCGCTCGCTCGGGTCCCGACCACAATCCGGAATTCCGCGTCGCCGTGCAGTTGCCGGCGCTCGCGCCGGCCGAAGGCTCGGGCCGCTCCAAGCGCGCCGCCGAGCAGGCCGCGGCGGCCGCCATGCTGGCGCGCGAGGGCGTGCGGTCCGCGCGGCGCGATGGCTGAGCCGGCCGAAAGCGACAAGCGCGCCGGCTTCGTCGCGCTGATCGGCGCGCCGAATGTCGGCAAGTCGACGCTGCTCAATGCTCTGGTCGGCGCCAAAGTGTCGATCGTGACGCCCAAAGTGCAGACCACGCGCACGCTCATTCGCGGCATCGCCATCGAAGGAGCGGCCCAGCTCATCTTCGTCGATACGCCGGGAATCTTTGCGCCGCGCCGCCGGCTCGACCGCGCCATGGTCGAGCGCGCCTGGGCGTCGACGCAGGACGCCGATGTGGTGGCGCTGGTCATCGATGCATGCAAAGGCGTCAAGGACGACGACGAGGCGATCCTGCGCGCTCTCGGCGAGGTGCGCGCGCCCAAGGTGCTGGTGCTCAACAAGGTCGATCTGGTCGAGAAGCCCGCGCTGCTCACGCTTACGCAGACGCTCAACGAGCGGATGAGCTTCGCCGCGACCTTCATGATCTCGGCGCGCTCGGGCGACGGCGTTGGCGATCTCAAAGCCTTTCTTGCCGCGCACGTGCCGCCCGGTCCGTGGCTGTACCCGGAAGATCAGATCTCCGACGCGCCGCTGCGCCAGCTTGCCGCCGAGATCACCCGGGAAAAGCTCTATCTGCGCCTGCACCAGGAATTGCCGTATCAGTCCACCGTCGAGACCGAGGTGTGGAAGGAATTGAGGAACGGCGCGGTGCGCATCGAGCAGACCATCTATGTCGAGCGCGAGAGCCAGCGCAAGATCGTGCTCGGCAAGGGCGGCCAGGCGATCAAGGCGATCGGCGCCGCGGCGCGCGCCGACATCGCCAAGGCCATCGAGCAGCCGGTGCATCTGTTCCTGCACGTCAAGGTGCGCGAGGGCTGGGGCGACGATCCGGAACGCTACCGCGAGATGGGGCTGGAGTTTCCGAAGGAATGAGTTGCCGCGCTGGGATGGCCGGGATAGCCGGGTCGGAACCCGTAACGACGACCGTCGCTTCGGACGAAAGACAGTGATTATATCTGAGTGACTCGTGCTTATGGATTTCGGGCTCGTCGCTTCGCGGCGCCCCGCAATAACAGCCCATGCAATGGACCGATGAAGGCATCGTGCTCGGCGTCAAGCGCCACGGCGAGACCAGCGTCATTCTCGAATTGATGACGCGGGAGCATGGCCGTCATCTCGGCCTCATCCGCGGCGGTTCCGGCCCGCGGCTGCGGGGCGTATTGCAGCCGGGCAATGCGCTCGGCGCCACCTGGCGAGCGCGCCTCGACGAGCATCTCGGCCATTACACGGTCGAGCCGCTCAATTTGCGCGCCGGGGAATATCTTGCAATGGCGCACGCGGTCCATGGCGTCACCCATCTCGCCGCGCTGTGCCGGCTCCTCGCCGAGCGGGAGGCGCATAAGGGGCTCTATTCGGCTTTGGAGGCGATCATGGAATGCCTGAACGATCCGCATGTCGCGGCGCCGATGATCGCCCGGTTCGAGCTGAATTTTTTGGCGGAGCTGGGGTTTGGACTCGATCTTTCGTCCTGCGCCGCAACTGGCGCGACCGACGATCTGATCTACGTCTCGCCGCGCTCCGGCCGCGCCGTCTCCCGTGCCGCTGGCGAGCCCTATCGAGATCGGCTGATGCGGCTGCCGGCGTTTCTGCAAGACGATACCGCGCCGCAATCGGCCGGCGACCTGGCCGACGCCTTAGCGCTCACCGGCTTCTTTCTTGATCGCCACGCGTTTGCGCCGCGCGGCCTCCCGGTGCCTGAGGCGCGCGCGCATTTCGTCGCCGCGCTCACGCGCGCCGTTCAGTAGGGCGTCCGGTCGATTACCAGCGGTGCCAGCGATGCCAGCCCCAATACGGACGGCGCCAGTACGGATGGTAGTAGCCCCAGTACGGACGCGGTCCCCAATAGGGGCCGGGGCCGTAATAGCCCGGCCAGACCCGCCGGCATCCATAATAGCCGCAGACGACCGCGGTCTTCTGGACGAGGCCGGTATCGGCATTGGGCCGACCGAGCTCCGTCGGCGTAGCCGCCGACATGGCCGCGGCCCGTTGAGCCGGTGCTCCGACGGCAATAGCGACGGCGACGGCCGCCGCCGCAACAATAGTTCGACGCATGCAGGTCCTCCGTGACGTTCCGGCGCGAACCGAGGTAGCGTGCGACATAAGACGCGACGGTACTCATGCATTGTTGCCGCGGATCGTGGCAACTCTTGGTGCTGCCAAAACAAATTCTCTTGAGGCGGAAGGCCAGCGCGTTCATCCGGCGTTCAGGGAGCTTGTTCAGACGCGGCAACAGAGGTAGCGCTGAAGCTCATGACCAAGAAAGTGATTCCATCCGATCCCGACAACGTGCAGGAGATCGCGCTGCGCGAGGCGCTGGAGGAGCGCTACCTCGCTTATGCGCTTTCCACCATCATGCATCGCGCGCTGCCGGACGCGCGCGACGGGCTCAAGCCGGTGCACCGGCGCATTCTCTACGGTATGCGGCTTCTGCGGCTGGACCCCGGCGCGGCGTTCAAGAAATCGGCCAAGATCGTCGGCGACGTGATGGGCAATTTCCATCCGCATGGCGACCAGGCGATCTATGACGCGCTGGTACGCTTGGCGCAGAGTTTCTCCTCGCGCTATCCGCTGGTCGACGGTCAGGGCAATTTCGGTAATATCGACGGCGATAATGCCGCCGCCTATCGCTACACCGAGGCGCGCATGACCGACGTCGCGCGGCTCCTCCTCGACGGCATCGATGAGGACGCCGTCGATTTCCGTCCGAGCTATGACGGCGTGATGCAGGAGCCGGCGGTCCTGCCGGCGGCCTTTCCGAATTTGCTTGCCAACGGCGCCCAGGGCATCGCGGTCGGCATGGCGACCTCCATCCCGCCGCACAACGTCGCCGAGCTGTGCGACGCCGCGCTTTATCTGATCGAGCAGCCCAACGCCCGATCCAAGACCCTGCTCAAATACGTGCCGGGTCCGGATTTCCCGACCGGCGGGCTTATCGTCGATCCGCCGGCGGCCATCGCCGAGGCTTACGCCACCGGCCGCGGCTCGTTCCGCGTGCGCGCCCGCTGGAAGACCGAAGACACCGGCCGCGGCACCTATCAGATCGTGGTCACCGAGATTCCCTACCAGGTGCAGAAGATGCGCCTCGTCGAGCGCATCGCCGAACTGATCAACGAGAAGAAGCTGCCGCTCCTTGCCGACATGCGCGACGAGTCGGCGGAGGACGTGCGCCTGGTCTTCGAGCCGCGCTCGCGTTCGGTCGATCCGGCGCTGTTGATGGAGAGCCTGTTCAAGCTCACCGAGCTGGAGAGCCGCGTGCCGCTCAACATGAACGTGCTCGTGCACGGCCGTATTCCGAAAGTGGTCGGCTTGGCCGAGGCGCTGTCCGAGTGGCTCGCGCATCGCCGCGACGTGCTGCTGCGCCGCTCGCGCTTTCGGCTGCGCGAGATCGAGCATCGGCTGGAAGTCTTAGGCGGCTATCTTGTCGCTTATCTGAACCTCGACAAGGTCATCAAGATCATCCGCCAGGAGGACGAGCCCAAGCCCGTGCTGATGAAGACGTTCAAATTGTCCGACGTTCAGGCCGACGCCATCCTCAATATGCGGCTGCGCAATTTGCGCCAGCTCGAGGAAATGGAGATCCGTCAGGAGGACAAAAATCTGCGGGTGGAGAAGAAGTCGATCGAGGAGCTTATTCGCTCCGAGAAACAGCAATGGAAGAAGATCGCCGACGAGATCAAGGCGCTTCGCGACAAATTCGGACTAAAGACGCCGCTCGGCAAGAGGCGCACCGGCTTCGCCGAGGCGCCGGCGCATGACGAGGCGGCTATCGAGGAGGCCTTGGTCGAGCGCGAGCCGATCACGGTCGTGGTGTCCGAGAAAGGCTGGATTCGCGCGTTGCGCGGCCAGGTCGCCGATCTTTCCAGTCTCGCGTTCAAGGCCGACGACGGCTTGAAGCTCGCGTTCTTTGCCGAGACGACGTCGAAATTTCTCGTCTTCGCCACCAACGGCCGGTTCTACACCATCGACGCGGCGAAATTGCCCGGCGGTCGCGGCCACGGCGAGCCGATCCGGCTGTCCATCGATCTCGAGCAGGAGGCAGACGTCATTTCGGTGTTCCGCTACCAGGGCGGCCGCAAGCTGATCGTCGCCAGCCGGCAGGGCCGGGGCTTCATCGTGTCTGAGGACGAGTGTCTCGCCAATACCCGCAAGGGCAAGCAAGTGCTCAACGTCAAAGCGCCCGACGCCGCCTGCGTCCTGGCGCCGGTCGAGGGCGAGCTCGTCGCCGCGATCGGCGAGAACCGCAAGATGGTGATCTTCCCCGTCGATCAAGTGCCGGAGATGACGCGCGGCCGCGGTGTGCGCTTGCAGCGCCACAAGGACGGCGGCCTGTCCGATATCAAGGTGTTCGAGGTCGAGAAGGGTCTGAGCTGGACCGATAGCGCGGGGCGGGCTTTCAATCTGACGCTGAAGGAATTGTCCGACTGGCGCGGCAATCGCGCCGACGCCGGCCGCTTGGCGCCCAAGGGCTTTCCGAAGACCAACACGTTCGACAACGCCAGCGGCCGCGCGAGCGCGAGCGGCGGGCAAGAGGACTAAGCGGCGACCGCGATAGACCTTCCGGCCGCGTTCGGTTGCGCAATTTGGCAAGCCGCGCCGGTTATGCCGGTTATGATTATAGTGGCATAGAGCGGGACTTTTCGGCCCCCCGAAGCGATCAATTAAGCGATTGGCAAAAGGGCAGGGGATGACTGCGGATCTTCGGCAATGCCGATCGTGGCTGCGGCTGTCCAGCGCGCTCGTCATGCTGGCCTTCGTTATTTGCCATCTGAGCGCGCATTGCCTTTTGCTGGTGTCGTTCGAAGACGCCGAGGCGACGCGCAATTTTCTCATGTATCCGTGGCGGACCTGGATCGGCACTGCCATTCTGATCTCGGCATTTCTGGTCCACTTCAGCAATGCCTTGTGGTCGGTCTACATCCGGCGCTCGCTGCGCTTGAACCGATGGGAATGGACGCAGCTTTCGCTCGGCCTGACCATCCCCGCGTTGCTGATGACGCACGTGGTGGCGACGCGGATTGCCGAGGAATTGCTCGATGTTCAGACCTATTACAATACGGTTTTCATTGTTCAGTGGCTGATGTTTCCGTGGCTCGGCGCCATGCAGATGCTTGCCGTGGTCACGGTGTGGACCCATGCCTGCATCGGCATCCATTACTGGCTGCGCACCAAGCGCTGGTATCCGAACTGGCGGGCGTTGTTATTCGGCTTCGCGCTGTTGCTGCCGACACTGGCGCTTGCCGGCTATGTGACCGGCGGCAATCAGGTTCTGCGTGAGGCGAAAAGCGACCCGGATTTCGTCAAATCGTCGCTTGACGATTCCAATCTGACCGCTGAAACGGCCGCCGCCGTCGATCGGATGGTCTATGTCGGCTTAGGGCTTTGGCTGGGCCTGGTGCTGCTGCCGTTCGCCGGCCGCGGCATCCGCAGCTGGCATTATCGCCGCAGCAAGCCGCCGATGCTGTCGCATGCCAGCGGCCGGAGCGTACCGATCTTGCCCGGCGCCACCGTGCTCGAGACCTTGCGCGCCCATGGCATCGCGCATGCGTCGGTGTGCGGCGGACGGGCGCGCTGTACCACGTGCCGCGTCCTGGTCACTAAGGGACTGGAACGGCTTCCCGGACCCGCGGGCTTGGAAGCCAAGGCGCTGTCGCGCATCGGCGCCACGCCGGGCATGCGGCTCGCCTGCCAGATCCGCCCGGTCGCCGACCTTGCGGTGATGCCGCTGTTGGCGGCCGACGCCAACGCCGCCGACGGGGCGGTGCGGGGCGGGCTCGAGGGCAGCGAGCGGCTGATCACGGTCGTGTTCATCGACTTGCGCGGCTCGACGACGCTCGGCGAGGCAAAACTGCCCTATGACGTGTTGTTTATTCTCAATCAGTTCTTCCATGAGATGACGCAGGCGCTTGTCGCCACGCACGGGCATTATTCGCAATTCACCGGCGATGGATTGATGGCGCTTTACGGGCTCTATGCCGACCCGGCGACCGGCGCGGCCGATGCCGTGCGCGGCGCGCGCGAAATGCTGTCGCGGCTCGATCAGCTCAATCATCGGCTCCGCGGCGATTTACGCGAGCCGCTGCGCATCGGGATCGGTATTCACCACAGCGAGGCCATTGTCGGGGGGATGGGTCCGCCGCGGTCGCAAATTATCACCGCCATCGGCGACACGGTGAATACCTGCGCGCGGCTGGAAAGCCTGACGAAGGAGTACGGTTGCGCCGTCGTCATCTCGCGCCAGGCGGCGGAGGCCGCCGGACTGCGGCTCGTCGGCCATAAGCTCAATCAGGCGCCGGTGAAGGGCCGGATAGAGCCCGTCGAGTTCTACACGCTCAACACGCTCGACAATGTGCCGATCTGAAAGACGGCGCCGCGCTCACGGCGCAGCGAGGTGCCAGACATTGTTGACGCCGTCCCCGGCAGCGTCGCCGGGGTTGCCGTCTTTATAGAAAGTATAGAGCGGCGCGCCCTTATAGGCCCATTGTTTGCCGCCGTCTTTGCGGGTCACGATGGTCCAATCACCCGATGGCTTGGCGTTGCCGGGCGCTTTGAACGGCGGCCAGTTGTTGGCGCAGACGCCGTTGCAATTCGACGTGCCGGCGGTGTCGCGGTCGAACTTGTAAAGAGTCATGCCCGCGCCATCGATCAGCGCTTTGCCCTTCGACGTGTCGCCGACTTTCGCGGGCGTATCCTGCGCGAGCGCGGCGGAGAGGGCAAACGCATAGAGCCCGATGGCGAGAAGGGTTGAGATGGACTTTCGCATCGAACGGTCTCCCATAATGATCGATCTTGCGCCGCAACGATCAGTGACTCACTCGACGCGTGCCCAGCCTTCCGGCATCAGCCGTTCTTGCGGCAGGAAGCGGCTTTTGTAGTCCATCTTGCGCGAGCCACGCACCCAATAGCCGAGATAGACGTAAGTGAGGCCCATGCGCCGCGCGCGCGCGATGTGGTCGAGCACCATGAAGGTGCCGAGCGAGCGGGACGCCTGGTCGGGCTCGAAGCACGAATAGACCATGGACAGCCCGTCGCCGAGCACGTCGGTCAAGGCGATGGCGACGAGATCGCCGCCGCGCGCGGTCGGCGCCGAGCCCGCCTGGCGCCGGCGATATTCGATGATGCGCGTCTCGATATGGCTGTCCTCGACCATCATGGCGTAGTCGAGCACCGTCATGTCGGCCATGCCGCCGTCGCGGTGGCGGGAATCGAGATAGGCACGGAAGACCGAATATTGCTCGGACGTAGGGACGGCGACGCGCATCTCGCTGCCGATGTCGGTATTGCGGCGCAAGATGCGGCGCATACTTTGCGTCGGGCGAAAATCCTTGGCGACGACGCGCACCGAGACGCAGGCGCGGCAGCTTTCGCAGGCCGGCCGGTAGGCGATCGATTGGCTGCGGCGGAAACCGCCCTGCGTAAGAACGTTATTGAGTTCGGGCGCGCGCTCGCCGACCAGGTGAGTAAACACTTTCCGCTCCTCCTTGCCGGGCAGATAGGGGCAGGGCGAGGGGGCGGTGAGGTAGAATTGCGGTGTGTCGCGCGAGTGCTGGGTCACGGGACTTTATGGCTCGTACCTCAAACGTGTCACTCAGAAATCCAACTCTGGCAAGGCATCGATGCCGGCAGCCGAATCCGGCCGCCGTATAGCATCGCGCGGGCGGTGCACGGCGTCAAAGGTCATTTAGGCGTCAGACTACAGACGTCAGAGCCCCGGGCGCGCCCGCAGCGTAGCCGCTCGCGCTGCGTCATTGATGATCACCGTGCCGACCAGCATATCATGCAGCATCCGGTGCCGGGCATTGAGCAAGCCGACGACCAGGATAAAAGGCGTCAACGCGCTGATGGTGATCCAGAAAACGATGGCATGCACCGCGCCGAGCACGAAATAAGCCGGCGCGCCGTACCAAGTGCGCATTTCGATATCCATGGCGCGCATACCCAGCGTTGCCGAGGCCGGGCCGCCGAGCGTGACCCCGTAATAGACCAATGCCCAGATCACCGAGCCGGGAGACATCAGCCAGAACAAAGCCCAGCCCAGCCCAAACGTGACCAAGCCGAGCACGAATATAAACATCCAGCCCACAATCAGCGGGATGACGATGACGATGATGTCTATAATGAAGGCGACGACCCGGCGGGCCAATACCCCCTCGAACAGCTCCGGGCTTGTCGCCGGATCGTAGGCGTGCGGCTTGACATCGAGCGAAACGCCGACGCGTCCGGGGCCTGAGCCTGATGCTGGGCCAGAATCTGTCATCATCGGGTGGAGTATAGTGTTGCGGCCATCGCTCAACAACGATGGGTCAACAACGATGGATCGAAAGCGCCCATGCAATCGCGCCAATCTGGCGAAAATCCGGCGCAAGGACCGGCGCAAGGAGCGGTGCAAGAGCCGCTGAAAGTCAAGCTCGCCGACATCGAAGCGGCGCGGCGCACCATCGCCGGCCACGTGCTGCGCACGCCGGTATTGGCGGCGCCGCCGCTGTCCGCGCTCACCGGCGCCGAAATTTATGTCAAATACGAGAATTTGCAGGTCACCAATTCCTTCAAGGAGCGCGGCGCCTGCGTGAAGCTCGCTTCGCTGTCGGTGCAAGAGCGCGGCCGCGGAGTGATCGCCATGTCCGCGGGCAACCACGCGCAAGCCGTGGCCTATCATGCCCGCCGGCTGTCGATACCCGCGACCATCGTCATGCCGGTGACGACGCCGTTCGTGAAGGTGAAGGCCACCGAAGCGCATGGCGCCACCGTCGTGCTCTGCGGCGAGACGCTTGCCGAAGCCCAGGCGCGCGCCGAAGCGATCGCCGCGGAACGCAATCTGGTCTGGGTCCACCCTTACGACGATCCGCGCATCATCGCCGGCCAAGGCACCATTGCGCTTGAAATGCTGGAGGAGGTTCCGGAGCTCGAGGTTTTGGTCATTCCGATCGGCGGCGGCGGCCTGATTGCCGGCAATGCCATTGCGGCGCGCGCGGTAAAACCGTCGATCGAGATCGTCGGCGCCGAGTGCGCGCTCTATCCGTCGATGTGGAACGCGATCCACCATGCCGAGCGGCCCTGCGGCGGCACCACCCTTGCCGAAGGCATTGCCGTGAGCAAGGTCGGCGCGCTGACGCTGCCGGTGGTGCGCGAACTGGTCGGCGACATCATTCTGGTCGACGAGCCGCTGATCGAACGGGCGGTCAACGGCTTTCTCACTTTGCAGAAGACGATGGCGGAAGGCGCTGGCGCCGCCGGCCTTGCCGCCATGCTGGCCGAGCCTGGGCGCTTTGCCGGGCGCAAAGTCGGGCTGATCCTGTGCGGCGGCAATATCGATCCGCGCATCCTCGCTTCGGTCATGGTGCGGGAATTGGAGCGGCAGAACCGCATCGTATCGTTTCGCCTTACCATCCCCGACCGGCCTGGAATTTTGGGCCAGATCGCCAGCCAGCTTGGCGACCTCGGCGCCAATATCCTTGGCGTCGATCACCACCGCCTG
>Ga0335078_10005913_pt1 | contig 18099 bp, 13 predicted proteins | sample Lox_Sample_32_FD_206711 | JGI IMG/M metagenome (GOLD analysis project Ga0335078, IMG submission 206711) | Soil microbial communities from Loxahatchee National Wildlife Refuge, Florida, United States - Lox_Sample_3.2 | ecosystem: Environmental > Terrestrial > Soil > Wetlands | place: USA... | reverse complement strand
TAGTGCCGTTGTGCAGCACGATGGTGGTCCCGGTCTGCCGGGCCATTTGCGACAGGATCGAGATTTCGCGGAACGCCTGGTTCAATCCGTTCAGATCGCTGTCGGCGAATATCCAATGGCCGGGGCGGACCATGGGAATGCCCATTTCCCCGCTCCACTCCAGGGCCAGCCGCATGGTGGGATCGTTTGGCGACGTGAACGAGGTGCTCATGCACCAGACGTCGACGCCGTTTCCGGTCATGGACTCGATAGCCCGCTCCAGGTGCAGATCGGCATGCTCCGGCTCGATGTGGCCGCCGGGCTGGGCCATCAGTTCCACGCCTTCAAAACCCAGCGGCCGGATCATCGGCGCGACATCTTCATAATTGATCTTGAGAAGCTGATCGCCGTACATGCAGACGGCGGGAGTGCCACGCGGTTTCGGACCGGGCCGATGCCGGTCGGGCGGTTTCAGCACGGGCGCCTGCTGCGGATCCTGCGCCTGACCGCCCTGCTGAGCGAGTGCTTGCCGCGCGGCCAGCATGGCTGCCCCGACAAACCCGCGCCGCGTGAAGCTCATGCTTCATTCTAAGATGAACCGCGCTGCTATCGATTCTCCCCGCCGCGGCCGGCGCCCCATTTCCAATCGTCGGGGTTGGGCGGCGGCTTGAACTCGTCGGTGCTGAAGACACGCCAATGCTCGCCTTCGCCGGCCACGCGCAGCACCAGCGCCACTTCGAATCGCGGACCCTGAAAATAGGACACGCGGATCTGATGAATGCCGCCGGCCAGCCGCGTGTGTCCCATCCGTTCCATGGCGAAATGCACGCCGTCGTTGTCGATTACCTGCGTTCCATCGATATACAGCCTGGATCCGTCGTCCGACAAAAGGCTGAAGCGGTATTCGCCCGGCCTGTCGATCCAGAACTTCCCCGTGTAGTCGAGCGCGAACCACTCGAAGCGCTTCGTCACTCCGGGGAATCCCTCGCGAAAGTCGCGCGGCGGCACGTTTAACGAGGTCGCGTAGATCGTGCCGAGGGATTTCAGCTTGCGAAAGTTGGGCAGCCGCTGCGAGTCCTTACGAATGTGATAGACCTCACCATGCAGCCCGGATGGAATCACCACCGTGGTGCCGAACGTCGGCGTCCGCTCGCCGGGCGGTATCTGCTGCGCCCACAGGCCGGCGAACAGAAACACCAGGGCGGCCGATTTCAGGCACGCTGTCCAGCGCATACTGGTTCATACGTCCGGCGTGGCCCGGCAGTTGCGGCAATTGGCCGGCGGCGCCTTGCCTCGCGCCGGCAATGCAACCGGGAGTTCATTTCGCCGAGTACAGTCGTATTGACGTTGTGGCCTTGCCGGCGAACGGATCGGTGGACAGCGTGAATACATTGCGCCGCTTTACCACATCCAGCCGGCGAAGCACGTTATCGGACGGCAGGCACGCCAGACCCTGCGCAGTCTGTCCATTTACTGAATAAACCACGAGTTCCAGGTTTTTCCAATCCAACTGGGCCGTGGATTGTGCCGGTTTCATGTGCGGAATGATCACACCATCACGGACCAGAATTACCGCTGCCAGCCAGCCGGCTTCCGCTCTCTGCCACCCGCCCTGGACGACTTTCCCCGTTTGATAGTCGATCCACTGGCCTTTCGGAACATAGACCTCGCGGGACGTTTCGCCGGACTCCAACAATGGCGCCACCAGCAGGTCCGATCCGAACAGATATTCATCCTCCACCTGCCAGGCGCCCGGATCGTCCGGATATTCCACGAACAACGCCCGCACCATCGGCAGCCCGCGCTCGGACGAATCTTTGGCCTGCGCGTAGATATAGGGCATCAGGCGGTAGCGCAATTCGTCCGCTCTGCGAAAGTACTCCAGGAACGCCGGACTGTATTCCCACGGTTCGCGCGGCGGCGCTCCGTGACACCGGCTGTGCGAGCTGAGCATGCCGAACGCCGTCCACCGGCGATACAAGTCCTCCCCGGGCTTCTGCGTGAATCCCCCGATATCATGGCTCCAGAACGTGAATCCGCTCAGCCCGAACGAGAGCCCGCCGCGCAGCGTGGCCGCCATCGAGGTATCGGTGTTGCCCGCGTCGCCGCCCCAGTGCAGCGGATAGCGCTGGCTTCCCGCCCACGCGCTCCGCGCCCAGATGATATTCTCGCCGTTGGTCTTCCTGGTAACGTCGGCGACCACCTGGTTGTAACGAAGCGGATACAGATTGTGTTCGTAGAAACCTGTGCGGCCGTTGGCGTAGATCCCGGTCAGTGGCGCGGCCTCGCCGAAATCCACCTTGATCGCGCCTGCGCCCATCTTGAGCAACCCCGCGATTTTGTCCTGATACCACGCGACCGCCGCCGGATTTGTGAAATCCAGAATCGCGTCCTCGTACGGGAGATTGCCCTTGGCGTCCTTCACCGCCAGGCCCTTCGCAACAATCTCCGGAAACAGCGAATTCTGCGGCACGAAATACGGCAACTGCCAAAGTGAGACGTGAAAGCCCTGCTGCTTCAGGTCGGCCATCATTTTTGCCGGATCTTTGAAACGCGTGGCCGAAAACTTGTAGTCGCATCGCCAATCCGTCTCGAACCATCCCGTATCGAGGTGAATCACGTCCGCGGGCACGAGATTCTCGCGCAGTTTGGCGGCGACGTTGCGGACCTCCTCCTCGCTCTTATAGGTGATGCGGCTCATCCACAAGCCGAACGACCACAGCGGCGGCATCGGCGCCTTTCCCGTCAGGTTGGTGTACTCGTTCAGAATGTCCTTCGGCTGGCCGAGGAAGACGAAAAGATCCAATTCGTCGTCGCCCAGCATCAACGTATTCGCCAGGCTGTAGGCTGCGCCGAAGTCGAAGGCCGCCGGCGCCGAGGTGTGGACGAACATGCCGTATCCGCGGCTGCTCATGAAGAACGGGATCGGCTTATACATGCGGCCGCTTTCGACTCCGTTGGCGTCGTTGGCCCAGAGCACGATCTTCTGGCCGCGTTTGTCCAGCCTGGTGAATGACTCGCCGCAGCCGAAAATCTTCTCTCCGGGGCTCAACGAAAAGACCGCCGCCACACTGCGGGAATAGTCCGACGGTCGGCGGATGAACAGAAACGGATGCACCGGATCGAGCAGCGGCCGATTGTCGGCTGAGTGCCGGGTACGGGTGAGCAGGTTACCCTGGGCGTCGCGGAACTCGATGTGCCAGGGGTTTGTCAGAATGGTCACCGACCCGGCCCAGCTCGTGTAGCGATGGCCGCCTTCCCCTTGGGTATATTTCCAGGTGCTGTCACGAGGCGGTTCGCCCACCAGCATCGGCGATGGCAGATCGGGACGCGAAGTCGTGCTGGTCTTGATGCGAATGCGCACCGTGCGCGGGGAGACGAATTGAATCGCGAACGGCAGCGCGGGATCGACCGCGTATTCCCCCGACGGGAAAGTGTCGCCCGCAAACGGGCGCAGGCCGAGTTCCATGTTGTCAAATGCGATGCGCGGGCCCAGTTGATTGCGACGCCAGGAGATCGTCCCGGATGCCGAGGCCGGATCGAACTTGCCCAGCGTATCGGCGACAAAATACGTATTGGCGAGATCGTGAAAATCCGGGCTGATATCGACGATATCGTTGAGGATTCCCTGCGGCTGAGCGGCCAAAACACCGCTCGCGCAAATCAGTATTGCGGAGGAGAGAATCGGGATCGGACGTGCCACATCACATGGTGTAACACGACTCGACGGCTAGCGGAATCTGGACCGAAACCGCTTCAAGGGTAGTAAGTCGGCGCCATCCACAGTCGTCATCCGGGTGATTCTCAATAATCCGCTGCCGCATACCACCACCGGCATTCCGTCGCGCTCGAAAATCACTTTCCCGGCGGCGCGATCCTCGATCCTCACGTCGGCTTCCTCCACCGCGTCGTGAATAATGGCTGTCTTCCCGTTCAGCAGCGTGCGCGCTCCCAGATACGGATACCCAACCGCGTCGATGAATCGGCGGATCCGCGCGGCATCCGAGGTCCAGGGAATCTGGTAGTCCGAATCGTCTCGCCACGGCGAATAGCTGGCTTGGGACTCATCCTGCTTCGAGCGCGGAAGCGGTTTGCCGTCCACGATCGCCGACGCAATGCCGCCTGCGATCTCCGCGTACAGGGGCGTGATCCGCTCGATCGCCTGCTGGATTTTGATCGGGTATTCGATGGCCACTCGCTCTTGCCGGATGATGTCGCCGGTGTCGTACTCATCGGTGGCGTACAGCGCCGTGACGCCGATCTCCTGCTCGCCGTTGAGGAGCGCATTCACTACCGGCGCAAAGCCGCGGTAGCGCGGCAGCAGCGAATCGTGCAGCGTAATCAGGTTTTCGACGCCCCGGATCAGCCAACGCCAGGCCACCGCCAAGGCGTATTTCGCATCCGGCACGGGCGCGTTCTGCCGGTCGTAAAATGGCACGCCGGCAATCCCGCAAGCGACTTGAAGCTCCTCGTAATAGTCCTTCTGTACCTGGCTGTCGCGGCTTCCGATGACCATCCGGATGGCTTCCGGGCCCACTCTCGCCATCACTGACCGGAGCACGGCGTGCCCCCGCTCGGTCATCAGGTACAGCGCCAGGCTCATGGTGAGATCTTAACCCGATTGCCTGGCTGCCCCGCGGCTCAGTTTGCCGCTTCTCCCTGCGGGTCGAGCCGTATCCTGCGAAGCTCAGCAGCCCGATTCGTTACAATCATTCTTCCGCAAAATCGTCGTATGGAGGCCACTCCCAACCGGAACCGCGCAGCCACCATCGGCCACCTCATCGCCGTCGTGCTGCTCCCGTGGTTGGTCCTCTGGCGCCAGGACAATCCGCTCTTCACCGGTTACGGCTACCTCGACCCGTGGTATTACGTCGGCTTCTTCCGCAACCTGGTGGAGTTCAAGCGGAACCTCTTTCCCGGCACATACTACGGCAGCCGGCTCTCCGTGATTCTGCCCGGCGCGCTGGCGTATAGCCTGTTCCCTCCCGTCGCCGCCAACTGCATCCTGCATTTGACGATCTATTCCATCGCCACGGTGGCGCTTTTTCTCACGCTCAAATGGACCGCGGGCGAACGCCCGGCCTTTCTGGCAACACTCGTCTTCTCCATGAACCCGTGGTTTTGGTCGGCGGCCGGGTGGGACAACCCCGATGGGTTTGCCATCGCATATTGCCTGCTCACCATGGCGCTGCTCACCTGGGCGGCACTCGCTCCAGTGCGGCGCTGGGCGCTGGTGTGCGCCGGAATTTCATTGGGCGCGCTGGTGTACGCCAATCTCTTCTGGGTCTCGCTGGCGCCGCTGCTGCCGCTCGGCTACATCGGTCTCACTTCCATCTGGCATGGCGTGCCGGTTCGCCGCTCGCTGCTCAGTCTGTTCGTCTGGTTCGGCGCGGGGTGCCTGCTGATCACCGCGGCCCTGGGAGCCGTGAACTATAATCTCGATCACCATTTCTTCTTCTATGCCCCTTCCGTTTTGGAGGCCTTTACGCTGCACGGGAACGGCCCGAAATGGGACAGTCCCTGGCAGGGCTACGCGCCGGCCCCGTGGCTGTGGATCGCCGCCCTGGCGGCTGTTGTTTCCTCGTGGGCGTTGTTGTCCCGCCGCCGTTTTCCAGCGGCCCGGTTGTTCGCCGGCCAGTTTCTGATCGCGCTACTGTGGATGGCCTACGTGCAGGCGCACGGTAATGCCGTTCTGGGTATCTACTTTTACGCCTGCTTCCTGCTGCCGTTCGCCTTCCTGGCGATTGGCTCTTGGATGTGGCAGGCGCTCCAGTCGCTTGCCACCGCCACCTATCTGTCCACCTGCGCAGCGGGCGTCATCTTCTTCGGACTCGCCTGGCTGATCGCGCCCTCCGCCGTCCTCCCACCTTTCCTGGCGCTCGCCGGGGCCATCGCCCTGGGCGCCGCCCTCACTCTGCGGGCGAAGCCGGTGGCGCCGCTGCTGGCCCTCATCGGTTTCGTTCTGCTCGCCGCCCCGGCCATCTCCCAGCGGTACGGCGGATTGCAACCCCGCCAGCTTCAGCAACAGTTCGAGTCCATCATGCAAGCTCGCAGCCGCATTGAAGCCGTCCGCGGCGGACACGCCGTCCGCTTCTGGTATGACGAGAAAGATCGCGCCGCGCCCGACGCCACCGCTCTGCGCTCCACCTATCTCTGGTTCTCCAGCCTTCTCGCCGATACCTTTTTCAAACCCTGCGACGCTGAAGTCGCGCCATCGACGATCGTTGCCGTGATTTCGGCGGACCCGGATCCGGAAAGCAATTTTGCCCGCCCGGCGCTCGCGGAAAGAACCCTGGATGGCTGCTGGGCATCGCTGGGGATGCGCGCGCTTGCGGTCGAAACCGATACCATCCACCGCGAGTCATACGACTACACGCTGTCGCTGCTGCGCGTCGAGGCGATTCCGGGGGCCTGGCAGCCAGTCCCTCCGGGGCCGCTTCCGCTCGAAAACTGGACCATCGCTCCCGGCAACGACGCACGCGCGCAACTCGATAGCCGCGCCGACGGCATCAAGCTGACCACTCATGCCCAGCCCGAATCCATCGGGGCGATTTACCCGCCTATCACCGCCCCGGAAACGGGTTTATATCGCGTCTGTCTGCGGGTGTGGCCGGGCGACGGCATTGTCATTTTCGCCGCGCGCGCCACCACCGGCGATCCAGCATGGCTCGCATCCACCGCCGATCCTTACTGGAACGGCAGCGATTCCGACATGGTGCTCTGGCTGCGCCTCACCGCCGGCCAACAGTTCCAGTTGACTCTGTCCAACCACAACGGGGCTGTTCACCGGCCCGCAACCGTGCTGATGCAATCGCTGACCGTGGTTCGGGTCGCCGCTACTTCAGTAGATTCTCCACAAACGCCCGCTCGATAGGCCAGACCCCATAGGTGCGATTTCCGGTGTTCCAAAACCTCCCCGATACCAACACGCGCGCCAGGTCGCCGACTTTCGGTTGAGCATGGTCCTCAACCATCATGCGGCTCAGAATTTCCGTGACCTTGGTGAGTTGCGACGCGGCATCGTACGCATCCTGGTCGCTGCGGCAGTTCAGCGTCAGCCGCAGAGAAAACCGGTTGCCTTCGGGCGCGAACGACAGCGTAATCAACTCGGCCTGCCCTACGGCACGGGCGAACGGCCGCGTCCCATCCGGAAGACCCTGGGCCGCTCGCAACACCGCCGGCGGCAGCACCGCCCATACCGGGGCGTCGGGCAGTTGCGGGTCGATGCCCGGACCGGGCTGGGCCAACCGCAACGCCGCCGCATCGTCCGTGCTGACCGCCAGAGCCATCAGCCTCGACTGTATGGGCAGGAACGAAATCCGCCGATCGGGAGCACTGCCCGTCATGCGGCATAGCTTCTCCTGGCATGCGCCCTGTTGTGAGATCGCGTACGATCGGAGGCTCGGCCAGTCGAATCGGCCCTTCGCCAGCACGAACCAGCCGGAGGGTCCATACTCGCCCAGCACCGCGTCGAGATCCTGTTTGTAGTTGAAGGACGTTTTCTGGACGAAACCCAGGTATTCCGGATCTTCCGGCGATTTGGCGCTATCGAAAAGCTGCATCAGGCCACCGCGCCGCAGGGCCGCGAAATCGATATAGAAGACCACGCCATCGGTCCTCGGTAATCGCTCCCACAACGCCCGCGGCGAAAGAGTCCGCGCTTGATACCAGAAAACTCCGCCGATCACCGCGCCGCAGAATGCCACCACGGCCAGTGCTGCAAGCACCCTAGACTTCACTTAGGCAGTATTACACGATCGACGTACGACAGAACGTCGCTCTTTGCCGTCTGTCAGTTTGGCGTCTCTATCGAACCTTGTTGGCCTGCTGCTCCGCGATCGGCCCGATCACCGGCACCACGAATTTCTTGCCGGTGAAGCCGAAGATCACCAGAACGACGTACAGCGCGAACATCCCAAGGTTGATCACAATGCTCAACAACCCGAGGATCGGCACCACGCTGTAAACTCCGACCGCCAGAAGGATCATGCTGAGAATCGCGAATACGATGTACAGGGCAATCCAGGCAATATTGACAAACAGCGCTTGAAACGCATGGAAACGAATATTCGGCTTCTTGTTATAGGGCTCAAGCACCATGAAAATAATCGCCGAGATGATGCCGAACAGGTAGCACAGACCGCTGGCCGCGTTGTCCGACAAGCCGGCATTGGATGCGGCCGGTTGCGGGTAGCCCTGCTGCGGATAGCCGCCGGGTTGCTGGTACCCGCCCTGTTGCTGGTAGCCTCCCTGCTGCTGCTGGTAGCCGCCCTGTTGCGGATACCCGCCGGGCTGCTGATACCCCTGCTGGGGTGGTGGCGGTGGATATCCGCCGGGCTGCTGTTGCTGCGGATATCCGCCTGGTTGCGGGTAGCTCGCCTGCGGTTGCTGATAACCGGCCTGTGGTTGCTGCGGCGGCGGAGGATAACCACCGGCTTGAGGCTGTGGCCCCGCGGCTCCCCCTGGTTGACTCGTCGCCGCAACCGGCGAGCCGCACTTAGCGCAGAATGCTCCGGCTACCTGCGAACCACAATTTGGACAAAACGCCATCGTTCCTCCTTATCTTCATCACTCTACTGTGGGAAACTCTCCACGGCAAGTGGGCGCCATCGATTTCGGTGGAATTCCCCTCAATTCCGGCGGATTGGGAGCGCCCTCCCTCTTCCATACGCGAATTCCGCTCTGCAATCGGATCATCCATCGACTAAGAGCCATGGTGCAGTGCCGAAGCAAATGCCAATGCCCATCCGGCGCTCCAAACCGCAATCACCAGTCCGGCGCCAACCAACGCGTAACGGCAAACCCGCTCGCGGAACGGCACAGCCGCCGGACTTCCCCGGAGTCGCAACAGCGTTAGAATAGCCAGTCCCCCGGCCAACCCCAGCGCCGCGGCCACCCCGATCGCTCCGCCCGGCGCCACCAGCCAGGCCCGCCAGAATTCTCCGTGTACGGCCAGCACCACGCTTCGCGTCATGCCGCAGCCGGGACAGGGGAGGCCGAATCGTGCCCGGAAACTGCACGCGATATCCAGCGGCCTTCCGAGCAGATAGACCCGCGCCTCGTCGGCCCTGAACAGCAGGCGAATGACGCAGGCCTGCGCCAGAATCGCCAAGGCCATGGCCGCCGATGGCGTGGCCTGCAAAATCCGGGATGGAACCCTCCTTCTCATCCGTTGTTGATCACAAAGCAGCCAACGGCCTTGTCATGCAGAGTCTGGCGCCGTTCGTCCCAAAGCGGCCACAAGAGATCGACCAGGCTCAACAACGGAACCAGCCCCATGCCGATCTGCGCCAACAGGCGAATGAAAGCGGTACCGGTGGTCAGGAGATTGCCTGCACCGTCCACCACTTTCACCTTCACCACGCCCTGTCCGATGGAATATCCGCGCGTCGCGACCAGATAAACGCGATTGAAGAAGCCGACCAGCAGGGCCGATAGCGGAAACAGCACCAGCATGATGCAGCACAGGCCCCCGGCGGCATTTTCGCTCCCGGTCGAGCCGGCGATGCCCACCAGCAGCGTCCCGAGAATCAGGTACAGCACACCCATCACCGCCCCCACCAGCAGGCTGTCGATCAGATATCCGAGCACGCGCGTCGCCCACGGTGCGTACATCATCTGCATCGCCACTTGCGGTCCCATCGGGTTTGCACGCGGCGGAGCATAGACGGGCGGAGGCGGCCCGTATCCGGGCGGTGGAGGAGGCGGCGGAGCGTACCCCTGTTGCTGTGGTGGCGGGGGCGGCGGCGGATTGTACACCGGTTGAGATGGCGGTGGATTGTACGCCGGCGGAGACGGCGGCGGTGGTGGATTGTATGCGGGTAGCGGCGGAGCCGCCGGCGGACCCATGCGGGTCCCACAAGCGGAACAAAACGGGACATTCTCCGGAAGCTGGGCGCCACAGTTGGAGCAGTACGTCATGTATAACTCCTAAAAATGTGATGAATGGCACAGCCAGTATAATGCCCGTCACCGGTGTCGGCAATGGATCAATCGGCTAATGGATCAATAGGCTATGTGCGGATCAATAAGGAGGCGGAAGCCGCCGGAACTCGAAATGCGCCGGGTCGAGGCCGCGGCTCTTCAGCATGCGGATGCAATCGGCCAGAGAGTTGCCGATCGCTTCGATCCGCACCAGCGGCACGGTTTCCGGAGAGTAGATTTCGAGCGCGATAAATTTCCCCGCGAACTCGATCCGATCCTCGAGCGGCAGCCGGTCGGGGGCGCGTCCAATCAAGCGTTGATAATCGTCAGCAGCAGTAGCGGCCATCGAAGGAATTTTACAATAGCCCCCGTAGTTGCGCCATCAGAATCACGGCGACGTGGAGAGCATGGTTGAAGATTCCTTCCCGAGTCTGGCGCAACAATTCCTCCACGCCCATCTCCACCACTTCGATGCCCTCTTCCGGCTGGCGCCCTTCCACCCGGCGTAAACCAGTAGCCACGCAGGCCCAGATCTGGTTGCACAAACGTCCCGTATCCGGATACATCGGCCCGAGGACTTCCAACTCGCCGGAATCGTAAGCGGTCTCCTCCATCAACTCGCGCCGCGCCGATTCCGCGGGAGTCTCGCCGGGATCGACGATACCGCTCGGCAGTTCCAGCGTGTAGCCTTCCAGCGCCGGCCTGTATTGCCGGACGCAGATCACCCGGCGATCGGCGGTGAGCGCCAGGATCGCCGCATAGTCGGGCAGACGCAGCGAATAATAGGGCTCGTCGCCGGCATCCATGGTCTTCGCCAGCAAATCAAACCACGGCGTGCGGTATGCCACCTCGGTGCGAATCGGGCCCTTCGCTTCGCTCACAGATTCACGCTGACCGTTTCTTCGAAGATGGCGGGCGAAAGCGAAATACCGCTCACCCTCAACCGTTCCAGGATTCTGGGCGATGTTCCGGTGGCGTGGAAGCGGCCCTGGACCTTGCCGGCATCGGTCACGCCCGTTCGTTCGAAAGCGAAGATTTCCTGCAATTGCACCTGGTCGTCCTTGACCCCCAGCACTTCCGAGATGCTCAGGATTTTGCGAGTGCCGTCCTGCAAACGCGAGACTTGGACGACCATTTTGATGGCGCTGGCCAGTTGTTGCAGAATCACGCGTGTGGGAATCTCCAGGTCGGCCATCATGACCATCGTCTCCAGGCGCGAGAACGCGTCGCGCGGAGTATTGGCGTGCACCGTGCTCATCGATCCCTCGACACCCGTATTCATGGCCTGCAGCATGTCGAGCGCCTCGGCGCCGCGGCACTCACCCACGATGATGCGATCCGGCCGCATGCGCAACGCTGTCCGCAGCAGAACGCGCTGATTGATGCCGCCCTCCTTGTTCAGATTCGGCGGGCGAGTCTCGAACTTGACCACATGGCGCTGCTGAAGCTGTAATTCGGCCGTATCTTCTATGGTGACGATGCGCTCCTCTTCCGGGATGAATCGTGAGAGCGCATTCAGCATGGTGGTTTTGCCGGAGCCGGTGCCGCCGGAAATCAGGACTGTGGTCTTCGCCTGCACGCACGCCGCCAGCAGCCGCAGCATTCCGGGCGTCAGCGTCTTGAATTGCAGCATCTCTTCCTGCGTGATGACGTGCCGGCCGAAGCGGCGGATGCTCAGACACGGACCATCCAGCGCCAGCGGCGGAATGATGGCGTTGACGCGCGAGCCGTCGGCCAGGCGCGCGTCGACAATCGGCTGCGCTTCATCGATGCGCCGCCCCACCTGCGAGACAATTTTCTCAATGATATGCAGGAGGTGTCCGTCGTCCTTGAATCGCACCGGCGATTCCGAAAGCCTGCCATTGCGTTCGATAAAGACTTTGTTATAGCGGTTGACCAGGATGTCGCTGATGCTCGGCTCTTTCAACAGCGTTTCCAGGGGCCCGAGCCCGAGCACTTCATCGAGCACCTCTTCGACGATTTTGGATTGCTCGGCGGTGGTCATGGGGACGCGCTCATCATCGAGCAGCCGTTCGACCACGCGTCCGATTTCCGCCCGCAGGCGGTCTTTGGGGATCGACGAAACCCGCTCCAGGTTGAGCACGCCGATGAGCTTGCGATGAATTTCGCTTTTCAGCTCAAAGTAGCGGTCGGCGCTGCGGGCGGCCATGGACATAGAGCCCCCGCGCGACGGCAATGGTCGATTGGACGATCCCACCTGCGTCTCCTGGAGTAGTGATTATAACGTGCGTGGACATGGCCGCCCCGCATAGTGTGTTGTTCTTATCCGCGCGCATCCGTGTCCATCCGTGGCCAGTTATTTTTGCCTGCCACCCCCCCGATGAAGTTTCAATCGCCGAAATTGGCCACGGAGGGACACGGGCGCGTTGCTACAATCGTCCTTCCTCATGAGCATTTCCCGCGCCATCGCCGGGCAAATGGAGCGATCCTCCTGGATCCGCCGCATGTTTGAGATCGGCCTGGAACTGTGCCGCGAACGAGGACCGGAGAACGTCTTCGACTTCACCCTCGGCAATCCCGACGTCGAACCGCCCCAAGCCGTCATCGACCAACTGCGGCGGGTGGCCGCCGAGAATCGTCCACGCAGCCATGCCTACATGCCCAATGCCGGCTATCCTGCCGTCCGCGAGACCATCGCTCGGGGACTCGCAACCCGTACCGGCCTGCCCTTTACCGGTCAGGAAATCATCATGACCAATGGCGCTGCCGGCGCCCTCAACATCGTCCTCAAGGCCATCCTCGACGCCGGCGACGAAGTCGTCCTGCTCAACCCCTACTTCCCCGAGTACCGCTTTTACGTCGAAAATCACGGCGGCAAACCCGTTATCGTCGAGACCGACGCGCGCTTTCAGCCCGACCTCGCCGGCATTGCAAAGGCCATCACGCCCCGCACCAAAGCCATCATCCTCAACACCCCCAACAATCCCACCGGCGCCGTCTACTCGGAAGCTTGTCTGCGCGAACTGAGCCCGCTCATTCGCGATCCCATCATCGTCATCAGCGACGAGCCCTACCGGCCGCTCACCTTCGACGGCGTCACGCCGCCTGAAACCCTGCGCATCATCGAACGCTCCGTGCTGGCGTGGAGCTGGTCGAAGGCCATGGCCATACCTGGCGAGCGCGCCGGCTACCTGGCGATATCGCCGCGCCTGGCCGAACTCGCGGCTTTGCGCGACGCCTGCACCTTCGCCAACCGTATCCTGGGGTTCATCAACGCGCCCGCGATCTGGCAATGGGTCGTGGGCTCGGTGCCCGACGCCACTGTGGATGTCGCCCAGTACCAGGCGAAGCGTGACCTGCTTTGCGACGCGCTCGCGAGGATGGGATACGACGCCCCGCGTCCGCAGGGATCGTTCTATGTGTTTCCGAAAACGCCGGTCGCCGACGACGTCGCGTTCATCCACCGGTTGATGGCGGAAGGCATCCTCGCTGTGCCCGGATCGGGCTTCGGCCGCGCCGGTTATATGCGGCTGTCGCTGACCATCGACCGCGCCGCGCTGGAGCGGTCCCTCCCCGGCTTCGAGCGGGCAATCCGCCAGCCGATGTGAAGGGGCATTCGACATATCCGCGGTGTACTATCAACTATATGTCCCGCGGGTTGCTGCCGGAGAGGCGTGATGCTGGGCCCCCACGGTACTTTTACGTCAATGGTGATTAAATCAGGTCTGTCCCTCGTGTTGGGCGCGGGATGCGTCCTTGGATTGCTGACGGCCGCGGATACGGCCGTCGATGTCCCGGCGAAAGAACCGGGATTTTACCTGCACCATTTCGAGTACGACCCGCCGCCGGGCGCCAGTCCTCAGAAGGTGGCCGTAGGCGGCGAGTTCAATGACTGGTCGGAGACCGGGTTCCCATTGAAGGCCGACAGCGCCGGCCACTGGACCGCCGACGTCAAACTCGCCGAGGGACCGCACGCCTATCGTTTCTTCGTCGACGGCGCCTGGACCAACGACATCCAACAGCGCAGCGACCCCAGCCTGGAGGAATCCAACGGAATCCGCGGCCACAATTCCGCGATCTTCGTCGGGCCCGACGAGCGCAGCCTGCCGCGACCGCAGCCCGGCCTGATCGCCCTCGACGGCCTGCATTTCGCCCCGGGAAATGTCCGGTATTTCGATCCGATCTCGGCCACCGAGGTTCGCATCGGATTCGTTGCGCAGGAGGGCAACCTGACCGCCGCGGCCGTCTATTCGCAGGACGGGCGGAACTGGCGCAAGGACGACCTGTCCCGCGTCGAAACCCGCACCGGCACCGACCTGTTCGCCGGCGTCGTTCTCAGCCGGACTCTGGAACTGACCTATTTCTTCGAATTAAAAAATGGCGCCACCACAGGGTATTACGCCGCCGGGAAGTACTTTACGCAACTCGCCGGGGCGCGCCAGAACGCCTATCGCAGCTCCATGCAGCCGGCATTCGAGACACCCGCCTGGGCACAACACGCGGTCTGGTACCAGATCTTTCCCGAGCGCTTTCGCAACGGCGACAAATCCAACGACCCGCCCAATACCGCGCCCTGGACCATGAAGTGGGCCGCGCCAATGCCCGGCGATGCCGGCCGCGGCGGCCGCGGCAATAACGTGAACAACCGCCGCTATGGCGGCGATATTCAGGGCATCCGGGCGCAGCTTCCGTACTTGCGCAGTCTCGGCGTCACCTGCCTGTATTTGAATCCCGTTTTCAAGTCGCCGAGTTTGCACAAATACGACACCACCGACTATCGGCATGTGGACGACAATTTCGGCGTCGCCGGCGATCTCGCCGAATTGAGCGGCGAAACCGAGGATCCCGCCACCTGGAAATGGTCGCGCTCCGACCGGCTGCTGCTCGATTTCGTCGCCGAGGCACACCGCCAGGGATTCAAGGTCATTCTCGACGGCGTATTCAATCATGCCGGATCGCAATTCGCTCCGTTCCTGGATGCGCGCCAGAACGGCAAAAACTCGCGCTTCGCAAGCTGGTTCAACATCAGCAATTGGGAGCCATTCACCTGGATCAGCTTCGGCGGACGGGCCGGCGGAAATATGCCCGAGTTCAGAAAGGACCCGGTCACGGGACTTGCTCCCGGACCTCGCGATTTCGTCCTGGCCATCACCAAACGCTGGCTCGCCCCCGATGGCGATGCCGCGCGCGGTGTCGATGGCTTCCGGCTCGACTACGCGCAGAACGTGCCCCGCGTCTTCTGGGTGACCTACCGGAAATTTGTCAAATCGGTGAAGCCCGACGCTCTGATTGCCGGCGAAATCTGGACCCCGGCGAGCAGCTACCTGCAAGGCGATACCTGGGATGCCACCATGCAGTACCCCTTCGCCAATGCGCTGCAGGCTTTTTTCATAGGCGGTTCGCAGAAGCCCATCACCGCCTCCGTGTTCGCCGAACGCCTGCGAACGTTCGATGTCGACTATCCGTTCCAGGTGGCCCTGGACCAGATGAATCTGCTCGACAGCCACGACACGGATCGCTGGGCTTCGCGCTTCGTGAATGCCGATCACCCCCCCGCTGCCGATTCCGGCGCCGGCCGCCGCGCCTACAATCAGTCCAAGCCGGATGCCCTGGAATGGCAGCGCATGGAGCAATCTCTGGTAGCGCAGATGACCTATGTGGGCGCGCCGATGATTTACTACGGCGACGAGGTGGGAATGTGGGCCGGCACCGATCCGGACGATCGCCAGCCCATGATCTGGAAGGATCTGGCGCCCTACGACGATCCCGAAGTGCAATTCAACCAACCCCTCTTCGATTGCTATGTCCGCCTGATCGCCATACATCGCCGGTTCGCCGCGCTGCAAACCGGCTTCGGCCGCGTGATTTTCGCCGATGACGCGCGCGGCATCGTGGCTTTCAGCCGCGATCTCGGCGACGCCAGCGTCTATGTGGTGATCAACAAGAGCCCTGCGCCGCAGAACGTCGGCCTGCAAATCGGCCCGCGCGGGAAAGACGCGGCGCTCATCGACTGGCTCGATCCGGCCCAGGCCGCTGTTCGCCCCGCCGATTCCAGGAGCCCCGACGCCCGGCCTGTGATTCAGCCGGCGCCGGGCGCCAGGCCAGCGGTCGTGGCCCGCAATGGAAAGGCGACCGTGTCGCTGAAAGCGTGGGGCGCAATGATATTGGCCCCGGCTAACGCAAATTAGATGGACCCCGATATGACCCCTTCCTTTTCTGGATCCCGCCGATTCGCCGGTCCGGCTGTCGTGCTCCCGGCACTCGTCTTTGCCGCCCTTCAGCCCATGTTGGCCGCCGCGGGCGAAATTCGGATCGTCCACGATTCCGGCGTGCTGGAGGTCCAGGCAGTCGCGCCTAACGTGGTGCGTGTCCACTACCAGCCGGGCGGTAAGGCGACGCCCCGCACGCTGGTGATGGATCCCGCCTTTCAGCCGCTCCAATCGGATTCCATTCGCTATCAGAAACAGGGCGATTTAGAGATTCTCACATCCCCCGAAATGAACGTGACGGTTAACGGCACCCAATTCACCGTGGCCATCCGGAACCACGCCGGGAAGGCCATCCTGGCTTTCAAACCCGATACCGGCGGCCGGCGTGGCGGCGGCATCGTGATGGAGCACGACGCCAACGAGATCCTGTACGGCATCCATGCTTTGGACCTGGCGGACGATGACTCGGGCGTACTGCGGCCGGCCGGGGGCGCGGCGTCGGCAGGAGTCCAGGGGAACGCCGGCGGGCCATTTCTGCTGACCCGCACGTACGCCGTCCTCATCGATTCCGATGGCGGATCCTTTCAGACGCGCGACGACACCATCCGTTTCCGCGGTTCGCGCCCCGATTCCGAGTGCTTCGTCATGGTGGGACCGCCGCTCAAGACCATGTCCGCCCTCGCCATGCTCACCGGACGGCCGCCCATGCCTCCCAAGTGGACACTCGGATTCCTGAACTCGCAGTGGGGGTCGACCGAGCAGGAATGGCGCCAGATTACCGACACCTATCAGGAGAAGGGAATTCCGGTAAGCGGCTACATCTTCGATTTCGACTGGAAGGCCTGGGGCGAAGACGACTATGGCGAATGGCGCTGGAACAGCACATCCGGCCCAGGCAATTCCAACCCGAATACATTCCCGGACGGCGCCTCCGGCAAGTTCGCCGCGGAGATGTTGGCGCGCGGAATTCACCTCGCCGGAATCCTCAAACCGAGAATTCTCCTGCAAACCGCCGATGGAAAGCCCACCAAAGCGGCGCAATACGCCACGGAGCACAATCTCTGGTATCCCAATGAAAAGCGCGGCGAGGATTACTTCACGCATCGCCCGGCCGCCAATCTCGATTTCGCCAGGCCGGAGACGCGTACGTGGTTCTGGGAGAATCTGATTCCGGCCTTCCACTCGGGCATGGCGGCGTGGTGGAACGACGAAGCCGACCGCGATGGCCAGAACGTCTTCAACAATTTTCAGTTTCTCAACATGGCTCGGGCGCTGTTTGAAGGCCAGCGATCCATCTCCAATGAGAGAGTCTGGTCGATCAATCGCAATTACTATCTCGGTGCCGTTCGATACGCCTACGCCGAGTGGTCCGGTGATATCGGCACCGGATTTCAGAGCATGGCCTACCAGCGCCGCCGCATGATCGCCACGCTAAACCTCGGGGAATCGGCGTGGAGTATGGATACTGGTGGTTTCAACGGCCATCCGAGTGCGGAGAATTACGCCCGTTGGATGGAGTTCGGCGCGTTTGTCCCGGTCTTCCGCGTGCACGGCGGCCATAACGAGAAGCGCCAGCCGTGGGTATATGGTCCGGTAGCGGAAGCCGCGGCCAAGCGTATCATGCGCCTGCGTTACGACCTCATGCCGTACATCTACTCCAACGCGCGCGCGGCTGAAGAAACCGGAATCGGCCTGGTTCGGCCGTTGTTCTGGGAATTCCCGGATGACGACCGCTGCGCGGCCGAGACCAGTGCCTGGATGTTCGGCGATGCGCTGCTGGTCTCGCCGATCGTTGAAATGGGACAGGCCGTTCACTCGGTGTATCTGCCGAAAGGCTCGTGGCTCGACTTTTCCAGCGGCAAGCGGATCGCCGGCGGCGCAGGCATCAGCGTGTCCACAGATGCCGCCGCCTGGCAGGACGTGCCGCTCTATGTCCGCGACGGGTCGATTCTCGCCACCCAGCCCGCATCGCCAGGCAATCAGCTGAGTCCGGCTGCGCCGCTGGTTCTCGACGTGTTTCCCTCCG
>Ga0335078_10005912_pt1 | contig 18109 bp, 19 predicted proteins | sample Lox_Sample_32_FD_206711 | JGI IMG/M metagenome (GOLD analysis project Ga0335078, IMG submission 206711) | Soil microbial communities from Loxahatchee National Wildlife Refuge, Florida, United States - Lox_Sample_3.2 | ecosystem: Environmental > Terrestrial > Soil > Wetlands | place: USA... | reverse complement strand
CGGCGTGGCGAATTCCTTCGCGCAGCCGCTTGAGAGTCGCGTCCATGCCGTCGGGAGTTCGCGGCAGCGCCCCGGCATCGCCCCCATCGAGTTGCAGGCCGAGCCGCGCGGCGGTCTCCTTGAGCAGCTTCCAGTGAGCCGGGTCGTTATTGGCCGGATCGATCGAATCCTGCAGGAAGACGGCGTCCAGTTTCAGGCCGGCGGCGTATTCGAGCAGTTGCGCGTCGTTCCACCGCATGGCGCGGATGGAGTAGGTGTTGTAGCCAAGAGGCGGCTGCGGGGCCATGGGACCATCGTAGTCGATTGTGAGCGGCGTGCACGCTTCGCCGCTAAATTCGGATCATCAGCGCGACCGCCAGCCCCGCCGCGCCCAAAAAGGTTCCGAATGGCAGCTCGTATTCCGAGAACTTCTTCTTCGTCGCCAGAATATAGATGGTTCCGATGATCGACCCGCCGATGGCGCCGTACAACATGGTCGCCATCGCGGACATCAGCCCGAGGAAACTGCCGACCATGGCGACCAGTTTGACGTCCCCCATGCCCAGCATCTCCCACGATTGCCGGTGGCGGACTTTGCTCCAGAGCCACGCCCCGCCCCAGAGAAGAAACGCCGGGAAACCCGCGCCTAACAGGGATTCGGCCAGGGAGCCGATGCGTCCGCCCACCCTCAGATCGAGGTTGGCGGCTTGCCCCACAAACCAAAGCAGCGCCTGCGCGATGTGGTCCGGCACGGCGACGAACAGCGAGCACACGAAGCCGATCCACATGCCGCCTTTGGTGAATTGGTCGGGCAGCAGGCGCTTCTCCATATCGCAGAACGTCAGCGCCACCAGCATCGACGCAAAGACGCACATTTTCGCGGCTGTCAGCGTGACGCCGTATTTCCACACGAACCAGAACCAAAAGAACGCCGTCAGCAGTTCGACCACCGGGTAGCGGATCGAAATCGGCCGTTTGCAGTAGCGGCATTTCCCGCCCAGCAACAGGTAGCTGACGACCGGAATATTGTCATACCACGGGATCATTTTGCGGCAGCGCACGCAATGCGACCGCGGTTTCACCACCGACCGGCCGCGCGGCCATCGATGAATGCAAACGTTGAGAAAGCTGCCGATCAGCAGCCCGAACACAAACGCAATCCAAGCCTGAATCACGAAATCACCTGCCGGTAGACCTCGATCGTTTCGCGCGCCATCCGTTCCACCGTGAATCGCTCCATGACCGTTTGTCGGGCCGCCGCGCCCAGGCGGCGCGCCAGCACCCGGTCGGACGCCAGCTTGCGAATGGCATCGCAAACCGCTGCCGTCTCATTCTCCACCAGGATTCCATTTTCGCCGCTGCGGATGATCTCCCGCAGCCCGCCTACATTGCTCGCCACCACCGCGACTCCCGCCGACATCGCCAGCAGCACGCCCGATCCCAATCCTTCGCTGCGGGTCACATACACCAATATTCCGGCCGACCGCAGGTCTTCTTCGAGGTTTCGCGAAACTTCCATCGCCACGCCCGCCCGTTTGCCAGCCTCCAGCGCCAGCGGAGTTCCCTTCATGAGATCGCCGCCGTCATCCGGCGTTACCACGCGCTCGCCGGTGGAAACCGGCAGCAGCGGCACGCCGTCCGCGATCACGCGGATCTTTTCAGCCGCCACGCCTCCCTCGATCAGAATACCCTTCACGTACTCGCTGACCGCGATGTATTGCCGCGCCCGGCCGTATTTCCACCGCGACCGGATGGGAAACGCCACTCTCCGCGCCACCACCAGCGGCGCGCGGCTCGCGATCGCGGCCATGGTGTGCGATCGCGCGTCGTGCGCATGTACCAGGTCGTGGGTTCGCGATTCCATGGCCGCCTGTCTCCAGCCAATCGGCTCCGCGCGAAGTCCGCGCCCGCGGGCGGCATGGATGAGCGTCCCGCCGCGCCGCGCCAGGAGCGTCGATTCGACCCCCTCGGCGGCCAGCCCTTGCAGCAGCCGGAGCACCTGCCATTGTCCTCCGCGCATCTCTTGTCCCGTATCCAGGTGCAGCACGCGCATTCTAATAGTTGTGCGGGGCCGGTTGTCAAGCTGGCGGAGGTTAGCAACGCGCCCGGCTTGCTCCTCAACTCATATTCCGCGTCTTGGAATACTTCAGAAACGTATAGAACGCCGCCATGTAGGCGATAATCAGCCCTTCCAGCCCATCCTGAAATCCCCGCTGAAAAAAGTAGCTCTTCACGAACGTCCACGGCGGGTGGAGAATCAGCCGCGCCAGCGAAACGGACTCTTTTCGCGCCACCAGTTCCTGCGCCGCCAGCGTCGTATACCGATCCATCGTCTTGACGTGCTCCGCCAGCGATTCGCAGGTGAAATGCAGGAGATTGCCGACCAGGTGGCCGACCCTGCCATCTACTACGACGCTTTCATGCACGAAATCGCCGACCCATTTGGCCCGGGCGCGATGGTATAGCCGCACCTTGCGGTCGGGATACCAGCCGGAATGCAGGATCCATCGCCCGAGATAGTTGGCCATGCGCGGCATGGTGTATCCGTCGAAGCGCGGGCCGGCCTTCTTCAACGCCAGGATTTCCGCATCCAGCGACTCGCTCAACGCCTCGTCCGCATCGAGCGACAATATCCAGTCGTGAGTGGCCTGTTCCGCGGCCCAGTTCTTCTGTCCGGCATAGCCGCGCCATCCCGCCTCCACCACCCGGGCGCCGAGCTTTTGCGCCAGCTCGACCGTGCGGTCGGTCGATCCGCTGTCGAGTATCAGAATTTCATCGCAGCAGCGCAGGCTCTCCACCGCGCGCACGATGTTGCGCTCTTCGTTCACGGTGATAATGGTGGCCGTGATCTTCATGGCGGTTCAAAGACCGCCGCTCATGATGGGCGCGTAGATAAAGCAGAGCAGGAAAAGCGCCAGCGCCAGCCAGCCCAGCTTGCGCCGCCCGGGTCCCAGCGGCGTGCTGTCGTAGACCACGGGATGCCGCCTGCCCAGCCACAACAGGAGCAGCGCCCACAACACCCAGCCCAACCAGAGGAACCCCAGCGGCAGGATGAGAAGGCACACCAGTTTCGAGATGGTGCGATGCTGGTTGGGAAAAAAGGCGTAGAGGATGTGCCCGCCGTCCAGTTGGCCCACCGGCAGCAGATTCATGGCCGTGGCGAACATGCCGACCCACGCCGCGCGGGCTACCGGATGAAGGCAGATATCGGCGGAATGCGTGCCCGGAAAAATCGCCCGCTCCAGCAGCCACTGCAGCACCGGAACGCCGAATTGGACCGTCCCCTGATGGCCGATGCCGGGAATGATCTTGGAGTACGCCAGGCCGATGGCGAGCGCCGGCAGCAGCACCACGAAACCGGCCAGCGGACCCGACACTCCGATATCGAATAGAACCAGCTTCGAATAGATCTGCGACCGGACGCGTATGAATGCGCCGAATGTGCCCAACACCGGGGACGGCATGAAGTACGGCGGGCTGGCGTCGACGCCGTGATAGAGCGCGGTCAGGTAGTGGCCGAGCTCGTGCGCCAGCAGAATGGCCAGCAGCGTCAGCGAGAATGGCAGCCCCTGCAGCAGCAGCGAAGGACGCTGCCAGGCCCACTCGTACATATCCAGGTTGTGCTCCATGTCGAACGCCACGTTGTGATTGAAATCCAACTGCATCGCCGCGCCGACCAGCGTGGTGGACAGAAGCGTGATGGCGAACAACAGGACGTGCAGCCAGTACCGTTCGCGCGCACGAGCAGCTTGCAGCGGAACGGTTTCGTTCCCTCCGCTCATGACGTAGGGCGGATAAGGCGCGGGCGAAAAATCCTGGGAAGACACAGTGAAACCGCTGCCGCGGGGCCTTTATTGCAGCGTTTGTAACTCCTTGCCGGGCTTGAACCGCACGGCCTTTCCTGGAGGAATGGAAACCTCGGCCCCCGTGCGCGGGTTGCGCCCGATACCGGTTTTGCGCGGTTTTACATTGAACACGCCAAAGCCGCGCAACTCGATCCGGTCACCCTGCTCCAGCGCTTTCTTCATCGATTCAAAAACAGTCTCGACCGCCATTTCAGCTTTGGTCTTGGTGATGCCGGTGCGGTTGACGACCTCATTGATGATGTCGAGCTTGATCAAAACTGCCTCCTTCGAAGTCCGGCACGGGGCGACCTGCTTCCCGCATCAGTCAACCACATGATAAGATTGAATTTAATCTCATGTCAAGCGATGGATCGCGGGCGCGGCTGGCGCCTGTCGTCAGCGAGGAATTCCGTCACGCTTGCGGCCGTTTTGCTACCGGGGTAAGCATCGCCACTGTCCTGGATGGCCGCGGGCGGCCTCACGGGCTGACCGTTAACTCCTTTACTTCTGTATCTTTAGTGCCTCCCCTGGTATCCATCTGCCTGGGTCTGAACGTGACCGTTCTGGAGGCCTTCCGCGAAGCCCAATTCTATGGAATCAATGTCTTAGCCGACGACCAGCAGGAGATCTCGGACCGCTTCGCCCGCAAAGGCCTCGACCGTTTCGCGGGTGTTCCCTGGCATCGGGGCAAGACCGGCGCCCCTTTGATTGCAGGGTGCGTGGCCACCCTGGAGTGCGCCATCCGGCAGAGAATCCCCTGCGGCGATCACGAGATGTTCGTCGCCGAAGTGGTCCATACACAAATTCATTCCGGCTCGCCGCTGATTTTCTATGCCAGCGGCTACCGCCAGTTGGAATAGGAATTGGAGCAATATGAGCCATCCTCTGTCTTTTCTTCACGATCAAATCGAGCTCTGGAAACAGGAAGGCACTTTTCAGCGCTTGCGGGTGCTGCAATCGGAGAGCGCCGCGGAATCGCGTTTCGACGGCAAACAGGTAATCAACCTGGCTTCCAACAATTATCTTGGGCTCACCACCCACCCCAAGCTGCGGGAAGCCGCTCTCGAGGCCGTGCGCAAGTATGGCGTCGGCTCCGGCGCCGTGCGTACCATCTCCGGCACCATGAGCCTCCACATGCAGCTTGAAGAGCGCATCGCCGCCTTCAAAAACGTCGAGGCCTGCGTGGTCTTTCAGTCCGGTTTTGCGGCCAATGCCGGCACCGTGTCCGCCATTCTCGGCCCCGACGACCACATCATTTCCGACGAGCTGAACCACGCCAGCATCATCGATGGCTGCCGCCTCTCCAAAGCCCGGATCCACGTGTTTCCCCACAAGGATGTCGCCGGAGCTGAAAAGATCCTGACCGAACTGGATTCGGCCGGCGGCCGCAAGCTGCTTATTTCCGACGGCGTCTTTTCCATGGATGGCGACATCGGGCCGCTCCCGGGGCTGGTGGAGGCGGCCGAAAAGCACGGCGCCATCATGATGGTGGATGACGCTCACTCCTCCGGCGTGCTGGGCCGCAATGGGCGCGGCACCATCGACCATTTCGGTCTGCACGGCCGCGTCGACATTCAGGTCGGCACGCTGTCGAAGGCCATCGGGGTGCTCGGCGGCTACGTCTGCGGCAGCCGCGATCTGATCGAGTTTCTCTATCACCGCGCGCGCCCGTTTCTCTTCTCCACCTCGCATCCGCCCGCCGTGGCCGCCGCCTGCATCGCCGCATTCGACGTCCTGGAACAGGAGCCGGAGCGCATGGAGTCGCTGTGGACCAACACGCGCTATTTCAAAAAAGGGCTGTCGGCCGCCGGATTCAATACCGGCATCAGCGAGACGCCCATCACACCGGTGATTGTGGGCGAGGCGAAGCTGGCGCACGAACTGTCTCGCGCGCTGTTTGACGAAGGCGTGCTGGCCACCGGCATTGGCTTCCCGACGGTTGCGAAAGGCAAAGCGCGGGTGCGGACCATCGTGACCGCGACGCATACAGAACAGGAGCTGGATCGCGCGCTGGAGGTGTTTTCGAAGGTCGGCAAGCGGTTGGGAATTCTTGTATCCTGACGCGGAGATGGCCATTCGTCTACAGTTCGAGGGCATCCGGTGCTTCGTCAAGCAGCAGGACGTGCCGATCCGGCCGGTGACTCTGCTGGTTGGAGAGAATAGCTCGGGTAAGACGACTTTTCTGGCGATTTGCCGGATCGCGCACGCTATTGCGACCGGAGCCGTCCCGGGCTTTAACGATCCTCCGTTTAGCCTCGGGGCTTACGAGCAAGTTGCATCTCGCAGCAATGGACGTGGGCGGCCGGCAACGTCGTTTTCGGTAGGAATCGGATTGGACAAGCCGGAGCACTGCTCGCTCCGCGCCACCTTCGTCGAGAGCCTCGGCCAGCCTGAACTCGCTCTCTTGCTATTGACAGCCGGACGTTTACGGCACCAGATCGCACCCGAGGCCCGCGGGTCACCACTATTGCCCTACCCCGCTCCGGCAGGCCCCTTACGCCAGGCAGCGGAGGCCATTCTGCAAGCGTTGATTCGTACCTACGCATTCGCCCCGATTCGTACCAGCCCCAAGCGAACCTACGACCCGGTTGCGGCGCTGCCGGATCCCGAGGGCTCGCACGTGCCGATGCTCTTGGCCGCGCTCGCAAGATCGGCAGCCGCTAAGGGCTGGTCTGCGATGCAGGCCGCCCTCGCTGACTTCGGCGTCAGGTCCGGGCTGTTCGATGCCATTGAGGTCATTAATAAGGGCAAGAAGGAGAGCGACCCTTTCCAAATCGGCGTCAAGAGCGCCGGTGGTGCCTTCAACCTCATCGACGTAGGCTATGGAGTCAGCCAGGTGCTTCCCATCCTGGTTGACACTACCCGGCGCGGCGTCGGTCAACAAACCTCTCTCCTGCAGCAGCCCGAAGTACATTTGCACCCTCGTGCTCAAGCTGAGCTCGGCAGTTTCTTCGCTCGTCAGGCGGACCACAAACGTCGTTTCGTCATCGAGACCCACAGCGACCATCTGATCGACCGAATCCGCATGGAAGTGCGCCGTAAGACCCTGGGCCCCGGCGATGTCGCTCTTCTTTATTTCGAGCGTGGAAAGAAGGGAGCAACCATCCACCATCTCGAACTCGACAAGCAGGGCTCCATCACAAACGCGCCGCCAGGCTATCGTCAGTTCTTTCTCGACGAAGAGCGGGAACTTTTGGGTATCTGACGTGTGCCTGATTGTTGACGCCAATGCGGCCACCCGATTTCTAGCGCGTTCCAGCGCAATTGTCGATTGGCTAACCGGCAATCGCGGACTGCCCCGGATTGTTGCGGCAGGGAGGCTTCGCCAGGAGTTGGTAATTATCACCGAGGTGAAGCGCCTGCTGGTGCAGCTCGAGCGTGCCGGCAGGCTGCGCTCGGTGGACTCGGACCGCTTGCGGGCCGAAGAAGAGAGGTTATTCCAGGACGCTGAATGCCGCTCGAATGATCGTCACGTTCTCGCTCTTGCAATTGTCAGTGGCGCCAGGACCCTGGTCACTGGCGCCGCCGCCCTCATCGCCGATTTCAGAAATCACCGGATCATTAACAGCCCTCGCGGCAAGATCTATCAAGACCCGGCGCGCCACGCTAGGCTACTCTGCCATACGCCATCTTGTGGGGTCCAACGTGCGCCGGCCGACCGCCGTAACCGGGCGTATACTCGAAGATCGAATTAAAAGTGCCGGTGAGCCCGATGTCGGCCCAACACCGGCACGTCGACCCGATCCGGACCGGGGAGAGACCCAGCGCACGGCTAACGCGTTCGCCGTCAGCCTCCAGCTATCCTAGGCAAACAAATCATCCCTATCTATCTCCGTCTTGCCCCTTGCGGACCCCGGTTCGAGCATGAAAATGAGCCTCGTGTGGCTACCGCCAGACCGTCATGTCCGCTCCCAACTTCATGCTTGACGATATCGCCGGCAGCCTGCGGGCTATCTGCCTGTTTCCGCTGTTCCTGGCGATTCCCGGTTATGCCGCCGCCTGGGCTCTCGACCTGCTGGATTTTCGCCGGCGCAGCGAAGCGTTTCGCCTGGCGGCATCGGTTCCTCTCTCGATCGCGTTTTGCCCCACCGCCACGTATCTGCTGGGCCGGCTGGGCGGCTGGACCGCCGTATTCGCGTTCTACGCGGCGGCCCTGGCCGCGTTTCTCTGGACCTGCGCCGGACGGATCTTGCGCCGCCGTCCCAGCCCGCGTGCGATCCGGTATCGCGACTGGCTGCCCTTCGCCGTCGCCGCGGCCCTCTGGCTGCTGATCGCGGTGCTCTCGCAGGTGGATTTGCAAATCGGCAACCGCCTGTATTTTCCGGTGAGCGCTCTGGACAACTCGCTGCGAACCACGTTCGTGCATTCGGTCAGCTCCAGCGGTATCCCGCCGCGAAATCCTCTGTTCTCGCCGGGAACTTCAGTCACGCTGCGCTACCACTACTTCTGGTTCATGATGTGCGCGCTGGTGGAACGCATTGCCCCGCGCATGGCCAGCGCGCACCAAGCCCTCATCGGCGGCACTTTCTGGGTCGGACTCGGATTGATGGCGCTGCTGGCGCTCTATCTCCGGTTCTTCGCAGAGGGCGATCGGGCCGCGCTCCGCAGGAAGACGCTCACGGGAATCCTGTTGCTGGGCATCACGGGGCTGGACATCATCCCCTCGTTCTTTCTGCTGGTGCTGCATTTCCGCGGCGGGCTGCCCTTCGTGCTGCCCAGCGTGGAGTGGTGGAACGAACACGTCGACTGGTTCCTGTACTCGACGGTATGGGCGCCGCACGCCATGGCCGCCCTGATCGCGGCATTGGCGGGATTTCTGCTGCTGTGGCAGGCGGCCGAGGCCGCCGGACGCGCGAGTTTTTTGAAACACGCGGGGTGCGCCGGAATCGCGCTGGCCTCCGCCATCGGCGCGTCGATTTACGTGGCGTTGGTCACGGCGGCGTTTCTCCTCGTATGGGCCGTCATCACGTGCTGGAAGAAGTGGCGGCGGCGGACGGCTTCGCTGCTGTTGGCGGGATCCGTCTGCTGCCTGCTGGCATTTCCCTATTTCCTGGAGTTGCGCGGACCGGCGGCCCCGAACGCAGGGAGCTTTCCGCTGCAGCTTACCGTCCGCACGTTTTCGCTGGCGGCGCTGATCCCGACACGAGGTCTGCCCGCCGCGTGGCGCCTGGTCCTGGTGAACGGGCCCCTGCTACCGTTGAATTACCTCCTGGAATTCGGGTTCTTCCTGGTGGCGGCGCGCTTGTGGTGGCGGAGACGGCGCGAAAGCCCGCAGCCGCTGTCGCGCTCCAATCTGGCGTTGCTGGCGATGGCGGCTACATCGGCGGTGATCTGCACTTTCGTGCGGTCGAGCGTGATCGGATGCAACGACCTGGGCTGGCGCGGGTTCCTGCCCGCCGAATTCGTGCTGGTATTGTGGGCGGTCGATTTGCTCACGGAGCTTCCGGCTTTCCTCGAGCGGCACAAGGCGTCCTTGATGCTCTGCCTGGCGCTGGGAGCGGCCGGCGTGGTCTACGATCTGGCGATCACGCGATCGTATCCGCTGCTGGCGGACATGGGCGTGGTGCCGCCTATCGATTGGATGGGGCCGGACCGGCAGATCGGACAGCGCACATTCGCCGCCCGGCAGGCATATGAGTGGGCGCGAACGGCGATACCGGATACAGCCTCTATCCAGTTCAATCCGCGCGTCGCCTTCGAGGAAGCCACCGCCATGCTGTACAGCGAACGCCGGTTTGTGTCCGGGGATCCGGGCTGTGGAAACGTGTTCGGGGGCGACCCGGCGGTATGCAAGCCCATCGTGGCCAAACTGGATGCGTTTTATGCGGCGGGAAAATCGGACTCGCTGCTCGAGGTGTGCGGTACCGTCCCGGCGGACCTGCTGGTGGCCAAAGACACCGACCCCGTCTGGCGCGATCCCGCAAGCTGGGTCTGGACCGAACCGCCGGTCTTCGCGAATTCCTACTTTCGGCTCTTCCGCTGCCCGGGCGGACCACAGACCGCGCGTACCCGAAGATAGCTACCACAGCCGCAGCGGCACCGATCCGGGCGTGAAACCGAGCCCGATGTGCACGTCGTAGACATTGCGGTTATATTGCGTGAACGTGGGGCTCTGGTACCGCCGGGCTTCCGCGCCCGCAACCAGGTGCAGACTGCCGGTCAACTGGCGGCTCATGGACAACCCGCCGCTGATGTCTCCATAGGTCCCCACGATGTTGCCCAGAGAGTCGCCGCGCTCGTAGAAGGCCTGCAGCGTAAAACTCCAGCGGCGCAGTCCCGTATACGTATACCCGATGTTTCCGTTGGTCATTTTGGTGGTCAGAAAGAGACCGTTTCCGGGCATGACCGTGCGGGCGCCCGTCAGGAAAAAGACGCCGCGGTGGAAGGTGCGGGAAAGACGGCCGCTGAACGCCGGGACCCACTCCAGGTTGTACGAAAGCTGCGGCGCGAAGGAGACGCCCAGCAGTGCCGCCACTTTGGGATCGAGCGGCACCGCTTCCACAATGTAAGTCTCGGCCCGGATTATGCCGGCGTAGGCCGTCAGCTCCCACCATTGCGTGAGCCGCGAAGCATAGGTCAGGTACGCGCCGTGCAGATCGGTGCTGCTGTTGAGGCCGGTGTACGCGAAATGCGTAAACGTATACTCGCCGCCGATGGTGGTGCGGCGCGTAAACCGATATTGCACGTCGGCGCGGGCCGTATAGCCGTTGTCGCCAAACAGCTCGTTGGAGCGGAACCGCGTGAGAAAGGCGTCGCCGCCGATGTCGAAGGACAGGCGGGCGGATCGCTGGTAAATCAGGTCGGCCTGGCTGGTGAAGTAATAAGTGCGGTTGTTGAAGAAGTCGGTAACCGGAATATTGCTCTGCGACGGATCAAAGGGAACGGTCTGCGGCAGGCCGAGGGTCAGAAAGTTCTGCGAAAAAATGCCGCCGCTCTCGCGCAGGTTCAGCGCAAGATGGCGGGCGAACTGATGCTGAATGCCAAGCGAGAGCGTCTGCGCGGTGTTGTCGAAGAAACTCTGTTGAAAGTAATGGTTGTAAGAGCCGGAGTAATTCAAGCCGATCTTGGTGTGCCGCCAGCTGTGAATCCCGCTCAAGCCGGCCGTGAACATGGTTCCAAACGAGTTGGTGTTCACGAGCTGGCCGCTGGAATTTACGATGATGCCGGCCAAACCGGTATCGTAGGTGCCCGTGATGGTAAGGTAGGGCCGGAAATCGATTTGGGGTGTAGCCATGGCCGCGGGCGCGTCGCCGCGCGACAGGATGGCGGGACCGGCAAACTGTGCCAGGGCAGGCGCAGCAATACCGAGAAAAGCCCAGGCTTTGTACAAGCTCAATCGAATCGCTCCGTGAAGCCGCCGGAATCCCACAACGGCAGCAACTACGAGGATGACGCCTGGGTTTTCCTGGTGTCAAGCTTAGGAGCTGAAACGGGCGGTATCGCGCGGTTCCTTAATGGATCGTTTGTGACTGTTTGGCCGTCAGAAACTCCAGGCATGCGATTCGGAGCCGTGGAGTTCGGAGGCGGGCGCCGCAGCCATCGGATCCGTCCAGTGTCTCTCGATCTGCGGTCTCTCGGGCTGCGCCTCGGCCGCTTGAGCCGGCCGAATGCCGCTCCACCCTTCCAAAAGGGTGGAGAGCAGTTGCAGAACTTCTTCCAGAGGGGGATCGGCCTGGCGGGAATTGGCTTCGATCAACTTCCGGCTCATGTAATCGTAGAGCCGGGCCAGGCCGCGGCTGAGCTCTCCTCCGCGTTCATGATCGAGCGACACCGTCAGTTCGATCAGAATCCGCCGGGCTTTGGTGATGGCGCGCGATCGCGCCGCAATTTCGCTGGCCGCCAGGCATCGGCGGGCATCCCTCACAGCCGCGATGGCGGCCTCATACATCAGCCGCACCAACTCCAGACCATCGGCCGCAAGCACCCGCGTCTCCAGATACGCGTCATTCGCGTTGTACGGCATTCCATTTTTCTCCAAAAACCTCATCGACACGGCCGCGCGATTCTGTCGGGCTTTATTCCTTGGGTATTTTCAGGCTCTCCGCAAGGCGCAGTACGTAATCCGGAGGTATTTGCGAAACGATTTCCTTGGTTTTTCGGTTGACGACCCGGATCAACATCCGATGCGTTTCCGAATCCCGCTGAAACTCCAGTATGTTGTCACCGAACATTTCCGACGCATTCAAGGCTTTAACGGCTTGCACGACGTCGCGGGCTTGCGCCGCTTTATCCGTCTGTTCGGCCGGCACGGATTGCGCCGGAGCCGGTACGCTGCGGGTCACCGATGAAATATCCATAACCGATCCCTCGAGCCCGGTCCCGTCCGCATTCGGGCTGGACCCCGCTCGCCATCTCTTATCGGTCCTATTAACCAAAGCGATAATCGCGCGCACTTTCCTCTAGAACGACCCGCGTTTTGACGAAGAGATTGTTGAAAGGCGGCAGCGATGGATCGGACAGTGAGCGTAATCGGCATTTACGCCGCGGAATTGCGTTGGATCCGCACCCTCGTGCAACTCCTTCGCCATCCCGACCCTTCCGTGCCCGAACTGACTCGCCAGGCCCTGTTGTATATGACCGAGTCGGCTTCCCGAACCTCGCCCGAACGGCCCCTGCCCGGCCGTTCCCGGTCGGCCACTGTGGACTTTTCCGGGTAACCGTTCGCCCCGGCCGCGCGCCCGACGGTTCCCTTCGATAATCAGAGAGGTTTACCCTATTTACAGGTGCGGACCGCCGCCCGAAGGAGACGTTTATGCCTCTCACGAAGATCCTCCTGCCCATTGATTTCTCCGAACGCTCGGTCGGCGCCGCCGGCTGCGCCCAGGCGCTGGCCGGCCGGTTCGGATCCGAGGTCACGCTGCTGCACATCGTGCCTACCGTGCCCTACGGCGCCGGCTTCGGGGTCGCCGGAGGCGCCATGGTGGCCGAATGGCTCCGGAATCGCCAGGATCAGGCCGCTCGCGACCTCGAGGGTTTTCTGGCCGAAGAGTGGAAGGGCCGGACGGTGAATCGTGTCGTGCTCGAAGGCGATCCTTCCACCCGCATCGTCGAATATGCCCACCAGAACGGAAGCGATCTCATCGTGATGCCTACCCATGGATATGGACCGTTCCGCCGGTTCATTCTCGGGTCCAATACCGCCAAGGTGCTGCACGATGCCGATTGTCCGGTGTGGACCGGCATACACATGCCGGAATCGCCGGCGGCCGGACAGATCGGCTGGCGGCAAATCCTGTGCGCGGTCGACCTGGGCCCGCAAAGTCAACGCACCTTGGCTTGGGCCGCCGGATTCGCCCAGGCCTGCGGCTCGAAGCTGGCGGTGATTCACGCCCTGGTGTGCACGGCGGAAACCGAGGGCGACTGGCGCTCGCAAATCCGCGAAACCGTGGAGGATGAACTGGAGCGGCTGCAGGCCGCCGCCGGCACGCAGGCGGAGACCGTTATCGAGGCAGGCGAGCCGGCGCACGTGATCTGTGCCGCCGCGGCGCAGCGTGAGGCCGATCTGCTGGTAATTGGACGCGGCTCCGCGGCCGGGGTCTTCGGCCGCCTCCGGACCAACGCATACGCCATCATCCGCCAATCGCCCTGCCCGGTTGTCAGCGTCTAGGCCCGCATCTCCCGCGAGATCGGTCCCGGCCCAGGCGCGCTGCCGGCCGGCTGATTCCGCTGATCGCAAGCCGTACGCGTGTTAGAGTTCAAGAAGTGCCCCGAACGCTCTACCAGGTCCTCGAAGAGACCTCCCGAACGTACCCCGATGCTCCGGCCCTCCATCAGCCTGTCTCCGATGGCTATCTGACTTATACCTGGAGCCAGTTTCGCCAGGCGGCGGAGGAGATCGCGGCCGGACTGCGTTCGCTGGGCATATCCAAAGGCGACGTGGTCGCGCTGAATTCGGAGACCCGGCTCGAGTTCTATCTTGCCGATCTGGGCATCGTCACCAGCGGGTCCATCGCCGCCGCGCTCTACCCGACGCTCCCCGAGGGTTGCCTGGTGCGCACCCTGGCCTCGGCCGATGCGCGGGCGGCATTCGTCGAGGATTCGAAGAGGTTCGCCGCGCTGCGCCAGGCGCCCGTCGAGCACTGGATTCTGCTCACGGGCGAAGCTCCCGGCGCGTTGACGCTAGACGGACTTCGCGCGCTCGGACGCGAGGCCCTGGCGCGCGACCCCGAGCTCCTGCGAAGCATCATCGCGCAGGTCAAACCCGAGGACCCGGCCGTGCTGTACCTGACCTCCGGCGCCACCGGTGAGCCCAAGATGGCGCTGGTGACCCATTCCGCCATCGTGGCCAACATCGATATGGGACCGGCCGTGCTGCCCATGGGACCGCAGGACGCCAGCGTGGCATTTCTGCCGTCGGCCCACATCGCGCAGCGCGTGGTCATGGAGTTCCTGCCGATGCGCTGCGGCATGCCGGTGACGTTTTCCGAGAGCCTGCTGCAACTGCCGCAGGAGATCCGCAAGGTGCGGCCCACTATCTTTCTGGCGCCCCCGCGAATGTGGGAGCGGGTGTACACCACCATCTGCGCCGAGTTGCGCAAACGGCCGGCGGCCGCTCGCAAGGCTTTTTACGGCGCGCTCGCCCTGGCTCTGGCGGCCGCCCGATACCGCCGCGAAGGCAAACCGGTGCCGGCGCGCATCCGCCTTCCGCTGCGCGTGGCCGACCGGCTGCTCTTCCAGAAAGTGCGCTCCCGGTTCGGCGGACGCATCCGCGTCGCCGCTTCCGGAGCCGCGCCCCTGGGCAAGGACCTCGCGGAATTTTACGAAGCCATCGGCATGCCGCTGATCGAGGGCTACGGACTCACCGAAGGCGGGGTCGCCACCTTGAACCCCATCGGCGCGCCGCGCGCCGGCAGCATCGGAAAGCTGCTGGCCGGCGTGGAGGCTCGCATCGCCGATGACGGCGAGCTGCTGCTGCGCAGTCCCTGCCTGTTCCGCGAGTATTGGAAAGATCCGCAGACCACCGCCGAAGTGCTCCGCGACGGCTGGCTGCACACCGGCGACATCGCCCACATCGACGACCAGGGGTATCTGTTCATCACCGGCCGGAAGAAGGAGCTGATTGTTTCCTCGACCGGGAAGAAAATTTATCCGACGCGCGTCGAAATGCTCTTCAAGATGGAGCCGCTCATCAGCCAGGTGCTTCTCATCGGCGACCGGTTGCCGTACCTTACGGCGCTGTTCACCATCAATCAGAGCGTGGCCCTGGCGCTGAAAGGCATGGACGGGTGGAAGGACGATTCGGCGGCCGGCATGGAAAAGGCGCAGCCGGTGCTCGGCGAACTCCATCGTGCCGTGGGCCGGGTGAACAAGCAGCTGGCTTCATTCGAGCAAATCCGCAGATACCGCATCCTGCCCCGCGAACTGACCATCGAGGAAGGCGAGTTGACGGCCACCATGAAGGTCCGCCGCGGCCGCGTAATCGAGAATTTCCGGGAGCAGATCGCGGAATTGTACGCCGGCCACGAGTAGCCGTTTTCAGGCCACCGAGAAGATCGAGCGCACTTCGTGGCTCACCGGCGACGGCCGGAAGGTCTTGGCGTCGATCGAGCACCAGACCGTGCGCGCCTGCGCCAGGACGGCCCGGTCCGAGGCGCGCAGAATCTCCGTGAAGCGCTCGAACCGCACCCGCGTGGCCGATCCCACCCAGGTCCGGGCCACGATCTGGTCTGTCAGGCGGGCCGGCTGTTTGTAATCGATTTCGTGCCGCAGCACGATCCAGAGCGTCCCGGCCTGGTCGGCGGCGGGCGCCGCGGATCTCCAGTGGGCCACCGCGACCTCCTGAACCCAGCGCAGGTAGACCACGTTGTTGACGTGGCCGAGCGCGTCGATGTCCGCGCTGTCCACGGCGATCGGCATTTCGTACCCCGGACCAGCTTCCGCCATATGTTCTCAGTATGCCCGAGCCGGGACCCCGCGCAGAATGTGTTGCCGGCGTCAAAAAACATTTTGCATAAATCACGTTTTCTGTTATTCTAGGGTTGCTCTGGTTGAAAGGCCGCGCGAGGGACATGGATACAGCCGCACAAGGCATTCTGACTCGCGATGAAATGGAGAGCAGGCGCCTGTTAGCCGCACAGGACCTGCAGAGAGGACTCACGCAGTCCCAGGTGGCCCGCAAGTTCGGCGTCACGCGTACGACTGCGTCCCGCTGGTATCGCGCGCTGAGCGGAACCGGACTGGAGGGGCTGCGCAAACGCCGCGCTCCCGGCCGTCCCAGCCGCCTTTCCGCCGAGCAGCTCCGCGCCGTCTCCGAGCTGTACACTGCCGGCCCGCGAGCCTGCGGGTTCGAAACCGACCACTGGACCACCTCCCGGTTCGCGGAGGCGATTCTGACCCGGTTCGGCGTGCGCTACGACCCCGATCACGTCGGCCGTATCATGCACCGCTTGGGATTGCGGGCACGCCGCAAGAATCGGCGCCGCATCCCCGAAGTGATCTACGGCACGCGATTTTCGCCGAATGCGCGCGCGAACGTGCCCGAAGCTTCGCCCAACGTGGCGTAACGCCGGGGCGAGCCCCCGCTGACACTTCCCGCAGAGTACTCACCGCCGGCCGGCGCCGGTCAGGATCGCGAGATTTTGTGCGCCCGCCAGAATGAGGAAAGTCCGAACCACGCCACGATCAGCAGTCCACCGAGCATGGCCGCGAACCGTCCCTCATCGCCCTGTTGGAAATAGCGAAAGGCTTTAAAGCCGAAGATCGTGGCCATGCACAGGAATAGGAACCCGATCACCTGATTCCAAAGGACTTTGAGGGGTTTCAGAACGGCCGGAACCACGTGTTGTAAAAACCCGCGGCCGTGCTTGAGCGCAAACTGCCCGGTCTTCACCGCGTCCCGCTGCCACACGTTTTCATCGTAACAGAAGCGCAACTGTATGATGTTACGATCGGTTTGTGCCGATATTCCAGCAGAGGGCCGCGTCGGATGGCCCGCTGGGAGCTGGAGGACTGGGGGGCATTTGCGCCTTCCCGGTTGTGAATGGCGCTGCCAACCACTACAATCGGTACGGGTGTATGCCGGAACGTCGGTGGTATCCGGTGCGTCTGCAGGTATAGAGGGAGTACTCAGTGGATGAGCCTTTGAAACACTTGGTCCAGGAGCTGGGAAATGCAATCAATGATTCCCTCTCCGAATCCGACCGGATCGCGGAGGCGATCGGGGAAATCAAGCGAGCGGGGTATGATGTTTTCCTGGTATTGGAAGCCACCATCGGCTTCAATCGAAGGGATGAGCAAGGTTCCGGGGAGGACGACGAGACCGAGGGTGCCGATCAGGCGGAAACCAAGCCGCGCACGTTCGAAACCACCGGCAAAATCAAGCTCACATCGCAGGACCAGCGGTTTTTGAAAGCCTTGAAAATTGCGGTCGACGAGGAACCCAAGTAGGCAACTCCCCGACCGGCTTGAGATTTCATCGCATATTCGCGGTTTCGCTCAGAACCCTGCCATAGACTTCCCAGGTTTCACGCACCGCTCTTTCCCACGTAAACTCCCGCGCACGAAGTCTGCCCTTCTCCCCTAACTCACAACGTAAGTCTTGACTTACCGTCAAGTTGCGCAGTTCTTGCGCGATTGCTCCGGCATCTTCCGGGTCCACCAGGGCAGCAGCGTCGCCCGCGACTTCCGGGAGCGCGGAACGGTTCGAGGTCAGCACCGGAATTCCCGCCGCCATGGCTTCCAAAACCGGCATTCCGAAACCCTCGTCCAGGGACGGAAAGGCAAACACCGAAGCCCGGGCATACCAGGCCCCCAGCTCCTCCGGCGAAACGTACCCCAGGATGGATATCCGGGCATGCGCCGGGCTGCGCCGGATGCGCGACAGAATCTCCTCCGATCCGAACCCGGCCGACCCGGCCAGCACCAGCCGCCAGCCGGGCTCCACGGTTTCGAAGGCTTCCACCAGGCGGGCGATGTTCTTCCGCTTCTGTATGGCCCCCACGTTGAGGATCACGTTTTCACGAGGACACTTCGCGGCGGGCAACTCGCGGATACCGTGATGGACGACGTGGACGCGAGTAGGCGTGACGCCCAGGCAGGCAATCACCTGCTGGCGCGTGAATTCGGACACCGCGATGATGGCGGTGGCGCGCGCCGCGGCATCCCGCGCCTGTTCGATGAACCGCACCCGGAAGTCCTGCGTGGAATACTCCGAGGTCATTACGAACAGATCATGAAAGGTGGCCACGGAGAGAGGCAGATCGGTCTTGGGCAGCCGCTGGTTCAAGCCGTGATACAGTTGCGCGCCGCGGCCGGCTAGCGGCTCGGCCAGAAGCGAGCGGCTGGCG
>Ga0335078_10005911_pt1 | contig 18111 bp, 16 predicted proteins | sample Lox_Sample_32_FD_206711 | JGI IMG/M metagenome (GOLD analysis project Ga0335078, IMG submission 206711) | Soil microbial communities from Loxahatchee National Wildlife Refuge, Florida, United States - Lox_Sample_3.2 | ecosystem: Environmental > Terrestrial > Soil > Wetlands | place: USA... | reverse complement strand
GCCGGGTGACAAGGTGCAGATAACATTCACCCGCAGCGGGGCGCGGCGCACGGTCACCCTCACCCTCGGGTCCGCCAGTTCGTCGTGAACCTCAGCTCACCCTCGGGTCCGCCAGTTCCTCGTGAACCTCAGCTCACCCTCGGGTCCGCCAGTTCCTCGTGAACCTCAGCTGCGCAGGTGGGCCCCAGCTGCGTAGGCGGGCCCCCAGCTGCGCAGGCTGCGTGGTGCCCGATCTGGCGATGGACGGTTTACATTAGAGAGGTCACCTTACATTAGAGAGGTCACCCGGGCACTTGCCCGGCGTGTGCCGTCGCCTTAGTGAGGATCTGCGTGTTCGACCTGTCCATCGGCAAGCTCCTGGTACTGGGCGTGATCGCCCTCGTCCTCTTCGGGCCGGAGCAGCTGCCGAGGATGGCCGCGCAGGCGGGCCGCGCCCTGCGGGACCTTCGCCGGATGGCTGACGGTGCGACGAAGGATCTCCGGGAAGGGCTTGGCCCTGAGTTCTCCGAGTTCGACATCGCCGACCTCAACCCGAAGAATTTCGTGCGCAAGCATCTCTTCGATGAAGACCTCAACGAGCCCCCGTCGATTCACCAGTCGGCGGACGTGGGCGGCAACGGTGCCGCCGGGGGGCATTCGCTCCCGGTGGGCGAACGACCGCCCTACGACCGCGAAGCGACGTGATCCTTCAGCTCCGCTGACTGCGCCGCCTATCAACCGGCCTTATCGTCGGAGATAGCGGGATCAACGACCCCCAACGGAGCCCGCAGGGAGTCCAACGCAGTCCACAGGGAGCGGCCAGGCTACATCCGTACGGCGCGTGGTGCTGGTTCGGGCGGAACCCACCGGAACCCCGTAAGCGCCGGCGAGGGTCACACCGGTGAAAGGCCGAGCTGGCGGCCGACCAGTCCGCTGCCTCTATGCATTAGCTCGTTCGCGATCCCGTGCAGTGTCGCCGCGGCCGCCGACGTCGGATCGCTGAGGACGAGCGGTACGCCGACATCGCCGCCCTCTCGCAGCCGGACGTCGATGGGTACCTGCCCGAGCAGCGGAACCCGGGTGCCGGTGATTCGGGTCAGGGCGCTGGCCACCGCCTCACCGCCGCCGGCGCCGAACACGTCCACCTGCTCGCCGCAGTGCGGGCAGGGCAGGTAGGACATGTTCTCGATCACCCCGGCGATGCGTTGGTGGGTCTGCATCGAGATCGCCCCGGCGCGTTCGGCGACCTCCGCCGCGGCGATCTGCGGGGTGGTGATCAGAAGCAGTTCGGCCGTCGGCAGCAACTGGGCGACGGAGATCGCGATGTCGCCAGTGCCTGGGGGTAGGTCCATCAGGAGCACGTCAAGGTCGCCCCAGTAGACGTCGGCGAGGAACTGCTGCAGGGCCCTGTGTAGCATCGGCCCGCGCCATACCACTGGCGTGTTGCCTTGGGTGAACATGCCGATGGAGATGACCTTAACGTCGTGCGCGGTAGGTGGCATGATCATTTGCTCGACCTGAATAGGCCGGGTGGTGACACCGAGCATCCGCGGCACCGAGTGCCCGTAGATGTCGGCATCCACCACCCCGACGTTGCGGCCGCCTGCGGCGAGCGCGGCTGCCAGGTTCACCGTCACAGATGATTTGCCGACGCCGCCCTTGCCGCTCGCCACCGCGAATAGGCGGGTCAGCGAGGAAGGTTTCGCAAACGGGATCTCCCGTTCCGGCTGGCCGCCACGCAACTGGTCCTGCAACCCGCGGCGCTGCTGATCGCTCATCACGTCCAGCCCGACCTGCACATTGGATACGCCGGGCACGCTGCTCACCGCGTCGGTGACATCCCTGGTGATTCTGTCCTTCATCGGGCAGCCCGCGACCGTGAGCCAGACCTCGACCCGGACGGAGCCCTCGGGTGCGATGGCGACATCCTTGACCATGCCGAGTTCGGTAATGGGGCGGCGTATGTCAGGATCGAGTACCCGGCTGAGAGCCTCAGTCACTCGCTCGACGGTGGGCGCAGTCATGCTTTCATGCTACGGCCCGCATGCCCGTTTCTCGCGGTCCGAATAACCCCGTTCCCGTCCCCGCTGCCTTCGCCGGTGCGCCAGTTCCGCTGTGCGCCAGTTCCGCCGTGCGCCAGTTCCGCCGCCGTGCGCCAGTTCCGCCGTGCGCCAGTTCCGCCGTGCGCCAGTTCCGCCGCCGTGTGCCAGTTCCGCCGCCGTGCGCCAGTTCCGCCGTGCGCCAGTTCCGCCGCCGTGCGCCAGTTCCGCCGTGCGCCAGTTCCGCTGTGCGCCAGTTCCGCTGTGCGCCAGTTCCGCCGCCGTGCGCCAGTTCCGCCGTGCGCCAGTTCCGCCGTGCGCCAGTTCCGCTGTGCGCCAGTTCCGCTGTGCGCCAGTTCCGCCGTGCGCTTGCCGCCGCAGCGCCGGTGCGGCTGTGCGCTCATCCCATGATCGCGGTTACTTTTTCGAAGCATATGCAGAAAAGTTACCGCGATCACGATTGGCGGGCCGAAAGGCACGCGAAGGGGCCTGGTCGGGGTGGCGAGCGGCATGGTCGGGCCGGGCCAGGGGCCTGCTGTGGCTGCGGCCAAGGACCCCGACGGGCCGGCCGGGGCCGAACAGACCGGTCTCGCAGGAGGAAACGTGGCTGGTGAGACCAGTGCACCTGATGGGAAACCAGCGCAAGTCGGCCGACCCTCGCTGCCCGGAGGCGCGGAGCCGCTAATAGCATGGCCTGGTGGATGTGGTTGCCGACGTGATCTCGCCCGAGGAGTTCGCCGTCTGGCGGAGTTTGCAGCGAGTCCAAGTCACGATCATGCGCCGGATCGAGGCTCAACTGCTCGAGCGACACGACCTCCCACTGGCATCTTTCGAGGTGCTGCAGCAGCTCGGGCAAGCACCGCGGCAGCAGCTGCGCATGAATGATCTAGCCGACCGTGTGCTGCTTTCACGCAGTGGCCTTACCCGCCTGGTGGACCGGCTGGAACGGGAGGGCCTGGTCGAAAGACACGCGTGCGCCAGCGACGCGCGTGGCCTGTTCGCCGTGCTCACCGGATCGGGGCGGCGCCGTCTCGAGGGCTCTGCGCCGACCTATCACCGGTGCATCCGCGAATGCTTCCTCGATCGCATCGGCGCGGGCGAGCTGAAGCTGGTCGCGGCCACCGCGTCGAAGCTCGCCGCAGACCTGGCCTGACGCGGCGCCAGCGGGAAGCGCGTAGCCGGGGGAAGCGCGCGGTGGTGGCCCGAAGCCGATGCCGGGGCGCGACCCGGGTCGGCTGGTCTGATCGGCGGTGCCGGTGGGAGTCCGCACGCGGCGCTGACCCCAATGACGGGGTCCCTGCCACGGTGATTGCGAGCATGCCCTTGGCCTGGCGCATCCATAGCCTCCCCGGTTAATGTGACGCCGATGAATGGTCCGGTCAGGATCCGTGCAGGTGAACAGCGCGGTACTTGCCGGAAAATTTGAGTGCACCTCTGCTCACGCGTGTCAACGAACAGGGCCGGCGCTCTCGTCTCGGGCCAGTCTGGCTGGCAAGGCCCGGCTGATGGTGCGCTTGTGCCTGGGGGAGGGCTAGAGCGCGTCCCCCGGGTCGACTCGCGTCGCATCCTCCTCCCGGGCCAGCGCCTCCTCGTCGGTTACGGCATCGACGGGAGTCAGCCTGAACACGGTGGCCCGGGCGGCCCATCGCTCCGGCAGGCTGGCCAGCGGTTCGGTCCCGCCGCGCCGCCGCGCGGCGAGCAGGTCGGCCACCGCGGCCCATTCGCCGCTGTCAGGTGCGACCCGGCCGACATCGGCGGTCCAGATGATCAGCAGGCCACGCGAGTCCTTGCTCGGTACCATCACGGTCACCTGCCCGGCGTCGCCGAGGCCGGGCAGCGACTGTTCGTTTTCCCCTGTCACGACGTACGCAGCCCCGCGTCGGCCACGGGCCGGATCGTCGCCGCGCCGCGTCGGCTCTGCGTGCGTGGCGTGCCAGATGTGCCACGCCGGCCTGGGCGGCCCCGCACCCGGAACCGCGATCCAGATGACGCCCGTTTTCCTGGTCGCCTCTTCGACGAGCGCCGCCTGGAATTGATCCACTCCACCAGGTTGCCAGGACATCTTCATCCGTGAGGTCAGCCTGGACAGCTACTCGGTGCTGCTGGCGCTCGTGCCGGTGCTGGCGTCCCGCTGGCCGGGCTGACCCGGAAGGATGCGCCAGGCGGTGAGCGCCTCGGTGAGACCTGGGGTCAGCGGCAGCGCGGCGAGACCGGCCGGGCTGACCCAGCGAACGTCCGCGGCATCGTCGCCGGCGGCGAGCTCCCCGCCCGTGGCGGCGGCTTCGTAGTCGCGGATGTCAAACACCGCCCCGGCTGGCCCCGGCCGCTCGACGGCCCCGAGCAACGCGCCGGGCACGACGGTTAGCCCGGTCTCCTCGCCGATCTCACGGATGACGGCGGCATGGTCGCTCTCCCCAGTCTCGACCCGGCCGCCCGGCAGTGACCACAGACTTTCGCCGGGCGGGTGGCCGCGGCTGATCAGCAGCAGCCTTCCTCGCGCGTCCCTGATCACCGCGCCGACACACCGGATACGTCGTGCTCCCACCACGGCCATATCATTCCCGTTCTTCTCCGGAAACCTCAAACCTCACGGTGCGGGCGGCTGAGCCCCCGCCGGGTGCGCCAACACCCACCCGATCTGTCCGCCATGGCAGCCTTCGATGCGGTCACTTGACGTGGGACCGCCGACAGATCACCTCGTATAGTCACTAGGGGTGCTGCGCCCTGCGCATTTTCGTTAGCGCCCTTAGCCGGTGGTTCGTCTCTTAAATACTTCGCAACGTTTCCGGTGCGCACTCAGTCCGGCCGGGGGCAGGAATACAACGCGGAGAATGCGCTCACGACCGGACGGCAGCCGTCCGGGCCGGGTTTGCGGGCGTGAGCTTACCGCTGCGGCCATTCGGGACGACCGGGGGGTTCTTGCGCACTGCCGAGAAAGCTCACTGCCCGGCTGGTCATGCATTGGGCATGAGCACACCGCCGAGCGCCCGTACGACCCAGGGCATCGCGACCGGGCCTGTCCCGCCGGTAAGGCGAAGCGAGGCCGTGACAACGGCTGATCATCGCTGCTGTAGATCGCAAACGCCGACGCGTCGAGGCCTCGCCGGGCCGCATGCGCCGAGGTCGACGCGGAGCTCTAGTTCTCACCATCAGGCCATAACGCACGGCCGCTAAAACGAATCTGCGGGCCAGGCGAGGTGCGCGAGCAAATGCGGTTTTGGTTATTTATCTCCTTTCGTGACCCTCGATCAAGTATTGGATCTTGGCTGACTCACCGGCTTCGGCCGCAGCTGGCCCTGGCATTGTTGCGACCCCGAATTGTCAGAACTACTGGCGATGATGCGGTAAACGTATGGAGGGTCTAACCTCGGGCGAATCTGCGCAGATTTGCCGTAGTTGTCGAAATCGTGACCGTGCGTTGGATGAGTGGCCACGTCAGATTATAATTTGTAGTTTTTAAGTTACCGAAAGTGCCCAACTGGGAATGGGCGTACCGACGCCTTCCGTAGCCGGGGGAACCGGAGGAGTGATCATGATGTGTCGGATATGGATGCGCGGGCTGGGGCAAATGTTTGCCATTGTGATGCTGGCCGGCGCGACCATGCTCATCACTGGCGTCGGCGGGGCGCTGGCGGCTGGTGGCTACGGTCCTCCGGCGCCGGTGGCGCTGAAGGTTCCCGGTGGCTACCACTGCGCGGTGACGAGTCAGACGATCACTCCGGCCGGCGGGTCGATCGGGCCGGTCACAATCGAACGGGCCTCCGTCACGGTCATCGTGCCCCCCGGAGCCTTTCCGGTCCCAGTGCAGATCACGCTGTGTGCGCCGGAGCTGTGGGCAATTGGCAATGCGGGCTTCCGCAACTTCAAGGTCGTGGCCGGCGTGGACATCCAAGTCCAGCAGAACGGTTCGACGTACCCGGGAACCTTCCTCAAGCCGCTCACCCTCCACATATCGTCGTCGTCGATCACCGCATCGAGCATCGTCGTGGTGTGGAACGGTACCGCGTTCGTGACCGTGCCGGGCGCCACAGCCCGTTCGGGCGAGGTAACGGCCGGCTTCGACACCGACCCGGACTTCGCTGTCCTGACGCCAACAAGCAGTCCGGCAAGGACCGCGATTCCAGGGGCTACCAGCGCCACCACGGGAAAGCCGCTCCTGGGCGAGGGAATCGTCGCTGGGGTGCTCCTGCTGCTCGGGGCTAGCAGGGTCGCCTTTGCCGGCCGTCGGCGTGCGAACGACTGAGCGGCCGGGCGCGTCCAGGGCATGACAGCCCACGGTTCCCGGGCCGTGTCGGCTGGCTGGTGAAACCCGGTGACCGCTTACCTGGCGAACGACTTCGAGGAGGGGAGCCATGGCCAGATTGACGGGGCGCCGCGCGGCGGCCGCAATAACGCTCGCCTCGGCCGCCATTGTCACGGCGGCGTGCAGCGCGGGCGGGGCCTCGGCAAACTCGCCGGGTTCGACGACGGACGTCTCGGCCAGGGTCAGGCCGGAGCACATCGTGGAAGCGCCCAAGAACATCCTGGCCGCGGCCGTGCCGCAGCCGAACGGGACCCTGTGGGTGCTCGCGGGCAACCCGGTGAGCCGGGGCCTGTTCGAGCTGGACCCCACGAGCGGGCAGGTGTTTGGCAGCGTCTCGGTGAGCAGCGCCGTGCGATCCGTAGCGCAGGCTGCGACAGGGGTGATCGGCCTCGCGCTCGGGACGGATTCAACGGGTGCGCTGGAGTTGCTGGACGGCCGCACCGCGAAGGTCATCCGAACCATACCGCTCTCTGCGCCCGCCCGGGACGTGATGGTCGGAAGTGACGGCACCACGTTCTACGTGCTGACCGGCTGGGGGTCCGCCTCCAGCGTGGCGGTCGTGGACTCGCGGGACGGCCGGGTGCGCGGCACGGTCCCGGTGCCGCTTGAAGCCGTGTCTATTGCGCCCGACGTCCAGCAGACCACGCTCTATGTGCTGCAACGGGACGGGCGCGTCAATCAGATCTCTATCGCCGACGGCAAGATCGTGGCGACCTTCGTGGTCGGCGACTCTGGCCAGTCGCTCGCGCTGAGTCCGGATGGCACCACGCTGTACGCGCTGAAGGACACGGATGCCGCGGCCAATGTCGCCGTTGTGGATGTCGGCACAGAGAGCGTGCGGCGTGTCCTGCCGGCGCCGAGCAATTGTCTCCAAGTGCTCGTCTCCGCCAGCGGGAGCCAGCTCTACGAGGTGGTGGGGACAGCGGGCTATGGGAATATCCAGACATTCGCGGCCTAGCGCCGTCCTGGCCGCGACGCGATGAGGCTCACCGCGGGGCGGCACCAGTTCGCGACCGCTAAGATGCCCGGTGCCGTAACGACGCTGCTCCGCACCCGGCAAGCTGACCCTGAGACGGCAGCTAATCGCGGCGGGCAGCACGGCCCCGCGGCAGCGGGAGCCACCGGCGGTGACGAGACGACGCTGACCGCGCGGGTGCTGCGGACGCTGGCAGGCGTCTTCGTCATCACCTGGTCATTCCGGCTGTCCGGATACCTGACCTTCTGCCCCTGGCTGGCGGTGCCTGTCGTGGTGCTCGGGCTTGGCGGGCTGCTTGTCATCGTCGCGGCATGGCTTCCCGATTCGGTGCTCGGGAGCGGGCGCCAGCACCAGATCGGCTGGGCCGCGCTGTTGGCCGTCCTGTTCGCGCTGGCCCTGTGGAGCTATTTCCAGATCTTCATCGCCCCGGACTATGGCACCGATGAGATTGCCTTCGACCAGTACGCGGCGCAGCTGGCCCTGCACGGCATCAATCCCTACCTGCGGTCCATGGCACCGGCCTTCCCATTGTTCCACGTCTCGCCGAACGGCTACACGTTCCAGCTGAACGGGAACCCGGTCACCACGCTGTCATATCCGGCGCTGTCATTTGAGGCGTACCTGCCCCTGCTGGCGCTCGGGCTCACGACCCAGGCGGCCGTCTGGATCGACGTCGCCGCCTGGGCGCTCGGTGCCGTGATCCTCTACGCGGTGCTGCCGAGGAACCTGGCGCCGCTGGCCGCGGTGGTGGCCAGCGCCGACATCTACATCGGCTACGCGGCCGGCGGGGTCACCGACTCCCTATTCGTGCCGCTGCTCGTAGGTGCCGCGGCGGGCTGGGACCGATTCGCCTCCACCCGGGGACCGGCCGTCTGGCGGGGACCCGTCCTCATGGGGCTTGCCATGGCGGTCAAGCAGACTCCCTGGCTTGTGGCCCCGTTCGTCGTGGCGGGCATCGCGCTGGAGTCCCGGCGGGCGGGCGGCTGGGGTCAAGCGGTCCGGGACGGTCTACGGTATGCCGGCATCGCGGCGGTGGCCTTTCTGGCACCGAACCTCCCGTACTTGATCGGCGCGCCCCAGGCGTGGCTGCACGGAATCCTCACACCGCTGTCCTCTCACGCTGTGCCAGCCGGCCAGGGCCTGATCAGCCTCAGCCTCTCGCTCGGGGTGGGCGGCGGGTCGCTGCTTGCCTACAACGTTGCCGCGGTTGTCGTCCTCGCAGCCGTTTTCGCCTGCTACGTAGCCACCTACCCGGCGCTGAAGCCCGCGGCGTTCCTCCTCCCGTCGGTCGTTCTCTTCTTCGCGACCCGCTCGTTCGGCAGCTACCTGGTGATGCTGATTCCCGCCGCGATCGCCGCCGCGGTGACCACGCGGCGGCCGTCCGGCGCCGCCTGGCGGCACTGGAAGGTGGTAGCGCTGACCGGCACCGCGGTCAGCGCGATTGCGGTCGCCGCCGCCGTCGCCGCCGCGAGCCCACTTGCCATGTCGATCCAGTCGGTGCGGACGACCGGCCAGCTCGCCACAGTGGACCAGCTAACGCTTGCGGTCAGCAACACGACGGGCGCGCATGTGCGCCCTGCCTTCACCATCGAGGACGGCACGGCCCTGACGGCCTTCTGGCGCGTCCAGCAGGGCCCCGCCGTACTCCGCCCGCATCAGCGGGCCAGTTACACGATCGTGGCGCCCAGCTACTTCGCCATGCCCTCGATCGGCAACGGCTTCCAGGTCCTCGCCTTCCTGCAGAGCCCGGCATCGGTCAGCAGGACCAGCGCCTACCTGGCGAGTGCGTGGCGGGTAATCCTCCAGCCGGAGGCGATTGACCGTCCCGTCGCCGTCGGCCAGCAGATTACGGTGCAGGCCGAGATCGTGAACCGGCTGGATCAGCCGGTGCGGTACGCGAACGTGCCCGTCTACCTCGGCCAGGTCATCTATGCGCAGCGCGGCCTTCAGTACAGCCAGGCCTTCATCAACCAGGGGCTGGGCGGCCAGACCCCGGTCGAGGCGCTCACTAATGCGGCAGGCGTGGCCACCTTCACGATCCATTCCCCGGTGGCCGGCCGCGACCCCATCTATTTCGAGGCCAATCTTGTGAACCCCGCGTCGTTTTACCCCTACGGCTATTCGCCGATCCTCGCGGTGAGGTTCGGCTCGTGAGCGAGGTCATCGGGCACGCCGCGACGGTGCACGGCGTGCCCGATGCACCGCCAGAACCGCCCACCGCGCCGCTACGCCGGGTGCGGCGGATCGGCTATGTGGCTCTGGGCCTGCAACTAGCGGTGTTTCTGGCCTGGAGCACGATCCTTTACCGCCGTTTCGCGCTGACCGCCGACTTTTCGATCTACCACCAAGCGTGGTACCTAATCGCGCATGGCGACCTCAACCCATACGACACGGTGCAGGGGTTCCCATTCTGGCAGAGTCACAGCGAGTTCCTGGTGTGGCCGCTAGCGCCGCTGTACTGGGTGTGGCCGCACGACGTGCTCCTGTTCTACGTGATGGACGTCGGCATCGCAGGGGCCGAAGTGGTGGTATTCACCTGGCTGTGCGAGATTGCGCAGCGGTCCCGCCCGGGCAAGACCGCCGCCTGGCTCACCGGCGTCGGTCTCCTGCTCCTCGTCGTCAACCCGTGGATGTGGTGGGCAGTCTCGTTCGGCTACCACCTCGAGGCGCTAGCCGTCCTGTTTGCCGCCTTGCTGGCACGAGATCTCGCCAACGGCCGCCGCCGGACATGGGCATGGGTCGCCCCCCTGCTCGCGTGCGGCGACGTGGCCGGCATCTACCTCGCTGGGCTGGGACTTGGGGGCGTGCTGGCCGGACGAAGTTCGCGATTGCGTGCAGCGTTCCTGGCGCTTCTCGGCGTCGGTGCAGTGCTCCTCATCTCGCTCGTCCACGGCAACCTGAGCTCGCTCGAGGCATACAACCAGCTCGCCGCTGCCGGACCCGTGGGCTCATCCCTCGGCCTGACCGCACTGATCAAAAACATCGTCAGCCATCCGCTCGCGGTGCTGAGCACTCTGTGGGCGAAGCGCGTAGATCTCTTGGCCAACCTTGCACCGGCCGGGCTGCTGGGTTTCGCTTTCCCGCTGGTATTCCCCCTCGCGGCGGCGGTTCTGCTGGTAGACACGCTGGCTCCCGGAGTGAACTTCGCCGAACCTTTGTTTCAGAGCCTGCCGATTTACGTCCTCCTGCCGGCCGGAACGGTGGCCGTGCTCGGCTGGCTCGCCCGGCGCCATCGCCGGGCAGCGCTCCTGCTGGCCGGCCTCGTGGCCGCGCAAGCGCTGGGCTGGGCGGCGGTGTGGGGGCCGCAGACAGCGAGCCAGTGGCTGCGGGTGCATGGCGCTACCGCGGCAACGCTGTCGAGCCTAGAGGCCCGCATCCCGGTCACGGCCGAGGTGATCGCGTCCCAGGGAGTGGCCGGCCGCTTCTCCGGCCGGGCTGACGCGCCGGTGCTGATCCAGCCCGGGACCCTACCGGTCGCGGGCGGCGAGGACTGGTTCGTGATCACTCCGTGGGCGAGCATCGAAACCCAGAGCACGGCCAGCGCGATGGCCTTTATCGGAGAACTGGCCGGCCCCTTGCACGCCACTCTTGTCACCAGCGCCGACGGGGTGTGGGCGTTCCGCTGGCGCCCGCCACCGGGAGTGCACACGATCACCGTCCCCGGTGAGTCGGCACCCCTGCCTGCCTGGGCCGCGCCGACGCGGCCCGGTGCGGTTGGCCGGCCCGTCACGACAGGGGCGGCCGGCAACTGGTACGTCACATCGGCCGGCCGCGAAGGCTACGTCACTGACGGGCTCACCTGGCAGGAGCCGGCCGGCCGGTACCAGGCACTTGTGACCTTGTCCGCGACTGGGCCCGTCAACATCGAGGTCTGGAACGACACCGGCCACACGCTGCTGGGCCGGCGGACCATTCCGGCGACGACCGGCGTCGAGTCGATCGCCCTGGCGGTGGACGCTACCACCGCCAAGCGTGCCAGCTCCTACTCCGGATGGGGCCCGTTCCGGGCGGATTTCGTGGAGCCGCCCCCGGGTGAGCGCCTGGAGGTCCGGGTGTGGTCTCCGGGAAGCGGGACGGTGAACGTCTACAGCGCAGAAGTTGCCAGGGCAGATGGCACGCGTCGCCAGCTGACAACCGGGTCATGAGGTGGACGGGGGACCAATGGGAAACTGGATGACTGGCATTCGCCGCACTGACAGTGCCGGTATGGGCGGTGACGCCGCGCCACCTGATACGGCACTGCGCGCGCCGTTCGGGCGGATCACAATGGAGACTGCCGCCAGGGAACAGGTAACGGCGCTGGTTCGGTCTGCCTCCCCGGGCCGCCCGCTGCTGGTGGCGTTGCTTATGGCGACTAGGCCACGGCAGTGGATCAAGAACCTGCTCGTGTTCGCCGCGCCGATGGCGGCGGGGGTGCTGTCACGCCCGGTGGATATGGGCCGAACGGGAGTGGCCGCGGTTATCCTCGTGGTCGCCTCAGCGGGCGTCTACCTGATCAATGACGTGATGGATGCCCCGGCCGATCGGCTCCACCCTGTCAAGCGCCGACGCCCGGTGGCATCCGGAGAAGTGCCCGCTACGGTCGCTGCCACGGCAGGAAGCGCGGCGCTGATGCTGGCCCTTACGGCGTCTGCCGAGCTGGCTGGCGCGGCGCTGGTGGTCGTCATCGCTGCCTATACAACGATATCGGTGTCTTACTCACTGTGGCTGAAGCGGCAGGCGGTGATCGATTTGGCCTGCGTCTCGTCAGGGTTCGTGCTCCGCGCGGTAGCGGGAGGCGTGGCCACGGGGGTGGCGGTGTCACCGTGGTTCATCCTCGTCACCTCGGCGGCCGCGCTGCTGGTGGTAGCCGGCAAGCGCACTGCGGAGCAGGGCACGCTGTCGGCGGCGGCGCCTTCGCACCGCTCAGTGCTGGCCCGTTACCCGGCGGCGTTCCTGCTAGCGGTACGGATAATCGCGGGGTCGGTCGCCATCATCAGCTACGCGCTGTGGGCGTTCGGGCGCTCCGCTCACATCGGCACCCATTATGCCGATGAGGTCGTGTTCCAACTGTCGATTCTCCCATTTGTGATGGGCGTTCTGCTGGTGGAGCTGACGGTGGAAGACGGCGGCGGCATGGCGCCGGAGGAGATGGCGCTGAGCAACCGGACGCTGCAGGTGCTCGGACTGGCATGTGTGACCCTGATCGCGGTGGGTGTGTACAGGTGATGGCCATGCGGGCTGGCCGGGTACCCGGGGCTCCTCAGCTCACGCGTGCGGGCCGCATCGTGAACCCGCTGACGAGCAGCTTGCCTCGTCCGTTGACGGTCTCAGTCACCGCGAGGTCATAGGTCCCCGGTTGCGCGGAGGCGGCGGTAGTGACGACGGCGGTCAGCGTCGCGCCCAAAGTCAGGTCACCTTGGACGCGCAACGTGACGTCGAGATGGCTGTCATAGCCGGTGATCTCTCCGCCCCACAGACCCGCTGCGGCGGACACCGGCACCGAGGGGGCAAGATCTGCCCACCAGGTCCGCTGGTCCTGGCCAGCACTGCGGATCACCCCAAAATACGCGGCCAGCGCCGCGGCCTCACCCTTAAGCGGCCCATTGGTCTGGCGCCAAGTCGACGAGGGTGACCCGGTGAAGCGGAGGACCCCCACTGGACCGACGTTGTGGCCGAGGTCGAGTCCCTGCGCGGCGAGTCCCTTGGCGGCGGGCAGGGTGAGCGCGGGCGAGCCAGGCCGCAGGCGCGGCGACGAGTAGGTCGGCGAGGTGGCGGCGAGGGTCGCATAGACGAGATACCGGCCACTGGTCGGATACAGGGCATCGAGTGGATAGCAGGTGTCCAGGACGATGCCCGGGACGATCGAGTTGTAGACGGCGGAGCCGGCCGCGACGACCTGGTGCGAGGTGACCCGGTAGGTATAGGTACGGCAGGCAGTGACGTACCGGATCTCGTCCTGGCGGGCGAGATGGTTGATGCGGGAGAACCAGGTCACGTTATGAGCTGTGAAGACCGCGGTGCCGAGGTGTCCGGGCCACGCGCTCGCGGGAACGTGACCCACGGCGTTGTTCAGCACGGAATCGCTGGTGCCCTCCTCAACGGGGGCCACTAGCCCGAGCGCCGGGGCCACGAGCAGACCTTGCGGGCCTGCGTTGCGATCCACGGTGGTGTCGGCAGCAGGGTGTCGGTGGGCCGGGCTGGCGGCACTGCTGCCGCCCGCGCGGCCGATCCGGCCCTGGCAGGTTGCCCGGTCAGCCGCAGCGATCGCGCCGTGCACGTGACGGATGAGAGCCGCACCGTGTGCGGACGAGGTATAAAGGAACCATCCGATCTGGGCCGCGATCGCGATGCCGGCAGCGGTACAGGCGACGCTGGCCACCAGAATGACCGGTCGCGCCCGGCGAAACAACCTTATCTTCACCTAGACCCGCCTGCCCCGAACCCGGATCCGTTCATTCCCCTGACTTCCCCCGGCCTTAGTCGATCCCTTCCCCCCGTACCTTTTCCTTAACCACGGCGGTGACCTCGCGACACAGACGTGCGGCGGGCAGGCCGCGCCAACCTCGTGCCGACCGGCCCAGCAAGCGTTGGGACCGACATACCGTGCCAGGAAATTAGCCGTTATGCCCTGTCCAGGGCGTATGAGGTGATGCGCCGGGGATCCGCGCGGCAACGGAACGGTCACAAAACTCAGATCAGATAACGAAGTACGGCTATAGTGCTAAACGATACTAGGTACGTTGTCTGCATGCCAATTAACTCGCGCAATAGTCACCGGAGAGCCCCATTTCTGGGAGAACCGGCCGACGGTGGGTTCGGGGGCAAGAAAAACACCCGATATCGGGCACCGTCGCCTACCCTGCGCCTCGATCGCCGGAAACCTAATAATCTCCAGTAGGTGTAATATCACAGCTGCTGGAAAGACGCCTGAAACCGATACTGGCCCCTGCGGCAGGATGTAGAACTGGTGAAACGTGTGACCGCCGAAGAGATGCGAGCCAAATGGCGACACAGTGCCCGTAGTAGCCGCGGAAGCAACGACCTGCCGAGGAGGACGGGAAAACCGTCTGGAGGTAAGGGGGCACAGGCGACTGAATATCAAAAGGCCTGGAGGTCTGCGTAATGCAAAGCGCCAAGACGGTGCTGGGTTTCCTCCGCGATCGCGGCGGACGTGGTGGGCATGGGGCAACCCCGGAGCCGCAGAGTCCACCCGCCACGGCTGTGGGAAGGTCAGGACGCGGCACGACGGTATCCCGACGGTGTGCCTTGGGATGGCTCGCGCTAATTCTGGTAACAACAGGGGCCACGCGGCGACGTGCTGCGGCGCAAAGCTACACCCTGCAGATCCGCGGTGCCGACATATCGTTCACGCTCCAGGAGGAGTCCATCGGGACGACTTACTCGGTGGGCGGCGCCGCGGCACCCATCGAGAAGATCCTGGCCGACGCGGGGGCCAACTACGTTCGCCTGCGCGTATGGGTCGACCCGCCGAAGGGGTACAGCGATCTTGCCGATGCCCTCGATCTGGCGCGCCGGGCCAACCTAGCTGGTCTGAGGCTCTTCCTCGACCTCAACTACACCGATTTCTGGGCGGATCCGTTCAATCAGTGGACCCCCAGCGCATGGAGCACGCTGGATCTAGAGGCCCTGGAGCAGACGGTTCGCGACTACACGCGGTCGGTGCTCACGGCGTTCCAGGCCCAGGGCACTCCTGTCGACATGGTGCAGATCGGCAACGAGGTGACCTACGGGATGCTATGGCCAACGGGAAAGATCTACAGCTCCGGACAGGAGAACTGGGCGCCGTTCTGCGCGCTGCTGGCCGCGGGCATCGCGGGAGCGCGGGACAGCCAACCTGCCGGTCACAGACTCCTCGTGGTCATCCACCTCTTCGGGGACAACAGCGCCGCCAGGTACTTTTTCGATCATATCCTTGCGGAAGGTGTCAACGACTTCGACGTCATTGGGCTCACCTACTTCCCCTTCTGGAACGGCTCCCTGTCCGCTTTGCAAGCAAACCTGGATGACCTGGGTGATCGCTACCGCAAACAACTGCTGATCGTCGAGACGGCGTATCCTTGGGGATTCACTGGAAAGGGGTGGTTCTGGTATGTCAGCCAGCTTCCCGACGGTTCGCTGTTTCCGCCGACGCCAACCGGCCAGGTGGCGTATTTCCAGGCGTTGCGTGGCCTGCTTGAGCGGGTGCCTGATGGCAGGGGACTCGGGTTCTTCTACTGGGAACCGGGGTGGTTGCCAGGGGTGGGTAACGAGCCGGGAGGCGGCAACCCCTTCGTGGACCTGACGATGTTCGACAATAATGGGCAGGCGTTGCCCGCCCTGAAAGAGGCTTTCCAGCCGTCTTCATGATCCGCTACCGGCTTGGCCTGCTGCCGGACATTGCCGCCCAGCATGACATGCATCACCAAATAGCCCCGTTCCATTCCCATCTGGCGTAATGGTCATGGGCCGTCTTGGACGTCGGTTCAGATCCGAGATCGCGTCGACGATCTCGTGGAGAATCATGAGTTCGCTGAGGCGCCGGCTTCGGCCCGCGCCGCCTGCCAGCCAGGGACCTGCTCTATCGTCGCCCACGGGGCATCGGGCAGACCGGTGCGATACACACGCCGGGAGGTGATGACAACGATCTCTAGTAGGTCATACATTGAAACTACGGGAGCTTGAACAAAACTACGGGAGCTTGAACACAAAGATATCCCAATGCCGGGGCAGACAGGGATCACTGTGGATCAAATGCCCGCTAAAGTGGGGGAGCACCACCTCAACTTCCACCAGACGCGGGACGACCTATACTATCGGCCAGAGCGGTCGCTCTGGCCGACCCTGACCGGTCTCCATCTCGACCGAACTCGAAGACTAGCGCGGTCGCTCCCTCGCCCGGAGAATGAGACGTGTTTGCACGGCCCCAGCTGATGTCGGCCATGCTGTTCTCGCCTAGCCTGGTCGTGGCTTCCGGCGGTACGCCGGTACCCCCCGCCCCGGAGCTCCCCGAGCGGGTCCGCGGCGCGGACCTGTCGTTTACGCTGCAGCTCGAGGCCGCGGGATGCAAGTTCACCGATCAGGGGCGCACCGCCCCCGTCGAGCAGCTCCTCGCCGCGCGGGGGATCAACACCGTCCGGCTCCGCGCGTGGGTGAACCCGCCGACGGGCTACAGCAACCTCGCCTCCGCGCTCACCCTCGGCCGCCGCGCCTACGACGTCGGCTGCAAGATCCTGCTCGACCTGCACTACTCGGATTTCTGGGCCGACCAGTCCAACCAGACGACGCCGACAGCGTGGCGGGGCCAGGACCTCGCGACGCTCGCGGGCACCGTCCGCACCTACACCCGTGACGCCGTCGTCGCATTCGCCGCCCAGCGTACCCCGCTAGACATGATCCAGATCGGTAACGAGGTCACCAGCGGGATGCTCTGGCCGATCGGGCTCGTTTACTGCAGAGACCGGGAGCACTGGGACGGGTTCGTGCAACTGCTGAACGCGGGGCTCGACGGTGCCCGCGAAGGAGCGACCGCTCCGCTACAGACGATGGTTCACATCGACTGCGGCGGGGACAACGGCGGTGCCCGCTACTTCTACGACAACATCACCCGGCGGGGTGTCGACTTCGACGTGATCGGGCTCTCCTACTACCCGTTCTGGCACGGCCCGCTGGTGGCGCTGTCGTCGAACCTGAACGACCTCGCGATGCGCTATGGCAAGAACGTCATCGTCGTCGAAACCTCCTACCCGTGGACGCTTCCGGCCGCTGACGGTGTCGAGTACTGCGCCGCGCGTCCCGATCAGCTGCCCGATGTCGCTCGCTTCCCCGCTACACCCGCTGGCCAGGCCGCCTACTTCGAGGCGCTCCGCTCCACGGTCGAGTCGGTCCCGCAGGACCGCTGCCGCGGTTTCCTCGTCTGGGAGCCGCAATGGCTACCCGGCGTCGGCTGGGGTCTGGGCGAGGACAATCCTTACGCGAACCTGACGATGTTCGACTGGAGAGGCGCCGGGCTGCCGTCGCTGGGGGTGTTCCGGGCTGATCGCTAAGGGCCTGGATCCGGGCCGTCCGCGCCCGATGTCGGCCCGGCCGTGGCCGGCCATTCAGCTCAACGGCGACGGCCCAAAGGCAAGAAAAGTGACGCCGATGTTATTTGTTCCGTTGGGGAAATATGGCGCGTTGGCGTCCGCTTCCCATGGAGAGCGCGGGTGGGCGAAATACACAGGGATGTTGGCCTGGACGGTGAGCGCGTCAGCGCTGCCGTGCTGGGCCATTCTCCGCGGCTCTGGTCATTCTTCTGCAGCACGTCGAAACTCAGGGTAAATCGTCTCGTGCGAGACAAACCGGCTTCCCCCGGTTCCGGTCATATGTGCCTTACCGCCGTACTGCCCTTTCCGTACGATTGGTTGGACCGGCTGCGAGCAAGCGGTACTACAGTTCGGATTTTCCTTCCCCGCTCCCATGAACTCACCGCTGATCTTGTCGGCTCGGCTGCGACGGGCTCGAAGTTGTGGCATGGGGTGGTGGTTTCTCATCGGCCCTGATGGGGGATAAGGACCGTGTCCCACGGGGTTAACGCCACGGGCCGGTAGGCACCGTGGCCAACAATGACGAGACTCGAGATATGTGACAATTCCGGAACGGGGATGGCGCAGGGCCACTTCTGATCCTATTGCCATGGTTTTCCGTGCTTGCTCCCCGCCGGTCGGCCAGGCAGACAGGATCCCGGCCGTTCCCGTGGTTGTCGGCTAATACTGAACTCCGGCTGGCGTACTAGCGGCCAAGGATTGCTTGGGGGGGAGCGATGCGCATCGTAGTGACTGGCGGGGCTGGCTTTC
>Ga0335078_10005910_pt1 | contig 18113 bp, 14 predicted proteins | sample Lox_Sample_32_FD_206711 | JGI IMG/M metagenome (GOLD analysis project Ga0335078, IMG submission 206711) | Soil microbial communities from Loxahatchee National Wildlife Refuge, Florida, United States - Lox_Sample_3.2 | ecosystem: Environmental > Terrestrial > Soil > Wetlands | place: USA... | reverse complement strand
TAATCCCCTGAGAGTCGATGCGGGGCTAGAAACTTCTCAGCGGCGTCTTTTTCCTCGCTAGTCAATTTCAACCTCTGGGGTGATTTGGCAACTCGCTCGGGCAGTGCGCGCACACGGGCCTGATACTCTCTCCAAAGACTCTCCGCCTCACTTTCAGAATACGGAGGAAGCTCGGCACAGTTCCTGCAGAGGTATGAAACCGCAGCGTCTCGCTCCATCCAGCCTAACAGCAGGATTGTCTCTTCCATCGAAGGTCTCCCGATAAATGCCTCTCGAAGGTCAGATTCAATGGTTTCGGAGCCGGTTAGCTCCGATCTCCACAGCCTGGGCGAGAGAATGGCGTCCAGGTGTCGGACTGATTCCGGCTCAGTCTTACGACTGACGATGATCGAGTATACCGAGACCACGTTCGTATGGGAAGTCCGCCATTTCGCTCGCCTCGAATAGTCCAGAACTTTTGGGTGTAGTATCGAGAGGGTTTCTCGATAGACTTTGTAGTTCAGCCGAACCGCTGCATTCAAGTGGTGCCCAAATAGAGATCTCCCTTCACACACGTTCTCGATCCCTGGTTTTCTCGCTGGTGCTTGCATGTGCCACCCTGGCGTGGGCTGCAGGAATTTTATTAACCGGGGCCGTCCCCTCGTTTCAGACACCTTCCACGGGTCTCCGTCTTCTGGCCTTGGATTCGGACGATCCATGGCTTGAGAACAGGCTTGGGCAGGCTTACAAGGGGATCAATCCCAGCGAGAGCCTGAGGCACTTGTGGCGAGCTGCCGGACTCAGTCCAGCAAGCCGACTCTACTGGTCAGACCTCGCCTCAGCCTGTGAAGAGATGGGTGATCTGGCGTGTGCGGACCGGGCGAGGCAACGGCTCCTAGAGCTTTGTCCGATGGTGCCGTATTTCCACTGGAAGGCTGCCGAACGCGACCTGCGCATGCAGCGGCCCGGCGAGGCGGTGGAGGAATCCCGCCGCGTGCTCGATCTTGACCCCTCGTACGCGCCCGGCGTATGGGCTTCTCTGGGAGCCGTTCAAACACCGGATGTTATCTTTCAGGAGATGTTCACGGGTCACGCGGACCCAAAGCTTGAGATTGGCTATATCGATTTTCTGAGTGAGAGCGCCGAGGACGAGGCGGCCTATCGCATCTGGCAGAACGTTATGACAAGCGCAGCCTCCTTTCCGTTTTCTTCGGCTCGGCCCTACCTGGAACGTTTGATCGATCGGGGCAGAATGGAAGAGGCGGCAGGAGTCTGGCAGGACCTGATACGCCTCAGCGTCGTTAGCAAAACCCAGGAAGATCAAGACGAAAACGCAGTCTTCAATGGGGATTTCGAACAATTCCCTTTGAACGCGGGATTCGATTGGCGCTGGACGGACCGGCTGACTTATCTCGCGCTGGATTTCGCTGCCCCGGGTGCCTACCTAAGTGACCATTGCCTTCGTATCGATTTTACGGTGAGCCGCAACGAAGAATACGAACCAGTCTATCAAATCGTTCCCGTCCTCCCGAATCATTCGTATCGCCTGGAGGCTTACACCCGCTCGGAGGACATTACCTCCGACACCGGTCCCTCATTGCGCGTCAGCGATACGAAGCAGCCGAGCTTTCGCGATGCTGTCACTGAGACTACGGTGGGCACGACCACCTGGCATCCCGTTCAGGCTTATTTTTTGACCGGAAAAGCAACGCGAGCCGTGAAGCTTTCAGTATGGCGCCCCCTAGGTCGCGTTTTTCCCACCGAAATCTCCGGGAGTTTCTGGCTAGACAAAGTCACGCTCGAGTGCGTGGATCCCGAAGGATCGCGAGCAATACCCGCGGGGGTAAGGGTGAAGGAGTGAGGCAAGAAGAATTTGTGATGACTACGGGAGGTGACCAGCGGAAACGCAGCGGCGAAACTTACTCTCCCCACTCTTCGCCTTACGCCTTTGGTATCGCCCGTCTTCTGCTCGTTGCTGCTTTGGTCGGTGCGCCTTGGGCCGTTGGCGGCGTGGAACCGTGGGCTTGGGTCGCGTTGGGCCTGGCGGCTTGTGTTATCTTCTTCCTATGGGGTCTCGGAAGCGTGCAGCAAGGGGGGGTGAAGCTCGTCTGGTCGCCGCTCTACACGCCCGTCGCGTTGTTTTTTCTCCTGGGTGTCTTACAGTATGTGGGCCGACTGACGCTCGACCGGGCGGCGACCCGCGAGGCCCTGGTGTTGCTGGCTACAGATATAGCCTTCTTTTTCCTTGCCATCCAGCTTTTTGCGGGGGCGAGGCACGAGACTTGGCGCGCCTTCGGGCTCACTGTCGTTTTACTGGCGGGCTCACTAGGACTGTTTGCCATTCTGCAGTTTGGCGCGGGTGAGCAGCGGATTTACGGGCAAGTTGATACCCCGGACAATCTCCTCTTTGGCCCCTACGTGAACCCCAACCACTTTGCCGGGCTCATGGAAATGCTGATTCCGGTGGCAATCTTCTATGTCCCTGAACGGCGTGGAGAATCCTCGTTCACGACTCTGGCATGGCTCGGGGTAGGTGGGGCGATTGCGATCGCTTCTTTATTGCTCTCGGGCTCTCGTGGTGGGTTGCTGGCGCTAGCAGCTGAGATTGCTATAGCGGTAGCCATCGTGCTCGGCTCTCGCTCGGCGCCCATCCGGAAACGCAGCTTCTCAGCTGCCGTCGCCGCCACAATTCTGGCCGGCGTGCTTCTGTTTACCTGGGTCGATCCTGGAATGGTTTCGCAGAAGTTGGGCGTGATCGTCGAAGTGGGTGGGCCGGCCTGGGTCGAGTGGGCTGATTTCCGCAAAAAGGCGGCCTCCGATTCACTTCGGATGTTGCGTGACCACCCGATCTACGGAGTCGGATTGGGGGATTTTGAGACCGCTTATCCTTCCTACCAGAGTTACCCCAGCGATTTATGGATCGACTACGCACACAATGATTACGTGCAGGCCGTGGCGGAGACGGGACTGCTGGGCGCGATCCTCATTGTGTCCGCTCTGGTGCTTTTCTTATACGCTGCTTTCGGCTCGAGGGCAGAGGATCAGGTGTCAGGAATTGGCAATCGAAGATCAGATGTTCAGTTGGAACCAGGGATCAGCGATCGGGAACAGCAGGAAGAGCCGCTACCCCCTAGCCCACAACTCCGGACCCACGGTCACTGGATCCGCTTGGGCGCGGCCCTGGGGTGCTGTGGGATGCTGGTTCACAGTTTCTTTGATTTCAATTTGCACATCCCCGCCAATGCCGCATGGTTTGCCGTCCTGGCTGGGCTAGCGTGCTCCCCCCAAGCGACCCAAAGTCACGAAGAAGAACTAGAGGCCAGTGGTTAAAATTCAGGACGTGGGATTTGGGATTCGCAGTTTGGGAGTCCCGGTCTGCGTGCTGATCGGGTGTCCCTAAACTCGTTGATAAGGAGACAACAGATGTTTGAGACTCCGTTCGGGGAGCGGGACACTGGCGAGAAAATGTCGATTGCGGTGATTGGTATTGGTCACGTCGGGCTCCCGACGGCGCTCGGCCTGGCGGAACTCGGTTGGGATGTGATCGGCGCTGATAGTACGGCAAACGTTGTAGAGCGCCTGCAGGTGGGCCACACGACGTTTTTACGAACCTGGCATGCAGGACCTTCTCCTCAAGCACCTGGCAAGTGGCCGATTAAACCGACCGCAGATGTGGAAGGTTCGCTTAGCGCCTCGAAGGTCTTGTTCGTTTGCCTTGGGCGCCCGTAAGAACGTAGCCGCCGCGGGAAGAGGGCGCGGGTGCTGAGCGCTCTTGGCCCATAATCGTTGGTGGAAGGTCGTACTAGTACTATCGGCGAATTAGTTAATGCACCCGTTGGGACTTGAAACTACCTGAAAGCTGGCCTTAACTGCTAACGTGTCGTGCCAGGGGTACGAAACGCGTTTTAGCCTAGCGGTGGGCTCGCAGGTCGTTGCAGGCGTCTTCGCGTCGGATTGTGCCGGAGCGGCGGCTTGGACCTCGTTCCAACGGGCTACGGCCGCTACAGAGAGATCAACGCGTGATGCCGCGCGGAACCGTGTGCTCTCGCTGTAGCGCTAACCTTCAGGTCAGCACAATGATACCGACCTAAAGGTCCGCGCTACGTAAAGCGCAGAGCGGCGCACATATCTTTCTTGGCTAGGCGCCAGGCTGAAGTATCAAGGCGGCAACATCTCAAGATCCGCTGTGGCACTCGGGAGACAAGCAGACCCAGTACTGGGAACAAGGTACTGTAGACTTCTTAGGATGTCGGTGCTAATAAACCAAATACTTATGATTCGCAGGTCGGAGGTGCACGTTATGAGCCCCACGGATCGTCTTTCCGGGCGGCCATCCATTGCCGCAATCATTTTCGTTGTGGTCGCCGGCTTTACCGTTCTCATATACGGCCAGCAGGGCGGCCAAACGGCCAACTCGACGAACAGTCTGCAGGTTCCCATCTTGTCGCACGGGCCGCAAGAGGACCCGTTAGAGTTGAAAGGGCTACCGGATGACTGGACTCATCACCACCTGATCTTTTCCGATCCTGGCACCGAGGAAGAAGCGATCGCGAAGGGCACGCACGAAAAGTGGCTGAGAGTCGTGAACGATCCTCGCTACATCATGCAGCAGTTGAGGCGGCACGCGCCGGCGCAAGGACCCGCAGCCGAGTACGTCGCCAGGATGAACGAGACGGCTCGAACTCAGGAGACTGACAGGGGGGAGAACCTATCCGAGGACCAATTGCAAGAATCCTTCCGGATTGTGAAGGACCCGCTTCCTGGCAACAGGAGATCGAAAGGTATCCATCGTGACTGGACCACGCCCTTGGGCAGCGGGCTCGCGGCAACCCTGGCGGGCACCATTGGAGCGCTCAGCAGCGGCACCATCAGCGGAAGCTCAATACTGACCGTCGATGGCGTGGGCTTCAACGCCAGTCCCCCGACGGCGGCAGTACAAACCGGAACGTTTAACGGTCCCCCTACAACCGCTAACAACGCAATTTCAGTGAAGGTCGGATCGAATACTCTTAATCTGAGCACCAACGCCACGGCTGCTACGTCTGCCGGCACGTTCTCGGCGGCGGCCACCACCAGCACCTCGATCCAAATCCAGAGCGGCTCAAACACATTGATCATGACGCCGGCCGGGGCGGGAGCGTATTACACAGGCACGGTCAACGCACCCCCGACGACCAACACCTCGATCACGGTCAACAGCGGCTCAAATACATTGACCATGAAAACGAACGCGACGGCGGGGAGCGATACCGGCACGTTTACTAGGCCGCCGATTACAAGTACCTCGATCGGGATCGGCAGCGGCATTAACACCCTGACCATGACCACGAACGGGACCGCGGGGAGCAACACCGGCACGTTTACCGGGCCGCCGACCACCAGCACCTCGATCGCGATCGGGAGCGGCTTTAGTACTCTGACCATGACGAACAACGGGTCGCCGCAGACTGAAACCGGCACGGTCAACTCGGCCCCCCTGACCACCACCTCAATCGCGCTGGGGAGCGGCTTTAAGACCTTGACCATGACGACGAACGCGACGCAGTCGTCGTCCACCGGGACCTTTACGTCACCGCTATTGTGGAACGAATCGATCATCATTCCGAGTGGCATCCCTTCCGCCAGTGTGACCTTCACCTCCGCGGGTACAGCGACGATTACTGTTGCTGCCACACCCTCAATCGGTGACGCGGTCACGATCGGCACCACGACATACGATTTCCATTCTAGTGCGAGTGGCTGCACGACCGGTGAACGCTGCGTTCAAATCAGTGGTACAAGTACCACTGCGTCGAACCTGGTAGCTGCGATCGGCGGCAGTTGTTATGGCGGCGGCTGCAGCGGCAACGATCCGGATGTTGATGCCGTCATTCAAGGCACCAACACCGCCGTTGTGACGCTTGTCAACATAACATCCAGCACTATTGCTGCATTTAGCACAAGCAACACGTCGCATTTCACCTTGGGCACCGCCGCCGCGGGCCAGATCGCTGCCCCCACCACGACCAATGGCTGCTCGAGCGCAACCGCCGGGACGTTCAAGCCGAGCACCACTGCGGCGACTGAGGCGGACAACCTCTACTTGGCGATCACTTCCAGTACCTGCCAGACCACCAATAAGATAGGCGCTACCGCCGCCTACTCGAGTGGCAACACTCTGGTGGTTACCGACACAATACCGGGAGCTTCCGCGAGCTTCAGCGGCGGCGCCAGTCAGGTCTTCGCCTGGGGGACCACAACAACCGGGGGAAACGGGTCAAACAGTTGCGGTGGCACGTCCCCTAATTACACAGGTACGTTTGCAACCTCTACCACGAACGCGCTGATTGCGACCAGCCTTTCCACTGCGATCGGTACCTGTAATACTACGGATTCATTAGGCCTTACCGTCACCAACCCCAACAGTGGAACCGTCCAGGTGGCGGAATCACTTCCCGGCGTACCCACATTCACCTCGGACTCCACCTTCACCTGGGCGGTCACCACTGCTGGGAGCAACGGGACCACCAGCTGTACCGGCACGTTCCCTAACTTCGCGGGCACCTACCTGACGGGTACCTCGGCGACGACCGTAGCGGGCAACCTCGCCTCGCAGATCAGTGCTTGCAACACAGCCGATACTCTGGGCCTTACCGCCAGCGCCCCGACTGCAACCATTACGGTGACCGAGTCAATACCCGGCCAAGTCAGCTTCACCACTGCGAATGGCAGCGGCGTCTTTTCGTGGACTAGTTCGACGGTTGGGACCAACGGCACGGCCGGCTGCACCGGCGCGTCTCCTAGTTTCGCGGGCACCTATCTGACCGGTTCCTCGGCGACGACTGTAGCGAGCAACCTGAGCTCGCAGATTACCGCTTGTAACACAGCCGATACGTTGGGCCTTACCGCCAGCTCCTCGAACGGCACCCTTACGGTCACTGAGTCAATCCCTGGGCAAGTCAACTTCACTACTGCGAATGGCACCAACATTTTCTCGTGGACCAGTTCAACCGCTGGAAGCAATGGATCAAACTCGTGCACGGGTTCCACGTCAGGCACGTTTGCAGCCGCCAACACAACCGCGCTCCTGGCCCAGAGCCTGGCCAGCGCCATCACTGCTTGCAATACTGGGAATTCAGCGGTGGGCGCGACAGCTACTGCGTCCAGCAGCACCGTGACGGTTACCGACACAACGCCCGGTGCAAGCATCAACACCTTTTCGGTAGCAAACGGGGGTACCAACCCAATTACCTCCACGTGGACCAGCAACCCAGGCACCAACGGGTCGGCCACCTGCGCCTTTGTCTCAGGCACGTCATACTCGGGCCAATTTGTAAATAGCAGCACTCCCTCGACCTTGGCAACCAACTTTAATGCCGCGCTCAATACGGGTACCTGCACCGCGTCTGTCGGTTACTCAAGTTCTGTCGCCGGGGCGGTGGTAACGCTTATCGACCCGATACCGGGCATTGCAATCAACACTTTCACGGCCAACGGGGGAAGCGGGGCCGTGGCGTGGGTTAACAATCCGGGTACGACCAACGGGTCACCTGGTTGCACCGGATCAGCGCCTACCTTCACGGGCACCTATGCAACCAGCACGAGCACTGCAACCCTGGCGAGCAACCTTAGTACGGCGATTGGTAGCTGCGGTTCTCCCACGATGGGCATTACCTCGAGCTATTCAAGTGGCAGTTCGTTTACTGTCACCGACTCTACAGCCGGAACCGGGGGCAACTCCCCCGGCAGCACGCTGAGCCCAACCACCAACACCTTACCGTTCTATTGGGCCGCGGGAGCGCTGGCTGGCGGTACGGACGGCGTGACCTCAGGCACTTCGACCCCGCCGACATTTGCTTACTGGTCGGGAACCACTTATGCCCCGAACTCGACAGTGGCCACCAACATCGCGGCGGCCGTGAACGCGAATACCATAGTTAACGCGGTTCTTACGGCTACTGCGAACTCGCCCTCCACCGGTCAAGTGACTTTTTCCGCCCCCGGGACTCGGGGAAACAACTATGTAGTCACGCCGAGCAATTTCGCGGCGTTCTCCGGCGGCACGCTCAGCGGCGGCACAACGGCCACGGTGCAGCCTAACGCCTTTCCTGCCAAATACGGAGCTAGCCTCACCGCCGCCAGTTGTTCTGATTTTGCTGTTTATCCGACCGGTCAGGTGGGCGCGAGCGACGCAGCAAATATCATTGCCTATGTCAACCTCTATGCTACGGGTAGTGGCGCGCCGTGCAGCGCGGGCCCCACTGTGAGCTGGGCCTATAACACGGGCTCCGGGTACGCGGTCACTACGTCTCCGGTCATCTCGCAGGACGGCACGCAGGTGGCGTTCATCGAATCGAATGGCACGACGGCAAGCTTGGTTCTTATCAAATGGGCGGCGGAATCGGGAGAGACTGTCAGTTTGCCGTTGACGCTTAGCAACCAGGGTTCCGCTTCTGCCTATAGGTCATGCAACACGTCCGCCTTTGCCCCGTGCATGTATACGATCCCTCTGGCCGGGAGCGCCAACGATACCCTCTCGGCTCCCTTCTACGATTTCTCCTCCGACGATGCCCTCTACGTGGGGGACGACAGCGGCAATCTTCACAAGTTCACCGGGGTGTTTAGTGGAAGCCCGGCCGAGAGCGGGAGCCCCTGGCCCGTACAACTGAACTCCAACTCCGGGACAAAAGTCTCTTCCCCCGTCTACGATCCCGGCAGCAGCAACGTCTTCGTGGGCGACTCCACGGGCGTTCTCTACAACGTAGCATCGACCGGAACTATAAAGGGCACCACGGGTAGCCTGGGAGATACTATTGCTGATGCGCCGCTGGTGGACAGTTCTGCGGGGACGCTCTACGTCTTTGTTACCACAAGCGCCGCTGGCAAGAGTTTTGCCGGAAGTAACGTTGTGTATGAATTCACGTCCGATTTCACCGGCTTCGGCTCACCCGGAGTCGTGGCTGTAGGGACCGGCGGCGCTGGATACAACCTTTACGCCGGCGCGTTCGACAACATGTATATTCTATCGTCGGCCCATACGGGGAGCATTTACGTCGTAGGGAACACTGGCACGACGGGAGGCGCGACCCTCTATCAAGTCGTTATAAGTGGCAATGCGCTGACGGGAACTGTCAATTCGCGGGTTCCGAGCCTTAACAGCAGCGAGTATCCTTGGCCGTCTCCCCTTACCGAGTTCTGCAACAACGGTACGAGCGCATGCGTCGTCAATCCGCAGCGCAACGTGACGGGAAGCGTAACCATTTCGTCGAAAAACTTCACCGTTTCGTCGTCAACGCCTATCAGCGCATCCGACGTGGGATCGGTGATTTCGGGGGCGGGAATACCCAGCAACGACACCATCGCGACCGTTACCAGCAGCACCGCTGGCACGCTCACCACTGCAGCCACTGCAGGTCATACCAACGAGAGCCTTACCATTGCCGGGGGAAACTCAACCAGCAGCGGCACGGACTATGTTTTCTTCAGCGTCAACGAAGGGAACAAAGCGGGTTGTATGGCTACCGCGGGGTACGGTTGCATTTTATCGTATAATGTCAGCAACCCTGCTTCCGTTGCCATCGCGGGCAGCGGCTTGAACGTTTCGACCAGTGGTACGAGTACGACGGGCTGTTGGGCAACGGGTGGGCTTGTGATCGACAATGCGGCCACCACGACCGGCGCTTCCCAGATCTACTTCGTTAACCTGGCGGGCGCAGGCGCGGGTGGGGCGGGCGGGTCAAGCTACACTAGCGGCAACTGCACCAACGGTGCTGGACCGACTATAAGTGCAACGCAAGCTGCGCAATCTAACCCCTAAGGACGGGGAGCGAACGCTCAGTGTGGTAAAACGGTTTCGACATGCACGATGAAGGAGCGGGCCTGCTTCCGATTGCAGGAAGCTCTTTAACCGGAGGTTATCATTGTGAAGCGGCAAGAAGACGCTGAGCGGCGCGCCAGTCTGATCGCGGCGGAGAGGCGGGTGCGCAAGCCTTACCACAAACCGGAGGTGCGTTACGAGCGCGTTTTTGAGCAACAGGCGCTGACCTGCGGCAAAGTTCAAACGACCCAGGGGCAATGCCACTATAACCGGAAGACCTCGTAATTCCCGACTTACGATTGTCGATTATCGATTGGGCCCCTGTGATTTGTGATTGGTGATTGCTTGTATCTTGCCTGCTTGCCCGGACAATCTACCCCTTCTTTATGGGCGGGGCGGGGATACTTCTTAGGAATCCGCCTCACACCTTGGTCAAGCCTGCCGCCACTTCTCTGCAAGCCGACTGCCGACAAGTGCGCTAATTGACTGGTAGCGCTGGCCTTTAGGCCAGCAATTGACGACCTAAAGTTCGACGCTACATCCAGATCAGGACACTACCAACCGCCAGCGTGGCAGGCCTCTCGCCCCGTCTAGAACTAGTAGATAAATCCAACGATACTTGTCCCCAATCCCACTTTGTGGTGTACTACATCTGCCTTTTATCATGACGCACAACAATTGTTTTTGGGCTTCGATTCGCGCGCGTGGCGCCACAATTAATCTGACGATACGGTGCAAGATATAAACCATGAGAGGTGGGTATGAGTGAATCCAAAGAGATCAAAGGTGCGGCTGGCGCGTGCGAAGCGAGGCCAGGGCCGAAACGGCCTTACCAGAAGCCGGCGGTGCGCCACGAGCGCGTCTTCGAGGTGCAAGCGCTGACCTGCGGCAAAGTTCAAACCACGCAGGGGCAGTGCCACTACAACCGGAAGACATCGTGATTGCCGATGCCGCCGCTGCTGCGGCTGAACGTGGCGGGAGAGCACCCCAGCCCGCGCAGCGCGCAGAATCATGCAGCCCACGGCGCAGCCGCGGGGGAGACTGGGGACGGGAGGATCAATCATGAAACTCACGAGGCGTCTTTGTTTCAAATCAGCCCTCACTATCCTGGCGCTGGGCACCGGTTTGGCCGGGACGTTTCTGACGCGTGGGGAGCCGCCCCGAAGATTCGGCCTGGTGGAGGATTGGACAACCCGCCATGTGATCTTCTCGAACCCCGGCACGGCGGTTGAGGCGCTGGCGCAGGGCAGAATCGCGCAGTGGTATCGAACCGTCAACGATCCGCGCTACATCATGCAGCAGCTGAGGCGCAATCCGGCGCCGCGAGCCGGCCTGCTCTCGGAGCCCTTCTCGACGCCGACAGAGCGCGTCAACGCGCCGGCTGAGGAGTTGCGCGCTGTTGACGCGCAAAGACCCCCTCCCCAGGCGCCCAAACCGAGGCGCGATTGGGCCGTCTCCCTGGGCGCTGGCACGGTCGCGCAGAATATGTTTCCCGCCAAATTCACCTTCAACGTCAATCAGGCCCCCAGTTGCACCAATGACTTTGTGGTGTATGGACTGAATCACACCGGAGCCACGAGCGGCCAAGGCAACGTGGTGGCGTTCAACCAACTCTACTCGGGAAGCCCCTCAACCTCCTGCAGCCCCTATACAGTCGCGCAGCCGTATTGGGCCTACAACGCCACCAACCACAGCGGCACAGTGACGACCTCGCCACTGCTTTCGCTGGATGGCTCGAAGGTCATCTATGTGGAGAGTTCGTCGTCCGCTTCCTACCTTCATATATTGGTATGGCAGAGCGCTGACGGAGGGACGCCCACGTCCAGCAAGGTGCCCACAAAGATACTGAGTACCGGGACCAGCGTGAGCAGTTGCACGGCCGGCGCGTCCTGTTTGGTCACCATCGCATTGGGGTCCCACTCCGTCACCTACTCCTCGCCGTTCTACGACTACAACGGCGACGCCGTCTACGTCGGGGATGACAACGGAACGCTATACAAGATCGCGCCGGTGCTGAACTCTGGCACGCCAGTAGTCATCACCCTGACCGTGTCCTCCGGGAACCCGCTGTCGAGTCCTGTCTATGACTATTCGAGCGGCAACATCTTCGTGGGAGGATCCACCAACCTTTACGCCGTGAACGCCAGCACCATGGCCCTGCAATCTCACCCCTTGATCCAAGTCGGAGAGAGCGGCACTTGCAACGGCCAATCCAACAACGTGCTTCGTGAAGCCCCCATCGTAGACAGTTCGAACAACTGGGTCTACGAGTGGGTCACCACCGGCGCAGACGACACCCACACGGTCGTTGTCCAGGCGCCCACGACGGGCACGAACAGCCCGACAGGAACCAACTGGTCGGCGACCGTGGAGAACATTGGCGAGGGCGACAGCAGTTGCAATAGCAGCGGCACCTTCCCCACCTCCTCGCCGGCATTCGACAATAATTACTATGGCGCGTCAGTCACCACGGGGCACCTGTGGATCTGTGGAAGAGAGGCCTCGGGCTCGCAGCCGGAGTTGTGGGAAATCCCCACCAGCGGAACCGGCGGTGCGCTGGGAAGTCCGTCTGCGAAGGGCACCTCCGCTTTAAACGCTGTCACGCACGCCGTCTGCTCCCCGTTCACAGAGTTTTACAACACCTCGAATTCAACGGACTATCTCTTTACAGGAGAAGGCTTGAGCGGCAGCGGCGGCTTCGGTAGCCTGTACGGCTTTACCATCAGCGGGACAACGGTCACGGCTATTTCCGGTTCCCCGCTTACGTATCCCACCGCGGCCGGTGGCACCAGCGGCATCGTGATCGATAACGTCGGCACCGCGAACCAGGAATCGAGCATCTACTTCTCCACGCTGGCCACTGGCTCGAGTCCTTGCGGGTCAGGCAATTTCTGCGCGGTGAAACTTACGCAAGCGGGGCTGAATTAGAGCAGCAGGCAAAAGGCAATTGGCGGCAAGGTCCAGAGCAAGGGTTAAAAGGGTGAGGCCAGGTTGCACTTATCCCTTAACCTTCAGCGATTGTCGTGTAGCCCTTCTTGCTCAGCCTTTGTCCGCCAAACTTTACCCTTGGTGGATTAGCCTTTACACTTTCCTCCAGTTCCGCTGCCGCAGGTCAAGCCGGGACTGTAGCGCAGACCTTTGAGCCCTCCCTAAGTGAAGCGAAGGGTCGGCAGACGCTGGCCTAAAGGCTAGCGCTACGCCGAAACGGGGACACTTCGGAGATTTCTGTACTATTGATTTACCCGGGCGCGGCTGGTACTAGTCGTCGGGTTCTCGTTGATCTAAACACGGGGGGTTGCACTCTGTGAGACCTGAGATTCCTCGGTCTGATTTCTGGAGCGGTGCCGGATCAAGTAACGCCGATCGCCGGGCAAGCAAGCAGCCCTGGATTGCCGCGCTGATCTTCGTGATCGTCGCTGACCTCACCGTGTTCATGTCGGGCCAACAGGGCGGCCGGATCGCCGCACCGGCCAACAATCTGCAGGTCCCCATCTTGTCTCATGGGCCGCAGGAGTCGCCGGGGGAATTGCCGGGCGTCGTGGACGACTGGAGCCATCACCGCCTGATCTTTTCGAATCCCGGCAGCGAGGAAGAGGCCCTCCGGGAAGGCCGGCACGACGGGTGGCTCCGGGTCGTCAACGAGCCTCGCTACATCATGCAGCAGTTGAAGCGGCACGCTCCTGCGCAGGGTCCCGCCGCCGAGTATGTGGCCGCCATGAATGAGCAGGCCCGGGAGCAAGAGACCGCCCAGGGCGAGGACATGGACACACGCCAGGCCGAGGATTCTTTCCGGCGGGTGAAAGACCCGAGACCCGTCAGGCCAGCGAAGGCAGAAGTGCATCGCGACTGGAGCATGAGTCTCGGCAGCGGCGCAAAGGTGGGGGCGGGGACGTACCCGACCAAGTTTTCCTTCAGCACGAGCACCGCCATCTGCGCGGGTACCAGCCAGCAGCCTGACTTTATCGTGTTTAACAACAGCCTGGTGGGCGCCGTCTCCGCGAACCTGACAGAAACCGTTTCGGGCTCGCCCAACAATGGCGCCAATGAAATGATCACAATTGTAAACGGGTCAAATACCCTGACCTTGCACGCCACGCCCGTAGTTGCAAGCGCGAGCGGGACTATTTCGGGCGAGCCCTCAACCAACAGCACACTAACCATTAAGGGAAACGGAAATACCCTGATCATCCAGGCGTCATCTTCCACTTCCAGTTCCTGCACCTATGCTTCAAATTCAAGTACCGTGACTTTCGCGCGGAGCACTAGCACGACCACGGACGCCTCCCGCGTCGCCGGCCTGATCGCCACCACCGGTTGCGGCTCGGTAGTAGGCGTCACCGCCAGCAATAATAGCAGCGCCACGTTGACAATAACCGCCACGACTGCCGGAATCGCGGGAGACAGCATCACGGTGCAAACCACGTCCGGCTTTGATATCGCTGCATGGACCACCGCAACTAATCTGGGAAACGGGGCAGACGCATCCAGCAGTGGCACGAACTTCACAACCTCCCCAACCCCAGGCAATGAAGCTCAGAACATCGCCGCGGCGGTCAATATCAACGGCAGTTCGGTTGGCGTTTCCGCTACGTACAACAGCAGTGGGGCGGTCACCATCAGCGCCACAGCCGCAGGGACGGGAGGGAACTCGATCAGCGCCGCCTCGACTGTGAACAATTTCTCCTTCTCCTCCGCCAATCTGGCGAACGGTGCTAACCCGCAAGCCTCCATCATCGCCTACGACAACCTGTATTCCAGTTGCACTTCCGGTGGAAGCGTTCCGAGTGTGTATTGGCAATACGACACCTCGTATGTCCAGGGCAGCACCGTGGGCGATGGCAGCAAGATCACCACGTCGCCCGTTCTCTTCTGGGATGGAACGCAGGTCGCGTTTGTCCAGAGCAATTCCTCGAACCAGGCTAGTCTGCTCTTGTTGAGATGGAAGGCCAACTCATCGTTAGTGAGCATGAACACCTCGACGAACAACGTAACTCCGGCGAGTTATCCGAGTTGCACGGCGCCGTGCATGACCAGGATTACGTTCAGCGGCACAACTACCCCCAATGACACCAACTCGGCACCTTTCTACGATTATGAAAACGACATAATTTACGTCGGCGACGACAGTGGAGCGCTCCACAAATTCCACCCGGCCTTCAACGGAACCCCCACCGAGGTAACGGGCGGGTCGCCGGCGTGGCCTGTTTCGGTCAGCTCGAATGTACTGACCAGCCCCGTGTACGATATTTCATCCAAGAACATCTTTATTGCCGACTCCGGAGGATTCCTTTACTCCTACCCAGCGGCGGGCGGCACGCTGCTGAGGACCAGCAAACTAGCCTCTACCGGCGGTCAAGGAATAGTGGACGCCCCGCTTGTCGATTCGGCCTCCAACGTTGTTTATGCGTGGGTGGGTTATGATGGTAATACCTCTACCAGTCACAACTGCGACGCAACAGGGTGCGCTGGAGTCTTCCGGTTCTCCACAACTCTTGGGACTTCAGGCACCGGCCTCTGAGCGTCGTCGAACGGAACGAGTTGGACGTCCGGGACAAACTGTGGCTCGGAGTCTGTCTTTGGCGTGGGGAGCACCGCCAACAGGCTCTACGACGGAACGCCCGACAATGTCTATTATGCCAATAATGGAACGGCGGGCAACTTGTGGACTTGCGATAATATCGGCACGACCGGTGCGAAGCTGAACTGTTCAAGCGAGAGCAGCTTTAGCGCTCCGGTTTCCATAGCCAATGATAGCATTAAACCTCTGACGAACGCGGCGGGCACCTGTTCTCCCGTGACGGAGATTCTGAACGGCTCCACCGATTACATCTTTCTGAGCTTGACCGCTGGCGGGAACGAGGGCACTACATGCTTGGGCGCTTGCGTATATAGTTTTACCCTTAGCGGCACTACTGCCTCTTATTCGGCGGGGCTCGCTGCCACAGGTGGAACCAGTGGGATGATTATCGACAACACGTCGAGCACGACGGGGGCTTCGCAAGTCTATTTCTCGACATTAAGCAACCAATTCTGTGCTGGCAGTGGGGGCGTGGGGACTGGCACTGGCGGTTGCGCCGTGCAGGCTTCGCAATCGGGCTTGCATTAAAGAACGGTTACAAGCTGTTGCCATTGGTTAGCGGTTGGAATAACGGCGGAATAAGAAACAGCGAGTTCGTACGATAAATGGATGCCCGCAGCGAGCTGAAGCGCCAGTTATTCCTTGAAATCTTGAAGTCTTCCGGCGAAGCCAAGTTGGCGGTCACAGGTGGGAGCATGCTGCCCTCGATCTGGCCGGGCGACGTGCTGGAAGTGCATCGGCAGGCCGTGAGCGAGATTGCAACGGGTGACGTCGTGCTCTGCGAGCGCCAGGGTGGTTTCCTGGCGCACCGTGTGGTGGGGAAGGTTGCTGGGCCCAAGGGCACGCTTCTCATCACGCGCGGCGACGCGTTGCGTGCGCCCGACGCGCCCGTTTCGTCGGAGGAACTGTTGGGCCGTGTCACGGCAATCCTGCGCGGGAGTCGCCGCCTCGGGCCCCGGCTCACTCGATGGCACCGGGCGGCCTCATGGCTTTTCTCTCGCTCGGACCTTTGCGCAAGATTGGCTTTACGTTTAACGCGTGCAATGTTGGATCGTCGCGAGGATGGCGCTAACCTGGGACGTTAAGGCATTGAAAGAAAGCCGTGCGGTTCAATCCCCGGGGGTCGGGGAATCTCGGACATCCATTAGAACAATCAGAGCAAAATCCCTGGCTCTCCTCGGAATGACAGTAGGGAACCGTTTTCCCACAGAGTCCGGCAGCATCATTCGTTCTAGTTCGAGCAACCGGGCGGAGGTTTGTTAGCGCGGGCACCGTATGGCCCCCGGCACGCATGAGATCCCTAACGAGATTGACAATATTCCGATTATCGTGCGGGCTGACAGCAGCGAGTTCGCGCGGTTACTGGAGGATCGCGACGGACCGTTTGTGGTGAGAGCGGACCGGAAGCTGAGGCTTCGAGTTCCGCCCTTCCCGGAGGAAGCTTCCAACTCGATGTCGAGTCGTCCCCCCCGGCGACATGAGTGACGCCGAAAGCGCGCGGGTGCGCCGGGGATACAATGTCCCGGGTGGGGTGATCCCGGTAGGTTTCAAGTGTGTGGTGTTCCCGCCGGGCAAGCAGAGCAGCCGGTCGCGGCTGGCTTGCGGAAGACACTTCGCTTGGTGCCTGTCTTCCAGTCCCAGTCTTCAAGATTTCAAAACCGCCTTCGAGATGTAAATTTCCGGTCTCGGGTTTCCAGTGTAGGAGTTCTTTGTATATTGCCAGGAATAGTCAGATCGCGGCCCGCCAACTGGGCGACGAAATGATCATCATATCGACCCGGGATTCCACTCTGTTCACTCTCAAAGATGTCGGTTTGGCAATCTGGCAGGCTGCTGACGGCCGCACGTCTCTCGAGGCAATCGTGAAGGACAAAATCTGTGCCGAATTCGATGTAACGCCGGAGGAAGCGCTGAAAGACGCTGAGAGTTTTGTACGTGAGCTGGCTGGGCATGGAATCCTGTTGGTCGCCGAGCGCCCTATTGAAAGCTGCGGGCAGTAGGCGGTATGTTGTTTCGGGCGACTCGTTACTAGACGGTGACCACTGAGGGTTTGATGGGCACATTGATGGAGGAAATGAACCAGCGAGCTCTTGCTCTGGGCGTTCCCTTGGGCGTGCGGTTGGACGTCACGTACCGCTGCAACGAACGATGCGTCCACTGCTAGTTCGATCGCGACGTTCACGGCGAGATGACCACGGCCGAGATGCGCGACGTGCTGCGGCGACTGGCTGCCGCCGGAACGCCGTTTCTCGCCCTGAGTGGCAGCGAAGTGCTGACGCGCATGGAGATCTGGCGGCACTCAAAGCCAATAAACGAAGTACGCTCTATCCACGCCCGTGACCTGCCGGTCTGCTCCACTTGCACGCACGTAGGTTCCGGCACGCGCTGTCCCGGCCTGGCCTACATGGAAGGCAACCTGCGCGGCCCCTCTGCGCTCGACTGCGAAATGTCTTTTGCCCGAACCGGCATCCTCTCCGCTAACATGCTCGCCAAGAAGCCCTCCCCAGAACACCTTCCCCTCGTGCAGATTACCTCCTTCCCGCAATAACCCATTCTGATTCTCGACTTCTGGATTTGGGGTAGTCGCGGTTCCGCCAAGGCAGGGCCAGTGTCCGCCCCGTCCGAAGGCTGCGCCCGAGACGCGGCCCGAGCTAGCCGAACTTCGTCACGGAAGAACTGATCGTAACTTTTTTCGCTGGTTTTTGGCGGCGAAGTCTTTGGCGTTCAATGCAGGGGTTTCGGAAAAGGCGTGTAGTGTAA
>Ga0335078_10005909_pt1 | contig 18115 bp, 12 predicted proteins | sample Lox_Sample_32_FD_206711 | JGI IMG/M metagenome (GOLD analysis project Ga0335078, IMG submission 206711) | Soil microbial communities from Loxahatchee National Wildlife Refuge, Florida, United States - Lox_Sample_3.2 | ecosystem: Environmental > Terrestrial > Soil > Wetlands | place: USA... | reverse complement strand
CGCCGCCTACCCCTTTGACGTTGGACAGGTTGCCATCCGCAATTCGCTCGAGCGCCGTTGCCACTTCGCGCCGGCATGAACGTTGAGTGCGCGCAACCACTTCTTAAACGGGCTTCGTCCGTTGGCATCTACGTATTCCCGAACGTCGAGCACGTCTCGATAATAACATATACGTTATCATTTGCCTATTGCTGGATGTGGGACGGCGCGTGCTGGAGAACGAAGCCATCAGCATTCCGCGCCATCGAACCCCCGGCGCTCTCCGATCAGTGGCGGCGGGAACAGACGGCGGAGCTGCGGAAATATTTCTCCGAAGTGGATGCCCGCCGTAAACCCGGCTCCCCAGAGCAAGCCGAGGAAATCCTGACCGAGGCCATTTCGAAGCTCGAAGCGGACATACGGTGTGCCAACCACATCGCCGTTCTCGACGACATCACCCTAATGCATCGCTTGCGCGCCTGACGCTGATGCGGCAAAGGCGATGGCGTTTGGGTTGGGTGGAGCGGCGGTGGGCAGGCGGGCTTTAGGCCGGAAAGCGGCGAACAGATAAATGCCCTACGGCAGCGTCTCGCGCGCCACTTTCGCCGCCTGCTCCTCGCGGAAGTGTTTCAGCTTCGCCCGCAAGTCCGGCCGGGAATTGGCCAGAATCGCGATGCTGAGCAGCGCTGCGTTGCGCGCGCCGGGCGAGCCAATCGCCAGCGTGCCCACTGGAATGCCGCCGGGCATCTGTACCGTCGAGAGCAGCGAATCCAGGCCCTTCAACGCCTGGCTTTCCATGGGGACTCCGAGCACGGGCAGCACCGTATGGGCGGCGATCACGCCCGCCAGGTGCGCCGCGCCGCCGGCCGCCGCGACGATCACTTCGATCCCGCGCGATTCGGCCTCGGTGGCGTACTGCGAAGCAAGCTGCGGCGTGCGGTGCGCGGAGATCACGCGGCACTCATGTGGTACGCCGAATTGCGTGAGTGTTTCGTCGGCCTGCCGCATGGTTTCCCAGTCCGACTTACTACCCATGATTACGGCCACCAGTGGCTGCATCATTCCCCCTGGGCCAGCGTATAGCCGGGCCGTCCGTCGTAATTACGCAGATACTCGGTTTTCACAATTTCCATTCCGGTCCCGGCGATGCGGCCCACCAGGGCGACGATCTGCGCCTGCGTCACGCCGCCGGGCGCCGCGAAACGGCAGCGGTAATTCTCCGTGCAGAAAGTCTCGGGATGACCGCCGGGCCATGTCTTGACGCCGCGGTTGGACATCATCGTCAGGGACATCTGGCCGCCGGCGGCCTGCTGCAGCGCGGCCGCGAGTTTGTCGTTATCGAGCGAAGGCCAGTTTACATATACGTCGACGCCGATGAGGTCGACCTTGGGTTGGGGACGGCGCGCAGCCTGCACGGCCGCCTCGGCGCGCGGCGGCGTCTTCGCATAGGTCACCGGCTTCAGGGTATTGGGCTTCTGCCCGATGCGCGCCACGACCGCGCAGGCGAATTCCCGGGTTCCGACTTTCTCGCGGCTGGCGCCCTCGGTGAAAATGTCGTAGGTATGAATGCCGTCCTCGATGGTGCGTAGCCAGGCGTTGTGTACCCGGGCCGCAGCTTCGGGCTGATCGATGTGCACCAGCATCAGGACCGCGCCCAGCAGGAGTCCGGAAGGATTGGCGAGATTCTGATTCGCGCGGCGCGGGGCCGAGCCGTGGATCGCCTCGAACATGGCGCAGTGATCGCCGATGTTGGCCGAGCCCGCGATTCCCACCGATCCGGCGATCTGCGCGGCCACGTCGGACAGAATGTCGCCGTAGAGATTGGGCATCACGATCACGTCGAAGGCCTCGGGCGTGTCGGCCAGCTTGGCGGCTCCGATGTCCACGATCCAGTGTTCGTTGGGAATGTCGGGAAACTGCGCGGCGATTTCGTCAAAGACCTTGTGGAAGAGACCGTCGGTCATCTTCATGATGTTGTCTTTGGTGAAGCAGGTGACCTTCTTGCGGCTGTGCCGGCGGGCGTATTCGAAGGCGTAGCGCACGATCTTCTCGCAGCCCGGCCGCGAGATCAGCTTCAGGCATTGCATGGTGTCGGCGCTGAGCTGGTACTCGATGCCGGCGTACAAATCCTCTTCGTTCTCGCGCACGATCACCACGTCCATGCCGGGATGCAGGGTGTCGATGAACGGGTGATAGGAAACGCACGGCCGCACGTTGGCGTACAGGCCCAGTGTCTTGCGCGCGGTGACGTTGAGGCTTTTGAATCCGCCGCCTTGCGGCGTGGTGATGGGGGCTTTCAGAAAAACTTTGGTGCGGCGCAGGGATTCCCAAGCGCTGGGCTCGATACCCGCGGTGTTGCCGCGCAGGTAGACTTTTTCGCCGATCTCGATGGTTTCGATATCGAGGGCGGCGCCGGCGGCTTCCAGAATTTGCAAGGCCGCCGCCATGATCTCCGGTCCGATGCCGTCGCCATGCGCCACGGTGATGGGAGTTTTGGACATAGGGAATTCTCAAGATAAAGGATCGCGCCGGAGGACGCAACCGTGCCGGGTAGCGTCCGAAGTTCAGGCCGTACCCGTGCCATGGCCTGACTTGGAAACGGGCAATTGAAAATGGCCGGCCGCCGTCAGTTGGCGCCCCGGCCGGTCAACACGCGGGGAATGGTGCGCAGCAGAATCTTCCAGTCGAGCGCCAGCGACCAATTATCGATGTATTGCATATCCATGCGCATCCAGGTCTCGAAATCGACGTTGTCGCGCCCGGAAACGGCCCACAGGCAAGTGAGTCCGGGACGCATGCGCAGCCGCCGGCGCTGCCAGCGCTGGTATTGCTCGACCTCGCTGGGGAGGGCCGGACGAGGGCCGACCAGCGACATATCGCCGCGCAGCACGTTCCACAACTGGGGCCACTCGTCGATCGAGAACTTGCGCAGATACCGGCCCACCGGCGTCAGGCGCGGATCGTCGGGAATCTTGAAGGCTGTATTCCGGCTGCTGAGGTGTTCCAGCCCAGGCCTGAGCGCCTCGGCATTCTCGCACATGGAGCGAAACTTATAGAAGAGGAACCGGCGGCCGTTCAGCCCGCAGCGGACTTGCCGGAAGATGGCCGGACCGGGCGACGTGAGCCGGATCAGTATGGCGAGCGGAACCATGAAAGGCGCCAGCACCAACAGTCCCGCCGCCGCGAGGAGGATATCCATGATGCGCTTGAGCAGCAACCGGATCTCGTCGTAGGGCGCCGCGGAGAAGGTCAGCAGCGGCGTCGCCCCGAAGTGGTCGAGAGAGACGGTGCTGTTGACGTGCGGGAAGAAATCCACGGCCACGCGCGTGCGCACGCCTTCCTCGTCGCAGATCAGGAAGATTTCCTCGAGGTTGGCGAGGCTTTCGCTGCCGACCGAGAAGATGATCTCGTCGACCACATGCTGCCGCAGGATAGCGGGCAACTGGGAAATGGGGCGGACCGGGTGCTGCGAGGCGAGCGCGATTTCGGCGGGGGCGTTCTCGAACTCTTCGCTCAGGAAGCCGCACAAGCGAATGCCGTATCTGGCGGATCGCTCCAGCTCCTGCGCCAGGCGGATGGCGCGCTCTCCGGTGCCCGCGACCATGACGTAGTGCGGCGCGGCGAACTCCCGCCGGATGACTCCCACGACCCGCCCGGCCGTCAGCCGGAACAGCAGTAGCAGGACCCACGTGTAAGCCGAGAACAGGACGACGAAGAAGCGGCTCAAATCCATCCGCAGGCTGTACTCGAACACGACCAGGCACAGAGCGCCGTACGCGCATTGGCGAGCCGCGTCGCGCAGGATGACGCGCGGATGACCGGAATCCAGCTTTTCGTAAACTCCGAGCCACAGTCCGATCATGACCCAGGCGAAGAGCGCGAAGCCCAGGACGAGCGCCTTTTGCTCCACGGTCAAGTAAAACAGAAAGTGAAGACGCAGGACCGCGCGGGTCTGGTAAGCCGCCTCAAACGCGAACGTAGCCAGGGCGACATCGGATAGTCCAAACAAAACACGGGCTTTCCGCTTCTGACTGAACATCCGGACTCAGGATAACATGGGGATCGGCGGCTGGGCGCCGGTGTCCGCGTTTATCGGCGCTGCCCGCCGGCGATCTTAACGAGGGCCGCCTTGGCGGCTTCGGCCTCCGAGTGACTGGGGTTGTCCCGGAGCACCTGTTCGAGCAAACGCTCCGCGCGATCCTTACGGCCGGCCGCCAGGTAGGCCATCCCCAGATGGAATTGGTAAGTCGGGTTGCCGGGACCTTTTTGCACGCACTCCTCCAGCGGGGCGATGGCGGACTCGGGCAAGCCTGCCTTGTAGTAGGCCCAGCCCAGCGTATCGGTCACGTTGGCGGAGTCCGGAACCATTTGCTTTGCCTTTTGCGCCAGCGACAGTGCGACATTGATGTTGCCGCCATGCTCCAGGTAAAAATACGCGAGGTCGTTGGAGACCAGCGCGGATCCGGGATCGACCTCGTGCGCCTTCTCGCAGAGCTTTCGAGCCTCCTCCCAGTTGTTCTCCTTCTCGTAGAGGCGCTCGAGAGCCACGTAATTGGCGGCATTATGGGGATCGCGCTCGATCGCGTGCTGGAGATCGGCCTTGGCTTTGTCCGTGGATCCCTGGGAAGTGTGAATTTCGGCCAACAGGGCGTATGCATCCGGCTGCCGCGAATCGATCACCAGGGCTTGCTTCGCGCTCGCTTCGGCCCGGGACAAATCATGCATACGAAAATGCACTACCGCCAGCAGGAAGCGGAGACCGGCATTGCCGGGATACTTTTCGACCAGGCTGGAAACATGCTCCAAAGCTTCCCGGGACCGGTTCTCCCGGAGGCGCAGATTCACCAGAATGGTCAAAGCGGGCAGGGAGGTGGGGTCGCGGTCCAACAAAGCCTGGAGCTCGGCGTCCGCGTCCTTTGCATCTCCTTTCCCCAACCAGGCTTTGGCGCGCGTCAGGTGAGCGGAGAGCAGTTCCGGGTTCGTCTGGAGCGCATCTCCGGCCAGCCGCAGCGCCTCATCGTAGTCTCCACTGGCGGCTTCGAGGTCGGCCAATGCCAGTTGAGCGGGGATCATCCGATGGTCCAGGTCCAAGGCACGCTTCCAGGATGACTTGGCTTGGGCTCGAAGAGCCAGGCCGCTTTGCGCAACGCCGAGGAAGTAGAAGCCGGGGGCCGATTGCGGCGCCGCCTTGACGGCCTTTTCGAGCTCGTTGGAGGCCTGCTGATTCCGGCCTTCTGCAAGCAGGATGCGGCCGCTGAGCAGGAGGCCCTGGGGATCTCCGGGGGCGGCTTTCAGAAGCTCCGCATCGGCGGTGTCAGCATCTTTGATTCGCCCCAGATCCAGCAGAACTTCGATCAAGACCGCTTTGACAAAATTATCCTTTGGCTTCCCGGCCGCCACGCGTTCAAGTTCAGCGGCCGCCTTTTCCTTCTGGCCGGTGAAGAGATAGAAAAGGCCCAGCGCCCGGTAGGCCTGTGGATCGGCGGGAGCCATCGTCTTGATCTCCGCACAGAGCCTTTCCGCGAGCGCGGTCCGCCCGGTCGCTACGTAGACCGGGGCCAGAGCCAGGCGGGGCGCCACCTCGTGCGGGTCCAGCGCAATGGCGGCCTGCAACTCGGCTTCGGCCTGCGCCATCTTGCCGATGGAGAAATAAAACTGGCCGCAGGACACGTGCGCGCGCGAGGATTTCGGGGCGGCCGCAATCGCCTTCTTATACACCGCCTCGGCTTCGGCGGGCTGGTGCGCGGAAGCATACACCGCCGCCAGGCTCAAGTAGCTGCCCACCCGCTGGGGCTCGGCCTCGATGGCCTTCTGGAGCTCGCGTATGGCGCCGGGCAGGTCGTGTGCGGCCAGATCGGCCGCGCCCAGCATCTCGCGGGCACGGACATTCTTCTCGTTCGCGGCCAGGAGCTTCTCGGCGAGAGTCTGCGCTTGTTTGTAGTCCTGGCTGGCGAGGAGCAGGCCCGTGAGCTGTAGCTCCGCTTCCGCGTTCCGCGGGTTCAGAGCGAGGGTTGTCTCCAGCTCGTGGCGCGCGGCTCGAAACTCGGAGAGCTTTAAGTAGGTATTGGCGAGCCGGTAGTGGGCGGACTCCAGGCGCGGATCGATTGCAATCGCGTTGCGGAATTCAATCTCGGCGGAGCGGTAATCTCCCTTCCGGAAATACCTCTCACCGCTATTGACGTACTTGGTTTTTTGCTGATTCGGATCCGTGGAACAGGCAGCGAGCAGCAGAACTGCCGCAGCGAAGAAGCTCTTCCAACCGGTCCGTGCCAGGCTCCGCCGACGGATAACCGGGCCGGACTGCGCTGGCGTCTCCGGATACAAGCCTAGGATTTCACCGGCCGTAGCAACCCAAAACGGCGGGCTATGCCGAATGCGGCCAAGGCGAAGGCAAAGAATCCCAGAGTGAGCGAAACACTCCAATCTTCGGGAACGGCAACGGCCGGAGTATCGGCGAAGGTCCCACCCATGTTGCTTCCGTTAATGGCGGAGCCCGGTTTTCCCCAGCCGACGTTGAGGAAGTCCGAGGAGGTATCCGTAAACGAGGTGGGCACTCCGAAGTACGCGGCAACCGACGAGTTGTATACACCCGTGTTCTGTCCCAGGATCAACTCGCCCGAGGAACTGATGGAGATGCTGCTAAAACTGTCGGTGAACAGCACGGTGTTGTCATTCGACCAACTGCAGTTGGAAGCCGTGACTCCCTGGATGCATCCGGTCACCGTGATGGTGCCGGCGCCCCAACTCCACGAACCGGAGCTATTCCACGAACCGAAGGAGCCCGTGAAGGCGCCGCTGGTAAACGACAGAGAACCGCCATAAATAGACATGGGGAACGAGGTTCCCGAGACCGACGAGACGCTAATGCCCGATCCGGTGAGCGTGCCGTTGGACATCCCGTTCCAAGACACCCACCCGCCGTAGGAGAGGTTCCAATCGGTCGCACTGCTGTTGGACGCGAAAGCGCTCAGTGAGATCCCCAGAACCGCAACCGACACCGCCGATATTTGCTTTAGCATTTGCTTACCCTCGTTCTGTTCCTACGCCTAAAATACGCCTTCCGCTGCCGTACACCCTCGATAAACAAGGTCAATTCTAGCCCGCCCCCTATCCGAAGTCAATAGCGCCGGGCGGCGCGGCGGGGTACTATTGGATGGATTCTTTTAGGGTCCCGAAACGTGGTACTAAACGGATGAAACGGTACCGCCGCCGCCAGCGGCCTTCCTGCCTCCATATCCTTCGGCATTTTCAAGGTCCGTGGCGCATCGCGGCCATGAAAAGGACGCGACCGGGCGCCCTTGGCGCTGGCGCTACAGGCTAGAATAAGATGCAGATCCAAAACAGCCCGAATATCGTGCCGCCGGCGTGCGCCTCTGCTGGGAGGACCGCTGAAGGCTAAGGAGATGGCATGACCTTTTGTTTGGGAATCACGGTCGAAGAAGGCCTGGTCGGCATCGCCGATACGCGCGTGCTGTCCGGCAGCGAGTCGTTAGTGGCCAAAAAAGTGGCCACCTATCAGGGGCCGGGTTTCTCTTTTTTTATCATGACTTCCGGGTTGCGATCGTTGCGCGACAAGGTCCTGCTGTATTTCGAAGATGTCTACACCCGCCAGATCGTCGCGCGCGACCGCCTCTTCAAGATCGTGAACCTCTATGCCGGCCAGGTCCGGCGGCTCGGCGAGGAAGAGCGGCCGGCGCTGCACCAAGCCGAGTTCGAATTCAATATTTACTCCCTGGTGGGCGGGCAGATGTCGTCCGACTCCGCGCACCAGTTGTTTCTGGTTTATCCGGAGGGCAACTGGGTCGAGATCGGTCCCGACACCCCGTATCAGATCATCGGCAATTCCGGCTTCGGTAAGCCGATCCTGGAGCGGTCCCTGACCCATAGCGACTCCATCCTCTATGCGTTCAAGCTGGGCATCCTGGCCTTCGACGCCACCCGGTTGTGCGCCGCCAACGTGGATTTCCCCATCGATCTGCTGCTTTACCGGCGGGGGGGCTTCGAGCTGATCGAACACCGCTACGAGCGCAAGGATCTCGTACAAATCTCGGATTGGTGGCAGGAACGCATGCGGCGCGCCGTCAATGAACTACCGTCCGAGTGGGTGGAGAGCGCCTTCTCGAGAATTGCGGGGACCAACCGGCAGGTGCTTATCTCGTAGCCGCGGAATCCGCGGCGCTGCCCGCAAGCGACGAGCGGGATGTCGCCTACCCGCCCGGCTCCACATCCACCGCCACTTCCAGCTTGTGCCTGGCGCCGCCGAGGAGCACGCCGTAGATGGGGCTCACATCGCTATAATCGCGTCCCCAAGCCACGGTGATATGGCCGTCGGAGGGTACACAATCGTTGGTGGGATCGAAATCCACCCATCCGGTCCCGGGGCACCATGCCGAGCACCAGGCGTGCGAGGCATCCGCGCCCACCAAACGCGGACGCCCCGGCGGCGGCATGGTTCTCAGATAGCCGCTGACGTATCGCGCCGGGAGGCCCAGGGAGCGTAAGCATCCGATCTCGAGATGCGCGAAGTCCTGGCATACGCCGCGGCGTTTTTCGAAAAAGGTCTGCACCGGAGTTGCAACTTCCGTGGCCTTTTTGTCAAAGCGGAAATCCTGGTGGATTCGGCGCGTGAGATCGAGAACCGCCGCCAGCAGCGGACGCCCCGCGGAAAACGACTCCCGCGCATACGCTGCGAGTTCCGGGTTGGACGGCACGCGTTGGCTATCGAAGATGAACTGACAGGCGCTCAAGGCCTCGTCGCTATGGTCGCCGGCCAACGATTCCCGCACGGTCTCCCAGGGCGCGGAGTGGGAGAAGTCCGGCGGTTCTACGGCCTGCACGGCCAAGTCGCTGTCCGTCTGGACGACGAGACAGTCATGAGGCTCGGACAGCGTGAACGTGGTCAGCGTATTGCCGAAATAGTCGAAGTAGGTGGAGGTGACCGGCGGCGCCGGCTGAATGGACAGATGGCTTGCCCGGCAAATCTGTTTGGGAAGATTGCGCGGGGTCAGACGCACGATGTGATGCGAGACCGAGACCGGGTCCTCGTAGCGATACGTGGTTGTGTGCCGCACCCGGTAGTTCAAGTGGCGCGCTCCGTCTCCGCATGGCTGAAGTAGACATGCGTGATGGCGTCCGACAAAGCCGGCAGGGCTGCGCCCGTCTCCGCGAGCCGTTGGTCGAGCCCTTCGCGGATGCCGCTCTCCGCCGGTTCGCATAGCGCGCGGATGTCGCCGCCCAGGAGATTGGCGGAGGCTTCCTCCAGCCGTTTCTGTTTGGAGACCGGCCACCCGGCCCCCGACGGCCGTTCGGACAACCACCGGCAATGCGCCCCGAGGTCCTCTAATTGAAAAGCCAGCGAGCGCGGATTTCCGGCGTCGCACAGCAACAGATCGAGCACGGGCGCGGCCTGCAGCACGGTGAAGTAGCGGGAGCGGTAAGTCATGGAACTATCGGCCACCTCCAGCAGCATCTCGAGCGTGGGCAGCGTGCGGGCGCTGAGCGGTACGATAATGGCGCGGAACAGACCCACCAGTTGAATGGAGCGCTCGATGCGTCTTCCGAGGCCGAGGAAATGCCAGCCGGGGCCGCGGGTGATGTTCTCCATCTCGATCCCGCGCAGCGCGGCCAATATCCCGATGCAACGATTCAGTACGGCGAGCGCCTCGCCGGTCGAGGCGTAACCCCAGGCGGAGCTATGTGCCACGCCGAACTGGTTCACGATGCGCAGCGTGTCGCTCGAAAGGCTGTGCCGGACGTGCGCGGCCGCCCGCGCGGCGCGATTCAAAACCGCGTGCAGGCTGTCGTTGCGCTGCTCCTCGAAAATCAGAGACAGGATCTCCTGCTCGAGGTCCCGCCATTGATCCAGATGCCCTTGGGGGTCGTCCTCCGAGAGCCGCGAGTGAGGCGAGGCCAGACAATCGTACAACGTCATCAACGAATCCCACTCCGACGCGCCGGACGCCCCGAACTCGCCGGTCAGCCGGATCAAAATGCAGCGCAGCACGCGCGCCAGGTGCTCGCTGCGTTCCGCGTAGCGGCCGAGCCAGAAGAGGTGATCGGCCGCGCGGCTGGGCAAGTCGCTTTGCTCGCCGCGATTCAGTTCGAGCGGCTGGCCGCGGCGGCGTTGCAGCGTGAATACGTCCACCGGCCCGCTCGAAAGCACCCAGGTATCCTTGCTTCCGCCGCCGCGCTGCATGGAAACCACCTGGGTGTCGAGCGAAGGCGACACCCGCGCGAGTCCGCCGGGCATGGCCACCCAGGAGTCTCCCGATGCCGCCAGAAAGACGCGCAGGACGACCCGGCGGGGCGCCAGGCTGTCTTGAGACCAGACCGGAACCGTCGACAGGTCCAGGATCTCCTGCCCGGCGAATTCGTATGGACGCTCCCGCAGGCGCGTCATCATCCGCGGCCGCTCGTCGCCGGACAGCTTGCCGCCAAAAACCGGTTCCATACCCTGCGCCGGGAAGGCCGGCTTGATCACCAGGAACTCCAGATTATCGAGTACGTACCGCAGCGGCTGGGACTGGCCGCACCACCAGGTGGCCACCGAAGGAAGCTTCAACCGCTCTCCGAGCAGCTCCTGGCTGAGGCGAGGGAGAAACGGCATGAAGGCCGGCGATTCAATCAGACCGCTGCCCAACGCATTTGCCACCACCACGTTGCCCGCCCGTACGGCCTCGACCAGGCCCGCCACGCCCAGAAACGAGTCGGGGCGTAATTCGATCGGGTCGCAAAAACTGTCGTCCACGCGCCGCAGGATCACATCCACCGGCCTCAGACCGTCGAGCGTTTGCAGAAAGACGCGGCGGTCGCGCACCGTCAGGTCCTCGCCCTGCACCAGCGTGAAACCGAGATAACGCGCCAGGTAGGAGTGCTCGAAGTACGTTTCGTTGAGAGGCCCGGGCGTGAGGAGCACCACCCGCGGATTGTCCCGGCGCAGGGGCGACAGGCTCAACAGCGTCTCACGCAGCGCGCGAAAAAAGGAAGCCAGCCGCTGTACCTGGAACTCGCGGAACAAGTCCGGAAAGGTTTCCGCCAGTACCGTTCGATTCTCCAGCGCATAGCCCATGCCGGAAGGAGCCTGGGTACGGTCCGCGAGCACCCACCATTGCCCGTCGGGCGACCGCGCCAGGTCGACGGCCAGCAGGTGCAGGTAGGGATCGACGGCCCGGGGCATGCCGTGACACGGCCTCCAGAAGCCGGGATTGGCGTATAACAGAGCCGGCGGCAGCAGACCGCCGCGCAGCAGCCGCTGCGGTCCGTAAAGGTCCGCCAGGACGCAGTTCAGCAGACGCGCGCGCTGGATCAGTCCCGCTTCGAGCGCATCCCACTCCGGCGGCGGAATGAGCAGGGGGATGGAGTCCAGACTCCAGGGCCGGTCCATTCCAAGCGGATCGCCGTAGACGTTGTACGTGACGCCGTTTTCCCGGATTCGCTGCCGGGCGATCTTCCAACGGCGGGCCAGCTCTTCGGCCCCCAGCGCGGAGAGCGAACCGATGAATTTTTCCCAGTGCGGCCGAAGCACGCCCGGCTCCGCGCACATCTCGTCGTACACGGCCTCCGTGTGGCGATAACCGGCGCTCAACAGAGGCGTATCGAGAGTGTCACCGGAGATGCTCATAGGGGCGCGCTCCGGATGACGGGGACATCGGCCAATCTCCTCTGCCAGCAGGATAGCATCCTTCCGGCCGGGACCCCGCTGTGGGAGCCGCACATCCCCGGCCGAGCGCGTGTCTTATGTCCGCCGCAAATCGAGCGTCAACGGGAACTCCGGATTGCGCTCCTCGGGCGGCGCCGCCATCGCACCCGGCGTGTGGCCGGTATCCTGAAACCGGGCCAGGCGGCGGCTCTCCGCTTCCTGGGCGTTGACGGGAAACTGCTCGTTGGCGCGTCCGCCCGGATGCGACACATGGTAGGTGCAGCCCCCGATCGCGCGCCCGGACCACGTGTCCACGATATCGAACACCAGCGGCGTATGCACCGGAATGTTCGGATGCAGGCACGACGGCGGCTGCCACGCGCGATAGCGCACTCCCGCAACGAATACGCCGCGCTCGCCGGTGGAGGCGAGCGGCACGCGGCGGCCATTGCATGCGACGACGAACCGCTCGCCGGTCATGCCGGTCACTTTCACCTGCAGCCGCTCGACGGATGAGTCCACGTTGCGCACGGTGCCCGTGCCGGAGGCCTCCTCGCCCAGCACGTGCCACGGCTCGAGCGCGTGCCGGAGCTCCAGATGCATGCCGCCGCGGCTCACCGCGCCGATCTGTGGAAATCGGAACTCGAAGTGCGGAGCGAACCATTCCGTCCGGAATTCGTATCCGGCTTCGCGCAGGTCCGCCATCACGTCCTCCCAGTCGCGCTGCACAAAGTGAGGCAGCATGAAGCGGTCGTGCAGCGTGGTGCCCCACCACGCGAGTTTCCGGCGGTAAGGGCTCTCCCAGAACCACGCGGTCAGGGCCCGCACCAGCAATTGCTGCGTGAGACTCATGCGCGCGTGCGGCGGCATCTCGAAGGCGCGCAGCTCCACCAGGCCGAGCCGCGCTCCGGCGGCATCGGGCGAATACAGTTTGTCGATGCAGAACTCCGCGCGGTGCGTATTGCCGGCCAGGTCGGTCAGCAGGTGCCGAAAGACGCGATCGGGCAGCCACAGCGGACTTTTGGGCGCATCCTTGTCCGGAATCTGGTCGAAGGCGATTTCCAATTCGTAGATGGAATCGGTGCGCGCTTCGTCCACCCGGGGATGCTGGCTGGTCGGGCCGATAAATAATCCCGAGAGCAAATAAGACAGGGACGGGTGATTGTGCCAGTAGCCGATCAGGCTCCGCAACAGATCGGGACGGCGCAGGAACGGACTGTCCTCCGGTGTGGGGCCGCCGATCACCACGTGGTTGCCGCCGCCGGTGCCGGCGTGTTGGCCGTCCAGCATGAATTTCTCGGTGCCCAAACGGCTCTGGCGCGCGAGCTCGTAGAGCGCGGTCGTGTTGGCCACCAGTTCGTCCCAGGATGCCGCCGGGTGAATGTTGACCTCGATGACGCCGGGATCGGGAGTCACTTTCAGCACCGCGATCCGCGGGTCCGGCGGGGGCGCGTAGCCTTCCAGCAGCACCGGCATCTGGAGGTAGGCGGCCGTATCCTCGATGGCGGCGACCAGGTCCAGGTAGTCCGCCAGATATTCGACCGGCGGCATGAAGACGAACAGCTTGCCCTGGCGCGGCTCGATGCAGAGAGCCGGCCGCGCGATCCAAGCCGCCGATTCGCCCTTCCGCGGCCGTGGGGCCGGGCCGGCCGCCTCGTCCGCCGCCTCCGGGCCGTCCGGCGCGGCCGGCGAGTCGAACAGGTAGCGTTTGCGCTCCGGCCTTACCGGAAGACGCGCGCGCTTTTCAAACGGGTCCGGATCGTAGGAGTACATGGCGTCTTCCGGCTTGGTCCACGGAAGAGATTCGAGCGGCAGACGATATCCCATGGACGAATCGCCCGGGATGAGGAACATTCGCGTGGCCGCCAGAAACCAGGGCTGGCTGGTCCAGCGCGGCGGCCCCGCCCGGGTTGGGACGCGGCGCAACGGCAGCACGTAGCCCACCGGCTGGTCCAGGCCCTGTTCGAAAATGCGCGCCACCCGGTCGCGCTCGATCGGATCGGCGAGCTTGGGATCGAGCGCATCGACGTTTACTGGCAGCTTGCGTTCCTTCCACAGATAATAAAAAGCGTCCTCGTAGGCTGCGATCAGGAAGGCGGCATCCACCTCGAGACGGCGCGTCAGGGCCTCGACGAATCGCCGCGCGTGCTCCGCCGTGTAGTGGTAATCCCTGGCGTCCTCGGCGATCAGGCTGGCGTCCTCCCAGATGGGAACTCCATCCTTGCGCCAGTGGCAACTGAATGCCCAGCGCGGCAGGGGTTCGCCGGGATACCATTTCCCCTGTCCGAAATGCAGCAGGCCGTGGGGCGCGAAGCGTTGCCGCAGCCTGCCCAACAGCTCCACTGCGCGCTGGCGCTTGGCCGGCCCGAGCGCGGCGGTGGTCCACTCCGCGCCGTCCGGATCGTCCAGCGAAACAAAAGTCGGCTCGCCCCCCATGGTGAGCCGCACGTCTCCGGAGCGCAGATCGGCGTCCACTTGGTGGCCCAGCTTTTCGATTGCCTGCCATTGCTCGGCGGTGTATGGCTTGGTCACGCGCGGGGATTCGTAAATCCGCTCGACCGCCATATGGTGACTGAACTCGGTATGGCAGGGGTCCAGCAGGCCGGAGATCGGCGCGGCGCTGGAGGCGTCGGGAGTGCACGCCAAGGGAATGTGTCCCTCGCCCGCCAGCAGCCCGGACGTGGGATCGAAACCCACCCAGCCCGCGCCCGGCAGGTAGGCTTCGGCCCACGCATGCAGATCCGTAAAATCCGCGGTGGGGCCGGCCGGACCTTCCAGCGGCTTCACGTCGGCCACCAATTGAATCAGGTAGCCGGAAACAAAGCGTGCCGCGACTCCGAGATGCCGCATGCTCTGGACCAGCAGCCAGGCCGAATCGCGGCACGAGCCGCTGCGCAAGGTCAGCGTTTCCTCGCAGCTCTGCACGCCCGGCTCCATGCGGATCACGTAGCCGATTTCGTTCTGCACCTGCCGGTTCAGGCCGACCAGAAAATCCATCGTGCGCATGCTTGCCCGCGGCACTCTGCCCAGAAACGCGGAAAGCATGGGGCCGGCCGGCTCGGTTTCGAGAAACGGGCGCAACTCGCGGGCGGCCCCGCTGTCATAACAAAACGGATAATTCTCCGCGTCAGGCTCCAGGAAGAAGTCGAACGGATTGTATACGGCCATCTCGGCCACCAGATCGACCTCCACGAACAGCTCGGTGGTGGGCTCCGGGAAGACCAGGCGCGCCAGATAGTTGCTTTGCGGGTCTTGTTGCCAGTTGATGAAGTGGTTCTTCGGAAGAACTTTCAACGAATAGGACAGGATGGGCGTGCGGCAGTGCGGCGCCGGGCGCAGCCGGATGATTTGCGGTCCCAGCGATACGCGCCGGTCATACCGGTAGCGGGTCTGATGGTGAAGCGCGACGTGTATGGCCATGCTTACGGTGTCCTGTGATGCCAACCTGCTATTGTGCTAAACCCCACCTGTTTTGACGGCGCAGGCGGTTCCGCCCGCGGTCCGCGATTGGAATTCCACGCGGCACAGGACACTACTGCTGTTGCTGCTGTTGCTGCTGCGCGTGCAGCTTCTCGGCCTGCTGGTCGCTCTCCAGAAACTTGCACCACTCTTCGTCCGCGGCAAACTCCTTGTCGGGAGGCAGCACCGCGTCGGAAGGGGTCACCCGGACCCGCACTTGCAATTCGGTGTCGGCGGCGCCTTTCATCGTGCCCACGGTGGGCGATACGTCGGCGTAATCGCGCCCGATCGCCGTGCGAATGTGCCGGCCGCCTACAATCAAGTTGTTCGTTGGGTCAAACCCTACCCAACCCGTGCGCGGCAGCAGCGCCTCCACCCAGGCGTGCGTGGCGCCCTCGTCGGAACGGTCGGCGTGCCCCGGATCCCGGTGCAGGTAGCCGCTCACATACCGGCACGGGATTCTCAGATTCCGCACCATCGAGATCATGATGTGCGCGAAATCCTGACAAACGCCCTGCCGCGAGCGGATGGCCTCCTCGATGGCCGTATCCACGGCTGTGCTGCGCTTCACATACGAAAAATGCGCGTAGAGCTTCGAGTTCAGCGTGGTCAGCAGTTCCAGCGGCTCCCGCCCGCCGCGCCGGTCGACTCCAAACTCCTTCGCCAGTTCCTCGAGCTCCGGCGAGGTGCGGGCGAAGCGGCTGGGCATCAGCATGTCCCAGTAATCTTCCTGATCGATCATCGCATCGAGTTCGTCCCACGCCTCCGGGCCCAGCGACTCCGGCAGCGGCGCGGGAGTCTCCACATCCACCAGGGCGTCGGAGATAATCGTCAGTTGCCGGTGCTGACCGGGAACGTCGAAATGGTGCACGAAATTGCCCACGTGATCCTGATACGAGAAGACCCTCGCCTGCGGGCTGATGGACAATTGAAAGGTGAAGCAGCGTTGCGTGTGCTCGCTGCGGGGTTGCATGCGCAACTCCAATACGCTCTGCCAAACCGGACGGCTGTAACGAAAGCGGGTGAAATGCCGGATCGCGTAAAACATCAGGCCTCCAGAGCCGATTGGATCGGATAATCGATATACACGACGTGCACCGCCGCATGCAGACTATTGCACTGCTCGATGATGCTGTCGAGGTAACGGTGCAGCCCTCCGCTCATGATCTCGGCGATCTGCACGTAAGCCAGCGAGGCGCGCAGCCGTCCGGCAATCCGTTCGATCCGGTCGGCCGCCTTGGTGAACGACGTCTGGGAGATGGCCGCAATCGCGGCGCACATCCGCTCCACCGCATACCGCACCGAATACGGGAATTCGGGATTCAGCAGCAGAAACTCGGCCATCGAGTCGGGCTTCAGATCGGCCGTGTACACCTTGCAGTACGATTCAAAAGCGGCGCAGCTTGCCAGCAGCCCGACCCAGTCCAGATCGTCCGCTTTCCCGGCCGCCGAAAAATAGGCGTCCAGCAGAACCGGCAAGGCGCAGGAACGTTCCATGTACTTGCCCAGTTGAATGAAATGCCAGCCCTCCCCATGATTCATGGTGGCGTCGGTCACGCCGTTGAACTGGTAGGAGCCTTCCCGCACGGCCGCCACCAGCCGCAAGGGATCGGAATCCGTCTCCAGCCTCGCGTTGGCCTGCGCCACCTGGTGATACAAACGGTTCAAGCGCTCCCACATCTCCGAGCTGATCTGCTCGCGAACCTGGCCGGCATTCTCCCGGCTTCCCGCGATACACGCCGCGATCGACGATTCGTCTTCGCGGTCGCTGGTCAGCTTGATCATCGCCATTTGCGGGTCGATGCCGCTGTCGTCCGCCGCGATTCCCAAAGACGCCATGATCCGGCGCCATCTCTCCTCGGTGGAAATCTTCGAAGGATTCAGCATCAGGTTGTAATTCGCTTCCAGAACGCGCGCGCAGTGATCGGCCCGCTCGAAATACCGGCTCATCCAGTAGAGGCTATCGGCTACCCGCGAAAGCATTGGCCACCCTGTTCTTCAGTTCTGCAACACCCATGTATCCTTGGAGCCCCCGCCCTGCGAGGAATTCACCACCAGGGAACCCTTGCGCAGGGCGACGCGCGTCAGCCCTCCCGGCACGATAGTGACCTTCTCTCCAAATAGAACGTAGGGCCGCAGATCCACGTGCCGCGGCTCGATCCGGCCGTTCATGAAACAGGGCGCGGCGGAGAGCGTCAGCGTCGGTTGCGCGATGTAGTTTCGGGGATCCGCCAGAATCCGGTCCCGGAACTCGGCCTGTTGCGCGCGGCTGCTGTGCGGGCCGATCAGCATGCCATAGCCTCCCGACTCGCCGACGGCCTTCACCACGTATTTCTCCAGGTTCGCGCAGACGTGTTCCCGGTCCGCGCGGTCCGTCATCAAAAAGGTCTCGACGTTATCGATCACCGGGTCCTCGCCCAGATAATAGCGGATGATCTTTGGAACGTAGGCATAGATCGCTTTATCGTCGGCCACCCCTGTGCCCAGCGCGTTGGCCAGCACCACGTTGCCCGCGCGATAAGCGTTGAAGAGGCCCGCCGCGCCCAGGGAAGAATCGGCGCGGAACGCCAGCGGATCCACGAAATCGTCATCCACGCGGCGGTAGATGACGTCCACGCGCTGCAAGCCGGACGTTGTCCGCATGTAGACCGTGTTGTCGTGCACCACCAGGTCGCGGCCCTCCACCAGTTCGATTCCCATTTGCCGGGCCAGGAACGCGTGCTCGAAATACGCGGAGTTGTAGATGCCCGGCGTCAGCAGCACGATGGTCGACCGGCCCTCCGGCGCCAGCGAACGAAGCGTCGAGAACAGCGCCTGGCTGTATTGCTCGATCGGCCGCACGCCGCATTTCCGGAACAGCGCCGGAAAAATCTGCTTCATCACCTTGCGGCTGGTCAGCATGTACGAGACCCCGCTGGGCACCCGCAGATTGTCCTCCAGAACCACGAAGCTGCCGTCCGGCAGCCGGATCAGGTCCGTCCCGGCCACGCTCACATAAACGTCGCGCGGCACTTTCACCCCGTGCATTTGCCGGCGGAA
>Ga0335078_10005908_pt1 | contig 18118 bp, 17 predicted proteins | sample Lox_Sample_32_FD_206711 | JGI IMG/M metagenome (GOLD analysis project Ga0335078, IMG submission 206711) | Soil microbial communities from Loxahatchee National Wildlife Refuge, Florida, United States - Lox_Sample_3.2 | ecosystem: Environmental > Terrestrial > Soil > Wetlands | place: USA... | reverse complement strand
TGTCCGAGAGCTCTTTCGCCTTCGCCTGTTGCTCGAGTTTGCGAAGCCGCCGTTTGAAATGCGCGAGTCTTCCTGGCATGCGTTGGACACCTCGGTGCGCTGTGCGCGCTGCGATTTAGTTTCTGGCCCTCAAAGGGAGAGAAGAGGTGAGGAGGGCGATCAGGGCCACTGAGTTGAGCTAGTTACCCACTTAAATTAGATGTTACTAACTATGAGTTGGAATCGAATATTTATCGTCCAACCACCTACTAGCGACGTGCGTGATCCCGGATAGATACTGAAGTTCGACCTCAAGGGCGAAAGGGGCAAGCTGGCCGACGATTCTCGTGATCGGGAGGTGAAGAGAAGGAGGGAGCCGCCAAACTTTCCTGCCTAGGCTCGGGGTAGGAATCTGCGGTTTGGAACTAGTGCGTATTTTTTACATCATTCGCTCTTTTTCTGGCTTTAACTTTGGCCCAGCGGGCAAGTACTGCTTTCCGTTGCCAATGTTGGGCTGTTCTACCGTTATGGCCACAAGATGTGCAATCTATTCCAATGATTTTGTACTCAATCGACCCAGGAGACGTTGCAGGGATCGGGTGCCCTCTTTCTTATATGCGTCTATGCCAGACAAAAGAAAAGCTTCGCAAATCCGGGCGACACTCTGACTTTCGTGGGCCGCAATAGTTTCAAGCTCTTTTTTCAAATCAGAGCGCACACGAAACGTCAGCCGCGTATCTTTTTTCATTTGCAAAATCTTAGCACCGGCTTCGCGGCAACCTGTTGACTTCCCGTCATCCTACGTGTCATCCTAATGGCAGCCAAATGTCATCCGAACAAGGATCCTATATGAAAACTGCCGATCGCAAAGTCCAAACGGCTATAAACGATGCGCAATTGAGGTGGGGGACACTACGTCCTGATCTACTCCGTGAGCTGGAAACCCTGATTCATGATCATCAGCTCTCGGTGAGGCACGGCGACCTTCTTCTGTTAGACGGAACGTGGTACATCGCTCATATCGGTCTTGTGCGCCTCGCCCGGCGTAAGAAATGCAGCGGGATCCATGTCGAAGCCGTTCCCGCCCTTTGCGACTCAACCGCCAACCGGTACGTTCTGAAGGCGACGGTTTTTCCGTGCAAAAGCTCGGGCGGTTTTGTCGGATATGGCGACGCAGATCCATCCAACGTATCGGCTCTGGTCCGCGGCGCCGAAATGCGCGTGGCCGAGACACGGGCGGTCAATCGTGCCCTGCGCAAGGCCTATGGCATTGGCATCTGCTCGGTCGAAGAGATCGGCTCGGTCCAATCGCCGCCCGAGAAGTTGCCGCCCCAAAGCGTGAATGGAAATCGGAACGGCAATGGCGATGGAGCGGGTCCGAAAGTTCGCGATCGCCTCTGTCAGATCATCCGCCGGCACAACCTTGATGCTGAACTGGTCAAGGCCTATGCCGTCGACTTCTGCGGTACCAAAACCCTCCGCGATGCCACCCGTGAGCAAATCGAAAACTTCGTTCAGTCCCTCGCCGACTGGGCCGAGAAAGACCGCAATGCACTCCTTTGCCAGCTCAACAGCTACGCTCGCCCGAGCCAGGAGGGTGTCGCATGAAACGTCAACTTCCTGGTCTCGCTGATGTGGCTCGTGATGCGCGGCCCGAGATTCCCGACGGCATCTTCCTTGTCCGCGTCGATGGCGCCCGGTTCCGATGGCACGCGCAGAAGCCGTTCTACGTACTCCGGCTCTCGGTTCTCGAACCCAAAGATCTCGCCGGCTTCCCAATCGTCGGGCGTCTCTATTGCACCCAGCAAGCCATGTGGAAACTGGGCTGGTTCTTGCGGGATTTCCTCTATGATCCCGAGCTTCTGGCCCATGAGCAGATTGATGAGAAGGCGTTCCCCGGTCTGCGTGGTGTGGTCAAGATCAGCCATGCGGTCGTCAACGGCATCTCGCTCATCAATCTCGACGGCTTCGCGCCGGCCAGCCAGTGGGAAGAACTTTCGGCCGGTTTGGCTCCGCGCACATCCGGCTCGCAGTCCCCAGAACAGGCGTCGAGATGAACTACTCCTACACCCAGATCAGCCAATATCTGACCTGCCCGCGCAAATATCGCCATCGCTATCTCGACGGCTGGCAAGAAAAAGATACTCGCGCATCGATGCTGTTCGGGAGGGCCCTCGAACAGGCGGTGGCGGCTCTATTTCGCCGGGAAGATCCGGCAGCCGTTCTTTTCGAGCAATGGGCTCCCTGCAAGAACACGAATCTTACATATGCGGAAAGAGACAGCTGGGATCGCATGCTGCAACAGGGCGTTCAGTTGCTCGAGCGCTTCGCCCAGGACGGCCGTGTCCGCATTCCCCGGGCTAGCTCCAATCAGCAGATCCAGTTCACCCGCAAGCTGAATTCCGGAAACAATTTCGTTTCCTACATCGACGCGCTCGGCGAACTGGATGGCACACCGTGTGTCCTCGAATGGAAGACGGCTTCCGCCCGATTCCCTGACGAGCCCTCCGGTCTCGCAGCCCTTGATCCGCAACTCGTTTGTTACAGCTGGATGACCGGTATCGAAGAAGTCGCTCAAGTCGTTTTCGTACGCAAACGATTGGTCGAAGTTCAGTATCTTCGTGCCACCATTACCGAGGAACAACGACAGGAGTTCGCGAGTCTGGTCGAAGATACCGTACGCCGGATCGAGTCCGGATTGTTTCTGCCGCACAGCGGTATCCGCTTCCCGCAGAACCCGTGCACGACCTGCCCGTTTCTCGGCCTTTGTCTCGACAAACGCGATCTGGTCGAAACAAACCTGATCCGCAAACCTAGAGTCGACCTTGGTTTGTTTGACGAACTTAATTACTAGATTTCCGCCGATGCCACCACGTCTCAATCGCAAGCGTGCGCTATTCGTTCTGACCAGGATCGACGAAATTCTGGCATGGGAACAACGGAACGAAACCGAACGCGATACCCGATTTGTCGATCTCGGACGGTATTTGTGCGAAGTTCGGGCAGGACAGTATTGGCGGTTCGAGAACATGAAATCATTCGACGAGTTCTTGACGCGGCGGTTCCCTGAGTCGAAACGAAAAGCGTTCTATTTAATGTCTGTTCACGAAAACTTGCCGCCACAAGCAAGGCGTGAACTGAAGCAGGTGGGATGGACGAAAGGACTCGAGCTCGCGCGGGTAGCACGGCGAGATGGTCAGCGCTTTGATTATGCAACCTGGTTGCACAAAGCCCGCACGATGCCCAAAGAACAGTTCAAGCACGAAGTCGAGAAGGAGTTGACGGGAAGGGAAGAAGAGCCTTCGGACCTGGTCTACTTCAAACTGTACAAGACTCAGATTTCTGTCATCGAACAAGCGATCGAGACCGCAGCACGGATGCTGGGATCGGACAAGTCACGGGGTTATTGTTTGGAGATGATCTGTGCCGACTTCTTGGCGGGGGCGAATCTGGACAGGGAAGATCCGGAGATCCTGCTGCACTCCGTTTCTCGTTATTTCAAATTCCTCCCGCAATCCCAGAAGACGGCATTCCTGGCCAGTGTGCAAGGAAGGGCCTCATGACACGAATCCTCCAGAAGCATCCTCCGGTACGACTTCCACCTGAGGCTTACCACGAACTACATCGTCGCGTGCTCGACCGAGATGGCTGGCGATGCCAAGTCTGCGGCTCAATGTCGAACCTCGAAGTCCACCACCGACAGTTTCGGAGTCAGTCAGGGGAGGATAACGAAGTGAACTTGATCACAGTATGCAGAGAGTGTCACAGACAATTACACGGACTGGCATAGCTTTTGCCATCGCTGTCCAGATTGGCCACAAAGACAAACTGCACCGACACTCTTACGGGAGCGTCGTCCTCGTCTAACCTTCGCCAACTCGAGCGGCTTGATTACCGTCGCCGGCCACTTCGCTTTGACAGTCATTTATGCCAACTGTACAGTTTGTTCGACTGGACTGGAGCTGAAAATCAGGTAAGCGCTGTGAATGTCAGTCTTTGGGCTAACGGCATCAGTCTGACGTATGACAACTCTACGCTGAAACAAGAACAGGGGGCGTCGCAACAGTGGTGGCGCACTGATTCAACGAAATGAGAGCGACACATGTGGTCGCATCTGTTCGATCGATTAGAGCGAGGTGATTTGCATGATCGAGGGCGCAAGGGAAACCGTGATGTCCTACATCAAAGCGATGGACGATAAAAACTATGCTGCAGCTCGAAATTATTTGGGCGACAACGTGCGCGTGAAAGGGCCTGCTGGCGAAGCCTTTCGCAGCCCCGATGACTTTCTGAAAATGATGCAGCAGCAACGTGGAAAATATGACATTAAGAAGGTTTTTGTGGACGGCAGCGACGTTTGCTTGCTCTACGACTTTGTCACGCCAAAGGTGACTGTTTTTTTCTGCTCGTGGTATCAGATCAACGACGGAAAGATAACTTCGATCCAAACCGTCTTCGACCCCCGCGCATTCGCTGCAGCGCCATAGGGTTCACTCTTGGCGTTACGAGCAACTTGGTTTCCCGTTACTTCAAATTCCTCACGAAATCACAAGCAGCAGCATTCTTGGCGGATGCGCGGCAGAATGCGTCACGGCACGAATCCTTCCGAAGCGACGTCGCTTACGCCTCTCACATGAGGCATACCGCCAACTGCATCGCAAGATTCTCGAACGCGACGGTTGGCGTTGCCAGGCGTGCAGTTCCATGAGGAATCTTGAAGTCCATCACCTGAAGTTTCGGGGCCGATCGGGAAACGACGACGAACCAATCTGATCACACTTTGCGCGGACTATCATAGACGACTTCACGAACTGCGCTAGGGTGTGGAGGACTATCGTGCGGTCGGGATCCGGACGACGATCACATCGTCCACGCGTGCAATGAGAGCCGAAAACTTCTCTTTGCTCACATTCTGCATCGCTTCGAAGTGTGGGCTGAGCGGTTGTACGCTTACCCGCAATGGCGTCTTAGGATTCCTGGGCACGTCAAAACTCACCAAGACATCGGGCCTGCCATCACCATCGATGTCCACCACGTCAGACACGTGCGATGGCAGCGCGCTTGCTGGCTTCCAATCGAGCTGTACAAAAGGTTTCTCGCTTTGAAGCAAGTGCGGAAAAACCTGGCGGTGAATCTCAATGGTGTAATCCGTGGCCTGGACGGTGCGCACCGGAGGTCCACCAGAGTAGACTTCATCGACGTGCAATCCCAGACTGGAGAGTCCTCTTGTAAACACTCCGTACAAGAAGAATGGCACGAGCATCGCGATAAATATTGTCAGTCCCGCGCCAGTGTACCCGAATTTCGCCGTCGCCATTCTCATACGAGTCTCTCAGATGAAGACGTGCAAAATCGTCGCGAGACCGTCCGCAATGATTTTGCCTCCGAACATGATGGCCATAGCCCAGGCACCATATAAAAACATCAAGCGTGCACGTTCCGGCTTCACTGCGACCTCTGTTCCCCGGATGTGCCAGACAGCAGCGTCTTTGGGACATGCGTCAACGCACGCGCCGCATTTCATACAAGACATGAGCGTTTCGCCCTTCGCAATCGATTCCGCACTCAACGACATGGTCGGGCAGCTTTTCTGGCAGAGCACACAAGGGGTACAGCGCGCCCGATCGATCTTCACATCGAAAACACTCGTCTTATTGAAGATCGATTGGAACGCGCCAAACGGGCAAAAGAAAGCACACTGCGTTCTCTTCTTGGTAAGCAAGGGGAGCGCGATGACTAGTCCGGCAAACAAGATGAGAAAGATTCCGTTTTGCACCATCCCCACGGTGTTGCGCGCCGCGACATATTCCGATACCGCCTTGAATGGACAAAGCCACATGCAGTATGCCGGCTCGAACAATGCCAGCGACAGAAGCACCATGGCCAACAGTACAGCCCATGGTCCGTAGCGCCAGCGAGGGTCGATCTTGCGCACCTTGGCGGTCGCGGGTACCGACGCCATGCCTTCCTCGATGCCGCCAAAGAAGCACGCGTAACTGCACCAACCTTTGCCCAACACGATTGTCATCGCCAGCCAGATACCAGCCATGGCCGCCATCCCTCCCCCAGACATGCCTCCGTGCGGCGAGATCGAGCCAGGAAACACTATTGTTTTCGTGAGGGCGGCCGGCAAAATGAGGAGAGGAATCGGAAGGAAGCAAAACGGCGTGCGGCCAGCAATCATCTCTTCGATCGGGATCCCCATCGACCCGCGTAGCACCATCACCTGGTGAATGAAGCCGACTGGAAAAAGAAGTCCTAAAGCCACAAAAAACCAACGCCGCCAGCGATAGGTACTCCAGGTCCTCATCATCATAAAAAAGAGGATGACGACGAAGGCAACCGTGACAGAGGCAGCAATCCGCTGCGAGCGACTTGGTTGCTCGAACCAACCAGAAAACATCAGAATGGACCAGAGCGCGACAGGCAATGTCAGCAAAAGCGAGGCGCCTGCGCTCCGTGGTTTCCGGGTGTGGGTGAATTGCGCCTCAGTAGCCATATCGCTTGCTTCCGGCGAGCAGGGTCAGACCCAGATACAGATAGTAGAGACCGATCAATACCATCGCCATCCGAGCCACCGTGTTCACGGCTTCGTTACGTTTTACGCAGGCCAACCCGGTAAATGGAACCAACCAAACCGAGGTTCCCAGAAAGAAGACAGCAAAAAAGAGTAGAGCGGCGCCCATGCTGGTCGCCTGGGCTGCACGCACTCCTGCCACCACGAATGGAGGACAGAGACTAATACCTGTGAGAAGACCCAACACTGCTGCTCCGGGAACACCGTGGTTTCCCACTGCTCCGATGGTTACCAACCCAGGGCCGCCGCAGCCGGAGTTACAGGCCTTGCCAGCGGTGTAAGCGCACCTGAGCAAAACGCATGCCAGTAGCACGTGAATCAAGCCGAAGACGGGCAAGCGTGCTGGCGTTCGAAGAGTCACCAACGCTCCAAGTTCCCAAGCCACGGCCGCAAACATCAAGTACCCGAGGAGGCGAGTTGCAAGAAACAGGGAAAGATAGCGCACATGCAGCCACAGCCCTTTGTGCTCTGCGAGAAGGGACGGAACCAGCACGGGCCCACACGACGCCAAACAGGCCGGTCCTGACACTAACCCCAAAACCAACGCCTCGCCGAATGCGAAAGGGCTAGCCACCACTGGGAACGTAACACTGACTGTTATTTCAGTCTGTGACCTGACGCACTGGGGTGGCTTCAGCGATCTAGCGATTGCACTGCCGAGCCGGTTAAAACGTGGCTCTAGCTACTTGCAGTTATAACTTCGATGGATTGTGGCAACTATCGCATAACGCGGGCGGGTAACCGGCCTCACGAGACACGGCGCTGCCCTTCCCTTCCTTTGAGGGCAAGAGGTTCGGTTTATTGGAATGGTGTGGATCATGACAAGAGAGACAAGTGATCTCTCCCTTTCCGAGCGCAGTATTGGGTCCGCTCACTGGATGTCCTGCGACCGGATGATTCGCGGTGAGCGCTTGATTAAGGTTCAGCGGCTGCCAGCCTTGCATCTGTTCCGCAGTAAGGACAAATCCCCACGGTGTTGTCACAGTTTGCACGCGTCGATTTATTTTTAGCCGGGCGCGCGCATGACATCCGAGACACACATCTTGCGGCGCTGCCACAAGCTGATCAGCATAGTCGCTTGAATGTGGTGAATGACAAGCAGTACAAAGTCCCTGCGCATATGGACCATGAAGAACCTTATCGGTCGATTTCTCGTGGCAGGTAAAGCACAGGGCATTCGCAGGCGAAACCAGGTTGATTAGCGTGACACCTTTTGCAGTCGCTACCTCATGGCACGTCGTGCAGCCCATCGCGATCGCCGAGTGCACATGCTTTCCCTTGCTCTTGTCCGCGTGACACTCCACACACTTGGCCGAATCCACGTTTTTGTCGAGGGGAACGGGATGTTGAGCCGCTTGCGCGCACACAGTGAGGGCGACGAAACAAAATATGCGGAGAAGGGCGGATCGCGAACATCTCCCCCTCTGAGCCTCGCGATGGACACGCCAGATCATGAAGGTAGCGGAAAACGAGATATCTTAGCGCAACGAATGGATCCACGCTGCGCATCTTCGTCCACATCCAAGTGATGCTAATCACGCTGACCTAGGGTGCTCATCACATTCGACCTTTCGCTTGGGTATGTCAAACTATTTGCAACTTTCCGAAGTAAGGAACTCAGGGAACTGCTGTGTCTTCAATCGCATTTGAGCCGAGCACTGTCGCATGCAAAGCCGCACCCACTAGGGTTCTGGCCGTGGTATTCGGTTCTACGCTGTTCTTGAGTGCACTGTTGTTGTTCCAAGTGCAACTGATAATTAGCAAATACATCCTGCCCTGGTTCGGAGGCTCGGCAGCAGTCTGGACAACGAGCATGCTTGTTTTTCAAGTATTGCTGCTCGGTGGATATGTGTATTCCCATCTCATCTCTGAACGGCTCTGCCCCAAGACCCAATCCAATGTCCATCTCGCGTTGTTAGCTGCCGCTTTCGTTCTGATTCTTGCGCTCTCGCTGGTATGGCCCTCGGCAATCACCCCCGGTGCTAGCTGGAAACCGACGAGCAACGCGAATCCCTTGCGAAGCGTGATCCTCATACTGCTGGTTTCAGCCGGCGTGCCATTCCTTGTACTTTCGACTACCGGTCCCTTGCTGCAGCGGTGGTTTGTCCGGCAAGGAGGCAGTGCGCGGACCTATCGTTTTTACGCAATTTCCAATCTCGGGTCTTTATTGGGACTGCTGACCTTTCCATTTCTGCTGGAACCAATGCTGCACATGACCACGCAAGGTCGCATGTGGTCGCTTTTCTTCGCCCTTTTTGCGGCGGGGTGTGCCTGGTGCGCATGGAGCATCCGCGATGCTACTGACGAAGAGAGACCTCTGGGACCGCAGCATGCCGAATCGACGAGCGATACCAGTGTGATAGCTCGCTTGCTTTGGGTTCTGCTGCCAGGTTGCGCTTCAGCACTATTGCTCGCAACAACCAATCAGCTGTGTCAGCAGATTACGGCGATTCCGCTGCTCTGGGTCCTGCCTCTTGCGCTGTACCTATTGAGCTTTATTTTGTGCTTCGATCATCCGCGCTGGTATCGGCGTGAGATCTTCCACCCACTTCTTTTGGCGGGCATTCCAGCGCTTTACGTCGCCGTTCACTTCGCATTGCTTACGGCAGAATTGGTGATCGTGCCCCTACTGCTATTTGTGGCATGCATGGTTTGCCATGGGGAACTGGTGGCGTTGAAGCCCGAGGTACGGCGCCTCACCTCCTTCTATCTGGCGATCTCAGCCGGAGGCGCACTCGGCGGAGTGTTTGTCGCTGTGGTGGCGCCGCTGATTTTCCGGTTCTTCACTGAGTACGAAATCACGCTGGCCGCCTGCTTGATCCTGCTGTTGTGTTGCTTATTTCTGGATGCCGATTCATGGATATACCGAATGAGCTTCCCACTGACCGCGGGCATCGCAGTGGGAATGGTTGGTATCGCTTATTGCGCTGGAAGATTCATCCCCGGGCTTGCGCCGATGCTGGATTCGCTCCGGTTCTATCCGATCGTCATCCTGCTCAGTGGACTCGTATTGCCAGGTGCGCTCCTGCAAAGGCCGCAAAGCGAACCTCCAAAGCGTACCTTTCGCGCGGGCCAGGTCTTTATTGTGTTTGTACCGGTACTTTCGCTGGCGGGATTGTTCCTAATCGCCCAGCCCTTGCCGAACCTGTTTCTCGGTAAGCGCAATTTTTATGGGGCATTGCGTGTTTACGAACTTCCAAACGGAGGCAAAGAGCTGCAACACGGACGAACGAAGCACGGAATCCAGCTTGGTCCTCCGTATGATCGGATTCCTTTCGCATATTACGGCGAGAACAGCGGAATTGGAATCCTGTTGCGGAATCATCCCAAGCATCATCCAGGCGCTGGTTTCCGAGTGGGTGTCGTTGGAATGGGAGCCGGGACACTGGCGGCCTACGGCCTGCCCGGAGACTACTTTCGGTTCTATGAGATTGATCCCGACGTAACGGATCTCTCAAGTGGTGTGCAGCCGATTTTTACCTACGTTCCTGACTCGCAGGCCAGGGTAGACGTCGAACTTGGGGACGGTCGCTTGCTGCTCGAGCGTGAAGCGGCACGACGTGAAGGACAGAATTTCGATGTGCTGGTGCTCGATGCATTTTCTGGCGACGCGATCCCCGTGCATCTTCTCACGATCGAAGCATTCGATACCTACTGGAAACATCTGAACCCACAGCACGGCGTGATCGCCATCCACATCAGCAGCAACCACGTAGATCTCCTGCCGGTGCTCGAGGGAACGGCCGCGCACTACAGCGCGTATACGCTGTTCCGAAATGTAGACGGGGAGTTACCCTTTATGCCGAGCACATGGGTAATCATGGCCCCTCACCCCCAGGACTTGGAGGTGAATGGATTAATGCCGAGTCCCCGCCCCGAGGGTACTCCGTCACCAAGGGTTTGGACCGACGATTACAGCGACGTAATCACGCTGTTACGATGACAACTTCTGATCTGGTGTTGCGATGATTCTGTGACTAACGATCGTCAACTAATGTCCAAGGAGCACTCTGACGGCGCCACCCCGTCTAGCCGGGACCTTAGCCCTCCTGATCCGTCCCTCCGCTTTTGGCATCTTTTTCTCGCGATTGTTGCTCTTGTGTATGCGTTCTTAGCGGGCTATCGCACCCTGACCGATGCTGATCTCGGGTGGCAGATCGCGACAGGGCGCTGGATAATTCAGCATCATCAGATTCCATCCATCGATGTACTTTCCTACACGGCATATGGGAAACCGTGGATCTACCCCGTAGGTTCGGGACTCCTCTTCTACGCCATCTATTCGATCGGAAGCTATGCTCTCTTGTCCTGGTCCGGGGCCGCGGCGTGCGTTGGAACCGTTGCCTTGCTGCTCCGGCGGGGGTCTTGGACAACAGCAGCCTTGGCGATTCTCGTAGTCCCGCGAATAGCTCTCCGGACTACACCACGAGCGGAGATCTTCTCCGTAATCTTCTTTGCGGCATTTCTCACAATTCTCTGGGAACAGTACGAGACAGGTCACGCTCGCCTCTGGCTTTTGCCCATCATGATGGCGGCGTGGGTCAATCTCCACCTGGGACTCACGGCTGGGTTCGGCTTGATCGTGGGTTACGTCGTCTTGGAATGCACAGACATGCTATGGCCGGTCTGTCGTCAGAAGGCTATGGATCATCTTCGACGGGCATGGCCGTGGTTCCTGGCAACCTTTGCCGCCACGATAGCTAATCCCTGGGGGTGGCGAATCTTCGCTTCCACCTTGACCCTGATGACGCCTATGGCAAACCAGTCTCTGATGATTGATGAATGGAATCCGGTCCGATTGGATTGGGCGAGTTTTGTCTCAGGACTGTCGATTTACAACTATGACTCGACAGTTGTCCTCATACTCGTCGTCCTTGTTGCCATGCCGGTGGCCCTCATCCGACGCCATTTTGGGGCCGCGGTCTGGCTGGGCGGTGCTCTTTTTCTCGGCCTGCGTCACGCGCGGCTCTTGATTTTTCTCGCCGCAGTTGTGATCATCGTGGCTGGCTCTGTATTCAGCTCCGCAGTTGCGAGCTTTCAAGGCAAAGCCCGTGACAGCAGAATTTTTTCCATTCTCACGGGCGCAATTTGTTGTTTGGTGGCTCTTTTAGCCTTCCTGTGGTCGGTAGACTTGATCACTGATCATGCCTACATGAGGAAGGCGGGCATGTATGGCACAGCCTCTTTTGGTACGGGATTGAGTTGGTGGTTCCCGGCGGGCGCTGCCACGTTCATCGAGCGGGAAAAAATTCCTAGCCAGCTTTTCAATACTTACCTCGAGGGCGGCTATATCGTTTGGCGACTTGGCGAGCACTACAAAGATTATGTTGATGGACGAGGAGACCCATTCGGCCCGGAACTGATCCGGCGCGGTTTTCAATTGGTACAGACGCCACCAGACTCGAGCGAATGGCAACGAGAAGCTGATCGTTACGGCATCAACGCTATCATTGTCCCCCTGGGCCGATACTGGGGTGTAGAACACTTTCCGCTTCTTCGGCAATTCTGCCTCAGTGATAATTGGCCGCCCGTTTATTTGGATGAGACTTCCGCCGTTTTTCTTCGGCGCACCTCGGCGACTGAGAGTCTAATCAGCCGCTTGCAGATCAACTGTGACACTATCCCAATTCCTGCAGTTGCTCCGACCGGAACCAGCTCCCAAGCATTCAACCAATGGGCAAATGCAGCATCCGTTCTGAATGCATTAGGGCGCACACAGGAAGCGCTCGCGGCAACCTCAAAAGCCCTGGAAATTTTCCCCGATAGTGGTTCGCTTCGCTTCGCGCGCGCGGATCTCCTCGAGAGAGTCGGAGACCTGCAAGACGCCGAGCGAGAGTATCTCGCGTCCGCAAGGCTTGCTCCAGACCCCGCCAATTGGACTCGCCTTGCCGGGCTGTACGAGCGTGAGGGGAGACTGCCGCAGGCGATTGCAGCATGGAACAACAGACTCAAGCTGTCGTCCAAGGATGCTTACGTTCCGTTGCTATCCCTTGGGTTCGACTATTTGAATATCGGTCAGCCTCACGATGCTCTCGATGCCTTTGCTCGATCAGAGACGAGCCTCCGAAAAGAAAAAGGTAACAGCATCGAACCTTTCAAACAGTTCTACGCAACTCTGGCACACGGTAGGGCGATCGCGTACCGGGCGCTAGGGGACATAAAAGCTGCGGTTGCGTCTGAGGAGCAGGCCGTACAGCTTAGGCCGGAACAGCAAGGCAGCTGGTTACAATTGGCGGCTCTGTATGAGCTACAAGGACGGTCTGAGGATGCTGAGCGGGCCCGGAATCGAGCGGCGGCACTCAGTGTTCAGAATCCCGGTGGAGCGCGATAGCTGTCCTCTACTGCTCTGGGGGTTTTCTGTCTCGTCGCACGCAGGGAACTTCGGTATGAAGCTGAGCTGCCCGCTGGCCCCCGAGAATAATCGGGGGCGGTCCTGATTGTTGTGGCCATCCCCGAGGCATATCGGGCAGCATGCATTTATTTCCAACCCGGGCCTGTCATCGAAAATCCTTACGGCTACGAAAATGGCCCGATCGTCAACCTGTGCCAAGGTGGTATGCCGACCCTCCTCACGCAACAGTGGGAAAGGATGAGAGCTTATTGATTCTGTTTTTGCGGCCTCATGGAGCCGATACAGTCCTACTCTTCGCATAGAACATGAAGTTGACCCAGGATGTAGATAAGTACGAACAGGAGTAATTCGAGCTCATCGACGCTTCATTCCATGTTCATTGCCAGTCATCGCCTCTCGGATCCGGCCGAGATTGTCAACTGCGAACGCGGTGCATACCAGAAGTACAGCCATGTGGGGAATTCCGTATTGAGGGTGATAGGACTCCACCAAGCAGAACGCAATAATGGTACCTGTCGTTCCCACGGCGAGCGCAGTGACAGTCACATCGCTTGCTCTAACGTCATTACCGCCTCTGAAGAAAATCAGCGGACTGAAAAGAACATAGGTAAGGGTCACAACATAAAATGCGGTGAGAAAAGGAGCTTCAAGAACTCCTGCCCAACGAATCACCCGTAGGCCAGTTCTGTTCTTTAAAACGCTGCCACCCTCTACCGCCATGGGATCGACCGTCTCGTCTGGCGTCGGGAACTTCGGCCAGAAGTTAAAGCTATCGCGCACAAAGCTGTCGGCGGCATTTTGTAGATAGCCGAGTGGATTCTTCTTGATCAGCTTCAAGTCGACACTCTGCACGTAATCGATCCATGCAACGGTATATAGATTTACAGGCAGTCTGCGTTCATCGCTTGCCCAGTGGTAGACCCAGTTACCCACCTTGCCTCGCCGGTCATGGGCTGGATCGACATATGGCATTTCCCCTGCATGGTCAAGGAGTTCCTGCATTCCCCGCCACATGTATTCACGGTTGATTTCATGTTGGTTATAGAAACGGTAGTACTTCGTCATGATGCTGCCGAGAACTTTGTCTTCAGGATTAACTTGATCGAACATGTTAAAGACCGGCTGACTCATCTGCACGCCCATCATGTTCGTCATCCGGAATCGACCGGTTCCGATGTAATTACATGTCATCCAGGCGAGTATAGGCGGAGCCGCTGAAGTTGCGATCAGCAGACAGGTCACGAGCAATCGGCGAGCTAACAAGGCGCGCGAAGGGATGAAGGTAGAACGAATCGCAAATGCTGCAGTCACGAGAAGAATGACTGCAAAGAAGACGAGATTGTCTGGGCGAACAAGTGCAGAGAAAGCAACCACCAAGCCTAAAGATGCAGCAAACGTTCTTCCATTCCCACCGCTATCAATATTCAGCATCATTCTCACGTAGAGCCAGATTCCCAGCAATACCGAGAATAAAGACAACGACAGCGTAAGAATCGCCATCTCAACCGCGCAGACGGCAGTGGTGATAGAGAAGAAAAATGCCGCACCAAACGCGACGGTGTTTCGTACCCCAAGTATGCGCAGAATGTCGTAAAGAAGATAGACGGCAACCAATCCGAGTACGCATTGCAGGTCCCGCACGATTTCGGCAGATGAGATCGACAAGATCATTGCGGGGCGCGCGCCAGATATCCATTGGCATAACGCCAGAAAAAGAGGGTAAATCGGCGTTCTCGTCCCGTCGCTGAAATAACCGTGTGCCCATTCAACCATCGGCCGCGAGTAGAACTCGCTGTCTAGACCCCACCAAGGTTTAAAGGTGAATCTGTACGCCACCCGGACGAGGAAGGCAACACCGAGTATTGTGAGCGGCCGCCAATCCCACGACGTTTGAGGTTGGTCGTGTTGTTTTTCAACTATCTTTGAGATGGTAGAAGCTTTGCCGCTCTGCTCGTCCTCAAATGTTTCTTTTAGCGAATTCATTTGTTCGTTTCTGAGGCAGCGCTCTCGCGATCCTGTAGACTGATCATCCGTTGTCGAATTTCACTGGCTCGAAGCCTGCACTTTACGTCCGCTCGATGCCCTGTGTCACTATAATATGGCGGAGATTATCTTCAATCGACATCAACTCCGCGATGCCCTCGAACAGTATCAAATCGCGGCCAGTCTTCCTGACGGAAATGAGCTGACGCTTCCATGACTAATCAATTCCGGCGAGATACTTCTGGATCTGGGTGAGTATGAGGCCGCTCAGGTGAGATTAACTGAAGCTCTCGAGATCGACCGAACCAACAAGACTGCATTGCAGCTGCAACAGCGGGTTGTTGATCTGGATACTAGCTCGCTTACGTCACCAGTTGCACCTCACTGACCCGTACCAGCCCATGTAGCGAGGGCTCTTCGTTTCTACTCGGCAACACGTTCTGCAAGAGACCAAGTTACTGTCTTGCCGACGGCGCTTTCCAGAACTGCACGATCCGTTTCGAGCTGCTGACGGTATAAAGCGCACAGATAACCATCACTCCGATGAACGGGACGCCGTGTTCGGGAAAATAGGCGGCAACGGCGCACATACAGAAGATGGTTGCGAAGGTTGCCACGGCAATCGCGACCACGGCACCATCTCGCAGGAACTCGTCTCGCTCCGAGCTTAGCAGCAGCAGGGGGCTGAACACCACGTACGCAAGAAGAGCCACGTAAGCTGCTGTCAGCAACGGTGTCTCGATGCGATTGATCCAGGCCGTAGACGTGTAAGCAGTTTGATCCCGAACCACGCTGCCCCCTTCGGGAGCGTGCGGATCTTCCGTTTCTGCAGGGCTCGGTGGCGCGAGGTTATAGTCGAACGTGTCGCTTGCAAAATTATTCAAGACGTTCCGCAGGTAGAGCAGCGGGTGCTTCTCTGCAAGTTTCCAGGAAATTTGGCCAAGGTAATCATAAAGATGAACCACTTGGCCGGGATAATGAGCGTTCTCAGGACGACTCCAATCGAAAGCAGGAATCGGGAGCGATCCATTCTGCCATGCATGTGTAATCTCATCGAGAGCGTCCCAGACATGATCCCGTTTGACGTGTCCGTGGGAGTTCGATGCGAGATAGCTTCGCCATAACATATCGCCTGCAACCCGATCCTCTTCATCTACGAGATTAAACATGTTGTAAGTAGTTTCAGTCCTGAGTGCGCCGTTATAAGTATTTATTCGAAACTGCCCGATGTTAACAAGGTTCAAGGTCATCCAACTGAGCACCAAAGGACTTGCGGCGAACACTAGCAATATGGCGAGCTTAAGCAACGGCCGGGCGTAACGCTGCGTCACCGGAAGATAACTGCACCGTGTAGCAAGAACCATTAGCATCGAGCTCAGCACTACCACGAAAACAAGATTTTCGGGACGCGTGATGATCGCAAAACTGAAGCTCGCTCCACTCAGCAGGGCGATAGCTGCAAAGCCAGTACTATTACGGACGGCTTGCATGCAGCGAAGAAAAAACAACACCCCTAGCATCACGAAGAAAAGCGATAGTAATTCCGACAGGATACGCATTTCGAAGAGACAGACGGCCCCGATCAGGGCAAAGGCTATGCCGCCGGCCAAGGCTAGCTTTGGCCGCACCGATAGAGCACGTAAGGAGAAGTAAATGAACACGGCCGCTAACAAACCGAGCACAGATTGCAGATGGACAGCCAGATATTGCGATGGTATGCGCATGCCTCTGGCAATTGGGGCGTTGCCTGCTAACCATTGGACGAGTCCGAGAAACAGTGGATATCCCGGAGTACGTTCGGCGTCAACAAAAATGTGATGGGTCCACAGATAGAAAACGTCAGAATAATTGACGCTATCGCCAGACCACCACGGTTTGTAGGCCATCTGATAGATAAAACGAAATGCACCTCCACAAGAGAGAATGATAACGACATGCCAAATGTTGGCGTGCCAATCTGAATGAATTGGTTTCGCTGCCGTCGACAATGCTTTAGCCTTCACTGCGACGGGATTCTCCGCGCAAGTGAACTTTCGTAGAAGCGGCCGGTACTTGACCCCAGAAACCCATATCGCAGCGTGCCCCGCGGCACATTTGTGGCTGGTAAATGCATGGCGTTCTGAACACAGGCCGAATTCATTTCTTCGCTTCCGAACTCGACCTCTGGGGATCGTTCAATCGGGTCATTTGTTGCCGCACCATACTTGCCTGGTCCATCTGTCCAGTCGCCTCATACAATCGCGCAAGCCGGTCCCAGCGCCTCGCCGCCATCGGAGTGAACTGTAACGCCTGCTGCTGGAACGCGATTGCTTCATTCCAGTGATTGAGTCGTCGATATGCTTCCGAGCGTCCTTCAGCCAGCTCCGCGTAAACTTCTGGCGCTAAAGACTCCGCTCCACCTCGATACGGGCTCGTTTTTTCCGCGGCAGTAAAGGAATCGAGTGCCTGCTCCGGCTGGTTCAAGACAAGCTGAAGCTTCCCCATCGTCATGTAGATGTTGAAAGGTTGAAGAGATAACCCGGCCGCACGCTTCAACGCCTTCAAAGCTTGTTCGTTGCGACCCTCATTTCCATAGAGGCGGCCAAGCGAATACCACACCCCGCTGTTCTCATTGATGGCGAGTGACGCACGATATTCCTGTTCTGCTTCAGGATATTGGCGCTGCCGCTCGAACAAAGATCCTCTCAGGAAATGGACATACGGATCGCCAGGATAGAGCGAATCCGCGCGCTGCAAAGTCTCTTCCGAATCTTGATCCCTGAGCAACGTATACAGCAACTCTGCGGAATTCAAATAAAAGTCATGAAGCCCGGAACGCGACTTGGAAGTCGGCGGACTGATCGCGTTCGTAGAACAATCAATTTGCAGACGACTAATGAACGAGGAATTCGCAAGTGTGTTGCGCAAAAAAACCAGAGAAACATCATCCATGTAAACCGGGCGCCAGGCCGTGCTCTGGCAGAACTTGTATGGATCCATGTTCTTCATGCCGCGAAGTCCACCTGTCGCCACCAGCAGAACATTCAAGTCCCAGCGATCGGCTGCCGCTTGCCACGATTTCGAATCGGGATCGTCGGTATAGAGATTGAACTGCTGAATCCCGAGATCGGGATTGTTCCCCCTCCCATCGATGAAGTCGGGGTATTTGGGACCAAGGCTCCATGCCGCGAAACCACCCACTTCGTGGTCTTCAAAGATGTTCCCACGGAGTTGTTCTCGAAGTATGA
>Ga0335078_10005907_pt1 | contig 18118 bp, 16 predicted proteins | sample Lox_Sample_32_FD_206711 | JGI IMG/M metagenome (GOLD analysis project Ga0335078, IMG submission 206711) | Soil microbial communities from Loxahatchee National Wildlife Refuge, Florida, United States - Lox_Sample_3.2 | ecosystem: Environmental > Terrestrial > Soil > Wetlands | place: USA... | reverse complement strand
ATTCGCCATCGTCCACCTGCGGGTGAACGCGCTCCACCACAACCCGACAGCGCCCATCTGGTGGAACCATGCCGGACGAAATGAGCAGGTAAGAAGCCAGTGGAATATTCTGCTCATCAAGCCGGCGATACGGCAATCGGTACCATCCCGCAACCGCGGCCAACTCCCTCGCTTACCCGCCCAGTCGCGGCAGACTTCCGCCCCACGCCGCCGGCTACTCCGCACCCTTGCGCTCGTCCTATGACTTCAATTCCGCCACGATTTCCGCCGCGATTTCACGCGCGCGGTCGAGTTCGCCGGGCCGCAAGCTGATGGCTCCCACGCGAGCGTGCCCGCCGCCGCCGTACCGCTCGCAGATGCTCGCCAGGTTGTGCTTGAGCGGCTCCTTCGTCCAGGGGTTCGACCCCACCGAAATCTTGGTGCGGAAACTCGAAGGACTTACCGACACGGTATATACCGATTCGGGAAACAGATAGTAGGGAATGAACTTGTTATAGCCCTCGACGTCATATCCGGCTAGGTCGAAAAACACCACGCCGTCGTCTTCCGAGGCCCGGCCCCGGATGATGTTCTTGATTTCCAGATGACGCCTGTAAAGCGGCTCGTATAGCGCCGTCACCTCCGGCTCCGCGATGATTTCGGAGAGTTGGCGCCGCTGCATCCAGCCGATGACCTTCTGCACGATGCCGGAACCCTGGGCCGCCTCGATCACCAGCGTCAGTTTCATAGCCGGAGCGCCGAGCTCCACGGCGGTGCGGGCGTCCGGATATTGCGCGCCATCGATGATGATGGACCATTTCACCAGGTCGTCCAAATCGGGAGCGCGGAAGCCCCAACGCTCGCAGGCCACGGTACTGATATATGCCGTACACGATTTGTAAGAAGGATCGTACATTTTCCGGCCGCTGGTGTCGCGGCGGAAGTGTTCGGCGTCTTCCGGGCTCAGAAATGCGCTCTGGTGGTGATCGAACCACCAGGTGAGCCGCGGATCGCTCGAATATTTGAAATCGACAATCGCATTCTCGTCGCCGTCGAACAGGGCGGGATCGAAGATTTGAGACGCCTTATGGGCCATCCCGGTATAGCGGAACTCCGCGTCCGGGTGAATGGCGCCCGCGATAAAGCGGCTGAAGTACGCAGCGGAGGCTGCGCCGTCAAAGCAGTGGTCGTGGTACAGCACGCGTTCCAGCATGGGCGAATGAAATCGGGAAAACCTCTCAGCTTGCCTGAAAGCGGCAAGAAATGCAAGTGCCGCCACGATAATATTTCCGTTGGCAGGCCTGGAAACTGTTACATTTATGAGAAGCTATGCGAAAGATACCCGGCTGGGACCAATACTACCTGCAGATATGCCAGGTAGTGGCCGCGCGCAGCAAGGATCCCCATACGCAGATCGGCTGCGTCATCGTCGGACCGAACCACGAAATCCGCTCCACCGGGTACAACTCGTTTCCCCGCGGAATCCGCGACGATGTCCCCGAGCGGCTGGAGCGGCCCACCAAGTACTTATGGATCGAACACGCCGAGCGCAACGCCATTTGCAACGCGGCACGCGCCGGCACGGCTACCGAGGGCTGCACCATTTACGTGGAGATCATGCCCTGCATGGATTGCGCCCGCGCCATTGTGCAGGCGGGAATCGTGCAGGCGGTAGTCTCCGCCGGGCGCATGGCGCAATATTCCAGCGAGTATTACAACGAACATTTCGGGATGACGGAAACGCTTTTCGGCGAGGCTCGGGTTACGGTTCGGCAGGTTTAGCCAGGCCCGGCTTGTGCTCCTCTTCCTCGCCGGAAGGGCCGGATTCGGCTTCGGAAGTTTCCGCCGGCGAGGCCAGATCCGCCGCTTCGTCCTTGTCTCGGGGGACATAAATGTAAAAACGATTGTGGCAGCCGCGGCAACGGAATGGAGTCCGGCGCAGCTTCGCCATGACGGAATCCAGCAGACCGCTCTTTCGGGAAGGACGAACGTCCCTTCCGAAACATCTCGGACACCGCGTCACCTGTTCAGATCCGCTCTCCACGATCGAGCCTTTTTCCCGTTTTTTCTATTTTACGCCGAGATTCTTGCGCTTGTGCACCTCTTATTGGCCCTGGAGCTATTTTGTTGAATTCTTAGAATGCCGCCATTTCCGATTCGCCTTCGAGCGCCGCCAGTTCTTCCGGTTCGCCGAAGCGCACGCCCGTCAGCGAGGGATCGATTCCCTTCAGCAAACCGGTCAGGACGCCGCTGGCGCCCACTTCCACCGAGCGCCTCACGCCCTGCGCCGCCAGATAGCGGACGGATTCCACCCAACGGACCGGGTTCGGCACCTGCTGGTACAGCCCTTCTCGCGCTTCCGCTCCCGTGCGGATCTCCGCCGCTTGCCAATTGTTCACCAGCGGGCAGGTCAAATCGCGGAAAGGCGTGGCATCCAAATCCGCCCGCAGGCGCTCCTGCGCCGGCTTCATCAGGGCGCAGTGGAAGGGCGCGCTGACGGGCAATGGGACGGCGCGGCGGGCGCCTGCCGCCTTGGCCAGGCCGATGGCGCGATTGACGGCGCCGGTGTGTCCGGCAATCACCACCTGTTCGGGCGTGTTCAGGTTGGCGGCGCTGACCATCTCGCCTTGCGCCGCCTGCTCCAGCACCGCCCGGAGCTTGTCCTCGGGCAGTTTGAGGATCGCCGCCATGGCGCCCACCCCGGCAGGTACGGCTTCCTGCATATAGCGCCCACGATTGCGCACCAGCCTCACAGCGTCGGCAAATTGCAGGCTTCCCGCGGCAACCAGCGCGGAATATTCGCCCAGGCTGTGGCCGGCGACGATATCGGGCGCCATGCCCGCTTCGCGCAGCACCGCCAGCGCCGCCACCGAGACGGTCAGCAGCGCCGGCTGCGTATTCTCGGTGAGCTTCAGCAGGTCTTCCGGGCCCTCGAAACAGAGGCGCGAGATTGAAAAACGCAGCACGTCGTCGGCCTCTTGGAATACACGGCGGGCGGCTGCGAAGGCGCCGGCCAGACCTTTCCCCATACCAGCGAATTGCGAGCCTTGGCCGGGAAACAGGAACGCGGTTTTCGGTACCAAATTGGAATTATAACTGTCTGACAGCCCGCCAGGGCACGCGGGCGGCCGCCGGCCAAGGGCGGGAAGCGGCGAGCGCCGCGGCGCGCCAGGATTTCTCGCGATACTAAACTCATCGGGAGGTACTGATGAAAACCGTGTTGTCGATGCTTCTTGGCGCTGCGCTGTTATGTGCCCGGCAGGATCCCTACGAGGGTCTCTGGCAGGGATTCGACGGCGAATGGGGCCATGTGTCGCGGCAGTTGGTGGCGCTGGCGGAAGCGATGCCCCCGTCGGCCTACTCGTGGCGCCCGGGACCGGGGGTTCGCTCGACCAGCGAGGTCTTCATGCATATCGCCATTGCCAATTTAGGCCTGCTGAGTTTCACCGGCCCGAAAATGCCCGACGATCTGAACTCGCCCGACCTCGAAAAAAAGGTCACCGCCAAACCAGACGTGATCAATTGGCTGAAACGCTCCCTGGAGGCGGTCAGAACCGCGCGCGCCAATCTCAAACCGGGCGACCTCCAGCGCCACGTCAAAATCGAAGGCCGGGACGCGACCGTGGACGGAGTGTACCTGCGCATCATCGTCCACGCCAACGAACATATGGGGCAACTGGTGGCTTACGCGCGCGTGAACGGGATCGTGCCGCCGTGGTCTCAGTGAATCGTTTTGGTCTTGCGATTCATGTAGTCCATCAGCAGATACTGGCCGAGCGTGTAGGGGGTGGTGAAGTACGCCTTGCCGCGGCACATCTCGGTCACCTTCTGGACGAAATTCACCAGGCCGTAATCGCTGGCCAGCATGAAGGTGTTGATCAGGATGCCCTGCTTCTTGCAGCGATTCACTTCTTCCAGCGTCTTGCTGATTACCAGCGGATCGAGGCCGAACGCGTTCTTATAGACGCGGCCGTCCTCCAGCGTGAGGCAGCTCGGCTTGCCGTCGGTGATCATCACGATCTGGCGCATGTCCTTGCGCTCCTGCATGAGGAGTTTCTGCGCCAGAATCAGGCCGTCGCGGGTGTTGGTGTAATACGGCCCCACCTGCACGCGCGCCAGTTGGCTGATGGCCAGTTCCTCGGCGGAATCGTGGAACAGCACGCAGCGCAGGCTGTCGCCGGGATATTGCGTGCGGATCAGGTGCGCCAGCGCCAGCGCCACCCGCTTGGCGGGCGTGAAACGGTCCTCGCCGTAGAGAATCATGCTGTGGCTGCAATCGAGCATCAACACCGTGGCGCAGGAGCTTTGATACTCGCACTGGTGGACGTACAGATCCTGGTATTCGAGGTTGAGCGGCACTTTCGCGCCCTCGCGCCGCACGGCCGAAAACAGCGTTTCGCTGATGTCGAGATTCAGCGTGTCGCCGAACTCGTAGGCTTTGGATGAGCCGGAAGCTTCCACGCCGGTGGCCAAGTCGCGCGTGTCGTGGCGGCCGAAGCTCGATTTTCCGAGCGATCCCAGCAGGTCCTTGAGTGTCTTGAATCCCAGAAAATCGAGCGACTTGTCGGTGATTTCGAAGCGCGCCTTGCTCTCCTGCCCATCGCCCGCGCCGGCGCCCGGCTGGTCCGCTGCCTCTTCCACCGTGATGTGGCCTTCGTCGATGAGTTTCTGCACCAGCCGGTCGAGAAGCTGATCGATCTGTTCCGAGCTCATGTTCTGGACGCGCTCCATCATTTCCTGGAGCCGCTCGTTGTCGAAGAGATTGCCCTGTTCGAGCGCCCGCTGGATGGCGTTCTTCAGTTCCTCCAGGGTGTGCTCGTTCATCTCGCCGAACGTCATGTACGGGTTGTTGAACCCGCTGCCCAGCAGAAAATCGGCCAGGGCCTTGAGCAAATCCTCGCCGTCGATGCCGAGGTCTTCACCCGTAAATTTGGAATAGCGAACCGACTTCATAGCAGCCTCGCTGATGTCCTGGCTTGTAAGTTCGTTGAATAAGCCGGGGCCACCCAACCCGGCCGCCGATGAACGCCGATGAACGCCGATAACTGTCTATCTGAACCCGTCCGTGCCATGAGCGCTGGAAGAAAGCATCGGCGTTGTGATCGGCGTTCATCGGCGGCCATATTCTTTCGCTTTCTCTCCGGGAGCTCTTCAACGAACTTCCGGCTCGCAACACTAGTTGTACTGCCGCCGGAAATTCGGCCGTTCCGGCTTCGACTCTTCGCGGTTTACCTCGCGCTTTTTCTCCTCCGCCGCGTAGCCGCGCTCTTCGCTCCGGCTGATGCGCCGGTGCGAGTACAGGCCCTCCAGAACGAACTCCGCGGCCGACGCGCGCACCGCGTCCGGCTCGTTATACGAAAGCCCCAGCGCCTTTGTCTTCTCCATCAGTCCCTGAATTCCGCCGAGCTGCTTGACCATGGCGGCGGAATCCACGTTCTCGTCGAGCTTCAGCGAGCCGCCGAGATCGAACCACTGCACGATTTGCGCCATATTGGAGCCGTCGAAATACCGGTTGTACACCTTGCCCACCGCGACGCGAATCAACTCGTGCGCCACGGCGTCGCCGCCCTTCAATTCGCCTTCGTATTCCAGCTCGAGCTTGCCGGTCATGGAAGGCAGCGCCGAGTAGATATCGAGAATGCGTGGAACGGCCAGGCTCTCGCGATTTTTCAGCGCGCGCCGCTCGGCGTTGGAACAGACGTTTTCCAGCACCGAAATCGGCAGCCGCTGCGACACGCCCGACCGCTTGTCGACGCGCTTGTCTTCGCGGGCCACGAAAGCGAGCTGCTCCACGGTTTCGCGAATGTAGTCGGGCACCCGCAATTCGATGGGCGAAGGCCGGTCGAGCCACGCCTCCTGCGCGGTGATGGCGATGCCCTGATCGAGAGCCGCCGGATAATGCGTACGGATCTCGCTGCCGATACGATCCTTGAGCGGCGTGATGATCTTGCCGCGCGCGGTGTAATCCTCCGGGTTGGCGGTGAACACCAGCATCAGGTCGAGCGGCAGGCGCACGGGATAGCCCTTAATCTGCACGTCGCCCTCCTGCATGATGTTGAACAAGCCCACCTGGATTTTCCCGGCGAGATCGGGCAGTTCGTTGATGGCGAAAATGCCGCGATTGGCGCGCGGCACCAGGCCGTAATGGACCGTCAGTTCGTCGGAGATATCGTGGCCGCGGCGAGCCGCTTTGATCGGGTCGATATCGCCGATCATGTCCGCGATGGTGACATCGGGCGTGGCCAGTTTTTCCACGTAGCGATGATCGCGCGCGAGCCAGCCGATGGGGGCATCGTCGCCCATCTCGGCAACCAGGTCGCGGCAGCGCCGGCAGATGGGGCGATAAGGATTGTCGTGGATCTCGCAGCCATCGAGGTACGGCGTCACCTCGTCGAGCAGCGTGACAAGCATGCGGATCAGGCGCGTTTTCGCCTGTCCGCGTAATCCCAGAAGGATAAAGTTGTGGCGGGAGAGTACCGCGTTGACCACTTGCGGCACCACGGTATCTTCGAACCCGAGAATGCCAGGAAAGAGTTCCTCGCCGCGTTGAATTTTGCAAATCAGATTACCGCGGAGTTCGTCCTTCACGGTTCGGCTGGCGAGGCGCGCTTCCGGGAAGGAACTTTTGCGGAGTGCGCCGAGGGTACGGGGTAATTCCTGAGTGGTTCTAGACAAGCATGCCCCCCTATGCACGCGATTGTACCAGAGGCAGCCGAATTGTGCCGGAAACCGTGACGGATTGGGTCCGCGTCCAGCAATCAGCTAAACTGGCCTAGGAGCGTTGAGAGATCCTACTCAATTCCCGGTGGGCGTTTTCTCCATGCGGTCGATCACGATCACTTCGAGCGAAACTTTCTTGGCTTCGAGCTTCAACCCGAGCTGCGATTGCAGGGCGCCGGCCATGTCCGGCTGGTGCGGCGGTTCGCCATCGCCCCGGCTGACTTTGATGCGACCGTTGCCGTAATGGATGCCCTCCCCAGAGAAGTTGAGGACGAAATCGTATTTCGCGGTGAGGCCGGTCTCGTCGGCCACCGGACGCGCCAACAGATTCTGCAACGTGCTCGCCAGCATCGGCATGGTGAACTGCCGGAAATCGATGCGTGCATCGGCGGTGCTTGGGTGGCCCGTAACCTGAAGGAACATGCCGGGACGGTCGGGCGCCGGGAAATAGCCGTCGGGTCCGGGCATCAAGGGAGGGTCGGGAGCGCCGTCATCTTTCGGAGCGGGCGAATCGGCGGATTCCTTCAGCTTCGGTCCGCCTTTCCCGACCACCAGCGCGAAGCCCGAATACTCTCTGGGCTCGCGATGCGCCGCCATTTGGAAACGGTCGGCCAGCAGATTCTGAAGCATTGTCCTAAATTGCTGCATGGTCGTGCCCGCCGCCATGGTAGCGTCGATGTCGTACCGGTCGCGGTCGAGCCAGTCCGGCCCGACGATTTGAAAATCGCTCACGCCGTAGGCTTTCGTCAGCACGAAGCGCCCCGTCACCATGGGGTAATGAATCCGCCCGGGGTCCGAGGTGCCGGGTCCGCCGCCGGGTTCCTCGACCCTGCGCGGACGATCCACGGCCGGTTTGCGCTTAATCGTCGTGCCACCGCCGCCGCCAAAGCCTTCTACCGGCTTCACCGATGCCGCCTCGAAGGCGAGCCGCTCCTGCGCCGCCGCGATCACATATGCGAGCGGCAACGCGAGCGCGAGAATCGCCGCGATCCCCCAGCGCGTTACGCCGTGCGCAAGCACGGTGGAATCCAGAATCCGGTCGATGCGTTGTTCGGGCTGGCCGTAACGCGCCATCGGCACGCCCTGCCAACTTGCACGGCGCGCTCCGCGGCGCATGAATGCCAGCAGAGTTTCGGCGTACGACACACGATCGCCGGTGGCCGCGAGCGCGGCATCGTCGCTGGCCTGTTCGGCCAGTCGCACGACTTGGCGGTCGAGATACCAGCTCAGCGGACTGTACCAGAGCAGCGCGCGATGGACAGCCGATAGCGCCTGCACCGCCGGATCGTGCCGCGCGATGTGCGAGCGCTCGTGCGCCAGAACGGCGTCGAGGCGGGCGGCATCCCAATCGCGCCAGTCCGGCGGCAACAAGATGACGGGCCGCCAAATGCCCAGCGTCACCGGGGATGAGATGCGCTGCGACTCGCAAACTCCCGCGAGTTCGGTGGTTCGCGAACGTCGCCGAAGTCGTACGCTCAGCGCGAGCCCGATAGCAGATCGCAGCAACAGAAGGCCGGCAACTAACAAATATCCATCCACGGCGGCACGCCCCCAGTCGAAGCGCTCGGGCGTGGGCTCGGCGGCGGACGCCGGCACGAACACGGCGCTCACCGCAACGCGGTAGCTGCCAGCAGGCATGGCCGCCACCATCCGAGTCTGCACCGGCATCGCCGGGAGTCCCACGGTCAGCAGCGGGATCGCCAGCGAAACGCAAAGAATCGCCGTCCACGCCGCCAGCCGCACAGCGGGATCTTTCACCCGCAGCACCCGCAGCAAAACTTCCCCGCTGGCGATCAGAATCGACGAACGAAGCCCCCATTGCGCCAGAAATCCGAAGGTAATCATGCTTTCCCCTCCTTGCGCGTCGCAATCTTCGCCGCCAGGCGTTGCAATTGTTTCGGCTCCAACACCTGGTTATCCACCAGCCCCACCAGGAAATCCTCCACCGATCCGCCGCAGAAGCGTTCGATCAACTGCTGCGCGCCTTCCGACGCCACGTTCCGCCGGCTAGCCGCGGCGCGATAGACGAAGGTGCGCCCCTCCACGCGATGAGTGACATATCCCTTCTCTTCCAGAATGCGCAGGATGGTCCGGATGGTGGAGTCCTTCATCGGCCGCTCGCCAGCCACTCCTTCGCGGCACGATTCGGCAGTGCAGTCGGGGTGGGCCCAAACGTAGTCCATGAGAAACTGCTCAAGCGGGGTGAGTGCCCTACGGCGGTTTTTGCTAAACATTTTAACGTTATAAGTTTTAGCCGAAACTCGCGGTTCTGTCAAGCACCTTTTGGGATCGAAACGCGCGCATCCGTTACAATGGACTGCTGTGGAAACAACCGAGACCAGTAGATGGCGCGCCCTGTGGAATCGCTACAAGGAGATTTCGCGCGATGTAAATCGCGGATTCGTCGGGGAATGGACCGTCACCATCATTCTACTGCTCTTCGCCACCACCAGCCTCGTACAGGCGTTCGTCATACCCAGCGCTTCCATGGTCGGCACCCTGCTGATCGGCGATCACGTGCTGGTCGATAAGCTCACCTACGCTCCCTCGGGCGCGTTTGCCAGGAGTTTTCTCCCCTATCGCGACGTCCGGCGCGGCGACATCATCGTTTTCCGCTACCCCCTGGACATCAAGGAGGATTACGTCAAACGCGCCATCGGGCTTCCCGGCGACCACATCAAACTGGTGAACAAACGCCTGTGGCTGAACGGCCATTTCGTGAACGAACCCTACGCGGTCCATTCCTCGACCATGATCGATTCCTACCGCGACAACTTTCCCGCCCCGCCCAATTCGCCATTGCAACAGCCGGCGATCGACATGCTGGAGAATCACGTGACGAATGGGGAACTGGTAGTGCCGCCGGGCTTTATCTTCGCCATGGGCGACAACCGCGACGATTCCTCGGATAGCCGTTACTGGGGGTTCGTGCCCCGCGAGAACATTGTGGGAACGCCGGTGATCATTTACTGGTCGTTCGATGCTCCAACGTCCGATCTCACCAACGGCAACATCGGCCTCGACCACGTGGTCGATGTGGTGGCGCACTTCTTTACCAAGACGCGCTGGTCGCGGACGTTCCGTCTGACGCGGGGATACGCGCTGCAGTAAAGAAGCGCCGCCCTGGCACCCGCCGCATTCAATTCGCTTCCGTATTGAACTCGAAAACATCCGTATTGGTGCGCACCACCATCCGGCCGCCGCCGAGAGGCTTGCCGTCGGTCGGAAAGAAGATCGCGCCATCGGTGGAATCCCCTACCGCCAGCTTGGTTTGCACCAGCGCCAGCGCGCTGGCGATGAGAGAGGTGGTCACCTTGTTGCCCGTGGAGGCAATCGCCGCCTCCCGCCGCGATTCCCAACCTTTCAGGGCTTGCGGGTGCGGGCTGCCGTAAATGGCGTTCTCATAGGTGGTGACCAGCTTGATGGCGTCGTTGCCATTGGCCTTTTGCCGCAGCATGTCGATCACAACTCTCGCCGGAACCGCGCGAATTTTCTCGCCGTCCGCCCTCTCGAAGGTAAAGTCTTCCGGGCGGATGATGTACGGCGCGTGCGAGCCGTTGGAGACCGCCACTTGGACGATGGCATACTGATGCAGATTCCCCGCCAAATGGTTGAACATCACAGTGATACCGGACTTCGTGAGGGTCTGGTAGGTGACGCCGTTGGACTGGACTTCAATCACCTGTGCGGACGCGCCCCACGCCAGCCAGGCGACTCCCAGCCCCGCCGCCCCGAGAAGCCTTTTCATGAGACCATATTACGATAAGTCACTCCAGCCGTTTGGAGGTAAAATGCCAAGTCCGCAAAACCACCCGACTACCGGAGTCCACACGGAATGGGGACTCGAGAACCACGGAATTCGCCACATCAACGCCGCGTACTGGAACCTGGGTGCGGTTCGCCTCGTGGAGAAAGCGATCCAACGGCAGGAAGGGCACCTCTCGAGCAGCGGTTCGCTTGTGGTCCGAACCGGCCAGTTCACCGGCCGTTCGCCTAAAGACAAGTTCATCGTCCGCGATGAGATCACAGACTCCACCGTGCAGTGGGGCTCCGTGAATCAGCCGATGTCCGAGGCCCACTTCGAGCGTCTCCACAACCGCATGCTGACGTTCTGGCACGGGCGCGACGTTTTCGTCCAGGATTGCCTGGTAGGCGCCGATCCGGCCTACGCTCTTCCCATTCGCGTCATCAGCCAATGCGCCTGGCACAGCCTGTTCGCGCTCCAGTTGTTCATTCGCCCGAGCCTGAGCGATCCCGGGTGGCATGAGCCGCAGTTCACCATCCTGTTCGCGCCCGATTTCCATGCCAATCCCGCGCTCGAAGGCACGAATTCCGAAACCTGCATCGTCATCAACTTCAAGCAAAAGGTAGTGCTCATCTGCGGAACGCAATATGCCGGCGAGATGAAGAAATCGGCATTCACCATCATGAACTACCTGATGCCCGAGCGAGGCGTCTTTCCCATGCACTGCTCCGCCAATCGGGGAAAAGCCGGCGATGTGGCGCTGTTCTTCGGCCTGTCCGGAACCGGTAAGACGACGCTTTCCGCGGACCCGCGCCGGCCGTTGATCGGCGATGACGAGCACGGCTGGAGCGACCGCGGCGTCTTCAATTTCGAAGGCGGATGCTACGCCAAGTGCATTCACCTTTCCCCGGACCTCGAACCGCAAATCTGGAACGCCATCCGTTTCGGCACGGTATTGGAAAACGTCGAGATGGACCCGGAAACGCGCGAACTGGATTTCCATTCCGAGGAAATTACCGAAAACACCCGCGCCGCCTATCCGCTGCAATACATCGCCAACGCGTCGATGCCGAGCGTGGGTGGCACGCCGTCGAATGTCATTTTTCTCACCGCCGACGCTTTCGGCGTTCTGCCGCCCATCGCCAAGCTGACGCCGGAGCAGGCCATGTATCACTTCCTCAGCGGCTATACCGCGAAATTGGCGGGCACGGAGCGCGGCTTGGGAAAAGAACCCGTGGCGACTTTCAGCGCTTGTTTTGCGGCCCCGTTTCTGCCCCGCGCGGCATCGGAATACGCCTCGTTGCTGGGCGACCGGCTGCGCCGCTCCGGCGCCGCCTGCTGGCTGGTCAACACCGGGTGGACCGGCGGTCCCTACGGAGTGGGCGAGCGCATGAAGCTTCGCTATACACGAGCCATGCTCAATGCCGCGCTCTCCGGCGAACTCCGCAACGTTTCCATGGCGGCGGACCCGGTATTCAAAGTGGCGGTGCCGGCGGAGTGTCCGGGAGTGCCGTCGCAGTTTTTGGATGCCCGCGGCATGTGGCTGGACAGGGCCGCGTACGACAGGGCCGCGCGCGATTTGAGCGCCCGCTTTAACCGGAATTTCGAGAAGTTTCAAACCGTCGAACGGGAGGTCGCCGGCGCGGCTCCCGTGGGCGGGTAACGAGGCGCCTCAACACCTCGTCTGGGGAGTTATGATGCGCGTTTCTCTCGCGCTTTTCGCCATCGCCGCGGCCGCTGCGGCCCAAAACCGCGGTTCGGTAAGCGACTTGGTGGCGCAGGTGCGTGGCGACCTCGATCGCGCCCGCGGCGACAGCCGGACGGCCAAAGACATCCGCAAGATGCAACTCACCGAACGCCTGGACGACCGCACAATCGAAATCCTCGAAAGCGAAGGCGCGGGACGCGATACGGTGGAGGAGCTGCTCCGGCTGCGCGATCGCTCGTCCACCATGCCGCGGCCCACCACTCCCGCCATTCCGGAGCCGCCGGCGCCATCGCCCGCCGCGCAGGTCCAGATCTGGAACGCCGCCCAAGATAACGCCCAAAGCCACAACCAAAGCCTGCCCGATTTCATCTGCACCGAGATGATCCGGCGCTATGTCGCGCCCAAAGAGAACGCCTGGAAGCTCCAGGATACGCTGTCGCTCAAGCTCACGTATTTCGACCGGCGGGAAGAATATAAGCTTTTGACGGTGAACAATCGCCCCACCAGCATCTCATACGAGCGCCAAATGTGGGGCACCGTCACGGAGAACGAATTCGGCACCATGCTGGCGGCCATTTTTGCCCTGAAATCCCGCACCAATCGCGATTGGGACCACTGGACGCTGCTGCGCTCGCGGCCCACACATGTCTACACGTTCGCCATTGCGCAGGCGAATTCCGAGTACCAGGTCACCTCGGGGGCCGACCCGCGCGAGGAGGTAAGCGTGAAGGTTGGCCAGCACGGCTACGTATACATCGACGACGCTACCAGGATGGTGGTGCGGCTGACCGCGATCGCCGACGATTTTCCCCCAGACATCGATGTCCGCAAAGTCGTCCTGATTCTGGATTACGATTTCACCGAGGTAGGCGGCACACGCTACCTGCTGCCGCTGCATTCCGAGACGACCCTGTGGGCGCCGCCGCTCCAGCATCGCAATGAGACGGACTTCCTCAAGTACCGCAAGTTCTCCGCCGACACCACCATTACGTACGACGGCACGGTGAAGAAGTAGATTCACCGCGCATCGCGCGGGCCCAATACCCGAGACATGCACACCGCATGCGGGGGCGGCGACCTGGAACACAACTGGGCCTGTTACCTGCTCTGAGACCGTACGTCCTTTCGATGGCTTACAAGGCCGGTGGAGACGGTCTCTTCTTGCTTGATCCGCCCCCGCCGGAGGCCCCGCTGAGCCGCGAGCGCGAGGGCGGTCCTGGTGCGGGAACAGAGAATTTTGCAAGTACCTCTACCGGCCCGAACTGCAGAGCAGGGCGGGGGCGTCCGGCCAGAAGCCAGTTTGCAGGCAACCCACTTCACATTCCTCACGCCGTCTGATATCTTCGAAAGCTATCTGGAAAGCATCGGAAATCCTTTGAAGGGGATGGCAGCGAGGAGTGTCTCATTTGCCTGACGAAGCCCCAATCCCGGTGAAAGGCGCCGACAGCCCGCAGCCGCCGCCAATTGCGGCGCCGCTTCTCTTCGGAGGCGCGGCGCTGCTCGTTCTCGTCGCGCATCTCGCCACCAACGGCACCCTCGGCTTCCACACAGATGAGCTCTACTACATCGATTCCGGTCGTCACCCGGCGCTCGGATATGTCGACTTTCCGCCGATAGTCCCTTTGCTCGCGCGTTTGGAGACCGATCTCCTGGGAGCCACACCATGGGACCTCCGCCTGCTCCCGACCCTGCTCGGCGCGTTCATGGTCGCCCTCTCAGGCGCGTACGTGCGGCGCCTTGGCGGCTCGCTACGCTTGCAGGCTCTCGCCCTGTCGATCGCCGTCACGGCCCCCTACTTCCTCGGCGCGAACTGGGTCTACCAGACCGTGACGTTCGACGAGGTAACGTGGATGGTCACGTTCTACTGCTTTCTGTGCCTGGTCCTGGAGCGTCGGCCGAGGCACTGGATCTACCTGGGCCTCTCGCTCGGCATCGGCCTCGAGGTCAAGTACACGATCGCAGGTCTGGCGGCTGCCATCGGCATCGCCGTCCTCCTTACTCCGGTGCTCCGCTCCCAGCTGCGCACGCGCTACCCGTGGGTAGCGGCCGGCATCGCGCTGCTCATCTGGGCGCCGAACCTTGCGTGGCAGATTGCCAAAGGTTTCCCCTCACTTGTCTACATAGCCAACCACCAGGGCTCCGGTGGCGGTCTTGTCGGGAACCTCCTCCTGATCGTGGTCTATCTCTTCTTCCTGATTCCGCTCTGGGTAGCGGGATTGGTGTCGCTCTTTCGCAGTGCCGTTCTGCGGCCCATCGGGATCGCGTGCCTTCTTCCTCTGGTTCTGTTCCAGTTCGTGGGTAAGTCCTACTACGCCGTTGGTACCGTGCCAATCGCCCTTGCTCAGGGGCTTATGGCTGTAGCCGGCGTCAAACGTCCGAGGCTGCGCACCGGTTTCCAGATCGCAGTCGCGGTTGCCTGCTTGCTCCAGTTGATCACGTTTGCCCGGCTGACGCTTCCCATTACGCCCCCGGAGCGGATTCACTCCTTGGGCCTCGACACCAAGAATGAGCTTTTCGCGGATAGCGTGGGATGGAAGGATGTCGCCCGCCAGGTCGAGTCGATTTACCGCGATCTGCCTGGCTCGGAACGAACGGGAACGATCATTATCTCGGCCTTTTACGGTGTTCCAGGTGCGCTACGGATCTATGGCGACAAGAGATCGCTCCCCGTCGTCGTCAGCCCTCAGTTGAGCGGCTGGTACTGGCTTCCCAGCGGTCTGGTGGCGACGAACGCGCTGATGATCGATTACCAGCCTTCGGACGTCGCCTGGATGTGCTCAGAAGCGACTCTTGTGGGGCACCTGACGGTCCCGTTCGGCGTGCAGGGCCTGGAGCAGGGTGCGCCGGTCACGTTCTGCGTGCTCAAAGCTCCGATCCAGCAGTACTGGCGCCGGCTCCGCATCTTCTCCTGAAGCACGTGCGCCATTTGGCAGGAAGATCGCGAAGCGGCGGCGGCCCGTACCCCGCACTTGATTCAAGGTACGAGGAGATTGGTCCGCGGTCTGCGATTGCGTTTCGTTTCGCTACTGCTGCCACTGGTGCTGCCGGACGGCATTGGCCTCGCCAGCTTGGTATCCTTGAGGTGCTGAGGCAAGCGCCGATGACGATTGCAGCCAAATACGAGGACGGCGTCTTCAAGCCCCTTGAGGACGTGAAGCTGACGGAGGGTACCAGGGTCGAAGTGCATGTGCGCGAGGCCGCAGAGCGACCGCCCTTTCCAAAGTCCCTCCGCGAATTGGCAGCGTTTGGGATGTGGGCTGATCGCGATGATATCCCCGATGGCGTAACGTACGTCAACCGGCTGCGGGAGCCGCGCTTCTGATCGCCGCGGCGGGCGATGGCGTAACTGATCGATTCCGACATCATGGTGGATTTCACGCGCGGCGCGGCTGAAGCCGTCGACTACCTGCAGAGCCTCGGCCCTGCTTGCCGGATCTCCGCCATCACCGCACTTGAATTGATCGCCGGCGCCCGCAGCCAGCGGGAAGTGGCGGATCTCGATATCCTGATTTCGCTCTACGAGCAGATCCCGCCGACCGAGGACGTCATGAGGCGCGCATACTACCTCATGAAGGCTCATGCCAAATCTGCCGGCCTCCATACGCTGGACGCGGTAATCGCCGCTACGGCCCTGGAGGAGGCCCTCACGCTCGCAACGAGGAACCGCAAGCACTTCCAAATGATCAGAGATCTGAAGCTGGAAGTGCCCAATTACTGAGGGCCCGACGGCCATGCGGCTCGCCGCGCCGGGCCTGCATCGAAAGGTGGATCTTGAACCGCACGATTGAAAAGACCGTGAACGGTCCGGCGTATGCGTACCTCACGGCTGGATGGGCGCTTCGGACGGCGGCAGTGTTCGAAGGCGTCATTGACCGTCTCGGTGAGACCCTCTGTCCTACGTGGAACGACCCACCCGACAAGCCCAACAAGTCACCGGCATGGCAGCCACTGGCTGAACGGCACAGATTCGTGCGGCGGCTGGTGAGCCTCGACAACGGCACCAAGGGATATGCCGATATCAGCGGGTTGGTACACCAGCTTGTCTGGTTCCGCGATTCTTTCGCTCACCCGAAAGTTCTCGAACAGACGATCCAGGAGATTGTTCAACACGATTTGGCGCCCGATCCCCAGATCGCGGCAGCGCAAAAAGGAGGAAGAGGAGAAGAAGAAGGCCGCCGAGAATTTGGCCGCCGGTCCAGGTGCTGCCACCGCCGAAAACACCGCTATCTCGATGGTGGTGAACTAAGTGTATCCTGCGCGGAATCAGTGGGTTATGTGGTGCGCCCGGAGAGACTCGAACTCCCGACCTGCTGGTTCGAAGCCGGTGAGCGACGGGAAATCAGCGAGTTGCAGCGGTGATCGGTGTTGCTCGCGGGCTTGCGTTTTCACAGACTTCCGCTGATATGCGAGCAGCCATGATTCGCACTGCTATGCAGGGGGTGGGCATACTATTGGGCATACCTCGAACCCGGACAGGTCCAGCGCGGAGAAGACGGAGAATCTCATTGTGGTGATCCGCACTCCCTAACGAAAAAGGGGGTCCGGCACTGTGCTTAGTCAAACGCCAATGTACCGGCGGCCGTGACGGGAACCCGCCTGACGTAAGATCCTTCTGAGATTTGGTAATAGCGGCGGCTTGGCGTTAGGCAGAAGTGGCAACAGACGCTCAGTCACAAATCGCTCAGTAGCTGTTCGGCCAAGGAGGTGTTCATCAAATCCCACGGCACTACCTTTCCGGTTAAGATCCGCCAAAAGGAATGAGATGGCGTTGTCGTTGAAAACGTCGGTGGTCAAATCCGGGAACCGGGGAAGGATAAAATCGGCCAGGACGCTGCGGTAACGCGAATCTCCTCTGTTAAACTCGGCTACCAAAGCCTTCCGGGCGCTTTCGGTCAGAATACCACCGAACAGCCAGGCCATCTGATAAACGAACCAGAACCCGTCGCCGCGTCTTTCCTCGATCATCCAGTCCAGCCACCACCGGATCGGGCCGACCTCAACCTCCCTGAGTTGCACATCGTGTTTCCCGTACACCATGTTCAGCAGCGCAGATGCTAATTTCGTATCCCGCAGACGTAATAGTTGTATCAAAAGCTCCTCGTGCCCGGCCCAATCTAAGTCGATCTGCTTGAGCAGGTGTACTGGCTCGGCTTTGCGCCCCTCGGGGTTCATCGTCAGAAGCTTCGCCAATGTCTCGAACACCGAGGCCGAGTCTCCAGAAGCTGCACAATAGAGGAGCGCGACTCTGAGGATAAGGGATGCGCCCGCAGCCCGAGTTCTCACGAGTTGTGCCAGATCCGGACGCCGCTCACACAAGAACCTTAAAGCTCTTAGGCTCCACGAGTGTTCATCGTCCTCACCCAGCGGCGAGATGAGGCATTCGACGTGTTCGCCATTAAACCTCTTCCAGGACAAATTGCCCTCGGGCTTGGCGAGGTTGGCGATAAAGGAGATCGCCGTGGCGGCTTTCTTCACTCCCAAACGTAGCAGTTCAGCCGCCAGGTCCAGGGCTTCAGTGGAATGGTGATCCTGAAGGATGTTGCATAAGATCCTCGACCTTACCTCTGATAACCGTTTGGACTCCGCATTCGGGAGAAAGGCGTCACGGATCACAGCTATGTCCAGCCCCGAAAGGAACTTGGCAGCGCCCGACGTGAGGCCGTGAGCCAGATCTTCATCGCTACCAGGAGGCACTTCGCTGTCGACCGAATCCGCCAGAGCAGCAATCTTGTACGCATCATCGGGCGTGGCAAAAGGTCGCAGTGCCCAAGCGATACCATTGCAACTGTAATTGTAGTCGTCCCGTGCATCAACAAACTCGTTCAGTAGCTCATTCTTCCCGGAAATACCCTTGAGTTCAACCAATCGAATTACGGCAGCAGCCCCGATCGTATTTCCGCATTTCATCAGTGCCCGAAGTTGCGGTTCGTGAACGCCGGATACCTCAATGCCGAACTGCACGGCAG
>Ga0335078_10005906_pt1 | contig 18120 bp, 16 predicted proteins | sample Lox_Sample_32_FD_206711 | JGI IMG/M metagenome (GOLD analysis project Ga0335078, IMG submission 206711) | Soil microbial communities from Loxahatchee National Wildlife Refuge, Florida, United States - Lox_Sample_3.2 | ecosystem: Environmental > Terrestrial > Soil > Wetlands | place: USA... | reverse complement strand
AGCGAATGCAGAGTTCAACGAGTTGGGTATCACGACGAACAGTGGACCGTTCGGCGTTGCAAGCGAATTCAATCCCAACGAGCATCTGCCTCAAGGATTGGCGTATCCGACAGCATGCCAGCCGGACACGAACTCGCCCCAAGACGTGAGCCAGGTCAACATCATCAAGATGACGCAGTTCCAGTCACTGCTGGCTCCGATTCCGCCGCAGCCGCCAACATCGCAAACGACGGCCGGCAAAACCGTATTCGAGAGTACGGGCTGCAACATTTGCCATATGGAGAGCTTTACAACAGCTCAGAACGTTACCTTGCGCACAACGAACGGCAGCAAGACCGCTGTGATCGGGTCGCTCAGCAACGTCACCTTCAGCCCGTACTCGGATTTCCTGCTGCATGACATGGGATCTGGCGATTCGGGCGGAATTCCGTTCCAGCCGCACGGCACCGGCCAGGCTTCGCTCACGATGTGGAGAACGTCTCCCCTGTGGGGATTGTCGAACGTCCTGGTGAAATCCGGCGGCCTTATGCACGACAACACTTCGCTGACCATCGACGCCGCAATCCGCAGGCACGGTGGCGAGGCGGCGACAGTGGTATCGAACTACAAGGCGCTCAATTCCACGGATTCGGCGAACCTGCTGGCTTTCCTGGGATCGCTGTAGTTTCGGCTGGTAATTTGAAAACCGCCCCATTCGCGGATGCCGTTCTAGTCTGGCATCCGGAATGGGGCGATTCTTTTTGCGACTGGGGGAGGGAACCTGGCGACTGCCCACGGGGTGATCGTCAGCGCAAGAAGACAGGTTGAACGAGACAACCTGCATTCCGCCATGCCACTCCATTGTGCCTGCCGAGGCAGATTGGAAACAGCATCACACGCTGACGGCCCCCGTGGGCGGTCATAACTGCAATTTGTAATCGCGCTAACTCTTGTTCGTTCCGGCATTCGCAGCTTTTTCTTCTAAATGAAACCAGCGGCGCAGGCTGAATCGAAATCCCTTGTTGGTGGACTCGGACGGCAGGGCGCTATAGAGCGACGCACATTTCCCGCAGGTACAGCGATAGAAAGTAGAAGACGGGAGGGCCAGATGTCCGCAGCTATCGCAGAAGTACCAGTCTCCGCCGCTTTGGTGCGTCATCAGACGAAAACCGCCGTCAACGACGCAATAGGGGCAGCGAACCTCAGGCTCTTTCGCGGGTTCGTGATTTGTCCACCCGATCAAGGCATTGCTTCCGGAACCACAACAGCAAAGGCGACGTCTTCAACTCTTCACTTTGACTTCGGTTTTCGAAAGGCAACTAAAGGGATTCGACTGGACAGCCCGGGAATCATGATAGCAATAATTTTATAACGCAGACGTTATACTTATGCCCGTGAATCCGCCGGGATGGAATACAGTGAATCCTGTACGTTGAGCCAGTTCGATGTACGACACCGGATAGTTCGGTGAGGCTAGAGATGGAGCCTGAAGCGTAACTACGGTGGGAGTTCAGCAGCCTCGGGCGTTGGCGGCGGACTTTCAGTCTCGCAATCTCGACTGGGGTGTAAAAATGACTTGGAAGCTCACTTTGATCGAGCAGGACTAAAACCTTCGTTTCTTGATTGAGGTCACCAGGCCAGGTCGGGCTTTTCTCGCTCCAAGCCTTGCGAGCTGTTTGGGGGATTTGCCGCCATACGATCACAGGCGAGCTCGACCCGGTCCCATGCGTGCAGCAAACGGTCCGCATGTCTGCCCAACACAATCTCTTTGACGTAGCAAATCTCATGGACGGCCCAGCCGTGCTCATCCGTTCGGCAACTTTCAAGGGACACGGGGTTCCCGCAAAGACTGCAAATGTGCGTGAGCTGTAAGAATTTCACTGTAGGTGACCTCTCGATCCCGCTAAAGTTAGGAAAATTAAGTTGTTAGTTTGACGTGTGTATTTCTACTAGTGCAAACACTTTGCCAAACAAGTTCCAAAAGGAACCATTTAGTAATCAATGGGGTTATGGCAGTAACGTACGACTGGATGACCGAAGGAATATTGATGGGTGGCTGGTCCGGTTCTATTTTCCCAGAACAGCATGAACACGAAACATTCGGTTTCCCATTCAAAACATCGCGCCCATTTGAATACCGTTGTGTCCACTGCTCGCTCCGCCATGTCGAAGCGCCGCAGCAACCGGATGCTGTTGCATGCAGCGGTTGGACTGTCGGGTGAAGATCGGCAAAAGTGCACGTTTACCATGCCTGCGCGGGCAACGAACCTGAACAAGCACGGAGCCGCCGTCCAACTGCCGCGCGACCTGGTGGTCGGCTCGGTGGTATCGCTGCGGAATCAACGAGGCATCGAGGTTCCAGCGCGGGTGGTGGCGGTGCTAACCGCGACCAAAGGGATGTCGACGTACGGAATCGAATTCGTGAAGACCGATGAGCCCGCCAGGAACTTTTGGGGAATTTCATTTCCTTCGGGCGAGTAATGCGGGCTTAATACCGCGAAAAATCCGCTCGACAGCGGCGCCCCTCCTGCGTCAACCCATCAGAATCACCGTCAGAATTATTGTTCCATTTGATTTTGTGCACTTTGTAGTTTTCCCATGCTTGCCTCGGCGGCTACAATAGAAGCACGTCTCTGCAGTACGCCACGTCTCTGATCCTTCTTCTCTGGCCGGGAATCCAACGTCGGGAGTTGCGGCACAATGGCGCCCTACACATTTCTTTCGTCTCTGGCAAGAAAAAATGTCGTGTTTCGCTATGCAATTGCCTTGTGCGCGGTAGTGGTCGCCCTCGAACTAGGACACCTGTTGGCACATTCGATGGGTGATGTCGTGGCCTATGCGCTGGTCTTCCTCTCGCTGGCATTCTCTGGTTGGTATTGCGGGATCGGCCCATCCATCGTGGTGACGATCGTGAGCCTGGCTGCTTTGAAGTTCTGGGTCATCCCCCCCGTACACACATTTCGTGTCGCATCTCTGATGTCAGTGCTCGGGATGCTTACCGTAGCGGCCGTGTCGGCGGTGATTGTGCTAATGGGAGAAGTGCGGCGGCGGGAAAACACCTTGCTCTTCCACGCCCGGGGTGAAATGGAACAGCGCGTGAAAGAACGAACGCTTGCTTTGGACAAAGCTAACCAAGGCCTCAGTGACCTGACGGCACGACTGATGCAACTTCAGGATGAAGAGAGGCGACGGATCGCTCGCGAGATGCATGACAGTATCGGGCAGACTCTGGCTGCGTTGACAATGAATCTCACCAGGGTCGGCGCTGACCTCGAAAAGCTCAATCGCACAGCCAAAACAGTCGGCGATAGCCTTGCCTTGGCGCAGGAAGTAAACAAAGAGGTCCGGACGGTCTCGTATCTGCTGCATCCGCCTCTGCTGGACGAATCGGGGCTCGCATCCGCGCTGCGCTGGTATGTCGACGGGTTTGCGGAGCGGAGCCAGATCCGCGTGGAACTGGACGTACCTGAAGAGTTCGGACGATTGCCTCAGGACATGGAAACCGCTCTGTTTCGGACGGTGCAGGAATGCCTCACCAACATCCATCGCCATTCTGGAAGCAAAGTCGCCAAAATTCATCTGACGCGTACGGAGGCTGAGGTTCGTCTGAAAGTGGAGGACCGCGGAGCGGGCATTGCTCCGGAAAAACTGGATGACGTCAGCTCGGGTGGAACTCCCGGTGTCGGCATCCGAGGCATGCGGGAGAGGTTGCGCCAGTTAGACGGATCCTTGGCGCTCCATTCGAGTCATAGCGGCACGACGGTGGAAGCAAAGCTGCCGATCAAAGCGGTTCGTGTGCAAACTCCCTCCGACGAGGTAGCAGCCTAGCTCCGCAACCCCAGCACACGACCGGGTTTCATTGCGAGGCTGGATGTTGCGCTTTTGGCTTGCAGATAGGACATTGCCGCATCCTATGGATGAGCCGCCTCCACCAGGACCAGCCTTGTTTCTCGACCTCGTGCTCCCATCGGGGGCCGAAAACCTTCTTCTGAATTTCCGGATTGCTGATTCCCATGAATCGTGATCCCTAGGTCGACAGGTCAAGAAGACCGGTGCAGCATTGCGCAGATTAGATTTTGCAGTGGAGGAGGTAAAGCGCGCAACTGCACCGAACGCTCGGAGCCTTCCTTCTCATTCCATTTACCAACCAATCATCGGTAAAACACTGTAGTTCGATGGCAGTTGCGCGCAGGTCATAATAACGTTCCGTTTGTCGCTCCGATCACTTGGGCCAAACCTGGTTCACCATTCGACAGGCGTGCACGAATGAGCGATATCGTCGAGATCCTAATCGCGGACGACCACGAGTTGTTTCGCCGGACGCTGCGCGGCTTTATCGAGACGCAAACGCATTGGCACGTCTGCGGCGAGGCCGGCGACGGTGTCGAGGCGGTTTCCAAGGCGAAGCTTCTGCATCCCGACGTCGTGCTGATGGACATCAACATGCCTCGCATGGATGGACTGGAAGCCACACGCATCCTGCGGCGCGAGCTTCCCGTCTGCAAAGTTGTGATCGTCACGCAGAATCATGCCTCTATCGCCCGGCAACAAGCTGCGTCGGTCGATGCGAATGGAGCGGTAACAAAATCTGATTTGACGCGAGACCTGAGGACGGTTGTCGACAGCGTCCTCGGGGCTCGCCAGGACCAGGTCACCGAAACGGCCGCTAAGACGGACGACAGCTGGGTGCCCGGTGGAGGTGCATTGGGGCGGCTGGTACGGGAATTTGATTGGACGAAGACTCCACTTGGTCCGATTGAAAGCTGGCCGCAGAGCCTGAGAATTGCAGTCCGCATCTTGCTTACTTCGCGTTTTGCAATGTGGATGAGTTGGGGTCGGGAACTCACATTTTTGTACAACGATGCCTACGCCAAGATGACGCTGGGGAAAAAACACCCGTGGGCGCTGGGAAAACCATCGTCGGAGGTCTGGAAAGAGATCTGGAGCGACATTGGGCCCAGAATCGATAGCGTGCTGCGAACCGGGCAGGCAACTTGGGACGAAGGCCTGATGCTTTTCTTGGAAAGAAGCGGCTATCGGGAAGAAACCTACCACACGTTTTCTTATAGCCCCCTATCGAACGAGGAGGGCAGGGTATCTGGCCATCTCTGTGTCGTCACCGAAGAAACAGACCGCGTAATCGGCGAACGAAGACTCAACACACTTCGCTCGCTGTCTTCCGAACTCACGCAGGCGACTACCGAGGCCGAGGTACTTGCTTCAGTGGCACGGGTTCTTGCTGAGAATCCGCAGGACATGCCCTTCACGCTGACGTACCTGCTCGGCGAGCGGAATGCGCGGCTCGCCAGCCGGACAGGCATACTTGCAGGACATCCCGCGGCGCCTGAGTTTATCGATCTGGCAATTGAGAATCCTGCTTGGCCATTGCAAGAAATCCTGGACAAGAAAGACTTCTTCCTCGTCGAAGACCTCAAGCAGCACTTCCCCACCCTGCCCGCTGGAGTTTGGGAGGAGGCTCCGGCGCGGGCGATTCTGCTTCCGATTTCGAGCCAGACGCATGAGACACCGGCGGGCGTTATCGTCGTGGCTCTGAATCCGTATCGCCCGCTGGACGTCAGCTACGGAGGCTTTCTGAATCTCATAGCGGGACAGATAGCCGCTAGTATTTCGAACGCGCGCGCCTATCAAGAGGAGAAAAAGCGGTCCGAGGCGCTCGCCGAGATCGATCGTGCCAAGACGGCGTTCTTCAGCAATGTGAGTCACGAATTTCGAACTCCGCTGACATTGATGCTTGGCCCTCTGCAGGACTTGCTCTCCCGAAGCCAGACCCATCTCACGCCCACGGCAGCCCAGCAACTTGAACTTGTGAACCGAAATGGGTCGCGGCTGCTTCGGTTGGTCAACACGTTGCTGGATTTCTCGCGAATCGAGGCCGGGCGCGTGAAAGCCGTGTATCAAGCGACAGATCTGGCTGCGTTTACTGCAGAGCTTGCAGGAGTATTCCGGTCCGCGACCGAGCGCGCCGGGTTAAGCCTCGTCGTCGATTGCCGGACGACAAGAGAGATGGCTTATGTGGACCGCGATATGTGGGAGAAGATCGTCCTGAATCTCATGTCCAACGCGTTCAAGTTCACATTCGAGGGAGAAATTGCGGTAAGTCTCATGCAGGTTGGAAACACGGCTGAGCTGCGAGTTCGGGACACCGGGGTCGGAATTCCGCCCGAAGAGATTCCGCATTTATTTGACCGGTTTCACCGAGTTCCGAATACGCGCAGCCGGACTCATGAAGGCACGGGAATCGGGTTGGCGCTGGTGAACGAGCTTGTCAAACTCCATGGCGGGTCTATGCATGTCGAGAGCGCATTGGGGCGAGGAAGCTCGTTCGTGGTGAGCATCCCACTGGGACAATCCCACCTGAGCTCTGAACAAGTCGGAGGTGAACGCACCCTGGCGTCGACCGCGACCGGAGCGAATCCCTTCGTTCAGGACGCTCTGCGATGGCTTCCGGAAGACGAAATGCTCAGTACCGAGGAATTGCCGTACGAAAGTGATCTGCTCCCGGTGCCGTGTCCGCCCGGTTCGGTAACGTCGGAACGCCGGAGGGTGCTGATCGCCGACGACAATGCCGATATGCGGCAGTACCTGACACGGTTGTTGGCGGAACGGTATGACGTCATTGCGGCCGCCGACGGAGCTTTCGCGCTGGACGCGATCCGGTCGCAACCTCCGGACCTCGTGGTGAGCGACATCATGATGCCCAACCTGGATGGGTTCGGCCTGCTACAGGCTCTCCGATCGGATCCCGAAACCAATACCATCCCGGTAATTCTGCTTTCGGCGCGGGCCGGGGAGGAGTCCCGGGTCGAAGGCATCGATGCCGGAGCAGACGACTACCTGGTGAAACCTTTCAGCGCGCGCGAACTCCTTGCGCGGGTGCAAACCCATCTGGAATTGGCGCGAGTCCGTGAAGAAGCCAACGAGCAACTGCGCGACGCGCACTCAAAACTGGAGATGCGCGTTCGGGAGCGCACCGAAGAACTGGAGAAGGTGCAGGTTGATCTCCGCGATCTTTCCGGAAAGTTACTCAAGTTGCAGGATGACGAGCGTCGGAGAATCGCCAGGGATCTTCACGATGGCGCAGGCCAGACTCTCGCCGTGCTGGGCATGTGCCTTGGTCAGTTGCAGCAAGCGGCAAGTGATGGCCGCTCGCCCGTTGCAGAAAAGTTGCGCGAGGCGCAAGAACTACTGCAACGTGTAACGCAAGAAATCAGGACTACGTCGTATTTGCTTCATCCCCCGTTGCTCGACGAAAGCGGCTTCCCAGCAGCGCTCAAGCTGTACATCGAAGGGTTGCAGCAGCGCACAAACCTGTCCATCAGACTCGTTATCTCCGATAACTTCGGCAGGCTCTCGAAGGAAATCGAGTTGGCAATGTTCCGGATCGTGCAGGAATGTCTGACAAATATCCTTCGTCACTCAGGCAGCAAAGCCGCTGAGATTCGAATCAGCCGGGCCACCTCGAACGTCACATTAGAGGTGCAGGATTGCGGAAAAGGGATCTCAACGGAAACATTAGCTGCGATCAACGATGGCGCCTCGGGAGTCGGCCTCCGCGGTATGCGCGATCGAGTGCGGCATCTGGATGGTTCAATGCACGTGTATTCGACAGGATGTGGAACGACCGTGTCCATCATTCTGCCCATAGGTTCCAAAGAAGGCTCGAGCGGCGAGCCGGTTCAAGATCTGAGCCTGGTACAAGAGCCATAGACTCGCATCTCCTTCCTGTCGACCCTACCCGCTCTGCTATTTCTTTTCTTGCCTCAGGGCGTCCACTAAATATCTCTCCAAGGTTTCGCTCCTTCCGAGAACCGCAGCCTTGTAACGGCCAACCCAACCGTTGACAGGAAGCGCGATAATGAGAGGTGGGAGAGCTTGCGTTGCAGGGTAGTCGAACGGAGACCACTCCCTGCCCCTGTATGAAAAAAGAACTGGATCGCGTCAGGTCGCTCACGTCGCACATGGTGCAAGAGGCAATAAGAATGCGCGCGGGGGCGCACGACGCTCTCAACGAGGAGCAGGAAAGATGGCGCTACATTACATCCACACTGCGAATGATGGCCGAATACGACCCCGACCTGGTAAAGCGATACAGACGCGCGATGCTGGCCAAGGTGATGGACGACGCCTTGCGAATCAGCGAAGCACCGATGGGAAACATTCAACTCTTTGACTCGGGCTCAAACGCGCTACGCATCGAAGTGGAGCACGGATTTCGAGATCCGTTTCTCCAGTTTTTCGATTGCGTCCATTGTGGCGAGAGTGCTTGCGGTACCGCATTGAAGAACCGAGGCCCGGTCATGGTCCAGGATGTGGAACGTAGTGCTCTGTTCCGCAATACGGATGCCCTAGAGGTTCTACGGGAAGCCGAAGTAAGAGCCGTGCTATCGATTCCCTTGATCGGGAGTTCCGGGTCGGTCTTGGGAGTGATTTCAACACACTGGCGTGATCAGTCTCCGAACCACGGCCTCGGTCTTGTTCCTCTCAAACGATTGGCGGATTGCACCGCTCGGTGGATTGAAGAACGCGGCTTCACGTTTGTCCAATCGCGAGTCCTCTGAGAGGATCACGAGTCAGAGAACATGAACCATTCTTCGCCGAGACAGCCAAGGCCCTGTTTTACTTCGCCGATCTTTTTCGACCTTTTGCCTCTCGCTTTCGCTTTTCCGTGACATTGTTTACGAATGGAGAAACCCATGCATACTCAGGGTTTATTTCCGCTACTGTACCCAGCCTGCCTTCTCGGACCGAATTCATTCGTTGGCGCAGGGCATTCATTTCGTCTTGCGTCTTTGTAAGCGCCCTGAACCCAAGGTCCCAATATCGGCTCGACGCTTCCACGAGAGCAGAGAGCTCTGCCATCCCGTAAGACGTATCGGCAGTCATTGCGGAACGATGCCGATGCAGTATTCCGCCAAACCCCAGGAATCGAGCCTCATTTAAATGCACCAGGGCCTGAAGCTCGGCGAACTTTTCGCGAACCGCCCGCCCGTCCAGCAAGGCTTCCGACAGGCGCTCTGACAACTTTTCCGAGTTCCTGACCATCCCAAGCAAATTTTACCCCCGAGGGGGGCCTTGTCAAAGAGAGGAAACTTGAAAAATCGCGTGTCCGAAGCTCAGCAAAAGGCGCCTTATCCTACAGCATTTCGGTGCCTTTCCAGCCCGGGACCGAAGGCGAATATCCGGCTTCTTCGTCCGGGCATACTCTGTCCAGTTTCCGCAAACGCCTACATAGAACTAGGTATTTATCGTTCGACAGTTATCTATTAGCGTGACCCAATGGCGACGATCCGTTCGGAATTACAATCGACGGAGGTAGCACGGCAATCGGCCAATCGGGTAGGGTTTGGATTTCTCTTGGCGGAGCTTGGCGCTGGAATCGCATTCGCCGATGTTGCCCTCTCAACCAAGGATATTGAGAGGCGGCGGCGGAATACCGCGAATGCAAAGAAAGCCTATGTAACAATTATCCGATTCATGACCCGCGTCGTTTTCACGGACATCGACGCATCGGCGTTTCATAGCGATTTCGGCTCGCTGAGAAAAAAACTATCCCAGTTAGGCGTGGCCGAGACCGCGAATTCTCCGACCAGCTAGTCCCCTTCGCGAAACCGCTGGACTGAAATCGTTCATTGCGGGATGCCAGGGACGAGCGTAAGGTTGAGCCATCTAATTGACACTCCTCATCCGCAAGGGATGATCTCTGCCGATCAGATAGGAAGGATCGGCATGAGGAAGCCCAAGGCTATATCTACAATCCAACTCTTAGAGCGGGCAATACGAGCCCTCGACCGCAGCCAAGACGAACTGGCCGAATTTGCACATCGAATGAATGCATTTGAAGAGCGGCAGGCGGCATTTCGCGATTCACGCCAATTCGTTTCAGCACGCCTGCATTTCAGTACGCCGCCGCTCACCGGGCATTCAGGGAACCTATTTGGGATGCTTGGTGAGACGGTCTTTGTCTCACGCTAAGCGAGGCAGGCTGCTGACCCAGCGTTCAATTCGTTCTCTCAAAACATCGGCATGTGAAAGGTAGCAATGTGGTTCCACCCGGCTCTCGCTATAGGACGTCGAGCACCAGCGTCGCTGCATGCGTTAAGTTGGTCGAACCAGAACTGGCAGATCCCGTCACCGTCAGATTGTAAGTTCCAGTAGGTGTGCCACCGGCTCTATTTCCTGATCCTCCGCCGCTGCAAGCAGACATGCCGATCCCGACCGAAAGCAGACAGACCAGTGCGAACAGTTGCAGGATGCGCCTGCGATCTCTGGAACTACCCCAGATGCCGACCAGCGAGATGATTGGCATGGCGCAAAATGCCAACCAGAGCTCAGGCTTGCTATTCGCGTGTCCGAACGGCTCCCGGGCAGCAGCCGAGCTACCGGTCGTGGTGACGGTAACATTCACCGATGTCGATGGCGAGCTGTTGAAGGTGACCGAACTTGGGGAGACGGAGCAAACGGAAAATGCGGGTGCTCCACTGCAGCTCAAGGTGACCGTCTGGTTGAATCCAGCGAGCGCTGCAACCGTCACACCATAAGTTGCGGTTTGACCCGGCTTGATCGTAGCCGAAGGCGAGGACGGAGTTAAAGAAAAGTCTTGCTGACTTACGACTTGCACCACTGCAGCAGAAGTACTCGAAGAAGAACTTGCGCCTCCGTTGTAGGTAGCCGTGATGTTGTGATTTCCCAGTGGCAGGGTTGCGATCGTGGCAGTGGCGATCCCGCTACTGTTCAGCGAAAATATTCCAAGCGTGCTAGACCCGTCGACCAGCGTTACCGTTCCTTTGGGTGCGATAGAACCCGATTGCGAGACTGCGGCTGTGAAAGTCACAGATTGCCCCGCACCGGATGGGTTCGGCGTGGAACTGAGAACGGTAGTGGTTGGAGCCGTGTTCGGGAATGTGGTCGTGTTGATCGTCACGCCCACCAAGCTGTGTTCTGCTGCGCCCGTGCCGCAGGAAATATCCGAACACAAACTGGTCAGGATGAGATCAGGTCGTCCATCACCATCTACGTCTTCTGTCGCGGACGCGGGTGCAAGGCTGTAAGCGTAACCTAGCGAGCCAAAATATTGTGCAGCTTGGAAGGTACCGTCGCCATTGCCAAGAAACAATTCGACAGAGGCCGGAGCGCTGGTGGTGCTGCTGCAATTACCATTCGAAGGCGCACAAACGCTGTTTACTAGAACATCAGGATTACCATCGCCGTTGACGTCCAAAATCGTGACCCCGCCTGTTATTACTCCGATGGTCGTCAACTGCGTGCCAGTCTGGAAAGTCCCATCGCCATTCCCGAGGAAGATAGATACGCTGCCATTGGGGCCGCAATCCTGACCACGGGGTCCATCACAGTGACTGCTCACGGCAATATCGGGCTTGCCATCACCGTTCACGTCACCCACGGCAATGCCATCTGTGCCGGCGAGGTTTGTAGAAAAGTTTGTTTTTTCAGAAAAAGTGCCGTCTCCATTGCCAAGAAGAATACTCACCGATCCGGACTCATCGCCGTTGTTATTGCAAGTGCTAACCTGACACAAATTGGCGACGATCAGATCGGGCGTGCCATCGCAATTTACGTCGCCGACCGCTAGCGCTTCACTGGTGGAAACCGCACCAGCATCGTAGTTCACAGCTGTTTTGAAAGTCCCGTCGCCGTTGCCGAGCAAGACGGCGACAAGGCTATCGGCACAGGAACTGCTACTGCCACAGTGGTTGAGCACCAGCAGGTCTACCTTGCCATCTCCATTCACATCTGCGAGTACCACCGTCGAAGCTGAAAAACCACCTGTGTCGTAGGCCACGGCTGCCTGAAAGGTTCCATCACCGTTGCCGAGCAGCACGGCGACGCTTCCATCAGTCGAGCAAACTCCGGCAACCGGACCGGAAGCGCACGCGTTGGACACAACGAGATCGGGCTTGCCATCTCCATTCACATCTCCTACAGCCACCGCGGACGCCAAGAATCCCATTGAATTGTAGGAAATGGCTGTCGCAAACGTGCCGTTACCGTTGTTCAGCAGGACGGCAACTGCACCGCTGCCACAGGCGGAGTCGGCACCGCATCCGTTGACGATCGCCAAATCAGGCTTGCTGTCTCCATTCAGATCGGCCGCTACCACCGCTTCAGCCTGAAAACCTCCTGTATCGTAAGTCACCGCGTTCGCAAAACTGAGACCGCTCTGCGAACTAATTCTGGGAGATGGTCGGGAAGCATTCATGCTCAGTGGAGCCAGATAAGGTGGCTTCGACTGACCGAGCGCGATAGAAGGAATAGCCAGGCAGAAGAGGGCAACGAAATGGGACGGTTTCAAGAACCCTCCTGAACGCAATCGCCAGTAGGGGAGAGGCGGTAGGGTACTGGAACTGAAGTGAAATTATCCGGCACTCAAAATTATCGACGCTCCATGGAACTCGGTCAAGAACTTATCCTTGCCAAATCGGGGCCTTTGCCGTCTGTATGCACGTTGCGTTTGAAATCTCTATTTTCCTGAATTGCGAAAAAATAAGTACAGTGTGCGCCTGGCGATAAAAGGCGAAACCAGTAAGCCTGCCAACGCACATCGTCAAGCGGTCTTTGTTTTTGCGAGGTCCTGAACGGCCCCGTCTACAGAGTCGAACACTCTGAAGACTGAAAAGATCTTGGTCAAGTGGAGTGTGTCATTGATTTTTCCCGTCGGGGGAACTATGAGGGCAAGCTGGCCTCCCGAGTTTGCCATTTGCGTGTACGCGATAACGAGATTTCCGACACCCGTGGAGTCCATCCCAGTGCCATTTCGCAAATCTATCAGTAACTTCCTTATGCCTCTGTCGATTTGATCCTTGACGACCTCCCTGAATTTGGCACCAATATCCATGCCGAAGTATCCTGTCACGGAGACAATAAACACTCCATCCTTAGTGGAAGTTTCAAGCGTTGCCACGTTCACCTCCACTTGTGTGCTGCCGCTTGTATTCCGCAATTTCACCAACCAGCATCTTCATCATTTCAAGGTTGTTGGCTTCTCTCTTTTCAACCATGTCTGTGAGCCTGCTGTTTTGCTTTTGTATGGAGAGAACCAAGAAGAGTGCGAGTGCCGGAATGACACCGAGGTCCATCGCGAGTTTTCCGATTCCAGCTAAATCCATTGAGCCTCCTTCGTCTCGGTCGATCGATGTTGGTTCAATAGGGTATTCGAATAGGCGGCGGCTGGACAGAGAAAAGAGCCCCTTATGGAGAGCGGCGCGGCTTCTTTGGAAGCGTGCGGTGTATGAATGATCGGGATATGAGTGATCTTGGGACCCGGCGCCTGGTGTAAAGCTTTCAGACTTTCGTGCAGCAGCATTTCCGCCAGACATTATCTTCCGCTGCAGGCCGCCCCGAACACTCGCACGATCCCCAACAAACCAATTTTCAAAGTTGGGGGAAGAGGGAGCATTCTGCCGTCTGCATACACCACCCCGTTGCGGGTTTGACCCTCCGCCCCTAAGCCCTTAAACTTACAGTGTTCTCCGCCTATTTCGGTCGTGGCCGGTCGGGTGGCCATCCCGCGGGAGGGATTCCTGAGTCGTTTCCTGAATTTTGGGCTTCGGTCCAGTTTAATCGTGGCATTTCTTGGGCTGCTGGCGCTTTCTTGTTTGGCGCAAGATCAGGCCCCCACCACACCTGCTCCGGACGCTTCGGCGCCTCCTGCTTCAACTCCAACTCCTGACGCTTCAACACCCGATCCTTCGGCGCCTGCGGCCCAGTCGCCGGCTGCACAGCCGCCCGCCGCTGGCGCAAAGTCCCCTCAAGCACCCACCACTACCGTTCCGACATCCACGTCGACGCCGATTACGCTCGATACCAACGAGACGCTATTCGCCGTGCTGACCGCCATGAATTCGTGCGGGTACGACGTGAACTTGAACGGGTCGGATGCCCAAAGGCTCAATATCCGGGCAGAGGTGCAGCACAACCTGCGCTCGTCGGAGGATGCACAGGCCGCACTGCAAGGCGCATGCGACTGGTATGTGGCGCACCGCGGCCGGGATGCGCAGCACGACCTCTCTCAATTCATTTCACTTGCGCTGTACCTGCAGGGCCCTCCCCATTTCCTTCCCCGCGTAAAAGAGGATGAAATGCCTCCGGATGCCGGACCGATTGCGGGTTTCGGAGCACTGCTGGAGAGGTTTTACGACAAGGCGGATCTGCACTCGATCTGGGAACGGCATCGCGGGAACTATGCGGCGCTGGTCGAGCGGTATCACGTGCCGCTGGCCAAAATGGTGTTCGACACCGACATCTACCTGAGGTTGCAGTCCGGCGGATACCTGGGACGAACCTTCACCATTTTCTTGGACTTCATGGGCGATCCGAATGAAGCGAACGCCCGCAATTACGGCAGCGACTACTACGTTGTAGTCTTCCCTTCTCCGGACCCCGGGTCGATCGATCCGCTGAAGATGCCGCAGATCCGGCACACCTATCTTCACTACCTGCTGGACCCGATGGCCGACAAACACTTCAGCCACGTCAAGCGGCTCGAACCCCTGCTGCAATCGGTGAAGCGCGCGCCGCTCGATGAGAATTTCAAGACCGACATCTCACTGCTAGTGACGGAATGCCTGGTAAGGGCAATTGAGATCCGCACGTTAGGCAATAAGCAGACCGCCGAGGCGATGCGGTTGCAAGCCGTGGATGACGCGGTACGACAGGGCTACATCCTGACCAAGTATTTCTATACGTCGATGGTCGCGTTTGAGAAGGATCCGGCGGGATTCAAGACGGCATATTCGGACATTCTCGACGCGATTGATATCAAGCAGCAGGAAAAGGCCGCGAACGAGGTGCAGTTCGCGAAGGCGACGTCTCCTGAAGTCGTGCAGTTGTCACGACTGGAAGACCGGCGGATGCTGGTAACGGCCGAAAAGCGACTGGCGGCAGGCGATCCGAAGGGCGCTCAGGAACTGGCGCAACAGGCTCTGGAGAAGAAAATCGGCGATGAGGGCAGGGCGCATTTCATCCTCGCGCAGGTGGCAGTGGCGAACAAGGACCGCGAAGGCGCTCTCGGCAATTTTCAGAAAGCGATTCAGTCGACGAAAGATCCCAAGGTCCTGGCGTGGTCCCATCTCTATCTGGGAAGGATCATGGACATGAAAGAGGACCGCGAGGGCGCACTGAACGAATATCGGGCAGCCCTGACTTCCGGATCGAACCTTCCGGAGGTAAAAGCAGCCGCGGAAAAAGGCCTGCAGCAAGCTTACGAGCCGCCGACAAAGACGCAGTGAGACTTTGCCGAATTGTCCTATCTCACGACTGTCGGTCGAGAGCCGGACTTCTCGAAACAAAATCAGGGGAAAACATCGAGTCGGCGGGGCAGCAGTTGATCGCCCTACGATAGAATGCACGGTTACGGATTTCTAGCTTTGAGTCGAGGAGAGCGCATGAAGCGAGCAGCGATTGTGATCGCAGTGCTGGGAATGTGCATGGGTAGCTTTGGACAAGACAAGCCGGCGGCGCAGAGCGCAGCTGGGGCAGGACAGACTGCCGCGGCTGCCCCGCAGGGAAAGCGTTCGCCAGCGGCGAAGACTCAGCCCGAATTTGAAGCCTACAAGACTGCGGCCGCACTGACCGATCCGGCGCAGCTCGAGAAGGCGGCGGGCGACTTTGCCACGAAGTTCCCTGACAGCGAATTGCGGATTCTTTTGTACCGAGAGGCCATGCACGGCTATCAGAACGCGAATAATGGCGACAAGATGGAGGAGATGGGCCGCAAGGCTCTCGCCATAGATCCGGACGATCCGGAGGCGCTGCTGGCGGTCGCGCAGGTGCTCGCCGAGGGAACGCGTGACACCGATATCGACAGAGACCAGAAGGTCGCGGAAGCGAAAAAGAATGCGGACCGGGCGCTCGTCACGATAGATACGGATGTGTCAACGATGAACAATACCCCGGAACGGGTCGACCAGTACAAGCGATTTCTCAAGTCGGAGGCTTATGCGATCTTGGGAACTCTGGCTTCGAATGCCAAGAACTATGCTGAGGCCGAAACGAACCTGAAGAAGTCGGTCGAAGTCTTCCCGGAACAGGTTGACTCGGTGGCTGTCTTGCGGCTGGCGGTGGCACTCGATATGCAAAACAAAATTCCGGACGCGTTGAAATATGCGAATCAGGCTGTGGACCTGACCAAGGATCATCCGGACTCTCCAGCGGGCAAGGCGGCGCGGGCAGAGCAAGACCGGCTGACGAAATTGAACGGCGGGAAATAAGGGAGTAGATCCCCAGGCGGATTTGGCGAGCCTCGACTCGCGCGAGAGCCTGACCGCTTGCGCCACAAGTAAGGTTCATTGCTCCTTATGAAGGAACGGGAAATTACGGCGCTGGAAGCGGGGCTGGGATATCACTTCCGGCGACGCGCTGTTATTGAACAGGCCGTCACGCATAGTTCCCAGGCTCGGGAGCAAGAAGCGCAGCAGGCGGGAGAAAGCAAGTACAAAGTCAGCGATAACGAGCAACTCGAATTTCTGGGCGACGCGGTGCTCGCGCTGATCACGAGCGAAGAATTATTCCAGCGGTTTCCGCAATTTCGGGAAGGTGAACTCTCGAAATTAAGGGCGCATCTGGTCAGCGAACGGCATCTGATTCAGGTAGCGCAGCAATTGGAATTGGGGCACTACCTCCGCCTGGGACGCGGCGAGGAGAAGAGTGGAGGCCGGAGCAAGACGGCGCTCCTTGTAGATGCCCTGGAAGCCATCTTGGCGGCGATCTACCTGGATGGAGGGCTGGAAGCCGCTCGAGAATTCGTATTGCGGAATGTGATTGGACCGGAACTGGAGCGCATGGACCGCGGTGGCGGCGTGCTGCCCATCACGGACTTCAAGTCGGCATTACAGGAAGCGGTTCAGAGTCTGGGCCTGCCACAACCGGCCTATGTGCTGGTGGAAGAGGCAGGGCCGGAACATCACAAAACGTTTACTGTCGAAGCGCGGTTGCATAGCAAACACAGCAAGAGCGCGGAGTACGTGGGACGCGCCCAAGGTTCAACCAAGAAAACGGCGGAACAGGATGCGGCGCGTCAGTTGTTGACGTTTCTGGCTTCGCGCCCGAAGGCAGTCGAAAGCAAAGCGGCGGGACAGGTTCCGCAGCCAGCGGAACATAAGTAGAGTTAATGGATTCATCCACACAGCCCGTCGTTTCCTCAAGCCAGCCCGTGATTGCTCCCGAGCCCGCCATCAGCACTCCTAGCGAACCGGTCGCGCTTGGCCCGGCTCCAAAACGACCGGTCGTCAGCAACTTCAGCGGAGATCTCATCAGTTCCGTCCAATCATTGATGGGGACCGTGGTAATTGCAATCTTCGTGATCACCTTCATCGTGCAGGCATTCCAGATCCCATCGGAATCGATGGAAAAAACGTTGCTGGTCGGTGATTACCTGCTGGTAAATAAACTCTGCTATGGCGGGCAGGGCGTTGGTAGTTACATCATGCCGTATCAAAGGATCAAGCGCGGAGACATCATTGTCTTTCATTACCCCGTCGATCCGAAACAGCATTTTGTGAAACGTGTCATCGGATTGCCGGGTGACCGCATACGGCTCGTGAACAAAAAAGTGTTTGTCGATGGCAGGCCGTTGGATGAGCCTTACGTGCGCTTCATCGAGCCTGCGAACAACCTGTTCCGTGATAACTTCCCGCGAACCGATATCCCGGCCTATGGGTTGGAGGGAAAGTGGTGGCTCGAGATGCGGAAGCTGGTTGAGGATGGGCAGTTGATCATCCCAGAAGGCAACTACTTTGTCATGGGGGACAACCGCGACGACAGCCAGGACAGCCGGTATTGGGGATTCGTACCGCGCGAGAACATTATCGGCCGGCCGCTCATCATTTATTGGTCTGTGCAGGATTGGGATCGGAATCCCCAGGACACGCTGAGCGGGCGTCTGCGTCATCTGGCCTACGCGGTCACGCATATCTTCCAGATCACGCGCTGGGACCGGACGCTGCGGCTGATACACTGATGTATCCCGGGGCTGAAAACCCCGTTGCTTTTCTGAGACTGGCGCGGCTTTAAGGACCGCTCGTTCACAAGCCAATATGGGTACGAAGACGACATTGCCGAAGAAAGAAAAAGAAGAAGTCGAGAAAGATGCACCAGAAGAGAAGC